>Ga0207678_10000593_pt1 | contig 33162 bp, 28 predicted proteins | sample KBSC63metaG_FD_184319 | JGI IMG/M metagenome (GOLD analysis project Ga0207678, IMG submission 184319) | Corn rhizosphere microbial communities from Kellogg Biological Station, Michigan, USA - KBS C6-3 metaG (SPAdes) (version 2) | ecosystem: Host-associated > Plants > Roots > Rhizosphere > Soil ... | reverse complement strand
GGCCGAGCGGGAACGGGAAATGCGCCGATGGACGCGCGAGGCGCGACGGCATGCGCGGGTGCCGCCATGTGCGCCGCTTGGCGGGATAGCGCACGCTGGCGGCGTGGCACGCGAATGTACTATTGCGCATGGTGCATCCAGCGTGCCGAGCGCATCGACGGCACGCGACCATCGCGACACGCGCCGGGCCGGCGCACGTCGGCGCCTGATGGCGCGGATGCAGCCCAACCGGCAACCATGCACACGACGTGGACGACCCTTCAATGGACGATCGAGTAAACGAACAGACGCTCAAGTCGCATACCGACCGGCGTCAGCTGTACCAGATCATCGCGGGGCTCACCGAAGGCGTGATCCTCATCGAACCCGACCAGCGCATCGTGTGGGCGAACGAGGCCGCGCTCGCGATGCACGGCGTCACCGAGCTCGATGCGCTCGGCGCGGACGTCACCGAGTATCGCGAGCGCTTCCGGCTGCGCTACCGGAACAACAATCCGGTGGGCGACGGCCACTATCCGATGGATCGCGTGATCGCGGGCGAGGAGTTCAGCGACGTGACGGTCGAAGTCGAATCGGCCGCCGACGAGAACGTGAGCTGGGTCCACCGGATCCGCAGCCTCGTGCTGACGAACGCCGCCGGCGAACCCGACTGCCTGGCGCTCGTGCTGCACGACGCGACCGAATGGGCAAGCGCCGAGGAGCGCTTCGAGCTCACGTTCAACGCGAACCCCGCGCCGGCCGTGATCTGCCGGCTCGACGACCTGCGCTACGTGAAAGTCAATCAAGGCTTCCTCGACATGACGGGCCACGCACGCGACGACGTGCTCGGCCGCTCCGTCTACGAAGTCGATGTGCTCGATCAGGCCGAGCATCGCGAACTCGCGATCGAGCGGCTCGGCGAGGGCGCGACCATCCCGCAGATGGAGGCCGTGCTCAAGCGCGCGGACGGCGGCACGAAGGCGGTCGTCGTCGCCGGGCAGCCGATCGACATGAACGGCGAGGCATGCATGCTGTTCACGTTCATGGATCTCGAGCCGCGCAAGCAGGCCGAACTCGCGCTGCGGCAGAGCGAGGAGTGCTTCGCGAAGGCGTTCCGGATGGCGCCGGTCGCGACCGCGATCGTCACGGCCGACCGCTTCGAACTGCTCGACGTGAACGATGCATTCGTCGCGATGGCCGGCCATGCGCGGGACGATCTGCTCGGCAAGTCCGCGGACGAGATCGGGCTGTGGGCCGAGCGCGGTGCGCGCCAGCAGATCGACAGCGCGCTTGCACGCGACGGCAACGTGCGCAACGCGGACGTGCAGATCCGCACGGGCGATGGCGACGTGCGCGATTGCGTGGTGTCGGCCGAACCGGTCGCGATTCACGGGCAGGATTGCCTGCTGATCGCGTTGCCCGACATCAGCGATCGCAAGCGTACCGAGATGGAGCTCGTCTACGCGATCGAGACCGCGATGCAGGATGCGTCGTGGTTCAGCCGCACGCTGATCGAGAAACTGGCGAACGTGCGGCGCGAGAATGCGCCGGACGCGGGCGCGCAGCTGTCGGATCTCACCGCGCGCGAACGCGACGTGTTCGACCTGCTGTGCCACGGCCTCGCCGACAAGGAGATCGCCGGCCGCCTCGGGCTCGCGCCGAACACGGTCCGCAATCATGTCGCGACGATCTACGCGAAGCTCGACGTGCATAGTCGCGGCGAGGCGATCGTGTGGGCGCGCGAGCGCGGGATCGTCGGCGCGGCAGACGCGAACGGCGCGCGCGGCGACAAGGGCGCCGAGAAGGGCGGCGCGAACGTCAAGGGCTGACGCCGGGCGCGGGCCGTCTCCCCATCGGTGCGAATGCACCATGCAGGCTGGTGCATCCGCATCTGCCGCGCGCGGCGCGCGGCTGCGATCCTGTCCACTCGGCGGTGCGACGCGGGCTGCGGCACCGTCGGCTCTCTCCCCAATTCGTTGCAGGAGACGACCATGGACAGGAATCGCATCGAAGGCAAGCTCAAACAACTGAAAGGTTCGGTCAAGGAAGCACTCGGCAAAGTGACGGGCGACCGCGAGACGGAGGCGGAAGGCGTGGCGGAACAGCAGGCCGGCAAGATCCAGGAGAAGGCGGGCGAAGCGGCCGACGAAGTGCGCCGTCATACGGGCAGCGACCGGCACTGAGCGCCGTTGACCCATCGCGCGCTGTGCCCACGCCGCGTGACGTCGTGATGATTCTCCATCGGCATCACCCTGCGCGGCCTTCATTCGAAAGCGTCTTTGCGCATACCGCCCGATCTTTCTCCCTTCCCGGCTCGCCATCGCGCGGGCCGGCGCCGTCTGTGCACACGGAACTTGATGACAATTCCTCACAACGTAGTTCCGATATTTCGTTTGCTGCACGCGTATTGGCTACCCACAATCGGTTCACCTCTTTCGCGCTGACAGGTTCTTCGGAGACGGAAGCGCGGTGATCGACCGGCAGGCGACGCGCGTTTCGCGCAGCCCCCGGCGACAGCAGAATTCACCGGCACGCGGGAGGTCGCCGCCGCGCGATGGTCGTGCGGCGCATCCGACCCATACAAGAAGGATTGGCCGATGACGTTCCGCATTCGTTCGCTTTCCGGCATTGCCCTGACCGCCGCGATCCTCGCGTTCCAGACGGGCGCGGCCCACGCGCAGGAGACGGTCGTGAAGGTCGGCGTGGCCGTGCCGCTGACGGGCGGCGGCGCCGCGTACGGCAAGGACATCGAGAACGGTGTGCGCATGGCCGTCGACGAGGCGAACGCCGCGCATACGACGATCGGCGGCAAGCCGGTGAAGTTCGTCGTCGCGTCGCAGGACGACCAGAGCGATCCGCGCGTCGGCGTGCAGGCCGCGCAGCAGCTGACCGACGCGCAAGTGGCCGTCGTGATCGGCCACTTCAATTCGGGCACGACGCTGCCCGCGTCGAAGATCTACGCGAAGGCCGGCATTCCGATGATCACGCCGTCGGCGACCAATCCCGACATCACGCGTGCCGGCCTCGGCACCGTGTACCGCGTGATCGCCACCGACGCGCAGAACGCCGGCAACGCCGGCGCCTATGCGGCGAGCGTGACCAAGGCGAAGCGCATCGCGATCATCGACGACCGTACCGCGTTCGGCCAGGGCGAAGCCGACGAGTTCGAGAAGGCCGCGAAGGCGAACGGCGGCACGATCGTCGCGCGCGAATTCACGAACGACAAGGCCGTCGACTTCAGCGCGCAGCTCACGAAGATCAAGAGCACGAACGCCGACCTGGTGTTCTTCGGCGGCCTCGATGCGCAGTCGGCGATGCTCGTCAAGCGCATGCGCCAGCTCGGCATCCGCGCGCAGTTCCTGGCGGGCGGCGGCGTGATGAACGCGAACTTCATCAAGCTCGCCGGCAACGCGGCCGAAGGCGCGTCCGTGTGGGAGTACGGTCAGCCGCTGTCGCGTCTCGCGAAGGGCAAGCAGTTCGAAACGAAATTCAAGCAGAAGTACGGCGTCGACATGCTCGCGTATGCGCCGTTCGCGTACGACGCGACGTGGATCGCGATCAACGCGATGCAGAAGGCGAACTCGACGAAGCCGGCCGACTTCAACGGCGCGCTGAAGGGCACGCGCTACGATGGCATTACCGGCACGATCGCGTTCACGAACACGGGCGACCTGAAGAACCCGAGCTCGACGCTGTATGAAGTGAAGAACGCCGCGTGGCAGCCCGTCACCACGCAAACGGCGGACTGAATACCCGAACGCGCGCGGACTTTCGCGGCGACGCCGGACGTGCTGAAATACCCAGGGCGATCGAATGCGATCGCCGCGCATGTCGGGGCGATACGCCGGGCGGTCCGCACGCACGGCGCCGCGCGCGACGCGGCATGAACAATCTTCGGGCGCGGCCGGCTGGCCGCGCCTTTCACGTGCAACTGGAGTCAGTCGTGAGTTCTCAAGTCGTCATCGTCGGCGGTGGTGTGATCGGCAGCTCGATCGCCTATTTCCTGCGCGCTACCGATCCGACGGTGTCCGTGACCGTCATCGAACGCGATCCCACCTATGCGAAGTCGTCGTCGGCGCTGTCGGCCGCATCGATTCGCCAGCAGTTCTCGACGCCGCTGTCGATCGAGATGTCGCTGTTCGGGATCGACTTCTTGCGCACGATCGGCGAGCGGCTCGAGGTCGATGGCACGCGGCCGTCGATCGATCTGCACGAAGGCGGTTACCTGTTTCTCGCGACACCGGCAGGCGATGCGACGCTGCGCGAAAACCATGCGCTGCAGACGAAGCTCGGCGCCGATATCCGCTTGATGGATCGCGATGCGCTGCGCGCGAAGTTTCCGTGGCTGAACGTCGACGATCTCGTGTCGGGCGCTTATGGCGCAAGCGGTGAAGGGTGGTTCGACGGCTATGGGCTCGTGCAGGCGCTGCGCAAGAAGGCGCAGGCACTGGGCGCGCGCTACGTGCCGGCCGACGTGACCGGCGTCGTTCGCGACGGTCGCAAGGTCACGCATGTGATGACGAGCGACGGCGAGCGCTACGCGTGCGACACGCTCGTCAACGCGGCGGGCGCGTGGACGCGCACGCTGTCGTCGATGATGGGCATCGACATTCCCGTGTATGCGCGGCGTCGCAGCATCTTCAACGTGTCGTCGCCGGCGCAGCTCACCGGTTGTCCGCTGCTGATCGATCCGACCGGCGTGTATTTCCGGCCGGAGGGGCGCACGTATATCTGCGGGACGTCCCCGAGCCCGGATCGCGATCCCGACGATCTGCCGCTCGACGAAGTCGATCACGACCTGTTCGACGAGGTGATCTGGCCGACGCTCGCGAATCGCGTGCCGGCGTTCGAAGCGCTGCGCGTGGAGAACTGCTGGTCCGGGTACTACGAGTACAACGTGTTCGATCACAACGCGATCATCGGGTATCACCCCGAGCTGGATAACGTCGTGTTCGCGAACGGCTATAGCGGGCACGGGCTGCAGCAGGGGCCCGCGACCGGGCGTGGGGTGAGTGAACTGATTCTGGGCGGGCGGTATGAATCGCTCGACCTGTCGTCGCTCGGCTGGGAGCGCGTGCTCGAAAACCGGCCGATCGTCGAGAAGAACGTCGTGTAGCGCGGCGTGACCGCCCGGTGTGGGGTGGGCGGGATTCTCCTTGTGTCTCAATCTGATTGGCCCGGCTTTGCCGGGCTTTTTTTGTTCTTTGGGGGTTATGGGTGGAGCGGGCAGCGGTCGGCATTCGGCCATGAAGCGCCGTTCGCCTGCATGCACATTCGGACACTCGAGCGACCGCTCCAGTCGGCAAACGGCCGTTCCGATGAGAATGATTCAGATTCCGTCATCTGCCAAAGCGCTCCTGACCTGCACTCAGGGTGTCAGAACGCGGTGAATTCTCGACCCGACGGATTAGCGCTGCGGCGACATGCTACGATCAACGCGATCCGACTTTCATCCCGACGCGCAATGACGACAATGTATGAATTGCTCGGTGTGTGCGAGAACGCGACCAACGAGGAAATCAAGCGAGGCTACCGAAAGGCGGCGATGAAAGCGCATCCCGACCGCAACGTCGGGTGCGAAGCGGACGCGCATGCGCGATTTCAGGAGATCAAGGAGGCATACGCGATTCTCTCGGACCCGGAGCTGCGCCGCGTCTATGACACCGCTTACGCAGAGGAAATGCTCCGTCACGCACGGCTTCGCGAAGAAGAGGAGCGCTTGAACGCGGAGCGTGAAGCGGAATATGCGCAGTTCGTGGCATGGGCGATGCGCTTCGCCGAGCAAGGGCACAACCGCGACGTCGTGTTCGGTGTTCTGCTCGGCCGTGATTGCGATATTCAACTCGCCGAGCGCATTGCCGGCAGCGTGGTCGAGTTGCATGCGTCGCGCCAGCCGGGCGTATCGCCGGACGGGGAGCGTGATGAGCAGATGCCGCAATGCGACGAGAGGGCGACACAGGCGACATCGGCGCACGCGTCAAAGAGCGACGCGCGAAGGAGTGGCGAACACGCGCATACGGACTTTTTCAGCGCTCTCTGGCAGGGCGTGTTCGGGCTGCGCCGGTGAGCCTTGGTGTGTGACCAGTTCTGCGAACGCAGAACTCGACCGCGATCGGTGCCAACTTCGGGGGAGGTTTTTTTGATCGACTGCTTCAATTCGTTGCATCGACGGGTTGAATCCGCGGCCAAATCCAGCCATTCGGCCGTTACTCGGAGCCGTCATTCGAAAGGCCGCTCCTCTCCGATACCGGTCCTAGAGCGTACGGATGGCGGCGTTCTAAGCGATTGTGCGGTCGGGGAGCGGCGTCCAGTCGGTGCGATGACCGATGGTTCGGAGGAAGGCGTCAAGTGCTTGTTTGGAAAGCGAAACACTTGCGTTGTTCTCTAACGGATGGAAAAGAAACAGCTGTTCTGCGTGCAGACCGCAATCCACAATGAGCCGAACACGCTTCGCTTCATCATTGACCAGCGCAAACGGGCTCAGGGAGCCGGGCAGGACACCCAGCAGTTCCAAGAGTTTGTCTGATGACGCGAAGGAGAGACGCTTACTGCCAAGCAGGTCTGCCAGAGCAACCAAATCGAGAGACTTTGTGGCCGTCGTAACTATCAAAAAGTAGCGTCCTTTTTTGTCTTGAAGCAGCAGATTCTTGCACCGCACACCTTCAAGCGCGAGGTCGAGTTTGCCCGACTCAGCCATATTGAGCACCGAATCATGCTGCTCGCAAGAGAACGGTATTTGTCTATCGGCGAGGAGCTTCAGTAGTTCGTCTTTTCGCAACATTGATGTGTTTCAGTCTTTGAGGTGGCAGGGCGGTGGCCGGCTCGGGAAACCGTCTGCACGGCCGATGACCCCATTCATTTCGGTTACGCGTCGTCGAATACAGGATACGATGCCTTGCGGATAGCAGCGATGGTCGCATCGGGCGACAGCAACCCCGATTCGTCCAGGATGGTTACAAGCGAGCGGCCCTCCGCCACCGACTGCCGAGCGAGCTTACTTACACGGGCGTAGCCGACTTTGGGAACCAAGGCCGTTGCAACTGCCATCGATTCCAAAAGATGCTTCTCGTTACGTTCCACGTCGGCCTGGATGCCCTTGACGCATTTCTGTGCGAAACGTTGAATGCCGTTTGTGAGCAGCATGATGCTATCAAACACACGAGAGGCAACTACGGGCTCGAAATGGTTGATTTCCAGCTCGCCGTACTGCACTGCCTGAGCAACTGCGACGTCGTTTCCAACGATCGCGAAGCTCAGCTGGAGTATTGCCATTGGCAGGACAGGGTTAACCTTGCCGGGCATGATTGATGAACCGGCCTGTGCCTCTGGCAGCCTCAGTTCGCCCAAGCCACCCACCGGTCCCGAAGACAGCACCGTCAGGTCGGAAGCGACCTTTGCGAGCGATACGGCAGTCGTGCGGAGTTCTGCCGAAACTCGCGAGAATACGTCCATGTTCTGCATTGCATCGAAGGAGTTCGTCGGTGCCTGATAGTCCACGCCCGTAATTTTGCCAAGATGCGAATACACCGCAGCGCGGTAGCCAGCCGGAGCGCCGAAACCAGTCCCGATGGCCGTGCCGCCCAGCGGAAGCGTACGAAGCTTGTCGCGAACTGCTGCGAGTTCTTCGGCCAGACGCTTCGTCAGAGAAGCGTAGCCTCCAAACAGTTGGCCGAGACGCATCGGTTGCGCGTCCTGTAGGCAGGTGCGGCCAAGATGCAGTACATCGGCAAACTCGGTGGCCTTGCCGTCGAACAGAACCGCAAGTTGCGATAGCTCTTCGATCAGAGGTCCGAGCATCGCATATGTCGCGATCTTCAAAGCTGCAGGGTAAGCGTCGTTTGTCGATTGCGAAGCATTGACGTGATCGTTCGGATGAACGACTTCGTAGCTACCGGGTGCGTGTCCGAGGAACTGCTGCGCACGGTTGGCGATGACCTCGTTGAAGTTCATATTCGTCGAAGTCCCGCCCGAACCTTCCATCAGATCTACGAGAAGCGACGAGTCGCACCGCCCGGCGATGACTTCTTGACAGGCTTGGGCGATCGCTTCGCACTGTTCCTTGGTCACGACGTTATTGTCGAGGTTCGCCAGTGCGGCGGCCCACTTGACCTGTGCGAAGGCGTCCCGGAACTGCGCGTAGTGAGCCACATTGAGCGAGGACACCGTAAGATTTTCGACGCCTCGAACAGTGTTCACGCCGTAGAGCTTGTCAACCGGAATGGTGACTTTGCCGACGTAGTCCTGCTCGGTGCGCTGCTCGCCTTGAGTAAGCTTATTCATGAGTGTTCCTTTCGCCAACGGTAACAAGAGATTCGATGTTCGAGCCAACGGCCTTCAGCCTCGGCATGAATGATGTTTTGATGACCTCATGCGCGGTCTCGCAGGCGTCATCGAAGAAAGCGTTGTATTCGTCTCGTCGCGCCACTAGATAAAGCGAGCGCTCCAAGCCCATATTGTCAATTACGTGAGTAGCGACGTTGCCCGCATGTGTCACAGCTTGGAGATGGCACATGGGAGTTGTAATTGCCCATCCGATGCCTTCCGCAACCATGGATGTGAGGGCGTCCGCGTTGTCCAGCTCCAGCCTGTTGGGGGCGCGAACTTCAATTCGCCGAAGATACCGTTCGATCTGCATGCCTACCTGAGAGGTTCGGTTGAACCGGACGATAGGTAAGTTTTTCGCGAGCGACCGCAAATCGTCCAGCGTGCGCACCGGCTTTGTCATCTCCTTTGGCGTTATAACGAAGTACCGTTCTGAGAAAAGCCTGTAGCGGACAACGTCATTCGCATCCATCAACGGGTCGCTGGTTATGATGAGGTCCAGGTCTCGGCGCAACAGGGCTTCGCCCTGTTGCGGGCTTAGACCAGTGCGTATCGAGAGCTGCGAAACCCTACTCAGCAGGTTTTTCGTGAAAAGTGAGCCGCAAGTTGATGCGAAGGAGTCGACCAATCCGATACGCAAATCAGGTTTGATACCTTGACCTGCCTCAACGACTTGCGCCTTCAGGTTGGCAATTTCCTCACTCAAGACTGCACCGCGATTCCGAAGCGCGATTCCAAACGGCGTCAATGCGAGCGGTCGTGTCGTACGGTTGACCAGCACGACGCCTAACTCTTCCTCAAGCTGCCGGATTATCTGCGACACGCCTGATTGTGAGATGCCCATCCTCGCTGCCGCTGCCGACATGCTTCCTTCTTCGGCAACGGCCACAAAGATTTGCACTGCATGCATGTCGAGTGGCTTGTTAGATGACATTGTTCGGCTCCTGATAGTTGCTTGGGCTCACTGTCGCATAGGCTTGCCGACTTCAGAACCGCATGCTGTTGCCGCTTTCAGGAACCGACTGCTCGCCGCTCACCACGATGACGTAAGCCGTCAGACAGGGCGCTTGGCAGCAAAAGATTCTTCCTCGGCGGCGGTATCGGACTTTACGTCGGTCAAATTCTCATTGCCCGTTTCAGGGGCCATCAGGTGACAGAAAATCCCGCCAAAGAGCAGCACTGCGACGCACGCGCCCAACGCCGCGTGAATGCCGACGTGTTGGACCGCCAGCGGGAGCAAGAACGTGCTGATCGCCGAACCGAAGCGACTTGCCGCAACTGCCAGGCCCACGCCAGATGCACGCAGATGAGTCGGGAAGAGTTCGGGCGGATAGACGAATTCAAGGTTTGCTGCTGCCGAGAGAATGCACGCGAACGCGCCGAATGCGATCATCGTTCCGACGGGGCCGAAATTGGCATACGCCAGCACAGCCAGACCAAGCGCCGCGAGGTAGAACGTCCCGATCAGGAAGGTGCGGCGAGACAGCCGATCGACCAGCAAGAGCCCGATGATGGCACCGGCCAACAGCAGAACGTTATAGACAAGGCCGCCAACGAATTTGTCTTTGACGTGCAGCGCCTCAAGCACTCGCGGCGCGAACGTCCCCAGTGCAAAGTAAGGGATGACCTGACACGTATAGAACACGCAACCGACAAGGGTGTTTTTTCGCCAGCGCGGCGAGAACAGCTCGGACCATGCGCCGCCGCGGTGCTGCTTTGCGTCGGCCGTCGGCTTCGAAAGCGTAACTTCGGAACCGAACTTACGGCGAATGATGGCCAGGGCTTCGTCGCCGCGTCCGCGTTTCATCAGCCACATCGGCGATTCCGGCACGATGAGACGGAACGGAAGAATCAATAGGGCAGGAACGCCGCTTGCCGCGAGCATGATTCGCCAGGCGTCCGGGCCAATGTCGCGCATTGCGAACCCGGCAAGATAGGCGCCAACATAGCCGGCCGCCCAAGCTGCGGCTAGAACGCTGAGAAGGCGTCCCCGGTAGCGACGCGGAGAATACTCGGTGACCAGGGACTTACTCACGACATAGTCAGCGCCGAGAATGAACCCTAAAAGCAGGCGCAGAACGAATAGCTGCGTAGGCGAGGTGACGAAGTACTGCGCGCCCGAGACGACGGCGAAGAGCAGCATGTCATACGCAAAGATCGATCGGCGACCGAACTTGTCTGCGAATGGGCCTGCCAACATGCTGCCGAAGAAGAGGCCCGCAAGCGACGCCGCTCCGAGCAGCCCCATCCACACCGCGTCGAGGTGAAGGGGGCCCGCTGCCATGCTGACGGCGATGCCGATGATGCCAAGCACGAAACCGTCGCTGAATTGCCCGCCCGTGCCACTGAACGCGACGCCCACGTGGAAAGGACGAATGGGTACGTCTTCGAGTAAAACCTGGTTGCTCACTGTCGTCTCCTGTCTCGGGGTGATGCCTAAGTGTCTTGGCACCTTGAAAACAGTCTATGACGAGAAATTCAGCAAAACAGCAGGTCCGGCCATACTATTATCGTTTCTAATAGAAACTCGAAGCACGGCTGAATATGAGCCGGCGCTGCGCTTTTGGTAGCGCGTAAAAAAGCCCAGCGCGTAGCGCCGGGCTGTCCAAGGAACTTCGTTCGGTCAGTTTTTCGTAGTTCGGGATCGGCGGTGTTCCACCCAATTTCCTGAGCGGATCTCGGGCAGGTCCAGCACCGATGCGGCTGACACAGGGTAGAACAGGCAAGCCACCGTTTGTCCATCGACATTGAGGTCGATCACTTCCAACGAGAACAATGTTTCATTCTCGGGATATGCTCGCTCGACCTCATCGAGCACAGCTCGCAGTTCGTCCTCGATTTCGTAGACTTCCCCGATTACGGGGCCGCCATCGCTAGCTGACACTAATCCGGGGTACTTCCCGAAGTCGTAGAGACGTCCCCTTACGGTCGCGGGCCCGACGAAGCGAGGCGCAGTCAGCCCATGATCGACGGCAAGATCGTAAATGTCGTTAGCCTCGCCCTTGCGCAGCGTTCCGTACAAGAACATGTTGAGCATTAGCTTTCGGTCCCGAGTTCAGAACTGATGAAGCATCTGCTGAATCCGGGCCGGGTCTTTTGTGACCGTGAGCGCGAGCATCAAGAGAATACGAGCCTTCGGCGGATTGAGGTTATCCCCCAGCAGGCCAACGTACGCGGGATCTTCCGGGACGTAACCACTGCCGGTTCGTGACGAACGGACCACGATGACCCCCTTATCGATTGCCTTCTTGATTGACGGAAGTGCGAGAAGCGACTCGCTGCCCGCGCCTACGCCCGCCACGACGATGCCGCGAGCGCCGTGGGACACTGCACCGTCATACAGATAACCTCCGTCGTTCTGATAGCCATACATGATGTCAACTTCGGGAAGCGAATCGAGGTTAGACACATCAAACGGGGTCTGCGTTGTGTGAAGTTTTACCACAGCGGTTTCGAAGTGCGGCACGTTGTCAACCAAGGTGCCAAGGTAGCCGTCGTCAGGGCTCTTGAACGTATCGAGGCTATCAGCGTTAGTTTTAGTCGTGTATCTCGCAGAGCCGATCCGGTCGTTGAGAACAATCATCACGCCTCGCCCGCGTGCCTCGGGTGATGCAGCGACAGTCACCGCCTGAAGCAGGTTGCTAGGGCCGTCCGCGCTGATAGCAGTCGAAGGGCGCATTGAGCCGGTGACGACGACCGGCTTGTCGCTCTTGACGACCAGATTCAGGAAATAGGCGGTCTCTTCGAGCGTATCGGTTCCGTGAGTTACAACCACGCCTGCGATATCGGGTTGAGCTAAAAGTTCGTTTACCCGCTTCGAAAGCTTGAGAAGAATAGCGTTGGTGATGTTTTCGCTTCCAACGTTCGAGATCTGTTCGCCTGATACCCTGGCTACCTTTCCCAGCGATGGGACCGATTTGAGAAGCGCATCTGCGGTGAGTACGCCCGGTTTGTAGCCCGTCGACTGCGTTTCCGTAGCCGCGGTTCCAGCGATCGTTCCACCAGTCGCCAGTACAGCAACGTGAGGCAGGGCGGTTTGCTGCTGAGTCTGGGCTTGAGTCTGGGCTTGAGTCTGCGCTTGGGCGTTCAACGACCCAGTCGCGAGAAAGCCAAAAATGAGGAACGTGCAAGCAAGGCGTTTCACCTGGCTCAATTGAGCGCATGCATCTTTCACAGCGTACTCCCGGATTGAAGGTAAAGGATCGCCGGCGCGTCATCGCTGACGCGGTGCGATTGAGTCGGACCCAATCGGTAGGTGGTGGTAGGCGTGGACGCCTTGGTCTTCGACTGTTACGGTTCCGATGAGCGGAGTGTAGTAAGCCGGGCGACGCGCCAAAATACTCCGGCAGTACCATTACTAAATCTGATGCTGCGATTCCGCCCGCCTGAAACTCCGCGCTACCTCGGGTGAACTCTGATTGCACCGCTGCACCACGTGCACCGTCGGAGTATGGACTCGACGGTAAAAGTCGTCGGCCAGCAAGACGTGACCGACCTATGAAGCCGAGATTTGCCCCTCGACCCCGAGACCGGCCGCAACGAGCCCTCGCTCAGCGGCGCGAGACTCGCTTCGTCATCCGCATCCCGTGTTAGTTTGCGGGAAAAAATCCAATGTACTAGAAGGCATGAACATCGATCACTTCATCGCCAAACGAGTCCGGGATCTGCGTAAGGCCCGTGCATTCACTCGGGAAGAGTTGGCTGGTTCCAGCGGCGTTAGCCGCTCGACCATTTCACTGATTGAGCGCAAAGAAACCAGTCAAACGGCTGCTGTACTCGGCAGGCTTGCCGACGCGTTGGGGGTGACGTTGGCGGCCTTGTTCTCGGACGACGTGCAAACCGCCGAGCAACATCCGCTCGCGAGGAAAGCGGACCAGCAAGTCTGGACAGATCCAGAGTCGGGTTACGTCCGGCGTCATGTGTCACCACGTGGTTTCGCATCGCCGACCGAACTCGTCGAAGTTGTATTCCCACCGGCCAAAAGCGTCTCTTTCGAGAACGTGGCTCGAAGCGTCGTAACGCACCAGCAGGTTTGGGTTCTCGAAGAAGAGATGCAAGTCAGCTGGAGGAAAGACGTGGAAACTTGCAGCCGGTGACTGTCTGGCGATGGTACTCGATCAGCACATCGTCTTTAGAAATGCCAGTCGCCAGTCGGCTCGCTATTTCGTGGCGCTGGCGACACTTCCCTCAACGAGGCGCAAGGCGGATTGACCGGAGTACTTTGTTAGCGGCCCTTCCATGCCGCATGTCGTGACTGGCGGCAGTGGGGCGGAAAGCACCATTCGTCTCCCCGCAGCGAGCGGACCCTGAACGTCTGCAACTTAGCAGAAAGAAGCCGTTCCGCCGACGCTCGTTGTCGTCAACTCGGCACGCGGAATACAACAGCCGACGCTTAGACCTTTGCGAGAAGCAGTCAGCGCCGAATGCGAAGTTTTGACGATTGACTCGTGTGCCACGGGTGTATCCATTCGAACGCGGCTCTCACTCGACCGGCGGAATCGCGCCTTCTGACAAGGTTTTGATAAGCCTCTTGCGACGCCGTTCGAGATCCGCGATCTGACGATCGATAGCTTCAAGGCGTTGCCGCTGGATATCGGTGATCTGGTCGCACGAACGCGCGCCTTCGATCAGAAGCATGCAGTCCGGGAAGCCGAGAATGTCTTCAATGGTGAAACCCGTCGCGATCATGCGCCGGATCTGCCTGACCTGCGTGACCGCCCTGTCGGGGAACATCCGGTATCCATTGTCCGCGCGCACCGACGCGAGCAAACCGTGTTTGTCGTAGTGACGGATCGATCGCACGCTTACGCCGGTGCGTTGCGAAACTTCTCCGATAGTCAGCAGTTCCTTTGAGGGCATCTTGTCCATGAAAAACAGGCTAGCACAAAGCGCTTGACTCTGACATTAGTGTCAGGGTTCAGGCTGGGCGGACGATTCACCTCGAGGCCTTCTTCATGCTCACCCGAATGCTCAGATACCTGCTGGCCGCCGCAGTTACCGCGGCAACGCTATTTGCGTCGATACCTGACGCGGTCGCTGCACCGACAAGCTATATGGTTACATCGAAGGATGGTGTAAGGCTTTCGGTTCAGGAAAGCGGCAATCCCAACGGCCCTCCGGTCATTTTCATTCACGGTCTGCTTGGCAGTCGCCTGAACTGGGAAGCGCAAGTGCAGAGCCCCGAATTACGCAAATACCGGATCATCACCTACGATCTGCGCGGCCACGGCCTGTCGGATAAGCCATCTGGCGCCTCGCCGTATCACGATGGACGCCGTTGGGCCGACGACCTCGAAGCAGTCATCGACGGCTCGCATGCGAGAAAACCCGTCGTGGTCGGTTGGTCGCTTGGCGGTGTGGTGATATCGAACTACCTCGCAACGTATGGCGATGACAACATCGCCGGTGCCGTATACGTCGATGGTGTCGTCGAACTCGCGCCGGGTCAGATCGTTGACCATCCCGAGGTCTATCGGGACATGAATTCGCCGGACCTGAAAACACATCTCGACGGTGAGCGTACCTTCATTGGGTTGTGCTTCAACCGTCGTCCGGATGCGGACACTTTCAGCCGATTGCTCGCCAACGCCGCGCTGGCGTCGTGGGACATGCAGAAGGAAATTCCGACGATGACGGTGTTTGCCGCCGAGGCGCTCAGCAAGACACGCGTGCCATTGCTGTTCATATACGGCGGCCGCGATGCGCTGGTCGACACGCCCACGACGCTGGCCCGCGCGAAGGCGTTGAATCCTCGCATCCAGAGCAAAGTGTACGTCGATGCGGGTCACGCACCGTTCATCGAGGAACCCGACCGCTTCAATCACGATCTGGCGGAGTTCGTCAGGTCGGCGTCCGGGAAATGAAGCACTGATGCTTTGACCCGCACGCATTTCACGCCAGCAAGCACGCGATCAGGTCATGCGTCGTGCGCACCTCGTACTTCCGCAGCAAGCTCGCACGATGGATGTCGACCGTGCGCGGGCTGATGTTCAGCTCCTTGCCGATTTCCTTGCTCGTCAGGCCGTGAACCAGGAATGCCGCGACGTCGCGCTCGCGATCGGTGAGCGTGCTCGTGACGTCGGGATGCTTCGCGCTCTCCGACAGGTCAGTGAAGGTCCAGACGGCCAGCTCGAAGGGCCGCTTCGAGTTGTATCCGAAGCCGCACACGGTGACCCAGAAATGGCTGCCGTCGACACGGCGCATGATGCGATCGTCGCTGAACCCGGCATGTTTCGCGAGCAGCGGCGCGAGGCGCCGGCCGGTCGTCGCGAAGTCCTTCTGCTGCGGATACAGCTTCGCGAACGACTGGTCGATGATGTCGTCACGGGTCGCCCTGAACAGTTGCAGCGCCTTCTCGTTGCACTCGACCATGATCCGCTCCCTGGCCACGATCGCCGCGACGGGCAGATGTCGGAAGAGATCTTCGTAATCGAGACGGGGCGTCGTGTCGGTCATGTTCGGCATCGTGTCGACGGGCCCGAACCGCGTTCGGACCAAGGCTATCGGGCAGGTTCGCTCCTGCTGGATTGTAGCGCTTGCCGATCACTCATCCGACTTGAAAGACACAGCACTCGTGTCCTTCGCCCGCGCACTGGACCTCGGCCGAGTGCGCGCGCATGGCCGGTGTGTTGGTATGGGGGGCGATTCAACCGTTCCACACTTCGCCGAATACCCGGAGCCAGTTTTCGCCCATCACCTTCTTGATGCGCGATTCGCTCCAGCCGGCACGCTGCATCGCGGCCGTGAGGTTCGGGAATTCACCGATTGTTCGGATACCTTGCGGATTGACGACCTTGCCGAAGTCCGTCAGACGACGATAGCGACCCTTGTCGTGGGTGATCCAGTCGAAGAACTCGGTGCTGTAGCCCTGCGTGAAGTCCGTGCCGATACCGACCTTGTCCTCGCCGATCACGTCGATCACGTATTCGATCGCTTCGAGATAATCGTCGATCGTCGCGTCGGCGCCGCGCCGCAGGAACGGCATGAACATCGTGACGCCCACGAAGCCGTTGGCTTCGGCGATCTCGCGCAGTTGATCGTCCGTCTTGTTGCGCGGATGCTCTTTCAGTCCGGACGGACAGCAGTGCGAGTAGGTGACCGGCTTCGTCGAACAGGCGATCGCGTCGGACGACGTCTTCGCGCCGACGTGCGAGAGATCCACCATGATGCCGACCCGGTTCATCTCCTGAATCACTTCGCGGCCATAGCCGGACAATCCGCCGTCCGGTTCGTAGGAGCCCGTGCCGACCAGGTTCTGCGTGTTGTAGCAGAGCTGCACCACGTTCACGCCGAGTTCCTTGAACACTTCGATGTAGCCGAGGTTGTCCTCGAACGCATACGAGTTCTGGAAGCCGAAGATGATGCCCGTCTTGTTCTCCTGCTTCGCGCGCAGGATGTCGTCCGTCGTGCGCACCAGCGTGAGGATTTCACTGTATTCGCGGATGTGCTGCTTCATTTCCGCGATGTTGTCGATCGTCTTCTGGAAGTCGTCCCACACGGAGACCGTGCAGTTGACGGCCGTGACGCCGCCCTTGCGCATGTCTTCGAACACCGAGCGCTCGAACTTGGAAATGTTCAGGCCGTCGATGATGATGCTGGATTCATGAAGGCTCGTCATCGTGTCGCTCCGTGCGTTGATGTTGTGCGGGACGGCCGCTCAAACGGCGCGTTCGACGCCGCGCTTCGCGGACTGGCCGGCTCTTCCGGTTGCAGGGCCGGCTTCCTCGAGTGCCGTCTTCGACGTTTCCGGCAGCGACAGACCCCCGATCATCGCGAAGATCGACACGGCGATCAGGTAGTACGCAGGCGACAGGTTGGTTCCGGTCGCGGAGATCAGCCACGTGGCGACGAGCGGGGCGGTGCCGCCGAAGATCGTGTAGGCGAGGTTGTAGGTGATCGCGGACGCCGTATAGCGGGTTTTCGTCGCGAACACTTCCGACATCAACGGTGCCGTCACCACGCCCGAGAACACCGCGCCGATCGCGAGCAGCGCGACGCCGAGCAGCGAGTGCGACAACACGCCCGAGCCGCCCAGCGAGAAGGCCGGATACACCGACACGATGATGAAGATGCCGGTCGTGGCGATCGTCGCGCGGCGGCCGACGAGGTCGGAGAAGAGGCCGGCGACCGGGCACAATGCCGCGGCGAACAGGAGGGCGAGCACCGTCACGAGGAGCGACGTGCCGCGCGACAGGTGCCCGGCCACTTGCAGGTAGGTCGCGAAATACGTAGTGAACGTGTAGAAGGACAGCGCCGTCACGGACACGAACGCACCGAGCTTCAGGATGTTCCGCGACTGCGAATGCAGCGTTTCCATCAGCGGGGCATGCGCAATGTCGTGCTTGCCTTCGAGCGCCTGGAACGCGGGCGTTTCATTCAGGTTGACGCGCAGGTAGACGCCGATGAGGCCGACCGGTGCCGCGATCAGGAACGGCACGCGCCAGCCCCACTCGATCATCGCCTGCGACGACAGCGACGACTCGAGCAGATAGGCGACCACCGCCGCGCAAGCGAACGACGAGAAGGTCGATACCGGCACGAAGCTGCCGAAGAATGCGCGGCGGCGGCGCGGCGCATGTTCCATCACGTACGCGCATGCGCCGGCGTATTCGCCGCCGGCGGAAAAGCCCTGCACGCAGCGGATGATCGTGAGCAGCAACGGTGCCCAGCAGCCGATGCTCGCGTAGGTCGGCAGCAGGCCGATCAACGTCGTCGAGCCGGCCATCATCAGGATCGTCAGCGCGAGCGTGCGCTTGCGGCCGATCCGGTCGCCGACGACGCCGAAGATGAGCCCGCCGAGCGGTCGGAACGCGAAGGCCACCGCGAAGACGGCGAATGTCTTCAGGAGTCCGATCGTCGGGTCGCCGCTCGGGAAGAATTCGCGCGTCAGGATGGTGGCGAGAAAGCCGTATGCGGCGAAATCGAACCATTCGACGAAATTGCCGATCGACGCTGCAGCGATCACGCGTCGTAACGTTCTGGTGTCGACGTCCTGGGTGGTCATGGTCGTGTCCTCTTCGTGTGGGGCGCTTTGGGTCGCGTCGAAACCCATGGTAGGGAGGACAATTACCTAGGTCTATACGTGTCAATTACCTAGGTAATCGGGGGCGGGGCTGACGGGCGATCGGCCTGCCTGTTGGATTGGCGGCTGAGTCGGACCGCCAGTGGCATTCAGCAACCGCGCGCGTGTGGGGCACCAGGCAAAAAGCCGCGCCCGCAGCGTGGCGAAAGACAAGCGCGAGCCAGCTGCGGGTTCAGGTAGGGGCGGGTGGTAAGGCTGGCGACAGGCTTGGCAAACGCCAAGCCTGAATCGTCGGAAGAATGACGCCGGCCATTGCGTCACGACGGCGGGGCGAACGGTCGTCTGCCCGCACGGCGCGAGTAAGGGCTAACGCCATGTGCCGATGCGCCTCTTGCGCGATGAGCGAACTTAGGAACGGCGGAAAGGTCCGTACAAGGTCGATGAAGAGAACGGCATCAGAACAAAAGCCCCAGCATCGCCGCCTTGACTGCGGCTTCGGTCTTGTTGGTCGCGTTCAACTTGCGCATTGCATTGACGAGGTGAAATTTGACGGTGCGGTCGTCGACATGCATGATTTTGGCGATCTCGGCGTAGGTTTTCCCCGCCGCAGACCATTGCAGCGTCTCGCGCTCGCGAGCAGTCAACTCGACGGCATATTCGGGCACGAACCGCGCGAGCAGATGCATGCTCATCGCATAGTTGGCCATGTTCGCGAGCCATGACATCTTGTAGCCCTTTTCCGCGAGCTCGCGCTCATCGATCGGCTCGCCCGATCGCACCATGGTCACGAGTCCGATCGCCCCGGTGCGGCTGATGGACGGCATGCACCAGCCGTGGCGCAAGCCATGGTGTTCCGCTTCGTCCCAGAACTCGACGCTCTGCGTCTGGCTATCGGCACGCCAGATCAACGGGCTCATCTGACTGAGGCCATGCCGCACCGTCGGGTCGACGGCAAAATAGTTCTGGCTCACATAGCGGTCGACCCACGTCTGCGGATAGTTGGACTGCAGCATGAACTGCGGCTTGCTGACCGGCAACGGAATGCGCAGACCGAACGAACAGTACTCGAATCCAAGTGCTCGCACGTCAGCCGTGAACTCCAGAAACACGTCGGCCTCGGATTTTGCCGTAGCGTATCCATTCAGATACTTCTCTCTCCAGGCATGCATATCATTCCCTTGCGGTCAATCTTGCCCGCGAAGGCGGGCTATATCGTGTGGTTGGTGCGTTGACCGGTTTTTTCAAAAAATTATTCAAGAGGGAGGCTCATTGTTTCAAGTATCGAGTGGCAAGCATGATGTTGTACGCGAATTTTCTGCGTGATGGCGGATTCAGGGGGATCCACGCTCGATATTGATTGCTCGAGTTGTAGGGTTTGCATGTGGGCATGGCTACTTGTACATCCTGATAATGCGATGGCATTGTTGGGATGATCTGTAATAATCGTAAATAATATGCACACGATTGCGCCGGCTATCACGAATCACAACGCGGGTGCGCTACAAGCGTTGCAATGGCCTTCGCCTAGCCGATAGCCGCGAATCTTGCCAAACTATGCGGCAGCGATTTTAACAGGTGCCACGTCGAGAGAACGGACATGCCAGAAAAACTGAACGATGGATACGTACGATTGACCTTGCCGGCGTTTTACGCGCTGCGCTTCCGTCAGCATATGTGTCAGCAAGCCCCGAACGTGTTGCATGACTTGTGGGGCGAGGGCGTTAGCGCCGTCAACGCCGGCTACTACGAACTGGTCTGCACTGAAACGCGACCGACCGCGAGCGTCGGCTGCGTATGGCATGTTGCGGTGGGCCAGTCCGACGTGAGGGTCGGGAAGAACGACGTCAGCAGCAACGTGATGCTCCTCAATATGAACGGTGACGATTATGGGGCGCGATACAGCCAGGAATTGATCCAGGGCTGGCTGTGCTCGGGCGTCCGTCAGCGCGAACTTGAATCGGCCATCTTCGCAGGTTACTGATTTTGTTTTTTCAATGCATAGGGTTATCTTGCATGAAACCCTATGCTTCGCGGCACAGCACATGTGCCGCTCCGCCCCCGATTTCCGTCGATCCTCCTGATCGGTATGGCAATCGCGCAATGACGGCTACGGTCATCCATGCCGTGACACAGAACCTCCGATAATCAAGTGCGCTCCAGCCGGTTCTTCCGACCGACTCGCGTGGCTCTCGCCAGTTGAATTCCACCCCCTCCGTTTGCACGGCGTAATGTCCCAGCGCATTCGCCGCGAAGAATCTCGCCCGAACGCCCGACCCTGCCCATTCGGGCAGCTTTTTTGACATGGCAATTTCGGGTCCAATTCGCGCTAACAATTCTGAGATGAGAGAGCGAGGGCATTTACGATGCTGACTTTATTGTCGGGAAGAAGCGCTGATTTGAGTCGCGAGACGATGAATCGACTTGCGGAGTTTCGGCATAAGGTCTTCATACAGGAACTCGGTTGGTCATTACCCACCGGCGACGGCATCGAATTTGACGACTTCGATCACACGGACACCCTCTATGTGGTCGCTTGCGACCGCAACGGCGAAATCGTCGGATGCGGTCGGCTGCTGCCGACCGACGAGCCTTATCTGCTCGGTGAGGTGTTTCCGGATTTGATGGGCGGCGCATCGCTTCCCTGTGCGCGCAACGTGTGGGAACTGTCCCGCTTCGCGATGAGCATGCCGCGCGGCGAGTCGTTGACCGCGGAAGAGTCGTGGCAAAACACGCGTGCCCTGATGTCCGAAATCGTCCGTGTCGCGCATGCACATGGCGCCAACCGTCTCATTGCGTTCTCTGTGCTCGGTAACGAACGGCTGCTGAAGCGGATGGGCGTCAACGTGCATCGCGCTGCTCCGCCGCAAATGATCGACGGCAAGCCGACCTTGCCGTTCTGGATCGAGCTCGATGAGCAAACGCGCGCGGCGCTGAACCTCGACGCGCTGGAACACAGCGTGCCGTTCAACCTGTCGCGCGCCCTGCCTATGTCGCACGCGTTCGGACAAGCGGTGTGAACGCTCGATACGCACGCCCCGGGAAGCACGACGGTCCGCCGCGGCCGTGCCCCGGTGCAATGAATTAACTCAAAGGGTGTGCCCTGAAGATGAACAGTTTTAACGACGTGGCTCGGCTGGTCCCGGCCCGAAGGGGGAAGGTGAAATGACGCTTCGAGTGGTAGTAACCGGTATCGGCATTGTGTCCCCATTGGGTTGCGGTAAGGAATTGGTGTGGCAGCGCTTGATCGGAGGAGGCTCCGGGCTGCGCCGGCTCGGCGACGACATCGTCGCCGACCTGCCCGCCAAGGTCGGCGGGACCGTGCAGGACAAGACCGACGATCCCGACGGCGGGTTCGATCCCGAGCTTTCGGTGCCGAACAAGGAACTGAGGAAGATGGATCGCTTCATCCAGATGGCGATGGTTGCCGCGGATGAGGCGCTCGCTGAAGCCGGATGGGCGCCGCAAAGCGAGCATCAGCGCGAGCGCACGGCTACGGTCGTCGCATCGGGCATCGGTGGCTTTCCCGGTCTGGCGGAGGCGGTCCGGATTGGCGAGACGCGTGGCGTGCGGCGGTTGTCGCCGTTCACCATTCCGTTCTTTCTGTCGAATCTGGCGGCTGGCCAGATTTCGATCAAGCATCGGTTTCGCGGGCCTCTCGGCTGTCCCGTGACCGCCTGTGCGGCGAGTGTGCAGGCAATCGGCGATGCGATGCGCCTGATCCAGAACGGAGAGGCCGATGTCGTGCTGGCCGGCGGCGCTGAAGCGGCCTTCGACAAGGTCAGCCTGGGCGGATTCGCGGCGGCGCGCGCGCTGTCGACCGGTTTCGGCGATGAGCCGGTTCGGGCCTCGCGCCCGTTCGACCGCGACCGTGACGGCTTCGTCATGGGCGAGGGGGCCGCGATGCTGGTGGTCGAGTCGCTGGACCATGCCATCGCACGCGGCGCCAGCCCGATCGCGGAAATCATCGGGTACGGAACCACGGCGGATGCCTATCACATGACCGCCGGGCCGGACGACGGATCCGGCGCGATGCGGGCGATGAAGCTGGCGCTGGCCATGGGCGAGGTCGCCCCGGAACAGGTGGGCTACGTCAACGCGCATGCGACTTCGACGCCAGTCGGCGACTCCGGAGAAATCGAGGCACTGAAAACCGTCTTCGGCGTGGGCGCCGGCCCGGCGATTTCGTCGACCAAGTCGGCAACCGGCCATTTGCTTGGGGCGGCGGGCGCCATCGAAGCGGCGTTTTCCATTCTCGCCCTGCGCGATGGCGTAATGCCCGGCACGCTGAATCTCGAGCACCCCGACGAAGCTGCCGCCGGCCTGGATCTGATCGGGCCTTCCGCACGGCACGTTCCCGTCGAGATCGCGCTGTCGAACGGGTTCGGGTTTGGCGGCGTCAATGCATCGGTGCTGTTCAAACGGTATCCGCCGGATAGATCAGCCTCGGCGCATTGAACGCAGACGCTCGCAGTCCGCGTGCCATTCGACATTTAGAAAGGATCGCGAAGCGTCAGTAATCGGCGCTACGTCGCGGTCCGCAACCGCCCCCGCCATTCGATGGCGAGGGCGCGTCACGTGCAATCCGGGTTCCAGCCGTCATCCAAAGGGAAAACTTTCCGTGTTAGACACCCTCATCGTGGGCGCCCGCTGCGCGGGCGCCACACTCGCGATTCATCTGGCGCGCGCCGGCAAGCGCGTTCTGGCGATCGACGCGGGCAATCTCCCGAGCGACCAGCCATTGTCCACTCACTGGATTTCGCCGTACGGCATGGCGCTGCTGGACGAACTGTCTTTGGGTGACAAGGTGCGCAGCTTCGCGCCACCGGTGCCCAGCATGATGTATGGCGTCGACGAGGTGACCGGCCGCATCGAGTATCCGGTCGGCGGACGGTGCTCGTGCCCGCGACGCATGGATCTCGATGCGCTCCTGCTGGAGGAGGCGCGAACCTCGGGGGCCGAGGTCCGTACGCGCACGAAGCTGGTCGGCCTGCTGCGCGACGGCGGACGGGTGACGGGCGCGGTGGTCGAGCAGGGCGGAACCCGTGAAGAAATTCGCGCGCGGGTCGTGGTGGGCGCCGACGGTCCGCACTCGACCACGGCGGAACTCGTCGGCGCCGACGAGTATCACGACTACGACTGCCCTCGTGCGATTTACTGGGCCTACTGGCCGCGGCCGGACTGGTTCGACGACGATCCACGCTATCAGGGTGGCGCGATGAACTGCGTGTTCGGCGACGATATCGTCTTCGTCTTTCCGACCAACCGCGATCTGTTGCTGATCGGGGTGGCTTTCGCGAAAACGCAGTTGCCGGAGTGGAAAGGGCGCGTGCTCGAAAAGCTCATGGAGACGCTGAGAGCCAACCGTCACACGGCTCCGCTGATCACCGGCGCGCCTGCGAGCAAGGTGCTCGGCGCGTTGAAGCTGCGCTTTTTCTTTCGTCAGGCGGCAGGGCGAGGCTGGGCCCTGGTCGGCGATGCGGGCCTCTTCATGGACCCGTCTCCCGGGTTCGGGATTACCGATGCGCTACGCGATGCACGTGCGCTCGGCCGAGCGATTGTCGAGGGCGGCGACGACGCGCTGGTGCGCTACTGGCGTCAGCGCGACGCGACCTCGATCGACCTGTTCGAATACTCGCGCAGTCGCGGCGCCGTCGACCACAACAACCCGCTCAGCCGGATCCTGTACGGCAAGCTGGCGGCCGATCCTGTGCTGCAGGCACGGTTGCTCGCTTCGCAGAATCGCGAGTGCTCGCCGTTTGCGGTATTCGACCCGAGCGATATCAAGCAATGGGCAGACGAGGCCGTTGCGCGCGGGGAGATGGGTGTGATCCAGCCGTTGATCGACATGTCCCGGCGAGGCGAGGCGATCCGCGCCGAGATGGCGTTGCGCCAGCGTCTGGCCGAGGAAGCCCGTTCCAGCCGGCCGCAAGCGTCCGAGCCTGACGAGATCGAAGCGTTCGCCGTCGGCAGCGATCACGACGTCCGCGCGAAGGAGTCCATATGAGCGCGGAATACCGGTGCGTGGTCGTTGCTGCCACGCGATTTCAAGCCACGGCCACGGCGCGGCACGTTCGCCAATCGCCGGCCCTGCGTCGCGTAACTCGAGGAGAGACGCTTTGACCATCGAAGCCACGCTGGACAGTGAACTCGCACTCTCGCGGCTCAAGCTGCCACGATACTTCCACCGAATCAGTTCCGTCGCCACGATCCTCTATCTGGCGCACGCACTCGCATTCTTCCTGATCCCGGCCGCCGTGGCGTTCGCCATCGTCGATATCCCGGCGTCGACGCCGGCACGTATTGCCATGGCGATCGTCCTGGGCGTGATCGGTGGGCACGGCATGCACCTGCTGACGTTCGTCGGGCACGAGGGGATGCACACGAACCTGCATCGCAACAAGTATGTGAGCGCTGCGCTCGCGCTCATTTGCTCGTCGCTGGTGCCCGGTTTCCTGATCGTCGGCTTCAGCATGACGCACTGGAAGCACCATCGCTTCACCGGTCAGGACATCGACCCGGATGTCCAGATCTATTCGCAGTACCGCACATTCTGGTCGCGCTTCTTTCTCGCGCGCTCCACGGGCGTGCGAATCTACCTGAAGAACGCCATGCGCATGGCGGCGGGGCTGCCCTGGCCGGAGAACACCCGGTTGCCGTTCAGCCAGCGCGAAATGCGCTGGATCTCCCGGCTCAATGTTGCGTTGAACCTGTGCGCGGTGACGACCTACGGGTTCATCTGGCATCGCTCGGTGTGGCTGGGTTTCACGGTCATGCTGATTCCGTATATCGGGGTGTACGTGTTCAGCACGATCCGCGCCTACATCGAGCACACGGATACCGTGCCGGGGCGATATCGCGACAGCCGCAGCTATACGTCGCCTATCTATACCGCGCTGTTCTTCGGTAGCAATTACCACCTCGAACACCACCAGTATCCAGCCGTCCCGTGTTATCGGCTGCCCGCGCTCCACGCGTATCTGGCGTCGCACGGGCTGTTCGAAGGGACAGGCGCGCAGGTCGAGCCGTCCTTCCTTGGGGCGTTGCGTTATACGACGGGTCGCTTCCAGTACCCGTGCGTCAACCTGCAGTCCGCGACGGACGAATTCCTCGAGCGGATGGCGGACGGTCGTCTCGATCGCGAAGCGGCCACGGCCGACGTTCGGGACGGCGACGCGCTGGTCGCCGTCGCGCGCAAGTAGAACCGATCCGGTAGGCACATGCCAGCCTGAACTCGGGTCCGGTGTGCCACAACGCCACCCCTGTAGCAAAGAGAGGAATCATGTTTATCCAGAATGCGTGGTACGCAGCAGCACTTTCCGACGAAGTCCAGCGGGAGCCCTTTGCACGGACGATCCTGAATCAGAAGATCGTCATGTACCGTACGTTGGCGAACCAGGTCGTCGCCCTCGAGGACCGATGCCCGCACCGGCAGGTTCCGTTGTCCCGCGGGCGCGTTGTCGGTGACGATCTCCAGTGCTGGTACCACGGGCTCCGGTACGACTGCTCCGGCGCGTGTATCAGTATTCCGAGCCAGAGCACGATCCCGAAGGGCGCGCGCGCACGCGCGTTCCCCGCGGTCGAGAAATACGGCTTCATCTGGCTGTGGACCGGCGAGCCGGACCAGGCCGACGAAGCGACGATCCCGAACCATTGGGTCTGTTCGGCGCCTGAACTCGCCGGGAAGATGAGCTATTGCACCATCGCGTGCAGCTACTTGTTCGGCATCGACAACATCCTCGACATCTCGCACGCCGCGTTCGTGCATGCGAAGACGCTGGGTTCGCTCGACATCGTCGAGACGCCGCCCGAAATCGTGATCAACGACGATGAAGTCCGCGTGCGCCGGTACCTGCGCCGCGAGAAGACGCCGCCGCTCTACACCCATATCCTGAAGCTCGACTACATCGACCGCTTCCAGGAGGTCGTGTACTGGCCCATCGGCAACACGCGGGTCGAAACGCGGGCGCACGCCTGCGACGATGCTAGCGGCCAGGTCTACCACGTCTACACGACGACGATCTTCACGCCCGCCACGGACACCACGACGCATGTCTTCGTGGGCATGCACCGCGATTTCGACATCGACAACGAACGATTTACCGAGTTCACCGCGAAGGAAGTGTTTGCCACCGTCATGGAGGACAAGGACGTCGCGGAGAGCCTTCAGGCGAACTGGAGCCCCACGGCGCCGATGATCGACATCCAGCTCGATCGACCGGCGTTTGCCGCGCGGCGGATATTGGAGCGAATGGGCGCGAACGCGTCGATTCGAGCAGCCGTATGACGCACGCAGCGGAAGTATCGACGATCACCGGGAAGGAAACGACGATGAATCACCAAGGACGCGCCGGTCTCTATGTCGGCGAGTTGCTGCGCGAGCTCGACACGTCGGCGCAGGACGAGGTCAGTTTGCGGCATCCGATGACGTTCGGAGAAATCGTCGGTCGCGACCAGGTCGAGCGCCTCGCGGCTGCCGCCGACGGCATCTTCTCCGAGGTCGAGCCGACACACGCGTGGAGCGGCGCCGATATCGGCGGGCGCGAATGGCACGGTCGCTTCCAGGACCGTCAGATTCGCGGCGTGACGTTGGCGCGCCGGTTCGGCACGCGCATCCAGGTCGACATCTTCCTCGGCTCGTTTCCCGCGCCGGTTCGGCGGGCGCTGTATGACGCGAGCCGGGATCTCGTCGACGCCACCGTGTGGACGCTGCCGCCGGGGATCGATACCGCGTTGCCGCCGGTACCCGACGATGAAGTGCTGGACGCCAAATTGCCGTTCGGCATCACCGACGAGATGTTTCTGACCAGTCCGGTGGCGTGCAAGCCGATTCGCGGCAGCGCCGATGTCGAACGCGTTTGCGGCCACTCGATCGCGGTCTACGGGGGGCGGGCGAGCGGCCCGCGTCTGTCGGCTGGCGCGACGACGCTGAGCCTCTGGACAGGGGAGGTCGGCGGGCTGCCGCTGGAAGTGGCGAACGTCATTCACTGGGAAGATGCCCAGAACGTGAAGGGCATGGCAATGGCGATGCGCCCGTGGCCGGTTGTTGCGCTGTTTCAAGCGCGGATGCGGGCGCGAACGCTGTCGTTTCTCGACGCGTCGTATTTCGAATCAGAATCGGGCGACGGCGTGACGCCGCTCCAGCCGCGCGAGGTATAAGGACATGAACGGACCTAGCGTGCTCACTCCGCAGGCGCAGTCGAACGCCGCTTCACCGTGGCCGGTTTTCTGGATCGCAAGTGTGGCGGTGTTCCTCGTTTCGATCGACGTCACCGTGCTCTACGCGGCGTTTCCCGCGTTGCGATCGGCGTTTCCCGATGCGCACCCGACCGGCCTGTCGTGGGTGCTGAACGCGTACACGCTGGTGTTCGCCGCGTTGCTCGTGCCGGCCGGCCGCCTCGCCGACCTGCGCGGGCGCAAACGCACATTCCTGCTTGGTCTCGCGATGTTCCTGGCAGGATCCTTCGGCTGTGGCATCGCCACGCGTGTCGAGATGCTCTGGGCGATGCGCGCCGTGCAGGGAGCAGGCGCGGCGCTGTTGTTGCCTGCGTCGCTGTCGATCCTGCTGGCGGCATTCCCCGTCAACAAACGGGCGATCGCCGTGAGCTTGTGGGGGGCGGTCAGCGGGGTGGCCGGTGCGTTGGGGCCGAGCCTCGGCTCGTTCCTGGTCGATCGCTTCGGCTGGCCGTCGGCCTTCTTTCTCAACCTGCCGCTCGGCGCTATCGCGCTCTGGCGCGGGTGGCGCATTCTCGACGAGTCGCGTGATCCCGAGCGGGGCGCGCCGCTCGATCTCGTTGGCGTCGTCTTGCTAATCCTCGGCGTTGGCGCGATTGCGTTCGGTTTGGTGCAGTCGGAGGCGGTCGGCTGGACTTCCCCCGCGGTGGCGCTGGCGATCGTCGGTGGGCTGGTCGTGCTGGCAGCGTTCGTTGCATGGGCGCGCACGGCGCGCGCCCCGGCCATCGATCTGTCGCTGTTCCAGGATCGGACTTACTGCTACATCAATCTGGCTTCGCTGTGCTTCGCGATCGGCTTCGCGATGATGTTTTTCCAGACGTTCCTGTTTACCACCGGTGTCTGGTCGTATTCGCTGACGCGTGCGGGATTGGCCGGCAGCCCCGGGCCGCTGCTCGTCGTCCCCACGGCGATCGTGTGCGGACGGTTCGCGGCGCGCGCGGGGCACCGGCTTCTGCTGGTGACCGGGAGCCTGATCTCCACGGCGGCAAGCATATGGTTCGCGTTGGTGCCCGGCGTCACTCCCGACTATGTGCACGCGTGGCTTCCGGGGGCGCTGCTGACCGGACTCGGGGTGGGCATGGTCATGCCTGCGCTGTCGGCCGCCGCCGTCGCGCATCTGCCGCCGGCCCGCTTCGGCGTGGGCTCGGCCGTGAACCAGGCGATACGCCAGATGGGATCGGTGTTCGGCGTGGCGCTGACGGTCGCGATAACCGGTAACGCGATCGGGCACCTCGCGGAATTCCGCACCCTGTGTTACCTGCAGATCGCGCTCGGTCTGGCCACGGCAATCCTGTGCGCGCCGGTGGATACGCGACCGCGAGCGCTGGCACCCGCGACGGCGCATTGATGGCCGCGTGCCGGCCGGCGCCGGTTGGCGCATGAAGCTTTCACCAAAACAAAACAACACTAATTATCCGAGGGTCTCACGATGGCCGGTAGCATTCCCCCCTCCACCCTGACGGCGGAGCGCATGACCTCGTCTCTGCTCGACATTCTTCGAGAGCGGGCCGAGCAAACGCCTGAGCGGATCGCATTCCATTTTCTTCGCGACGGCGAGGATGATGTCGTGAGCTGGTCGTACGGCCAGTTCGCCGCCGCTGCTGTCCACGTGCGCGACAGGGTGCTGCAGCACGCGCTGCACGAACGGCGCGTATTGCTGCTGCTCGAACCCGGCCTGAGCTACGTCGCGGCATTGTTCGGCATCCTGCTCGCGGGCGCTACCGCGGTGCCTTCGTTTCCGCCTGCTGGTTCTCGCGCGGTGGCACGCTTCACGTCGATCTGTCGCGACGCCCATCCTGACGTGGTCATTGCCGGCAAGCTTCACCGCTCGCTGCAACCGCAGCTCGACGCGCTCTACTGCGACCAGCGCGCGGCGCCCGCCTTGCTGACGATCGACGAAGATTCCTTCGACGATGGCGAAGTATCGGTACATGACGTTCGGAACCTGCTGGAGCAGCACGTCGACCTGGATCGGCCGGCGCTGCTCCAGTACACGTCGGGATCGACGGGCGAGCCCAAGGGCGTGATCGTCACGCACCAGAATCTCGTCAGCAACTGCGCGGTGATCGCCGAGCGGCTCGGCCCCGATCCGGATCGCGTCGGCTGCACGTGGTTGCCGCCGTATCACGACATGGGGCTGATGGGCGCGCTGCTGCTCGCGGTGTACAGCGGCTTTCCGCTCGTGATTCTGTCGCCGCAGCATTTCGTCCAGCGTCCTTATCGCTGGCTCAAGGCGATCTCCGACTACCGCGTGACGACGAGCGTCGCTCCGAATTTCGCGTTCGACCTGTGCGTCGACAACGTCGGTGAAGAAGAAGCAGCCACGCTCGATCTAAGCTCGTTGCAGCACGTATTCTGCGGCGCGGAGCCCGTGAGCCACACGACGCTCGAACGGTTCTTCGCGCGCTTCGGCCGGCACGGCTTCGAGCGCCGCGCCGTGGTTCCCTGCTACGGCATGGCGGAGGCGACGCTCTATGTATCGGGCAAGGTCGGCCGTTCGCCGGTCTCGCTGATCGAGGTCGACAAAGAGGCGCTCGTTCGTGGCCTGTGCAAGGCGCACGACCCGGAACTCGATGGGCACGGCCGCACCACGCTGGTTGGGTGCGGGCCCGCGGCAGTCGGCCATCGGCTGCTGATTGTCGATCCGGCGACGAAGCGCGTGCTGCCCGAGCGTACCGTCGGCGAGATCTGGTTTAGTGGTCCGAACGTTGCAGCCGGCTATCTGAATCGTGCGGACAGCGACGTCATCTTCGCCGCGACGATTGCCGATGCAGACGACGGCGGTGAGCCGACGCGCTACCTGCGCACGGGCGACCTCGGCTTTCTGAACGGCGGCGAGCTGTTCGTGACGGGCCGCATCAAGGACGTCGTGATCGTCGCCGGGCGCAATCTCTATCCGACCGACATCGAGGGATCGGTGCAATCGGCGCACGACTCGATTCGCACCAACGGCGTGGTGGCGTTTTCGATCGACGGCGCGCAAGGGGAGTCGCTCGTCATCGTTGCGGAACTTAAACGCTCGCGCCGTCCGAGTGCAGAGCAAATGAGCGAGGTGCGGGCCGCGATCACGTTGGCGGTCACGCGCGACCATGGGGTCTCGCCAGCGGTGGTGCACCTCGGCCCGACTGGTGCGATTCCGCTCACGACGAGCGGCAAGGTGCGTCGGCAAGCGTGCAAGCAAGCGTTCCAGCAGGGACGCTTGAGCGCACTCGAGACGCGCGCATAAGCGGTTCGCACGAACCGCATCCCCGATTTTCATTGACGCTGTCTTTATTCGGAGCCAGTCATGGCTGAAGCGGATTCTTTGTCTTCGCGAACACCGGCGGCCGCCCGTGAGGCGCAAGCCGATACCGACGTGCGCGCACGCCGGCTCGCTTATCTGACCGTGGGTATTCCCGCGCTGGGTTTCGCACTGGCGATTGCCTACACGTGGATATATGGGTTGCGCGCAACCGACTTCGTGCTGTTGGCGGTGATGTATTTCTCGACCGCGATCGGTGTCGAAACCGGCATGCACCGGTATTTCTCGCACCGGTCGTTCAAGGGGCGGCCGGTGGTCACCGTGATGCTTGGCGTGCTCGGCAGCATGGCCGCCCAGGGGCCGATCCTGTTCTGGGCCGCCACGCACCGGATGCATCATGCGTTCACCGATCAGGACGGCGATCCGCATTCGCCGCGCCCGCGCGCGAACCGGCACGGCAAGCTCAGCCGATTCGCTGGCCTTTGGCACGGCCATGTGGGCTGGCTATTCACCGTGCGCCGCGAGAACTGGAGCACGTATGTCGCAGACCTGCTGCGCGACCGTCTGATCGTCAATCTCAATCTGCGCTACGGATGGTGGGTGCTGCTCGGCCTCGCGATTCCCGCGCTCGCGGGCGCGTTGCTCGCGCCCGCCGGGCAGAGCTTGCTCGGGGCCGTCGGCGGCTTCCTGTGGGGCGGACTCGCGCGGATATTCCTGCTCGATCAGTCGACTTGGGCCGTCAATTCGCTGTGCCACACGATCGGCACCCGTCCGCACGCGACGCGCGACCATAGCCGCAACCTGGGCGTGCTCGCGATCGTTTCTGTGGGCGGCGCATGGCACAACAACCATCACGCGCAGCCGGCGTTCGCCAACAACGACCACGCGTTCTGGCAGATCGATCCGTCCGCCTGGCTCATCCGCCTGCTCGACGCGCTGGGACTTGTCACGGAGGTGCGCTATGCGCCGAAGCGCCGCGCGGCGTTCTCCTCAACTTCGCCGTAATCCTCTATTAGCGTTTGGAGAATCCTATGAATTCGTCGATTCAGGTTGCCCCCGGCGTGACTGCCGCCGGCGGGCTGTCGGCCCCTGACGGCCAGATCCCCGGCGTTTCGCCGCTAAAAGGCAGTGGTGCGCGCGTCAAACGCTACACCGCCCTGGCCGTCATGCTGGTGCCGCTTGCCGGGTTCGCGCTGGCGGTGCGTCAACTCGTGCTGGGCGACTTCGCCGTCACTGACCTGGTGTTGTTCGCGGTGTTCTATTTTCTGCACATGGGCGGGATCACGATGGGCTTCCATCGGTATCTGGCGCACAAGACGTTCCGGACCTCGAAGTGGTTCGAAGGAATCCTGCTGATCTGCGGTTCGATGGCCGCGCAAGGGCCGGTCATGTTCTGGGTGACGACGCATCGCCGTCATCACCTGTATAGCGACCAGAAAGGCGATCCGCATTCGCCGAACCTGGGCGGCGCGGGCCTGATCGCGAAGCTGCGCGGCCTCTGGTATGCACACATGCCGTGGATGCTGGCCCCGGACGTGTCCGGGTGGACGTTCTTCGCACCCGATGTATTGCGCGATCGCCGGCTGTTTTTCTATCACCGCACCTATGTCTGGTGGATCGTGCTCGGCCTCGTGCTGCCCGCCGCGATCGGGGGCGCGATCGGCGGTTCCTGGCACGGCGCGTGGAACGGCCTGCTGTTCGGTGGCTTCGCACGGATTTTCCTGGCCAATCAGGCTGCCTGGTGCGTCGGTTCGGTGTGCCACATGTTCGGTGGACGTCCCTTCAAGACCGACGACAACAGCGCGAACAACTGGACCGTCGCCATCCTCACGTTCGGCGAAGGTCTGCAGAACAACCATCACGCGTTCCCCGCGTCGTATCGCCATTCGGTGAAGTGGTACGAGCCGGATCTCAGCGCGTGGGTGCTCTGGACACTCGGCAAGGCGGGTGTCGTCTGGGACCTGCGCTTGCCGGGGCCGGCCGCGATCCGCAAGTTGGCCAAGCAACCGTATTGAAGAAAGTTGCCTTCATGAAGCTGTTCATCTCCCTCGTATAGAAGGATTATTCATCATGTCTCAAGCTGGAATCCTGGGTGGCCTGTTCGGCCGCAAGAAAGCGGTCGCCGCCGACGTCGGCCCCCTGACGGAAGCGTCGATCCGCAGCTGGCTGGTCGACCGGCTCGCGAAGCAGCTGAAGATGGACCGGGCTGCCATCGATCCCGCCAAACGCTTCGACGAGTATGGGCTCGATTCGATCGTTGCCGTGCAGGTGTCGGGCGATCTCGAGAAAGTCGTCGAGCAGCGGCTGTCTCCGGCGCTGCTGTTCGAACACAACAGCATCGACGAGCTGGCGCGCCACCTCTCGACCG
>Ga0207678_10000589_pt1 | contig 33202 bp, 25 predicted proteins | sample KBSC63metaG_FD_184319 | JGI IMG/M metagenome (GOLD analysis project Ga0207678, IMG submission 184319) | Corn rhizosphere microbial communities from Kellogg Biological Station, Michigan, USA - KBS C6-3 metaG (SPAdes) (version 2) | ecosystem: Host-associated > Plants > Roots > Rhizosphere > Soil ... | reverse complement strand
GATACCGAGACGGACTGCATCGACTGCATCATCGCGCGGCTTGCCGGGGTCAGCCTTGCAACCGCGCCGAACCGCGCCTGCTACATTCCCGTCGGGCATAGCGGCGCCGACCTCTATTCCGATGCGCCGAACCAGCTGCCGATGGCTCTCGTCCTCGAAAAGCTGAAGCCGCTGATGGAGGACCCGGCGGTTCTCAAGATCGGCCATAACTTCAAGTACGATTGGGTCATGTTCGACAAGGCGGGGATCGAGACCGCACCGGTCGATGACACGATGGTGATGAGCTTCGACCTCGACGCCGGGCGGGGGCTCGGCGGGCACGGACTCGACGAGCTGGCGAAGCAAAATTTCGACCATGAATGCATCCCGTTCAAGCAGGTCTGCGGGACGGGCAAGAGCCAGATCACGTTCGACAAGGTGCCGCTGAAGGAAGCGACCGAATATGCGGCCGAGGACGCCGACATCACGCTTCGGCTCTGGCACCGGCTGAAGCCCCGGCTGGCCGCCGACAACGTCACCCGAGTCTACGAGCGGGTCGACCGGCCGCTGGTGCCGGTCATCAGCCGCATGGAGCGCCGCGGGATCAAGGTCGACCGCGAGTATCTGGCGAAACTGAGCCACGATTTCGCCGAGGAGATCGTCAAGCTCGAAGAGAAGATCTACGAATCCGCGTGTGGGCCCTTCACCATCGGATCGCCGCAGCAGCTCGGCGAAGTGCTCTACGGGCGGCTCGGCCTCAAAGGCGGACGCAAGGGCAAGAGCGGGCAATATTCGACCGACGTCAACGAGCTCGAGCGGCTTGCGGGCGAAGGGGTGGAGTGCGCGCGGCTCGTGCTCGACTGGCGGCAGCTCAGCAAACTCAAGTCGACCTACACCGACGCATTGCAGGCGCAAATCAATCCGGAGACGGGGCGGGTGCATACCAGTTTCTCGCTTGCCGGCGCGCAGACCGGGCGGCTCGCCTCGAACGATCCCAACCTGCAGAACATCCCGATCCGCACCGAGATCGGCCGGAAGATCCGCGACGCGTTCGTCGCCGAGCCGGGCAACGTGCTGATGAGCGCGGACTATAGCCAGATCGAGCTTCGGCTTGCCGCGCACATGGCCGACGTGCCGCAGCTCAAGGCGGCTTTCCGCGAAGGCGCGGACATTCACAGCCTGACCGCCGAAGAATTGTTCGGGTCGGCCGACCGCGACAATCGCAACAAGGCGAAGACCGTGAATTTCGCGATTCTCTACGGGATTTCGTCCTGGGGCCTTGCCGGGCGGCTGGGGATTTCCAAGGAGGAAGGGAAGCTCATCATCGACCGCTATTTCGAGCGGTTCCCGGGCATCCGCCTCTACATCGAGCAGACTTTGCAGTTCGTTCGCGAGAACGGATTCAGCCGGACCCTGTTCGGGCGGAAGACCCACTTCCCCAACATCCGCGCCGGCAATCCGTCGATCCGGGGCGGAGCCGAGCGGGCGGCGATCAATGCGCCGATCCAGGGGACCAGCGCCGACCTTATCAAACGGGCGATGGCGCGGATGGACGATGCGCTTGCAGCAGCCGATCTCGAGGGCGTGAAGATGCTCCTCCAGGTCCACGACGAGCTTGTGTTCGAAGTGCCCGAGGGACGCGAGGAAGAGACCGCGGCGGTGGTCCGGAAGATCATGTCCGAGGCGGCGGAGCCCGCGCTCAAGCTTGACGTCCCGCTCGATGTCGAGGTGGGCTGGGGCGAGCATTGGGGCGCCGCGCATTGACCGACGCCGACCGCGTCGCCGCACCCAGCGACCCGGGTGCGGATGCGGAGATGGCGTCGCTTGCCCGCGGGGGCCGGCTGAACGCCTTCGGCTTCGTCCTTCGACTCGCGGGGATGGTGCCCTTCCTGTTCATCGGCGGCCGGATTTATGGAGCAGCCGCGCTCGGCCGCTTCGCTTACGCGATCCTGGCGGTCGAGTTCGCGGCCCAGATCGCGGCGCTCGGCCTTCGCCGCGGGCTCGCGCAGCTCCTCGCCAATGGCAAGAAACCGCAATCGTGCATCGTCGCTGACGCCATGCTGGTCGCGGCGATCGCCTCGGCAGTCGGAACCGTGATCCTCGTCCTGTTTCCCAAGGCGATGTATCCGACGACCTCGGTCCACGGGCTCGACCGCCTGCTTGCAATCACGGTCCTGGCGATCAGCTGGACCGACATCGCCCTCGCCGCCCTCGCCTATCGCGACGACGTCGCCTCGACGGTTCGGGCGCGCTCCATCGTCCAGCCGTGGACGATCACGATCGTTGCCCTCGGCTGGTCGTTCATCTCGCTCGATGACGGACTGATCATCGCCTATGTGCTTTCGATGGTCGCGGCGCTGGTCGCCGCCCTGATTCCGCTGGTCCGGTCCTTCGGGCTTCCGCACGACTGGAAGCCCGATCTCCGCACGTCGTGGGCGACCGCGTGGCGCAACGTGCCGCTGGCCGCCGCCGATGCTGTCGAATGGGCGTCACGGCGAATCGACCTGGCGGTTCTTGGCGCCTTCCTGCCCGCGAGCTCGGTTGGCATTTATTACGCGGCCCAGCAGGTCGCGACCCTGCCCGCTAAGCTGAAGACCAGTTTCGAGCCTGTGCTGGGGCCCGCGATCGTGCGGCGGATCGCCGCCAAAGACCTCGCCTCCGTCGCCAAGCAGGTGCGCCAGGTGACCTACTGGATCATCGCCGCGCAGCTCGGAATCGCGCTCGCGCTCGGAATTCCCGGCCGCGCCGTCATGGGGCTTGTCGGCTCCGACTTCACCGGCGGCACGGCAATGCTCGGATTCCTGCTCGCCGCCGAGGTCATCGCCGCCGCCGCCTTCGTCAGCGAAGCTGCGCTGATCTATCTCGCACGAACCCGGAACATGATCCTCAGCCTCATCATGCTGGCGCTCGAAGCGGGGCTGGCGGCGGGGCTGATCCTGGCCATGAAGGGCGAAGGCTTCCCGCAATCCTACCAGGCCACGGGTCCGGCGATCGGGCTGTGCATCGCGCTCGCCTTCGCTTCGGTCAGCAAGTCATGGCTCCTTCGACGCAAGGTCGGCGCGCCCGTCTCAGGCTGGCGCTGGGACCTGGCGTGGGCGACGGCAGCAGGCGTTGCGGTTGGCGGTGCAACCCACCTCTTCCTGCCGGAGGCCCTGCAGCTGGTCCTCGGAGTGCCGGCGATCATGCTCGCCTTTTTTGCCGTGCTGTGGACCCGGGGGTTCGGTCCGGAAGACCGCGAGCTGTTCCGTTTGCGCAAGCATGAGGTCAGCGACCTGCGTGCAGCCGAGGCCGCGCACGCGCGCCGGGGAGCCGAAGACGAGGTCGTCTAGAAAGCCCGGTCGGGTCGTGCCAGCCTAGTGGCGGAAGTGCCGCATTCCGGTGAACAGCATCGCCAGGCCGGCCTCGTCGGCGGCGGCAATCACGTCCTCGTCGCGGATCGAGCCGCCCGGCTGGATGACGGCCGTCGCGCCGGCTTCGGCCGCTGACATAAGTCCGTCGGCGAAGGGAAAGAAAGCGTCCGAGGCGACCGCCGAGCCGACGGTGCGCGGTTCGCTCCAGCCGGCGGCTTCGGCGGCTTCGCGGGCTCGGAGAGCGGCAATCCGGGCGCTGTCGCGGCGGTTCATCTGGCCCGCGCCGACTCCGGCGGTCGCTCCGTCCTTTGCATAGACGATCGCGTTCGACTTGACGTGCTTGGCGACGGTCCAGGCGAACAGGCAGTCCTCCAGCTCCTGCTCGGTCGGCCGGCGCTTCGTCACGCATTTCAGCTGGTCGCGGGTGATCCGGCCATTGTCGCGATCCTGAACCAGGAGGCCCCCGGTGATCACCGCGAGGTTCTGCCCCGGGCGCGCCGGATCGGGAAGCTCGCCGGTGAGGAGCAGGCGCAGGTTCTTCTTCTTCGCGAAAATGGCCTTCGCATCCTCGTCCGCGTCGGGCGCGACGACGACTTCGGTGAAGATGTGGGCGATGGCTTCAGCCGTCGCGCCGTCCAGCGGGCGGTTGGCGGCAACGATCCCGCCGAACGCGGAGACGCTGTCGCAGGCGAGCGCTTCGGTCCAGGCGTCGAGCAGCGAACCGCGAGTGGCGACTCCGCACGGGTTGGCGTGCTTGACGATGACGATCGTCGGCTCGGAGTCGCGGAACTCGGAGACGAGCTCGAGTGCCGCATTGGCGTCGTTCAGATTATTGTAGCTGAGTTCCTTTCCCTGCACTTGACTCGCCTGGGCAATCCCGCGCGTGTGCGGGCCCGCGGGAATGTAAAGGGCGGCCTGCTGGTGCGGGTTCTCGCCATAGCGAAGCGGCATCTTGAGGTTGGCCGACAGCGTCCAGCTCTGTGGCCAGCGCTGGCCCTGGTCGGCATAAGCGAACCATTGCGAGATCATCGAATCGTAAGCCGCAGTTAGCGCGAACGCCTTGGCCGCCATGCGCTTGCGGAATTCGAGCGACGTCGCGCCGCCATTGGTGTCGAGCTCGGCGATCAGCTCCTCATAATCGGCGGGATCGGTAATGATGGCTACGAACGCGTGGTTCTTCGCCGCCGAGCGGACCATCGAGGGGCCGCCGATGTCGATATTCTCGATGATCTCGTCTCGGGAAGCGCCGCGCATGACGGTCGCTTCGAACGGGTAGAGGTTGACGACGACGAGATCGATCGGCGCGATTCCATGCTCCTTCATCGCCGCCGAGTGTTCGGCGTTATCGCGGACCCCGAGAAGGCCGCCGTGCACTTTCGGGTGGAGCGTCTTCACCCGCCCGTCCATCATCTCCGGAAAGCCGGTGAGGTCGGAGATGTCGCGCACTTGCGAGCCGGTCTCGCGGAGCTTCGCCGCAGTGCCGCCGGTCGAGACCAGCTCGACACCGTGCTTGGCGAGCGCGTTCGCAAGTTCGGCGAGCCTCGACTTGTCGGAAAGCGAAAGCAGCGCCCGGCGAACGGGCACGAGATCGGTCACATCATTCTCCTTTTCAGCTCGACCGGCGGAACTGCCAGTGCACTTCGGCGCCGGATGCCGCCGCCTCGCCATTGATCACCAACTGCATGGTCCGGTGCGGGATGCCGTGCCCGTCGACCATCAGGCTCTCCTCAACCCCGATCGGGCAGCCACGCGAACGGAAGTTCCACGGCGGCGCACCCGGCGAGCGGAGGATCGCCCCCATCCCGTCCGCCGTTATCGTCGGCTCGATGCCATGGGCAAGATGGAAGCGGATCGCGAAGGGCGTGCCGTCCTTGCGGCGCCTGGACTTCGGAGCGAGCTCGTCGGTTCCGCGCAGTTCCTTGCCGTCGTTGCCGAGCGTCAGGATGCGGCGGTGGGTGAGGCCGAAACCGCGAAGGTACCCGTCGTGATTTGCGTCGATCCGGCTCGAATCATTGTCCTCCGATCGGTCGACCATGACGTCGGTGACGCCCCTGCCAAGCGAGCCGTCGGGAAGGATTGCCGTCGAGTTGGTGTCGGCGACGGTGACGGTGCTGTGCGCTGCGGTGGTGCGCAGCGCGCCGACGAGGCTCTCCGGCAAATCGGTTGGAAACGGAGCCGGGCCGCCGCAATTGACGACGAGCCGCTGGCGCCCGTCCGACAGTTCGAAGGCGAGGGTCGAGGCGCAGCCCGACGGCGCGGCCTTGGGCGGCGGCGGCGGCGCCGCGTCCATCACGACGACGGTTCCGAGCGCCGACAGCCGGTGGAAACCCCAGCCGCGCGGCTGGCGAAGCGCGCGGGCACGAAGGCCACAGCCTTCGATGATCGCGGTGAGCCGCGCCGGGTCTTCCGAATTACCGCCTTGCCAGCTCGACAGCCCGCCATCGCCGAGAATGATCCCGTGGAGCGCGGACAAAGCGGCCGCGGCGGCGGTTTCCAAGCTTTCCGGCGGATTGTGCTTGGCGGCGAAATAGGCGGACCGCAGCAGGCCGAGCCGGTCGACAAGCTGCACCTGCTCATAAGGCGTGCGGCTGATGAGCCCGCCGTCGTCAGACTGCGCCGAGCCGAGCGCTCGGCCGAGCCCGGATTCGCCGCGCGCCACGCGGGCGACTCCACCCTGGATGACGAGCGCCGCCGCGATGACGCCGGCCCAGGCGGTGACCCGCTTCAACCCGACAGGCGCCTTGTCGGCATTCGCCTCGAGGTGCCGCGCGCCGCGGGCCAAAGTATTGAGGAGCGCCGATCGATAGCCGGTGTCGGTGCTCGACAGGATGTACGGCGCGTAAGCCGTCCAGAAGAGAATCCGCTCGCCCCAAAGTTCCGGCCGCCAGGCAGCGTCGACGCGGGTGCCGTGCGCGAGCAGCCAGCGGCCGACGACGGCCTCGGCCAATTTCGACCCGCGTTCGCGTGAGGCGGCGGCGGCGAGATCGCGGAGCCATGAGAAGCCCTGGAGTTGTTCGGCGAGGGGGCCGGCTGCGCCCACCGATGCGAAATCGAGATCGGCTAGAGCAAGCTGTTCGGTTCCGCAGACGAAACGGCCGGCAAGCAGGGCGTCGCCCTTGCCGCGGTCGCCCTGCACATGGTCGCGCGGAACCGCGACCAGCCGAAGCGGCTGCCGGCGCGAACCTGTCAGCCTGGAGAGCAGCGACCCCTTGGCGAGCTTGCGGACAACGGCATTTTGGGCCGCTTGTGAACTCATCCTTCTCCCCGAAGGGCGCGGATGTTGGCGGAATAATGCTTCGGACCGCCGCGGAAGCTGGCGCTCCCCGCGACGAGGACGCTGGCGCCGGCGCTCGCCGCGAGCGGGGCGGTTTCGGAGTCGATCCCGCCATCGACCTCGATGTCGACGGGCAGGCCGCGCCCTGCGATCGTCTCCGCGATCGCCTCGATCTTGCGAAGCTGGCTGGTGATGAACTTCTGGCCACCGAAACCGGGATTGACGCTCATCACGAGGACAAGGTCGATGTCGTCGAGGACATAATCGAGGACATCGGGAGGCGTCGCCGGATTGAGCGACACGCCTGCCTTCTTGCCGAGCGCCTTGACCCGCTGGACCGTCCGGTGGAGGTGCGGTCCGGCTTCGGGATGGACGGTGATGATGTCGGCTCCGGCCTCGGCAAAATCTTCGAGGAACGGGTCGACAGGAGAAATCATCAGATGGACGTCGAACGGCTTTCGGCTGTGCGGGCGCAGAGCCTTTACGACGCCTGGCCCGATGGTGAGATTGGGCACGAAATGGCCGTCCATGACGTCAATGTGAATCCAGTCGGCTCCCGCGCCGTCGATGGCGCGCACTTCCTCGCCGAGCTTCGCGAAGTCGGCGGAAAGGATGGACGGGGCGATCAGGGGTTCGGCCATTGGCCCGATTAGACGATATTAAGCGGCGCGGACAAGGCGCGCGGTGAAGAAGCCATCGAGTCCACCTTCGGATTCCAGGAGGCCGGGCAGGATTCGCAGGAATCCTTCCGTTGTGGGCTCAAGCCATCCGGCAATGACCTCTGGCACAGCGACGCGGAAGTCCGGATGGGCCGCGAGGAAATCGGCGGCGATCTGCTCGCCTTCCTCCGGCTCCATCGAGCAAACCGAATAGACGAGCGCTCCTCCGGGCCGGACCCATTCGGCGGCGCGAGCGAGCAGCCGGGCCTGAAGTTCGGCGGATTCGGCAATGATCGTGGGGCGGGCACGGTAGAGGACCTCCGGATGACGCCGGAACGTGCCGGTCGCCGAGCACGGCGCATCGAGAAGGATGGCGTCGAATTGCCGGCGGGGACTCCATTGCAGGACGTCGGCGGCAACGAGCGTTGAAGGCAAATGGGTTCGGTCCAGATTCTCGCGCAGCCGTTCAAGACGCTCGGCGGAAAAATCGACCGCGGTGACGTCATGACCCGCCGCCGCAAGCTGCATCGCCTTGCCGCCGGGGGCTGAGCAAAGGTCGAGGACTTCCCCTGCGTCCCGGGGAACGAGCCGCGCCGGCAGCGAGGCTGCGAGATCCTGCACCCACCAATCGCCGCCCGCGAAGCCGGGAAGATCGGCAATCGCGCCGGCATGGGCGAGACGGAGATGCCGAGCGGCCAGCGAGATGCCGCCTGAGTCCTGGGGAAAGTCCCGCACCGCTGCGTCGGATTTCAAGCTCAGATCGAGCGGCGGGCGAGCGGCGATTTGCCGCCGCGCTGCCTCGACAACGGCGTCTCCCCATGCAGCCGCCCAGCGCTGTTCGACGTCCGCCGGAAGACGCGGCGCCGGCATTGCAGGCAATCCTCGCCTGAGCAGGGTCCCGAGCACGCCGTGCACCAGCCGCCTCGGACCGCCGTCGACCAGGGGCAAGGCCGTCGCGACGAGCGCGTGATCGGGCGTGTGGAGGCCGATCTTCTGCGCGAGCGCAATTCGCAGCACCATCCGCGCCTTGCTGTCGTCGGGCAGCCGCTTCCGGGTCGCGCTGTCGATCAGCGAGTCGAGGTCGGGGGTGCGGCGGAGCACTTCTCCGGCAATCGCTACCGCGAGGGCGTGATCGCTGTGGGAGAGGCCGCGCACGCCCTGGGCAGCGGAGTCGAGAGTCCGGCCGCGGCGGAGCACCGCGTCGAGCATCTGCAAGGCGGCTCGCCTGCTCCCAAGTCCTTCAACGCTTGGCATCTGGTCAGCCAAGCCTCATCTTGAGCGGGTGAAACTGCCCCAAAAGCGACCGGCGCATCTCGACCCGCCAAAATATCTGTCGAAGTCGCCGCCCGTGCCCAAGCCGCAGCCAGTGACGAAGACCGAGGCTCCGCCAGGCGAAGAGGAAACGCCGGACCCCACGCGCTACGGCGACTGGGAGAAGAAGGGCATCGCGATCGATTTCTAGATGCCTTCGGATTTGGGCGGGCGGGCGAGAAGGGCTTCGACGACAGAATCGATCGCGGCGCCGTTCAACAGGCGGTCGACCGCTTCCACGATCGGCATGTCGATTCCGCGCGCCTTTGCGATGCGCGCGAGAACCGGGGCGGTGAATGCGCCTTCCGCGACCGTGCGGCGATCGGCCATCAGCTCGTCGGCCGAGCGGCCTTCACCGATCTCCTTGCCCAAAGAATAATTCCGCGAGCTGGTCGAGGAACAGGTGAGGACGAGATCGCCGAGCCCGGACAGGCCGGCAAGTGTTTCCGGCCGAGCGCCCATCGCGACGCCGAAGCGAGTCATCTCCGCGAAGCCGCGGGCGATCAGCGCGGCGCGGGCGTTCTGGCCGAGGCCGCGGCCCTCGACGACTCCGCAGGCGATGGCGAGCACATTCTTGACCGCACCGCCAATCTCCGCGCCCGCGACGTCGTCGCTGAGGTAGATCCGGAACGTGGGCTGCGCGAGCAGGTCGCGAAGCTGCTCGCCGACTCCGCGATTTTCGGCGGCCAAGGTTACCGCCGTCGGCAGGCCGCGCGCGACCTCGTGGGCGAAGGTCGGACCGGACAGCACCGCAACGGGCGCACCGGGGCAGGCTTCTCCCGCGACGCGGTGCAGCAGCTCGCCGCTGTGCTCCTCGATGCCCTTGGAACAGAGCACGCGCGGGACATCGCAGCGCGGCGCTCGTTCCAGCACCGAACGCATATGCTGCGCCGGAGTCACCACCAGCCACGCATCGCGATCGCCGATGGCGTCGAGGTCACCGGTCGCGCGGATTGCCGGGTCGAGAGCGATCCCGGGCAGGAAGACAGCGTTTTCCTGGCCCGAGTTGATGGTGTCGACGACGTCATCTTCCATCGCCCAGAGCAGCACGTCCCTCCCGGCTTTGGCCGCGACCTGGGCGAGCGCCGTCCCCCACGCGCCGCCGCCGATCACGGCGATCCGGTTCATGCCTTCACCCCGGCGCCGCGCACCTTTTCCGCGTCGGGGTCGAGCGGCCAGCGCGCGCGCGCCGGCGTGGCGAGATCGTCGCAGAGCCCCAGCTCGAAGCGCTCCGCCCCGGCCCAGGCGATCATCGCCGCATTGTCAGTGCACAGCCACGGTGGCGGGACGCTGAAGCTGCGCCCGTGATCGAGCGCGAGATGCTGGAGTGCGGAGCGAATGGCGCCATTCGCTGCGACACCGCCGGCGACGACAAGTGCGGGAGCGTCGCTGTTCTCCAGAGCCAGCCGCGTCCGGTCGGCCAGGCAATCGACGACCGCACGCTGGAAGCTCGCGGCGATGTCGGCCGGAGAATGGTCGCCCGATGCGACGGCGCGCTGGACCGCGCTCTTGAGACCGGCGAAGGAGAAATGCGGCTCGCCCGAGCCGACCAGCGGTCGGGGCAGCGGCACGGCTCCCGCATCGCCCTCCTTCGCCAGCTGCTCGATGGCGGGGCCGCCGGGATAGGGCAGGCCAAGGAGCTTCGCGGCCTTGTCGAACGCCTCACCCGCAGCATCGTCGATCGTCGTGGCGAGCCGCCGGTAGTTGCCGACGCCCTCCACTTCGAGCAGCTGGCAATGCCCGCCGGAAACCAGGAGCAGGAGATAGGGAAAACCGAGGTCGGGATCGACGAGCCGCGGGCTGAGCGCATGGCCTTCGAGGTGATTGACCGCGACCAGCGGCTTGTCCGCCGACAGCGCGAGTCCCTTGGCGGTCATGAGCGCGACCATGACTCCGCCGATCAGGCCCGGGCCGGCCGTCGCGGCGATGGCGTCGACGTCGGCAATGTCGACTTTCGCCTCGCTCAGCACCTGCTCGATGAGGCCGGGGAGAATCTGCACGTGGGCGCGCGCGGCAATCTCCGGAACCACGCCGCCGAAAGGCCGGTGAGCCTCGTTCTGGCCGACGACGACCTGGGCAAGGATGTCGCGGTCGGACGTAACCAGCGCCGCCGCCGTATCGTCGCACGAGGATTCGAGACCGAGGATGATTGCCATGCGTTCTTTCCTTTGCCCGAACCATTGGACTAGTGGAAGCTGATGGCAGCCAATCCGAGACTTGGAACGCGCGGGTCGAAGCTGGCCCTGATCCAGGCGCGCAAGATCGCGTCCGCCCTCGAAGTCGCCGAACGCTGGCCGGCGGGCCACGTCGAGATCGTGCCGGTGAGGACCTCGGGCGACCGGATCACCGACCGCCCGCTCGCGGAAGTCGGCGGCAAGAGCCTGTGGACGAAGGAGCTCGATGCCGCGCTCCTCGCCGGCGAAGTCGATTTCTGCGTCCATTCGATGAAGGACGTGGAGGTGATCCGCCCCAAGGCGATCCGCCTCGCCGCGATTCGCCCGCGAGTCTATGTCGAGGACAAGTTGATCGGTGCGGATTCCATCGCGAATCTGAAGGAGGGTGCGGTCGTCGGCACCTCGTCGCCCCGGCGCGCGGCGCAACTCTTGTCCGCCCGGCCCGACCTCAAGATCGTCACCCTTCGCGGCAATGTCGATACGCGGCTGAAAAAGCTCGATGCGGGCGAAGTCGACGCGACCGTCCTGTCCGCCGCGGGGCTTCACCGGCTCGGCCTCGACCATGTCGGCACGCCGATTCCGTTCGACATCATGCTCCCTGCCCCGGGCCAGGGCGCCCTCGGAATCGAATGCCGCGCCGCCGACGACGAGTGCATGCAGCTGTTGAAGCTGCTCGACGACGCCGCCAGTCGGGCGGCGGTGCAGGCCGAGCGAACCTTCGCCCGGGCACTCGGCGGGTCGTGTCACTCCCCGGTCGCGGCGCTTGCGACGATCAAGCAGAACCAGGTGCACCTTGTCGCCGAAATCCTGTCGGCAAACGGCACGGAAAAGATTCGCGACGAAGCGACCTTTGCCGCCGGGCACGAGGAGAAAGCGACGGAGCTCGCCCGTGCAATGATGGAAAGAGCGGGCGAAGCGATACGGACCCTGTTCGCGGCCGCATGACGCCGCTCGTCATCGTGCGCCCGGAACCTGGCGCGAGCGCGACGGCGGAAGCAGCCCGGAAGCTGGGGCTGGAGCCGGTGGTCATGCCGTTGTTTGCAATCGTGCCGCTAGAGTGGAAGCCGCCCGACCCGCGCGATTTCGACGCGCTTCTGTTCACCAGTGCCAATGCCATCCGGCACGGCGGGGCGGGCCTCAACGCGCTTCGATCGCTGCCGGCGCATTGCGTCGGCGAGGCCACGGCTCGGGTCGTGCGCCAGCATGGATTCCAGGTGGCAAGCGTCGGAAGCGGGCGTGTCGACGGCCTTCTAGACTCGCTTCCCGGCGCACTTAGGCTCCTTCACCTCGGGGGCATTCACCGGCATGAGCCGAACGCGCCGAGGCAGGCAATCCACCCGATCCCGGTTTATCGCGCGGAGGAAATCGCTCTCCCGCCCGCTTTCGAAAAGCTGGAGGATAAAGTGATCGCCGTGCATTCGCCCCGCGCAGGTACGAAGATTGGCGAACTTGGCCTGGCACGCGATCGGACCGCCATCGCCGCCATTAGCCGGGAGGCCGCCGAGGCAGCGGGGAGCGGCTGGGCGGCCGTTGCTTCCGCCGGTGAGCCAAGCGACACGGCGCTGCTCGCCATTGCCGCGGAGCTGTGCAAGAACCCCGCGCGATGGAGCGGGCGGGGATGAGCGAGGGAATGGGCTGGGGAGCGCGGGTCCTCATCGCGCTCGTGCTCATTCTCGCGGGCGCCGCGGCGGCGACCTGGGGCCTCGCGCACTATCAGCCGGCCGCGAAGTTGTTCGGAGTCGCCTCATCGACCACGCCCGTGTCGCAACCGCCCAGGTTCGTCGTCCAGCAAGCGCCGCAGCAGCAGCCCGCGAATACAGGCACGCTCAATCCCGCGATCGCCGAACAGATTGGGCAGCTCCAGGCGCGGCTGCAGAGAGTCGAGAGCGAGAGCCAGGAGGTGCGCGGGACGGCTGGGCGAGCCGACGCCCTGCTCATTGCCTTCGCCGCGCGGCGCGCGATCGAGCGCGGAGTCAGCCTCGGCTACCTCGAGCCACTGCTTCTCAACCGCTTCGGAGCCGACCATTCGCAGGCGGTTGCTACGATCGTGACCGGTTCGCGCACCCCGGTCCCGCTCACCAACCTCATCACACAATACCAGGACCTCGAGCCGGGACTGGTCGGTCCCCCGCCCAACGAGGGCCTGTGGACAGGGATCAAGCGCGGCTTGTCGTCACTCGTGACGGTTCACCGCTCCGACCGGCCCTCGACGCAGCCGAAGGCGCGTTACGACCGGGCACTGTCGCATCTCATGGCCGGGGAAGTGGACTCGGCGCTCGCCGAAACGATGCGGCTTCCGGGTGCCCCCCGCGCCGGGGAATGGATCAATTCCGCGCGCCGCTACATTGCGGTCCACAGGGCCCTGGATGAAATCGAATCGGCGGCAATCGTGGGCACTTCCCCTCCCGCCTGACCCCGCAGTGGGGGGTTGGCAGCGCGAATCGACTGTGCGACTCTCCTTGGGGGGCGCACAGCGCAGGTTCAGACGGAACCTGCTAAGCCATTGGCCGAAGTGGATTTTCGTGGGGGACTGTTGAAGGCATGACGTCACTTTGGAGAGGTGTCGGACTGGCGCTTGCCTTGGTCGGGCTGACTCAGGTCGGCGCAGCGACAATCAAGTCGGCCGAAGCGAGCCGTCCAGCGAAAACCGCCGCCAAGCCGGCCAAGAAGCCGGTGCAGGCCGCCCCCCGCCCTGACCGCGCACTTCCCGCGCCCGCTTATATTCGCGACCAGGTCACCAATCTCGGCAAAGGCTTCAACGGGCTGGTCGGAATTGCCGTCCGCTCCGTGGACGACGGCTGGGAAACCGGTTGGAAGGATGACGATCTTTATCCCCAGCAAAGCGTTTCCAAGCTGTGGGTGTCGATCACGGCGCTCGACGCGGTCGACAAGGGTAAGGTCAGCCTTGACGACCTGGTCACCTTCACGCGCTCCGACCTCACGGTTTTCCACCAGCCCATTCGCACGCAGATCCTGGGCGGCAGCTACACGACCAGCCTTGCCGACCTGATGGTCAAGGCAATCACAACCAGCGACAACACCGCCAATGACAAATTGATGCGCTCGGTCGGCGGACCCGAAGCCGTGCGCAGAATGATTGCGACGAAGCGGCTCGGAGCGATCCGCTTCTACGATGGCGAGCGCGCGCTTCAGAGCAAGATCGCGGGGCTCATCTGGTCGCAGAGCTATTCGATCGGCAATGCCTTCTTCGAGGCGCGGGATGCGTTGCCGCTGGCGGTGCGCCGGGCGGCATTCAAGCGCTACATCGAGGATCCCTATGACGGCGCCGCGCCAAGCGCGATCGTCGGCGCCCTCGCCCGGCTCAAGAAAGGCGAGCTCCTGTCGCCAGCATCGACGGCGAGGCTGCTCAACACCATGGGCAATACGCATACCGGGCCCAACCGGCTGAAAGGCGGGCTCCAGCCCGGCTGGACGCTCAGCCACAAGACCGGCACGGGGCAGGAGCTCGACGGAATCCAGGCGGGTTACAACGATATCGGCATCCTGACGGCACCGGATGGTCGCAGCTACGCCGTCGCGGTGATGATCAAGAAAACCTCGACGCCGCTTCCCGTGCGGATGACGCTGATGAACAACGTCGTCAAAGCGGTGATCCAGCAGCACGATATGACCAAGGGCAAAGACTACGCCCTCTGAGGTCGTCTCGCGGGCGCAGCTCCTCGCCCTGACGCCGGGCGTCCAGAAGGTCCCGACTCCGAAGCTCGACCTGTTCATCGTCCGCAACTTCCTCGATCCGGCAATCTGCTCGGCGCTGATCGAGCGAATCGACGCGCGGCGGCGACCGTCCGAGATCGCCGACGATATCGGTGTTGCCGCATACCGGACCAGCGAAACCTGCGACCTCGATTCGAACGATCCGCTTGTCGCCGAGGTCGACAGGCGGATCGCCGATCTGCTGCAGATCCCGGCATCGCACGGCGAGCCGATTCAGGGGCAACGCTACGCCGTCGGCCAGGAGTTCAAGGTCCACACGGACACGTTCGAGCCGGGCGGCTATGATTTTTATCTCCACACGGCCGAATCCGGGCAGCGCACCTGGACCGCAATGGCGTATCTCAACGAACCGGAGGACGGCGGCGCCACGCGCTTCAAGCTCATCGGCAAGACCATCCAGCCGGAGACCGGGAAGCTGTTGGCTTGGAACAACCTCAATCCAGGCTGGCAGCCGAACCCGGCCACTCTTCACCAAGGCATGAAAGTCCGGCGCGGGACGAAATATATCATCACCAAATGGTTTCGGGAGCGCCCGGTAGGCTGACGAAACGCAGCCGGTTTTCGACCAACGGCAATCGCGCATTCGGAGCGGCTTGATTCGCCGCAAGTGCAGTTCCATGCTCCGCCCACTTCCGGGGGGAGTGCCCAATGACCGTACGTCATCTGCTCGCGGCCGCGCTTTGTGCTTCGGCCGCCGTTCCGGTTTGCGCGCAGGACATCACCGCGCAGGCGCTGCTGGACAAGAATCTTCAAGCTCGCGGAGGGGCGCAGGCGCTGGCCGCGATCCAGTCCGTGCGGTTCGACGGCAAGATTATCTTTCCGGGCGATTTCGAGCTGACCTACGACGAGGTGCGCGCGCGCGGCGGGGCGACCGGCAGCGAATCGCGACTCGACGCGAGCATCCAGGGGCTGACGGTCGTCCAGGCCTATGACGGAAGCGTCGGCTGGAAGATCAATCCGTTCCAGGGCCGCAAGGACCCCGAGCGCATGTCGGGCGACGAAGCGCGCTCGATGGCGGACTCCTCGCTCATCGACGGGGTCCTCCAGGCCGCACGCGAGGATGGAAGCACGGTCACCTATCTCGGCCGCGAGGACTTCGACGGAACTCCGGCCTACAAGCTGAAGGTCGTCCAGAAAGACGGCGACGAGTTCACCTATCTCCTCGATCCCGACACTTTCCTCGAAATCAAGATGACGGAGACTCGCCGGATTCGCGGCGCGCCGAAGACGACCGAGACGGAGCTCGGCGATTACGAGAAGGTCGGCGGCGTCTATTTCCCAATGTCGGTCGACAGCTGGGACCAAGGCCAGTCGAGCCAACGGACCCGGATCATCGTCGATAAGGCGACCGCCAATCCGCCGGTCACGCCCGCCATGTTCGCGGAGCCGAGTGGGGCAGCGCAGCCGGCCAAGGCGGGAGGACCGCCGCCGGACGCTTCGAACAAGCCGGCCGCGAAGTCGAAGGCAGACCAGCCGCCGGAAAAGCCGGAGAATCCGCCCAAGCCGTCGAAGGGGGAGTGACCGTCATGCGTCCCATCTATCTGCTCGCTTCGGCGGCCCTGGTCGCAGGTCCATCGCTCGCCGCGACCACCCCGTCGGCCATCAACAGCGCCACCATCTCCGGCCTAGGAGTCCGCAACATCGGTTCCGCGACCATGTCGGGCCGAATCGCGGCGGTGACGGGCCGCCAGGAAGCGGACGGCAAGGTCACCCTGTTCGTCGGCTCCGCTTCGGGCGGTATCTGGAAATCCGAGGACGGGGGGACGACGTTCAAGCCGGTCTTCGACAAGCAGGATGTGCAGTCAATCGGCGCGCTGGCACTGGACCCGACCGACAGGAACGTCGTCTGGGCCGGAAGCGGCGAGAGCTGGACCCGCAACTCGGTGTCCGTCGGCGACGGCGTGTACAAATCTACCGACGGGGGCGAGACCTGGACCCGCGCCGGCCTCAACGGAACCGAGCGGATCACCAAGATCGTCGTCGATCCAGCCGACGGAAACACCGTCTATGTCTGCGCGCCAGGGCCGCTCTGGTCCGATTCATCCAATCGCGGGCTTTACAAGACCAGCGACGGCGGCCGGACCTGGACGAAAGTGCTCGCCGGAGCCAATCTTTCGACAGGCTGTTCGGCCGTCGCCATCGATCCGGCGAACCACAATCACCTTCTCGCCGGCACTTGGGACTTCCGACGCAAGGCGTACGAATTCCGCTCCGGCGGGAACGGGCCAGACCAGGCGTCCGGAAGCCGCTTTGCCGAGAGTTTCGATGGCGGGCGAACCTGGACTGACCTGAACTCCGCCAATCGCGCAGGGCTTCCCAAGCAACCCTGGGGCCGGCTCGAAATCGAATTCGCGCCGACCGACCCGAAGCGGGTCTACGCGTTCGTCGAGAACATCCATTCGGCGCTCTATGTCTCCGATGACGGCGGCAAGAGCTGGCAGGCGCGCGACGCCAGCCAGGGCATGGTCTGGCGCCCCTTCTATTTCGGCAACATCGTCGTCGATCCGAAAGACGAGAACCGCCTGTTCAAGATGGGCTATTCGGTCATCGTCTCCGAAGACGGCGGCAAGAGCTTCGCGGAGACCGGCGGCGGGTCGCATGGCGACTGGCACGATGTGTGGATCAATCCAGCCAACACCAAGCACCTGGTCGGCGCCGACGATGGCGGGCTGTGGATCAGCTACGACGGCGGCAACCGATGGGTGAAGAGCAACAACCTGCCGGTCAGCCAATTCTATCACGTCAGCGTCGACGACAAGGACCCGTACCAGGTCTATGGCGGCCTTCAGGACAATAGCGACTGGGTCGGCGACAGCGAATATCCGGGAGGGATCACCAACAGCCGCTGGGAGAATTTGTACGGCGGCGACGGCTTCTGGACCTGGCCCGACCCCGCAGACCCCGAGAACTTCGTCTATACCGAGGCGCAAGGGGGCTACATCGGGCGGGTCAACCGCAACACCCATGAAGCCAAGGACATCAAGCCGCGCGGCGGCTTCAAGGAAAAGCTCCGCTACAACTGGAACACGCCGATCGCGCTTTCTCCAAACGAGAAAGGCACGATCTACATTGGGGCACAATTCCTGTTCCGGAGCCGAGACCACGGCACGACGTGGGACCGCATTTCGCCCGACCTGACGACCGATAACCCGGTCCGCCAGCGGCAGGAGCAATCCGGAGGAATCACGGTCGACAACAGCGCGGCCGAGATGAACACCACAATCTACTCCATCTCGGAAAGTCCGAAGGCCGCGGGCCAGATCTGGATCGGGACCGACGACGGCAACGTGCAGCTGACCCGCGACGGCGGCCAGCACTGGGCGAACGTCACAAAGAACCTGCGGCTGCCTGCGGGCAACTGGATCAGCTGGGTCGAGGCGAGCCGCTACGATCCCGCGGTCGCCTATGTCACCAACGACCGCCACACGTCCGGCGACATGGCGCCGTACCTGTACCGCACCAGCGATTATGGGAAGACCTGGACGCAGCTCATCGGCCCGAACACGCCCGGCGTTCGCGGTTATGCCTGGGTGGTCAAGGAAGACCCGGTCGATCCGAACATCCTGTTCGTCGGCACCGAATTCGGCCTCTTCGCGTCATTGGACGGCGGCAGAAACTGGGCGCAGTTCAAGCCCGACAATTTCCCCGACGTCGCAGTCCGCGACATGGCGTTCGGACGCGGCGACGACCTGGTTCTCGCCACTCACGGGCGCGGGATCTGGATCGTCGACGATATCAGTCCGCTGCGGAAGCTGACCCCCGAGACGCTGGCGAGCACGGTCGCGCTCATTCCAGGCGGCCAGGCGCAGCAGCGAATCCAAGGCAACGGCGGCTGGGCCGAAGGCGACGCCAGCTATGCCGGCGAGAACCCGCCGTCGGGCGCGGTCATCACCTATTACCAGAAGGCCCGGCACGTCGTCGGCAGGATGAAGATGGAAGTGCTCGACGCCTCGGGCAAAGTCGTCGACGAGATTCCGCCGTCGCGCCGCGTCGGGCTCAACCGCGTGTCCTGGTCGATGCGAACCAAGCCGCCCATCGTGCCCCCCGCCGCCTCACTGGCCGGCGCTTCGACTCAGGGCGAGCGATTCATGCCCGGCACCTATATGATCCGGCTGACCAACGGCGACCAGGTCACGACGGAGCCGCTGACGGTGACGCTCGATCGCCGGGCGACCTACACGCTTGCCGACCGCCAGGCGCAATATGATGCGGCGGAGCGGGTCAAAGGCCTGTTCGCGCGGATGAGCAAGCTGGTCGGCGAGATCAACAGCGTCCGCTCCGCCGCCGATACACTCGCTGCGAATGGGGCTGCACCCGCGCCCGTCAAAGCCGCCGCGCAGAAGCTCTCCGCGAAGGCCGACACCCTCCGCAAGGAGTTGGTTGCGACCAAGGAGGGTGGGGCGATTACCGGCGAGGAGCGTCTTCGCGAGCACGTCGATGACGTCTATGGCGGCATCACCTCAACCGAAGGCCGCCCGCCCGCCTACATGCTCCAACGGGTCGATGCCCTCGACCGCGAGCTGAAGGAAGTCGAGGCTGCATTCGAGGAATTCAAGGCGAAAGACCTGGCGGAATTCAACGCGACCCTGCAGCAGGCCAAGCTGCCGCCGGTCACGGTCGCGACAATCACCTTCGACCCCGACGAGCAGCCGCGCGGAGGCCGGCTGTCGGCCCTCGCCAGCGGCCTCGTGGGCCTGCACTTCTATGGCGACATCGGGGCGATCGAGGGGCGCGGCGAGCGCGAGTGAACTCAGGGTGATCGCGGCGAACTGATCGTCACGGGATCTCGACGTCGAGGCGGTGCGAATGGTCGGCTCACGTCAGGACAATCCGGCGATCGCGCTCCTCACCCTGGCGACTTGACCCATCGAAGCAGCCTAGCTGATCGTGCCCGGCAGGAGGGCGGATGCCCTGTCTGGCTCCTCGCGTTCGTCGCCGCCAAGGCGATTGCCGGACTCGCTGCCGAGCTACGCAAACGGCGGCCAACGTGGTTCGTCGGCGATTCCTTCTTCGTTTAGAGAGCGTGGACCTCGAGCCTGTCCTCGGCGGGCGGACAATAGGGATCGGGACCGCAGAATTCCTTGATCCGTGCCCGATCGCGGACGATGATCTGGCGTCCGCGAACGACAAGGCCATTGTCCGCGAGGATCTGCAGGGTGCGCGACAGAGTCTCGGGAGTCATTCCGATTCGCGCGGCGAGATTGCGTTTGCGCATCGGCAGCTCGGGCGTCGGGGAGCTACTGGTATCGACGATTTTCAGCAGGAAATTTGCCAAACGCTGGGCTGCGTTGCGCGACTTGAGATCGAGGACCTGCCGCACCGCGACTCGGAACTGGCCAGCCATCGCGCGGCTGAGCTGCATGGCGAATGGCGCGCACTCGGCAGCTTCCGCCCGCACGCGCTCCGCGTCGATCAGAAGCATTCGGCAGAAGCCGAGTGTCCGCGCCGAAACCGTATAGCGTTCGTTGAAAAGCACCGCAGCCGGCATGAAGATGTCGCCCGCATTCAACAGCATCACGCCCCATTCCCTGCCGCTGCCATCGGAGAAAATTTCAACCGTGCCGCTGAGCAGGACATGCAGCTGTTCCGCCCGATCGCCTTCGTGGAACAGCAAGGTTCCCGGCGGGTGTCGCTGGACGGTGGAAAACTGGAGGAGGCGGGCAAGCCCAGGCCGCCCCAATCCGGAGAAGATCGGAAGGCCTGCAACGACGTCCTGGTCAGCGCTCATCACACCTGGCCAAATACGACGCGGCGGCCGTGGTTCCAAGAGGGCAGGCTTTGGCGACTGTCGCGCCCCCCTTTCCGGGCGGCGCTGGAGCGGGCGAAGGGATTCGAACCCTCGACCCCAACCTTGGCAAGGTTGTGCTCTACCCCTGAGCTACGCCCGCTCGATTGGCGCTTCGGCCGCCGGACCGGCGGCAGGGTGGCGGGCGCCTAGCATGGGCCCGGCCCCCGCTGCAAGCTCGCCTTGTGAGCCGCGTTTGCGCGGCCCATATGATGCGCTCAATCGAGTAGCGAAAGGGCCGCCGTGGCAACCCTGGGATTGAGCGAAGCCGAACGCGACGCGGTCGCCAAGCTGGACCGCGACGTCATCCAGCCATCGATGACACACCTCGTCCTGCTCGATTTTTGGGCGGAGTGGTGCGGGCCGTGCAAGCAGTTCGCGCCCGTGCTCGACAAGATCGCCACCGATTACGCCGACAAGGGCGTCAAGCTGGTCAAGATCGACGTCGATGCCGACAAGGTCATCGCCGCCCAGTTTCGGGTCCAGTCGATCCCGACGCTGTATGCCTTTTACCAGGGCCAGCCCGTCGCTGACCTCACCAATTACCGAAGCGAGGGCCAGCTCACGCGAGTCCTTGATCAGCTGATCGACCAGCTGCACGTCAGCGCCGAGAGCGAGCCGGCAAAGGCCGAAATCGGTCCGTTGATTGCAATGGCCGAGGAAGTGCTTGCCGGCGGCGATCCCGCGCGCGCAGCGAACATCTTCCGCCAGGTGCGCGAGATGGCGCCCGATGATGCGGCGGCCGCCGGAGGCCTGATTCGCGCCCTGATCGCCGACGGCGATCTGAACGAGGCGAGGGCCACGCTCGACGCCGTCCCATCCGAGCTCGGCAGCGATTCCGCAATTGCGCGGGCAAAGGCCACGCTCGAGACCGCGTCCGCCGGAGCGGGAGCCGACCTCGCCGAGCTGGAGAAGGCCGTTGCCGCGAACCCCGACGATTTGCAGGCTCGCTACGACCTTGCCGGAGCGGCGATGGCTTCGGGCAAGCGCGATCGGGCGGCCGACGAACTGCTTACGATCGTCGGGCGCGACCGCGACTGGAACGAGGGCGCCGCGCGCACGCGCTTCCTCCAGCTTCTCGAAGCGCAGGGACTCGAGGACGAGTGGGCGCGCGGCCAGCGACGGCGGCTGTCGGCCCTGCTTTTCACATGAGCGGAGCGTTGCCGCTTCGCGCGCCCTTGTTTCCGCTCGCCGGCGCGATCCTGTTCCCTCGGGCCCAGCTTCCGCTTCACATTTTCGAGCCACGCTATCGCGACATGGTGCGCGACGCCGTCGATGGCGACGGGCTGATCGCCATGATCCAGCCGCAGCTGGTCGAGGTCGAGGATGATAGGAAGCAACCGCTCTACCCGGTGGGCTGCGTCGGCGAAATCGTCGGACTGGAGGAGCTGGAGGACGGGCGCTTCAACATCATTCTCAACGGCTCCAACCGCTTCCGGATGCTGAGCGAGGTCGATCTCGACACGCCCTATCGCAACGCCGATCTCGACGTCGGCGCGTTCGACGACAGCGAGCCGGAGCCGCTGGCCATGGCCGAACGGGCCGAGGTCGAGCGCGAGGCGCGGCGGCTCGGCGATGCGCTCGGTCTGGCGGTCGACTGGTCGGCGGTGAGCCGGCTCGACGACGAGATGCTGGTCAACGCCATCGCCCAGGTGGCGCCGTTCGACGTGTCGGCCAAGCAGGCCCTGCTGGAAGCGGAGACTCTCAGCTTGCGCGCTGACCTGCTCGTCCAGCTGATGCAGTTCCTGCGCCTCAGCCAGGGCGGCGCCGACCTCCAGCCGACCTTGCAATAGCGTCCCGGCGCCACGCCGAACCGTAGCCTTACGCCGCGGCGACGTTAAATTTGCAGTCCCCGGAGAAGCAGCGGAAGATCGCCACTCGTGCCCCGCGCCTCGTTCATCAACTTGTTTCGAATCGGGCCGATCCGGTCGATGACGCTCATTCCGAAGCGGCGCACGGCCGACGCGGTGCGCCCGGGGACACCGTACACCCGCGTGAGCCCGTCCGTCGCCATCGCCACCATAAGCGTGTCGAGCGAGCGCCAGCGCTGGTAGCGGTCGAGCAATTGCCTGTCGCCGAGATCGAGTCCCAGACGCGCGCCTTCGACGAGAACCTGCGCCAGGGCGGCAACGTCGCGGAAGCCGACATTGAGACCCTGGCCAGCGATCGGATGCATTGCGTGCGCGGCGTCGCCGACGAGCGCGAGGCGCTGCGCGGTGATCTGCGCGGCATGATGAAACCCCAGCGGATAGGTGGAGCGCGGCGCGGCGAGAGAGACTTTCCCGAGGAAACCGCCCATCGCGGCCGTCGCCTCGGCCGCGAAATCACTGTCGCTCAACGAGAGGAAGCCGGGAGCATCGTCTTTCTGCACCGACCATACGATGGCCGAGCGATGACGCTTCTTGTCGTCAGTCATCGGAAGCAGCGCGAATGGGCCGGTCGGGTAGAAAATCTCGTAGGCGACGTTGTCGTGCGGAAGCTGGTGATGGAGGACCGAAACGATCGCCATATGGTCGTAGCGCCAGTTCGCCATCCGAATCCCCGCAGCCTCGCGCATCGGCGAATTGCGGCCCTCCGCCCCGACGAGAAGCGGCGCGGTAAGCTTGCGGCCATCCTCCAGCGCGACAATGACTTTATGCTCGCCGCGCTCGACGCTGGCGACGCGCGATTTCCACAGCAGCCAGAGGTTCTTCCCAGCCTCTGCCCGAGCCCGCAACGCGGCACGCAAGTTGCGGTTCTCGTTCATCCAGCCGAGCGGGCCCTCGTCCTCCCCCGGCTCGAACGCGAGGCCGCCGGGATCGAGACCGTCCGCCACCTGGATTTTCAGGATCGGGCAGCCGGGAGCCGGGAAGTGATCGGTCACGCCCGTCGCTTCGAGCATCCGCATCGAGCTCGACGACACGGCGCTGGTGCGGCCGTCGAACGCCGCGTCGCGCCACAACTCCGGATCGGCAGGATCGACCACGATTGCCGAAAGGCCGCTGCAATCGAGAGCCGAGGCCAGGGCTAGCCCGACCAATCCGCCCCCAAGGATGATCACGTCCGCGCGGTCCATGTCGCGCTTCACTAGCGCCAGGCCGGTGCGCTGGCGAGGGGCAGCCGAGCCCGACGTCAAGAAAGCGTTTGCCCGCGAGTCCGCGACAAGGCATTTTAAGGGCGCGGTATTTTCGAAGGGTGGGCAATGGCGACGGCGGCCGCAAGGCCAACCAAGGATCTGGGGCCGGACTGGCGCGACAGGCTGCGCGAGTCGATGAAGCGGCTTGCCCGGCGCACCTGGGGCATCCTTCTCGTCGCGATCAGCCTCGCGGCCGCGGTCGCGCTGATCTCGCACAGCAGCACGGATCCGTCGTTCACCACGGCCGCGGGCGGCCCGCCCGACAATTGGCTGGGAAGCGTCGGCGCCTATGGAAGCGACATCGCCTTTCTTCTCTTCGGAATCGGATCGATCCTGTTCGTTCCGGTAGTCGGGCTGGCAGGGCTGCGGATGACTCGGCTCACGGCTGCGGGTCGGGTCGGTCGGGGCCTGTTCCTCGCGGCGGTCGCGGCAATCCTGATCGGCATTGCACTGAGCCTGACCAGCGGCTCGGCGGTCTCGGGCCTCCCGGCAGGCTGGGGCGGAGCCGTTGCGCTCGCCGCCGCGAACGGCCTCGGATTCCTCATCGCGCTGATCCCTGACCCGCGCTTCGTCGAGCCGACGCGAATCGGCCTGCTCGTCCTGTTTGCAGCCGCGGCACTCGTCGTCGCCTGGTTTGCTCTTGGACTTTCCGGGGACGAGAAAGGCTGGCTTGCAGGTCTCTTTTCTCGCTCACGCGACCGGAGAATCGCGCCGCGCCGGACACAGGAGCAGCGCGAAGAGAGGGTCGTCGCGCCGCCCGCGCCACGGCCGGCCGTGGCGGTCGCCGAACCCACGGCTGCACATGCTCGCTCCCGCGGCACCACCGCGCGCAGGCCGGCGTCACAGCCGGGCCTCGCACTCGGCGACAGCTACGTGCTTCCCGATGCGAGCCTGCTGGCGAAAGCTCCCGACAAGGGCAAGACGCAAATCGATCGCGCGGCGCTGGAGCGCAACGCCAAGATCCTCGAGGCCGTGCTCGAAGACTTCAACGTTCGAGGCAATATCGTCGAGGTCCGCCCGGGCCCGGTCGTCACCATGTACGAGCTGGAGCCGGCGAGCGGGATCAAGGCCAGCCGGGTTATCGCGCTCGCCGACGATATCGCCCGCAACATGCAGGCGATCTCCGCGCGGGTGGCAATCATTCCCGGGCGGAGCGTGATCGGCATCGAGCTTCCCAACGCGCGCCGCGAGATGGTCAGCCTTTCGGAGCTGATTGGCAGCGACGCCTTCGGCGACTCCGACATGGCGCTGCCGCTGATCCTGGGCAAGAACATCGCCGGCGATCCCGTCGTCGCCGACCTCGCGCCGATGCCTCACCTGCTGGTCGCCGGTACCACAGGATCGGGCAAGTCGGTGGGGCTCAACTGCATGATCCTGTCGCTGTTGTTCCGCTACGGACCGGACGACTGCAAGCTGATCATGATCGATCCCAAGATGCTCGAGCTGAGCATCTACGATGACATCCCGCACCTGTTGTCGCCCGTCGTAACCGAGCCGGGCAAGGCCATCCGCGCATTGAAGTGGACGGTCGAGCAGATGGAGGACCGCTATCGCCGGATGGCCAATCTCGGCGTGCGCTCGCTGGTCAGCTTCAACGCCCGGGTTCGCGAGGCGAAGGCAAAGGGCTCGAAGCTGAAGAGGCGCATCCAGACGGGCTACGACGGCTCGACCGGCCAGCCGATCTACGAGGACGAGGAATTCGAATACGACGTCCTGCCGCAGATCGTCGTCGTCGTCGACGAGCTGGCCGACCTGATGATGACCGCGGGCAAGGAGGTGGAGTTCCTGATCCAGCGCCTCGCGCAGAAGGCGCGGGCCGCCGGCATCCACCTGATCATGGCGACCCAGCGGCCATCGGTCGACGTCATCACCGGAGTCATCAAGGCCAACCTGCCGACGCGCATCAGCTTCCAGGTGACGAGCAAGATCGACAGCCGGACGATCCTTGGCGAGCAGGGGGCCGAACAGCTGCTGGGCAAGGGTGACATGCTCTACATGCCCGGTGGCAAGCAGATCATCCGCGTTCACGGCCCCTTCGTTTCCGACGAGGAGGTGCGCGCGGTCGCCGAGCATTGGCGCAAGCAGGGCATGCCCGAATATGTCCAGGCGGTCACCGAGGAGCCCGAAGACGGGGATTACCTGTTCGACGGACAGCCAACCGGGGAGGACGATCCCGAGACCCAGCTTTACCGCAAGGCGGTGCAGATCGTCGCCGAGAGCCAGAAGGCGTCGGTGTCGTACCTGCAGCGCCAGCTTCGGGTTGGCTACAACAGCGCCGCGCGCCTGATCGAGCGGATGGAGAAGGACGGCAAGGTCGGATTGCCCGACCATGTCGGTCGGCGCGAAGTCCTCATCGACATGGACGGGCACCCGATCTAGCGCAAATCGAGGCTGAACCGCGGGGAACCGGAGGGTTCAGAGCGCATTCAAGGGGAAACCGCCAGTTTTCCGGCGAAAATCTCTCAGGAGCTCCGACATGTCCTTTTCAACCCGATTGGCGCGCGCGCTCGTCCCCGCAATCGTCCTTGCCGCGCCGGTTGCCGCCCACGCGAAAGCGTCCCCGGAGATGGCGATGGTCAAGGCGCATCTGCAGGCCACCGATTCGATGACGGCAAACTTCACGCAGACCGATTCCAAGGGCCAAGTGCTGAACGGTACGCTCCAGCTGAAGCGCCCGGGGCGCATTCGCTTCGATTACGGGAAAGCCAATATCCTGGTGGTGGCCGACGGGAAGAAGCTCACCTTCATCGATTACGATGTTGGCCAGAAATCTTCCTGGGACCTCAACCGCACTCCTCTCGGCGTGCTTCTTTCGAACAATCCGGACCTGGACAGGATCGCCAAGATCCAGCGCAGCGAGGACCCGCGGGTCGTCGTCGTTCGCGCGGTCGACCCGTCGCACAACGAATACGGCAAGCTGATCCTCGCCTTCATCCGCGATTCTGCGGCGCCCGGCGGCCTCAAGCTCTACGGCTGGACCGCCGTGGACGCGCAAGGCAAGCGGACGATGGTGCGGCTTTCGAACCAGCGCTACAACGTCGCCGTTCCGGCCAGCGCCTTCGCTTATGCCGAGCCAAAAAAGCGAAAATAACCGTAGCAGATCAAAACCCGTTCATCGCGGCGTCAGATAGCGCAGTGTAAAAGTTGAACGGTTTGCCGCACCAGGCATCGGGTTTCCCCCTGTTACCCTTGCCGTGGCAACCCCTTGCGTGACGAACGCTAGGTCGGCCCTCGCACCATGCCCCCGGTGCGAGGGCCTTTTCTTTACGGGCGGTTCGTCGGGAGGCTAAGCGCATTTCGTGACAACACGGCTGAAGATCGCTTCCTGGAACATCAACTCGGTCCGCGCCCGGATCGGGCTTGTCGAGCGGCTGATCGCAGAGGAGCAGCCTGACATCATATGCCTGCAGGAAACCAAGGTCCTCGACAGCATCTTTCCAGCAGATCTCTTCAACCGCCACGGCTACACGCACCGTGAGCTCAACGGGCAGCGGATGCATCACGGCGTCGCTATCCTCAGCCGCATTCCTCTCAAGGACCCGGGAAAGCACGACTGGCAGGATAACGGCGAAGCGCGCCACATCGGAGTCCGGCTCCCCTGCGGCATCCGCCTCGAAAATGTCTACGTACCGGCAGGCGGCGACATCCCCGACCGCACGACCAATCCCAAGTTCGGCCAGAAGCTGGACTTCATCGAGCGAATGACCCGCTGGTCGGACACTCTCTGCGAACCGACGCTGATCGTCGGCGATTTCAATGTCGCGCCGCTCGAATGCGATGTCTGGAGCCACAAGGCGCTACTATCGGTGGTGAGCCACACGCCGGTCGAGGTCGAAGCGCTCGGGCGGCTGAAGCAAGCTCATGGCTGGGTCGATATCGGCCGTCGCTTCGTGCCCGCACCGGACCGCTGCTTTACGTGGTGGAGCTATCGCTCGCCGGACTGGACCAAGAACGATCGTGGCCGGCGGCTGGACCATATGTGGGTCTCGCCTGAGCTGGCCGGCCATCTTGCGAGCCATCGGGTGCTCGAGCCCTGCCGCAGCTGGGATCGCCCCTCGGACCATGTACCGCTGATCTGCGAGCTCAGCATTTGACTGCTATCGGCCTCCGATCGGCAATCACGGCGTTGAAGACCGGCCGGGCGGCGCGCATCGAGTCGGACACTCCGCTGACGGTCGCCTCGGTCGAGACCGCCGACCCCGACATGCTCGCGCAGCTCGATCCGGCAGCGAAGGCGCCGCTACTGATCAGCGGCTGGCGGGCCGCTTCGCTGGCGCTTGCCAACCGGCGCGATGCCGCCGACCCGGCCGAGCCGGTACTGATCGAGCGCAGCGGCTGGCTCGAACCGGAAACCGCGCGGGCAATTGCCGACGCAGGAATGGATTTCGACCGGCCGCCCGTCGGTCCATTGACCCCTTTGCCGCTCGAACACGGCGCCGAGGCGAACGCGGCTCTCAAGCTGGCCCGGTTGGCAGGGCTGCTTCCCGCACTTTGGATCCTCGAAGCTGACGCTCCGGCGGTACCGGTGGCCATGGCCGCCGTGAGCGCCGGCGAGCCGGAAGCCACAATCCTCGCCCGTGCGAAGCTGCCGCTCGATCCGATTCCCGAAACGCAAATCACCGTGTTCCGGACAAGCGACGACGGACAGGAGCACTTGGCATTGATCGTTGGGGCCTTCGGCGGCAAACCGCCGCTCGTCCGGCTCCATAGCGAATGTTTGACCGGCGACGTCTTCGGTTCGCTGAAATGCGACTGCGGGCCGCAATTGAAAGAAGCGCTACGGCTGATCGGCGGCGCCGGAGGCGGCGTTCTCCTCTATCTCCGCCAGGAAGGGCGCGGGATCGGAATCGCCAACAAGATCCGTGCTTACGCGCTTCAGGACCGCGGCCTCGACACCGTCGATGCCAACCTCCGCCTCGGCTTTGCCGATGACGAGCGCGACTATGTGCACGCGGCGGCGATGCTTCGCGCGCTTGGGATCGGCGAGGTGCGGCTACTGACGAACAATCCGGCCAAGGTCACCGGGCTGGGGAGCGCCGGTATTCGAGTCGTGGAGCGGGTCGGCCATTGCATGCCGTCCAACCCGCACAATGCCGATTATCTCGCCACCAAGCGCGACAAGAGCGGCCACATCTTTTAGCCTTCGAACAGGGCCGTGCCGACGCGAACCGCGGTCGCTCCGAGCATCACCGCCGTCTTGTAGTCCCGGGACATGCCCATGCTGAGCCCGGTCACGTCTTGCTCGCGAGCAATTTTCGCGAGCAAAGCGAAGAAAGGCGAGGGTTCGAGCCCAAGCGGCGGAATGCACATCAGGCCGGCGAGGGGCAGCGGCGATCGGCGCACCGCCGCTACAAAATCCCCAACTTCCGCGATCGGGCAGCCGCCCTTCTGTGGCTCGTCGCCAATGTTCACCTGAACGTAGACGGCCGGGAAGCGGCTCGCCTTCCCAGCTTCCTTGGTCAGTGCATCGAGAAGCGACGGGCGGTCGACCGAGTGAATCACGTTGAACAGCCGTACGGCTTCCCCCGCCTTGTTCGATTGGAGCCGGCCGATGCAGTGGAGCCGCACATCCGGATGGCGGGCGAGAAGGTCGTGCCATTTGGATTGCGCCTCCTCGACCCGGTTTTCGCCAAAGTCGCGCTGACCGGCTTCGACCAGCGCCTCGATTTCCTCCGCCGGGCGCATCTTGCTGACGGCGACCAGCGTAACGCCGGCCGATTCGCGGCGTGCGACCCTTGCGGCCGACGCAATTCCGTCGCGGATGGTCTGCAGGCGCTCGGCAGCGGGCATTGCCGCGCTATAGGAAGAGCCATGAAGCGCCGCCAGACTCTCCCTCGCCAGTGGCTGGTCGCGGATCATCGCCTCGGCGAGCGTTTGTGGCTTGCGATTCGTCGCCTTCCGCGGGGAAGCGGCATTCTCGTCCTTTATCGAGACATGCCGCGAGGCGAGCGGGCGCGGCTGCTGGCCAAGCTGCGGCGTGTCGCGAGATTGCGCGACCTCGTCATAGCTGACGAGGCGGCAGGCGAAGCCATGCGCGTCCACAACGGCAGGGAGTCTTTGCGTGCGGCACTTGCCGGCGTTCCAGTGCTCTTCCTCTCGCCGATATTTCCGACGCGCAGTCACCCCGCGTGGAAGCCCTTACCCCTTCTGCGCGCCGCAGCACTGGCGCAAAGCGCCGAGTCGCACGTCGTTGCGCTGGGTGGAATGAGCCCGGATCGGTTCAGGCGGATCCAGCGCCTGGGTTTCTCGGGTTGGGCAGGAATCGACGCGTGGATCAGAACTTGAAGGCGGTACCGATGTAGACGGCCTGGCTGTCGACGCGATTGTCGCTCAGCGCCGAAAGCCGGTCGAGCTCGACCTTGTAGCGCACGCCGCCAGTCACCGAGAGGCGCCGGGTCACGGCGTAGGAACCGCCGACATCAAGCGCATAATTGTCCGGATCGCGAAGCGCGGGAGCAGCGGTGCCGGCCGACCTGTCAGCCGAAACGGCGACCCTGCCAGTAAAGCGCGGGAGTGAGTAGCTGACGCCGACGACCGCGCTGTCGCGACTGTCGACCGGCGAACCGGCGGCTCTCGTCTTGGCGACATCGCCGGAAACGGCGAAACGGCGCCAGCCGATGGCGACGCCGAGATTATAGCTGACCGGAGTCAGCGCGCTGACCGGCGAGGTTGCATTGGCCGAAGCGAGCTGCTGAGGCGAGCTCGCCTGGGCGCGGATCGCCACGCGCACCTGTGACGGACGGCCCTTCGCCGCTGCCGCCGGAGTGAATTTGAAGTCGGACAGCGACGGAACCCGCCCCGAAAAGGCCGCCGCGAGCCGAGGATCGGCGGTCGCCGGAGTGAAGCCGAAATCGGAGTCGACGCTGAGCGCGATGGCCGGTGGCCGCTTGCCTGACTCCCCGGCCGCGAACGCAGGCGACAGCAAAAGGCCGGTCGCGGCACCCGCGCCAGCCAGAAGCATCGCACTGAAGCGTCCGAAACTCACGTCGGCCAACTCCCTGTTCGCGAGTCCATATAGGCCGACGAACCTGAAGGTTCCATGACCGACTCGATTCGCCGCGAGTCTGTTGCGGATTCACAACAATGCGCGCCTGGCGTCACCGCGCTTGCGGCCTTGCGGGCAGCATCTATAACGCGCCAACGCATCAGCTCACTTGTCGAGGATCCCAGATGTCCCGCCTCAAACTTACTCTTGCCGCATTGGCCGTTGCGACGCTGGCAGCATCGGGTTGCGCCCGCAACCACAACCTGCCGACCCAGCTTGCGCCGTCGCGGATGACGACGATCGGGGTGAACGGCTATCTTTGGCAGGCTGCGCTCGACACGGTGTCGTTCGCTCCGTTGCTCCAGGCGGATGCCAACAGCGGCGTGATCATCACGGATTGGTATGCGAACCCGAAGGCGCCGGGGGAGCGGGTCAAGCTGACCATCACCATTCTCGACCAGGATCTGCGCGCCGACGCGCTTCGTGTCGCTGCTTCGCGGGAAGTGCAGCAGAACGGGAACTGGGTCGAAGCGCCGGTCACCGCCGCGACCGTCCAGAAGCTCGAGGACATCATCCTGACCCGCGCCCGCGACATTCGCCGTTCCACCGTTCCAGGCTAAGAATTGAGGATTGATATGACCGGCCGCTTCGACCCGGCCGTGGCCGACGTCCACTGGCAAAAGCGCTGGGAGGACGAACGCTGCTTCATTGCCGACACCGACAGCGGCAAGCCCAAGACCTATGTGCTGGAGATGTTCCCGTATCCGTCGGGGCGCATCCACATGGGCCACGTCCGCAACTACACCATGGGCGACGTCCTCGCGCGGTACCGGCGGATGCAGGGATTCGAGGTGCTCCACCCGATGGGGTGGGATGCGTTCGGGATGCCGGCAGAGAATGCGGCGATGGAGCGCGGCGTGCACCCCGACGGTTGGACCCGGTCCAACATCGCGGCGATGCGCGACCAGCTCAAAAGACTTGGCTTCGCGCTCGACTGGAGCCGCGAAGTCGCGACCTGCGACCCCGAATATTATGGGCACGAGCAGGCGCTGTTCCTCGATCTCTACGAAGCGGGGCTCGTTTATCGCAAGGAGAGCGAGGTCAACTGGGACCCGGTCGATTTGACCGTGCTGGCCAACGAGCAGGTCATCGACGGCAAGGGTTGGCGCTCCGGCGCGACCGTCGAGCGGCGCAAGCTGTCCCAATGGTTCCTGAAGATCACCGACTTCGCAGACGAGCTTGTTGACGGGCTCAAGACGCTCGACGCGTGGCCGGAGAAGGTCAAGCTGATGCAGGAAAACTGGATCGGCCGCTCCGACGGGCTGCGGTTCCGCTTCCAGCTGGCCGGCGAGGGTGCCGATTGCGACTATCCCTGGGTGAAAGCGGCGCTCGCTGCAGCGCCCGAGGTTGAGGTCTTCACCACCCGGCCCGATACGATCTTCGGCGCCAGCTTCGTCGCAGTCGCTCCCGATCACCCGGTTGCTGCCGCCATCGCCAAGGAGAACCCAGACGCGGCGGCCTTCATCGCCGAGTGCAAGTCGGTCGGAACCAGCGAGGAAGCGATCGAAAGCCAGCAGAAGCGCGGCTTCGCCACTGGCCTGGAAGCGCGTCATCCGCTCGATCCCGATTGGCGCCTGCCGGTGTGGATCGCCAACTTCGTGCTGATGGAATATGGAACCGGGGCGATCTTTGGCGTGCCCGCGCACGACCAGCGCGACTTCGAGTTCGCACGCGAATACGACCTGCCGATCCGGCGCGTCGTCGCGCGGCCGGACCAGGACAAGGACACGCCAATCGGCGAGTTCGCCGAGCCAGGCGAGGGCGTTATCGTCAATTCGGATTTCCTCGACGGATTATCGGTCGAAGAGGCGCAGGACGCGGTCATCCGACGCGCCGAGGACGGCGGCTGGGGCAAGCGCGAGATCGCTTATCGGCTGCGCGACTGGGGCGTCTCGCGCCAGCGTTACTGGGGCACCCCGATCCCGATAATCCATTGCTCGGCCTGCGGCCCGGTCGCGGTCCCGCGCGAACACTTGCCGGTGCTTTTGCCGGAAGACGTCAGCTTCGACGTTCCCGGCAATCCGCTCGACCGCAACGATTCGTGGAAGCATGCGACCTGCCCGACGTGCGGCGGAGCGGCCCGGCGCGAGACGGACACGTTCGATACCTTCGTGGATTCGAGTTGGTATTTCGTCCGCTTCGCAAGCCAGCCGATCGACAAGCCTTTCGACAAGACGGACGCCGAGAAGTGGCTGCCCGTCGATCAGTATATCGGCGGCGTGGAGCACGCGATCCTTCACCTCCTCTACGCGCGCTTCTGGACCCGGGCGTTGAAGCGCATCGGAAAGCTGGACATCGACGAGCCGTTCAAGGGCCTGTTCACGCAGGGAATGGTCACTCACGAGACCTATCGCGGGGTCGATGGCAGGTGGTTGTCGCCCGACGAAGTGCGCAAGGGCGATAACAACCAGCTGATCGACGCCGCGGGCGCGGCCGTCACGCGGGGCCGCGTCGAGAAGATGTCGAAGTCGAAGCGCAACACGGTCGATCCGGAGCCGATCGTCGCGAAATACGGCGCGGACGCGGTGCGCTGGTTCATGCTGTCGGACAGCCCGCCCGAACGCGACCTCGAGTGGTCGATCGGCGGGATCGAAGGTGCTGCCCGTTTTGTCCAGCGTGTGTGGAAGCTGGCCGCAAGCAGCGCCGGCGGTGAGGGCGTGGACGAGGCCCTGAAGCGCAAGCTTCACCGCGCCATCGCTGCAACCGGGGAAGCGATCGAGAACCTGCAGTTCAACAAGGCCGTCGCCCAGCTGTATGAGCTGGTGAGCGCGACCG
>Ga0207678_10000587_pt1 | contig 33282 bp, 37 predicted proteins | sample KBSC63metaG_FD_184319 | JGI IMG/M metagenome (GOLD analysis project Ga0207678, IMG submission 184319) | Corn rhizosphere microbial communities from Kellogg Biological Station, Michigan, USA - KBS C6-3 metaG (SPAdes) (version 2) | ecosystem: Host-associated > Plants > Roots > Rhizosphere > Soil ... | reverse complement strand
CGTCTCGCCATTGTTCGCGTCACAAGCGAAGGCGATCAGCTGGCTTCCCTCGTCCTGGACCTCGGCCAGTCCTTCGCGATAGGCGGGATGGTCGTCGATTCGGCTGTCGGGCGGCAGGCGAATGCCCCACGGGCTGATCGGCGTCGCTTCAGCTGCCGGCATTTGGTGGAGCAGCTCGTCGCGCGCGACCCTTGCTACGTTCGCGCGCAAGTCGACCGGCGCTCGTTCCAGCAGCGCCGGCCATTCCCCCTCGGTCACGAGCGCGGACAGCTGCGACTGGAGCCATGGGGAGACGAAGCCTGCCGGAGCGGCAAGATCGTCGGGCTGTAGAGGCTTGGGGCCACGAACCTGTCCGAACAGCTCGGCGAGCGAACTGTCGTCTTCGACGAGACCGACGATGGCGGCACGACCGCTGTCAGGCCGCTCGGCCGTCCGCCGGATGGCCCGGAACACCAGTTCGCGTACAGCCCGGCGGTCGCCCGAGCCGGCATAGCGGCGCTGCTTGAAGTAGCGCGTCACGATCGCGTCGGCCGGCGGGCCCTCCTCGCGAACCGACGCAAGCACTTCGTCGAGCACTTCGATCGCCGCCTGCAGGCGCGCTGCGGGAGTCATGACCTAGCGCGTCGGATAGTTCGGCGCCTCACGGGTGATCGCGACGTCGTGAACGTGGCTCTCGGACAGGCCCGCATTGGTAATTCGCACGAACTGAACCCGCTCCTGGAGCTCGGCGATCGTGGTCGAGCCGGTATAGCCCATCGCCGCCTTCACTCCGCCGACCAGCTGGTGGACGATCTCGCGCACCGGGCCCTTGTACGGCACCTGGCCCTCGATCCCCTCGGGGACGAGCTTCAGATGGTCCTTGATGTCCTGCTGGAAATAGCGGTCGGCTGAGCCGCGGGCCATCGCCCCGACCGAGCCCATGCCGCGATAGGATTTGTAGCTCCGTCCCTGGTAGAGAAAGGTTTCGCCCGGCGCCTCGTCGGTCCCCGCAAGCAGCGACCCGACCATCGCCGTCGAAGCGCCCGCCGCAAGAGCCTTGGCCATGTCGCCGCTGGTCCGGATCCCGCCGTCGGCGATCACCGGAACCCCGGCCTTCGACGCTGCCGCCGCTGCGTTCATGATCGCGGTCAGCTGGGGCACGCCGACGCCGGCGATGATCCGCGTCGTGCAGATCGAGCCCGGGCCGATCCCGACCTTGATCGCGTCGGCGCCTGCGTCGACCAGCGCCCACGCAGCGTCGAACGTGGCGACGTTGCCGGCGACGACCTGGACCGAGTTTGACACGCGCTTCACCCGCTCGACTGCCTTCGCCACCTCGGTGTTGTGGCCGTGCGCAGTGTCAATCACGATGCAGTCGCAGCCGGCGTCCATCAGCGCTTCGGAACGCGCGTGTCCCGCGTCGCCGACCGTCGTCGCCGCGGCAACCCGCAACCGGCCTTCGGAATCCTTGGTCGCGTGCGGCGAGGCGACGGCTTTTTCGATGTCCTTGACGGTGATCAGGCCGACGCAGTGATTGTCGTCATCCACGACGAGCAGCTTTTCGATCCGCCTTTGGTGGAGGATGCGCCGCGCCTCTTCCTGACTCGTGCCGATCCGGACCGTGGCGAGATTCTCGTGGGTCATCAGCTCGCTGATCCGCTGCCGCGGATTCTCCGCGAAGCGGACGTCGCGGTTGGTGAGGATGCCGGCGAGCTTGCCGGACTTCTCGACGATCGGGATCCCGCTGATGCGGTTCGCCTTCATCAGTTCGAGCGCTTCGGCCAGCGTCTGCTCCGGAGTCATGGTGATCGGATTGACCACCATGCCGCTCTCGAACCGCTTGACCTGGCGCACCGCTGCGGCCTGCGCGTCGACGTCGAGGTTGCGGTGGAGCACGCCGATCCCGCCGAGCTGCGCCATGGCGATCGCCATGTCGGACTCGGTCACCGTGTCCATTGCCGACGACAAAACCGGAATGTGCAGCGGGATTTCGCGAGTCAGCCAGGTGCGGGTGTCGGCCTGGCTCGGCAGGACCGAAGATTCGAGCGGTTGCAGAAGAACGTCGTCGAACGTCAGTCCGAGCGGAATGTCAGGTACGTCGTTGAGCTGGGCCATATCGGCCCATGACAGCAGGCGAGCGATTCGCCAAGGCCCCGCCTTATGATCGAGCCCGCGCCAGCAGCCGCTCGGCCTGCTCCACGTGCATGCGTTCGATCATCTCGTTGTCGAACCGCTCCGCGCCGCCCTGGAACGCTTCGACCAGCCGCCGCGCCCGCTCGAGCTCGGCCTCAGCGGGAGCGAAGGCGCGGTGGCATGGCTCGATCTGGTTTGGGTGGATCAGGCTCTTGCCGTCGAAGCCGAGGCGCCTGCCCTCTTCCGCTTCGCTGATAAAGCCGCCGAGATCGTCGAGGCGGTTATACACGCCGTCGAACACCGCGATGCCCGCAGCGCGCGCGGCGAGCACGATCAGCTGGAGGGCGGTCGAGATCGCCTCCCGCCCGATACCGAGCGGCAGCCGCAGGTCGGACCGGAGGTCGTTGGTACCGGCGATCAGTGCAGCGCAGTCGCGGGTCACCGAATGGACGGCCATGACCCCCTTGGCCGTCTCGATCATCGCCGCGACAGGCTTGCCCGACTGCTTGCGCACGAAGGCCAGCTCCTCGGCATCCTCGACGCGCGGCACGACGATCAGGTCGGCGGTGCAATGGGTCGCGGCGACGAGGTCCTGGCCGTGCCATGCAGTCCCGGCGCCGTTGATCCGGATCGCGACTGGCATCGGCCACGGCTCTGCCACCGCCTCGAGCGCAGCCGCGCGCGCCGAATCCTTGTCTTCGGGTTTCACGGCGTCCTCGAGATCGAGGATCACGAGGTCCGATCCCGCTTCGCGCGCCTTCGCGATCGCCCGCGGGTTGGAGGCGGGAAGGAACAGCACCGACCGTAAGCCGAAAAGGTCCAGGCTCATATCCGATTTCTCTTCCGCTTCGCTGATCCTCGTCGCATCATGCCCCGAACGAACGAAAGCGGGGAAGAGGAATGCTGACCTATTTTATGATCGCGCTCGCGGTCTTGGCGCTGTTGTTCGTCATGATGGGCGTCAAGATCGTCCACCAGGGTTATCGTTATACGCTCGAGCATTTCGGCCGCTTCGTTCGCGTCGCCGAGCCGGGCATCAACTTCGTTATGCCGTTCGTCACCCGCGTCGGGCGCAAGATCAACATGATGGAGCAGGTCGTCGACATCCCGGGGCAGGAGATCATCACCAAGGACAATGCGATGGTCGCGGTCGACGGCGTGGTGTTCTTCCAGGTGATCGACGCGGCCAAGGCGGCGTACGAGGTCAGCGACCTCTACAGCGCGCTGATGGCGCTCTCTACGACCAATTTGCGTACCGTCATGGGATCGATGGACCTCGACGAGACCCTGTCCAAGCGCGACGAGATCAACGCGCGGCTGCTCGCAGTGGTCGATCACGCGACCGAGCCGTGGGGCGTCAAGATCACCCGCGTCGAATTGAAGGACATTCGGCCGCCGCAGGACATCGTCAACGCCATGACCCGGCAGATGAAGGCCGAGCGTGAAAAGCGCGCGTCGATCCTAGAATCCGAAGGTATGCGCCAATCCGAGATCCTCCGCGCCGAAGGTGAAAAGCAGGCTCGGATCCTCCAGGCTGAAGGGCAAAAGGAGGCCGCGTTCCGCGATGCCGAAGCGCGCGAGCGCTCAGCCATGGCCGAAGCCAATGCGACCAAGTCGGTCAGTGACGCGATCGAGGGCGGAAGCACGCAGGCGATCAATTATTTCATCGCCCAGAAATATGTAGAAGCGCTCGGCAAGTTCGCGACGTCGCCCAATGCCAAGACGATATTGTTCCCGGTCGAGGCCACCCAGCTCATGGGAACGCTGGGCGGGATCGGTGAGCTGGCGCGTGAGGCTTTCGGGCCGGCCAGCGCCAAGCTCGTTCCGGGCGTACGTGCCAAGGCCGTGCCGGGTGAATCCGAAAGCAATTCATGAGCTCGCTCGGCATCGACTCGGGCTGGCTGTGGCTGATCGGCGGCGTCCTGCTGCTGATCCTTGAAGTCATGGCGCCCGGCTTCTTTCTCGTCTTTCTCGGCGCTGCGGCGATGGCCACGGGCTTGTTCACCCTGCTGTTCGGCCTCGGCGCGGCGCCGCAACTCGCCCTGTTCGTATTATATTCGATCATCGCCGTTCTCGTCGGCCGCCGGATCTACGCCAACCGCGCAGTCGACAGCGCCGATCCCTTGCTCAACAACCGCGCTGGCCGCCTGGTCGGCAAGGTTGTGACCGTCGTCGCTGCAGTCGACGACCATGGCGGCCGGGTCCGGGTCGGCGATAGCGAGTGGAGTGCGCGCGGCGGGCCGGCTGCGGTCGGCGACCGCGTTCGCATCACGGGGGTCGAAGGAAATTGCCTGACGGTCGAGACGGACCGTTCGCTCCCGCCAGCCTAGGAAGCCAGCGGTAGGCCCAGCAGGGCCGCGATCAGGATCAAGGCTGCCAACCCGGCCAGCATGAGACTGACAATGATCACCCACTGCGCCGGGTCGCTCTCGCTCACCGGCGCCGGCTCGTAAGATCGCTCGGGTTGGAGTTCGGTCCGAACCACTGGCTCCGGAGGCAGCGGGATCGCAGATCGCGGCAGGGCCGCCGCGATGACCGCGTCGGGATCGGCGGTGCGCTGCCCAGGCCGTAGCGCCGAAAGGTCGTCGATCGCGCGGTCGAGATCCTGGCCAAGTCGCTCGACCCGCGCGTTCATGTCGCGCAACTGGTCGACGAGATTATGAGCCGGTCGCTGCTCTTCACCCTCGCGAGGGACGCTCTTCAACAGCGCCGCGCTAACCGCTGCGCGCGGAACGCGCTCGCGGAACTGGCATCCGTAGAAATGCTCGGTGCGCCACACCACCGTTGCCTCGACCGCTCCGGCGAGCGGGAGGAACAGTTCGAATGGCTGGTCCGGCGTCAGCTGTGCCTGGGTTTCGAGCAGGAAGCCGGTTTCGGAGAGATCGTGGATGGTCGCCGCGAGATCGGGCGACTGGGGTACGGTTGCGGTGATCGCCAGCGTGAGCGGCCGACGATCCGCACGGCGCCGCTCGCCGCTGTCGGTCAGTCCTTCGAATTGGGCCAGCAAAGACACCGCGGCACCTCCGACCCGCAGGGTCGGCGCGCGTGGTTAAGAAGTCGTAAAAAGCGGAACGGCCCGGCGCGCGCCGGGCACGTCTGCTCGCGTCAGCTACCGATCAATTCTTGCCAAGGAAGTTCCCTAGGCCGCCCTGGATCATCGACGCATATTGGCCGAGCGCGCCTTCGCCGCCGATATGCCCGATGATTTCCTGGAGCTTGTCGGTCGGCAACCCCGTCTCGGCCGCTGCCCCTTCGGCCGTGTCAACGTCCATCGGGTGGAACTTGGCGAGAGCGGCGATCGCCATTTGCACATGCTCGGGCGACAGACCGACCTTGGCCGCGAGGTTGGTGACGTCGGCATTGTCGCCGCCGAGCCCGTTCAGAAGACCGTCGAGAATACCCATCGTCACCTCCATCTGTCGCGAGAGTCGCTCGCCCGAGTCTAGCACGGCTGTTTGGCCGATGCGCTAGCCCTTGGCCTGCTGCTTCCTGATGAATTCGCGCATCTGCTCCTCGAGCACGGTCAACGGCACTGCGCCCATGCCGAGGAAGGTGTCGTGGAAGGCGCGAATGTCGAACTTCGGCCCGAGCGCAGCCTCGGCTTCGGAGCGCAGCTTGCGGATGGTCAGCTCGCCCAGCATGTAGGAATCCGCCTGACCGGGCCAGCTGATGTAGCGATCGACCTCGGTCTCCACCTCATGCTGCGACAAAGCGGTGTGGCTCGCGAGATAGTCGATCGCTTGGCTGCGCGACCAGCCGTAGCGGTGGATGCCGGTGTCGATCACCAGCCGCGCGGCGCGCCACATCGCATAGCTCTGCTGGCCGAACCGCTCGTACGGCGTGCGGTAAATGCCCATCTCTATGCCGAGCCACTCGCAATAGAGACCCCAGCCCTCGCCGTAGCCGGAGAAGTAGAGGTTTTGACGGAAGCGCGGCAGCGTCTTCTGTTCGAGCGACAGCGCCGCCTGAAAGCTGTGGCCGGGCTCGCATTCGTGCAGCGTCAGGACCGGGATGTTGTACAGCGGGCGCGACGGCAGGTCATAGGTGTTCATCATGCAGTTATCGAGGCCGCCGCGCCCGCTGGTGTAGAAAGGCGCGAGGGTGTCGGGCACCGGGATGATGCCGAAGCGGTGACGCGGCAGGAGGCCGAAATAGTCGCCGATGACCTTGTCGGTGCGCTTGGCGACATAGGACGAAACGCCGAGCAGCTCGTCGGGACTCTTCGCCTTGAACTGCGGGTCGGTCTTTAGGAACTTGAGGAAGTCCGCGAACGAGCCCTTGAAGCCGCTGTCGCGCATCGTCTGGCGCATCTCGGCCTCGATCTCCGCGACGAGCTTGAGGCCGATCTGGTGGATCTCCTCGGGGCTCTTGTCGGTGGTCGTATATTCGCGGATCTGCGCCCTGTAGAAAGCGTCGCCGTCGGGCAGGTCCCGCGCCGCGATCGTGGTCCGCGTCTTCGGCAGATATTCGGTCCGGAAGAAGTCGAGCAGCTTGCGATAGGACGGCTGCACCGCATCGCGGATTGCCGCCTGGCCTTGCGCGCGAAGCGCGGCTTGCTCGGCGGGCGGGATCGTCGCCGGCATCGACTTGAACGCCCCATAGAAGGGACTGTTGCTCGCATCGTCGGTGAGGAAGGCGGCGATCGACTTGTCGCGGCCCTCGAGTGTCGCCCGCGGTACGCTGAATCCCCGCGCCAGGCCGGCGCGCATATTGGCGATATTCTCGTCGAAGAAACGCGGGATGTCGCGCATCCGCGCGATGTAGCGTTTGAATTCGGCGGCATCGGTCAGCCGGTCCGAATCGAGATAGGTCCAGAAGGAGCTGTCGCTGTTGAACGGCATCTCCCAAGTGCGGAATCTCGCCTCCGAAATCCCATTCTCGAGGACCGTCCGGAACACTTCGGCATTGACCCGTTCGCCGGGCGAAAGCTCGCCTTGCGGAATCGCGTTCAGCTGCGTCAGCAGTTGCTGGAGATGCGCCGCGCGGCGCTCCTGCGACGCCGGATCGACCCGCGGCAGATAATTGTTCGGCTTGGTCTCGCCGCGGCTGTCCTCGAAATAGCCCGACTCCTTCGCGTCCCATTCCGAATAGCCATCGTACAACGCCTTCAGCCGGCCATCCGCGGAGTTAGGAACGGCAGCTTGAGCCGGCGCCGCCTGGGCTGCGCTCGCGGGCGCCGCCCACAGCGACACCAGCACCACAGCTGCCAATTTCGATACTCGCCGCATCCAACCCCTCCCTCGATCGTCCCTGACTAGCAATGCCGCGGCTCAGGGCAACGCGGCAATGTCCGGCGGCACGAAGCGGCGTCTCGCTTCGACCGAGAACAGGTGCCCCGGCGAATAGAAGCGCAGCGGCCAGTCGCGCCGGCCCATCGGCGACAGCAGGAGCTGGTTGACCAGTTCATGCAGCGGCTCGCGGAGGTCCGCTTCGGCGAGGAACAGGCGCACGCCGTGGAGGAACAGGCGCGTGATGGTCTCGTGATAGCCCTGAGTGTCGTCGTTCACGCCCCCGACGCTCTCGTTATAGCTGCGGATGATGCCCGGAAGTTCGGCATCGATCGCGATGTCCGGCCTGCGGGTAAGCAAGTAGGTCGTCGCGGCGAGATGCGCTTCGTGGGTCCATTCGGCTCGCGGCAGAGTCCGCGCGAGCAGGCCCTCGCCGATATGCGCGATCTCGGCGTCGGAGGCGAAGAATCGGGGTTTGTAGTCGGTCATTTTGATCGGGTCCTTGAAGGAGCCCGATCGGCGACCGGGCTCAGGCAGCGGTGATTTGGCTCGGAGCTGGCGCTTGTTGTTGCGCCGGTTGCGGACCCGATTGTCGGACGCCGTCGTCGACCTGATCAGCGAACTGCCGGAAGTTCTCGACGAACAGGTCGACGAGCTTGGCTGCCATTGCGTCGTATTCGGCCGGGTCGGCCCAGGTGGAGCGCGGGTCGAGGATCGAGCCGTCGACTCCCGGCACCGCAACCGGCACTTCGAAGCCGAAGTTCGGGTCCTTGCGGAACTCGACGTTCTTCAGGCTGCCGTCGAGCGCTGCGTCGAGCAGCGCGCGCGTTTCCTTGATCGGCATGCGCTTGCCGACGCCGTACTTGCCGCCGGTCCAGCCGGTGTTGACCAGCCAGCAGTCGACCTCGCCTTTCGCAATCCGCTCCTTGAGGAGGTTGCCGTAGACCGACGGATGGCGCGGCATGAACGGCGCTCCGAAGCAGGTCGAGAAGGTCGCCTGCGGTTCGGTCACTCCGATTTCGGTGCCGGCGACCTTGGCCGTGTAACCGGACAGGAAGTGATACATCGCCTGGTCCGGCGTCAGCTTGGAAATCGGCGGCAGCACGCCGAATGCATCCGCGGTCAGCATCACGACGTTCTTCGGCACCGGGCCGAGGTTATCCGCCGAGGAGTTGGGGATGTAGTCGATCGGATAAGCGCCGCGGCTGTTCTCGGCGAGCGTTGCATCGTCGAGGTCGAGCTCGCGCGTCACGGGGTCGATCACGACATTCTCGAGCACCGTCCCGAAGCGCTTGGTGGTGGCGTAGATTTCGGGTTCGGACTCGGCCGACAGGCGGATCATCTTGGCGTAGCAGCCGCCTTCGAAATTGAAGACCGCGGTGTCCGACCAGCCATGCTCGTCGTCCCCGATGAGGGTGCGCTTGGGATCCGCCGAGAGCGTCGTCTTGCCGGTGCCGCTGAGCCCGAAGAAGATCGCGGTATCGCCCTTCGGACCGATGTTGGCCGAGCAGTGCATCGGCATGATGCCCTGCGGCGGCAGGATGAAGTTGAGCAGGCCGAACACCGATTTCTTCATCTCGCCGGCGTAGGACGTGCCGCCGATCAGGATCAGCTTCTTGGTGAAATTGACCGCGACCACCGTCTCGCTGCGGCTGCCGTGGCGCTCGGGGTCGGCGCGAAAGCTCGGCAGGTCGATGATCGTATATTCAGGCTCGAACCCGGCGAGTTCGTCGGTTTCGGGCCGCACCAGCAAGGTGCGGATGAAGAGGTTGTGCCAGGCGAGCTCGTTGACGACGCGCACGCGGACCCGATGCTCGGGCTGCGATCCGCCGTAGAGGTCGGCGACGTAGAGCTGGTCCTTGTCGGCGAGCGCGAGCAGGAAATCATCGTGCAGGCGGTCGAACGCGGCAGGGTCCATCGGCTTGTTGCCGTTGTTCCACCAGACGACGTTTTCGGTGAGCTCGTCCTTGACCGTGAACTTGTCCTGCGCGCTGCGCCCGGTGTGCTTGCCGGTGCGGACGACCAGCGGCCCATCCTTCGCCAGCAGCCCCTCGCCGCGGCGAACCGCATGCTCGACCAGCGGCGCGGTCGTCAGGTTCCAGAAGATCTCGGCGCCGGTTGCGATACCCTGAGCGTCAAGCCCGCGCTGCGGAACCCGGTCGTTCACGTTCAAAAACCCTTTCCTTACAAGTCGAAACGGCGGCGGCCGCTCGAGAGGCCCGCCGCCGCATACGTATGCGTGTTCGGGCCGCTATAGGCATGAAAAAGTTGCGAGGTCAAAACGCTCCAGCGGCCGTTCGGCACCACGAAGCGCATGTAACCGATTACATCGGCGTGCTTGTTTGAAGTGCACCCGCTGGCTAAGCGGAAGCCTAGTTTCGGTAGAGGCATTGAGCAGACGCGGATGAGCCAGGTAATCGCGCTGGTCGATGACGACCGGAATATCCTCACCTCGGTGTCGATCGCGCTCCAAGCGGAGGGCTTTGTCACGCGGGTCTATACCGACCCTACGATCGCGCTGAAGGCGATGACGGAAAATGCGCCCGACCTCGCGGTGCTCGACATCAAGATGCCGCAGATGGACGGGATGGAGCTGCTCCGCCGCCTGCGCGAAAGCAGCGCGATCCCGGTGATCTTCCTCACCTCGAAGGACGACGAACTCGACGAAGCGCTCGGCCTCGCGATGGGCGCCGACGATTATATCGCGAAGCCCTTCTCCCAGCGACTGCTGATCGCCCGGATCAAGGCGATTCTGCGCCGCCAGGAACTGGCCCGCGGCGAAGCGACCGCCACCCAGGATGAGCCCGAGCAGCCGTTGCTCGAGCGCGGCCGATTGGTCATGGACCCTGCGCGACACAAGGTCCGGTGGGACGGCAAGGACGTCATTCTGACCGTCACCGAATTCCTGATCCTCGAAACCCTCGCGCAGCGTCCGGGCGTGGTGAAGACCCGCAACCAACTGCTCGACGTCGCTTATCAGGACGACGTGTTCGTCGACGACCGGACGATCGACAGCCACATCAAGCGCATCCGCCGCAAGTTCCGGACGGTCGATCCGGACTTCGATGCGGTCGAGACTCTCTATGGCGTCGGATACCGATTTGACGATCAGTGACAGCGACGATCCCGACCTGGCCCTCAAGTGGTCGGGTCGCTGGTCGCTCGCGCACCGCATCCTTGCGGTCAACCTGCTGACGGTGGCGCTGCTCGCGTTCGGGGTCCTCTATCTCGACCAGTATCGCAACCGCCTGAGCAAGGAGCGCACCCGCCAGACACGGATCGAGGCCAATGCCACCGCCCAGGCGATGCTCGCCGCCGGCCCCGAGGACCGCGAGGCGATCCTGGCGACGATCTCCAAGACGACCGGCAGTCGGATGCGTCTGTATGGCGCCGACGGGCGGCTGATCGCTGACAGCTGGCACCTGACCGGCCCAACCTATGAGCTGCGCGATCCGAACACCGAGAAATGGACAAAGGACGCCGCCCGTGCGCTCGACCGCGGGTTCAACTGGCTGGTGGGCGCGAAGCCGCTCGACGATTTCGAGGAGCCGACTGTCGATCGCGTGCAAGCGTGGCCCGAAGCAGTCGAAGCGCGGCGCTCAGGCCGCGCCGAAACCGAGGTCCGCAATGCGCCCGACCTGACGCCTGTGATTTCCGCGGCGGTGCCGGTGAAGGATGAGATCCTGCTCGTCACCGACAACGACCGCGCTTTCACCCGGACGATCCGCAGCCAGCGGACGGCGCTCGGCGGGATCATGCTCGCCGTGATCCTTTTGTCCTTGCTGCTGTCGAGCTTCCTCGCCCGGACGATCGTCCGCCCGCTCCGCCGGCTGGCGCTCGCTGCACACCGCGTGCGGCTCGGCCGGGCCCGCGAGGTCAACGTGCCCCGCCTTCCCTCGCGCAGCGACGAGATCGGCCTGCTGGCCCGCGCCGTCTCCGACATGAGCCAATCGCTGCGCCAGCGGATCGACAATATCGAGGCCTTCGCCGCCGACGTCACGCACGAGCTCAAGAACCCCCTCGCGTCGCTGCGCTCGGCGATGGACGGCCTCGACCGCGTCGAGGATCCTGAGCTGCGCAAAAAACTGATCGCGGTCGCCCGCGACGACGTGGTCCGCCTCGACCGTCTTATCAACGACATCGGGGAAGCCGCGCGGACCGATGCCGAGCTTGCCCGGGCAACGTTCGAGCCGGTCGATCTCGGCCCGCTTATCGAGCAGCTGGTGGCAAGCTGGGAAGGCCGGCGCGAGAAAGGCGACGTCAGCATCGCCTTCGCCCGGCCGCGCAAGGCGACGGCGGTGGCGATGGGCAAGCCCGACCGGCTCGCCCGGGCGATCAACGCGATCATCGACAATGCCGTCAGCTTCTCCCCTCCGGGCGGCCTGGTCGAGATCGCTGCCGCCCATGTCGGCGAGCAGATTCGCATCCGCGTCGACGATGAAGGTCCCGGCGTTCCGCCTGAGGCGCGCGAAGCAATCTTTAACCGCTTCCACTCGATACGGCCTGAGGGCGACAGTTTCGGCCGCCACTCCGGCCTCGGGCTCGCGATCGCCCAGGCCATCGTGAAGGGCCATGACGGGGAGATTGACGTGCAGGACCGCGACGACGCGCCGTCGGGCGCCCGTTTCACCATCTGCCTACCCGCAGCGGATCGCGCATGAACCAACCCATCGCCATCCCCGAGTCGCGGATCTCGGCGGAAACCGTCCACGCCAGCACCGTTGCGACCGACGGTCGCGCCGTGCTCATCACCGGCCCGTCCGGGTCGGGGAAGTCGGACCTCGCCCTGCGCCTGCTCGACCGCGGCTTCGCTCTGGTCAGCGATGACCAGACGGTCGTGAAGCGCCGCGGCGACCGGCTGATCGCCTGTGCGCCGCCGGCCATCGCTGGCAAGCTCGAGATCCGCGGCATCGGCATCGTCGAGATGGAGACGGTCGGCGACGTGCCGGTTGCGCTGATCGTCGAGCTGACCGGCGAGATCCCGCGCCTGCCCGACGACAGCCGCGACCGTCCGATCCTCGGCGTTGCCTTGCCGATCGTCAGCATCGACGCAATGACGGCATCCGCTCCATCCAAGGTTGCGCTCGCCCTCGACCGGCTCGGCCTGAAGTTCTAGACAGCGCGGCGGTGCCCGACCGCCGTCCTCTTCCCCGATTGCTGCTCGTCACCGGACTGTCCGGCGCGGGCAAGTCGACCGTGCTCGATGCGCTCGAGGACATGGGCTGGGACGTGGTCGACAATCTGCCGGCCGACCTGCTCCACCAGTTCGTCAACAGCGGCGCCGAATGCCGCGTCGCTCCGGCGGCGGTCGGAATGGACGTCCGCAGCCGCGGCTTCGACCCGGCGACCCTCCCCGACCTGATCCGCTCAGCCCAGGGCGTGATCCCGGAGATCCTCTACCTGAATTGCTTCGGCAACGAGCTGATCCGCCGCTTCGACGAGACCAGGCGGCGGCATCCGCTGGCTCCGGACCGCCCGGCCGAAGACGGGATCGCGCGGGAAATGCAGCTGATGGCGCCCCTTCTCGCCGCCGCCGACAGCGTCATCGACACCACCGACCTCAGCCCGGCCGAGCTGCGCGACGAGCTCCGCCGGCGCTACGGTGGCGATTCGGACCAGCCGGTGCTGACCATCGCCTCCTTCGCTTTCTCGCGCGGGATTTCGCGCACTGCGGACCTGGTGTTCGATATGCGCTTCCTGCCCAACCCGCACTGGGTCGAGGAGCTTCGGCCGCTGACCGGCAACGACGAGCCGGTGCGCGCCTATCTCGCCGCCGAACCGGCCTGGAACGAGACTCTGGATCGCATCGAATCGCTTCTCATCGACTGGATTCCCCGCTACTGGGCCGCGGGCAAAAGTTACGTGACCGTTGCATTCGGCTGCACCGGAGGGCGCCATCGATCGGTGGCGGCTGCAGCCGAAATGGCGGAGCGGTTGCGTAAATCGGGTTTTGCACCGAATGTGCGCCATCGCGACCTCGCCTCGCCGCCAAGCGACACGATCGAGGCCGAAACGCGGCGGGATGCTTGAGGCAGACGAGTTGAACGAATGATCGGATTAGTGCTGGTGACCCACGGCCGGCTTGCGGCCGAGTTCGTCACCGCGTTGGAGCATGTGGTCGGGCCGCAGGAAGCCGTCGAGGCGATCTGCATCGGTCCGGACGACGACATGGAAGGCCGGCGCAAGGACATCGCCGCGGCGATCGCCAAGGTCGACCTCGGCCAGGGCGTGATCATCCTCACCGATCTGTTCGGCGGAACTCCGTCCAACCTCGCGATAAGCCTGATGAAGAGCGAGAATGTCGAGGTCATCGCGGGCGTGAACCTGCCGATGCTGATCCGGCTCGAAGGGGCGCGCAAGGTGATGGGCGTCCACGCCGCGGTCGCAGCGGCGCGGGAGGCCGGCCGCAAATATATTTCGGTCGCATCGGAGATCCTCGGGGAAGCAGCGGCTTGACCGCGGTTAGCCGCGAGGTCGCGATCACCAACCGACGCGGGCTGCACGCACGGGCGAGCGCCAAGTTCGTCGCAATGGCAAGCGAGCTCGACGCGCAGATCGAGGTCGAGAAGGACGGCAACCGCGTGTGCGGCACCTCGATCATGGGCCTGATGATGCTCGGCGCTGCGATGGGCGACAGCATCACCATCCATTGCAGCGGGCCGAACGCCGCGGACGCGCTCGAGAAACTCGTCGCCCTCGTCGAAGACCGCTTCGGCGAAGAATAATGCCGCGGCAGGTCACCGCCTTCTCCAACGCAACGGTCAAACGGCTGCGCTCGCTGCGCGACAAGAAGCACCGCCGCGAGGAAGGGCTGTTCCTCGCCGAAGGCCTGCGCATCGTCGCCGAGGCGCGCGACAGCGGGATGCTCCCGGAGATCGTCGCTTTCTCTCCCGAGGGCGCCCGCCACCCTCTCGCCGCCGAGATCATCGCAGCGACGGAGACTGCGGGCGGCGAGGCGATCGAGACCAGCCCCGACATCCTCGCCAAGATGAGCGGCAAGGACAACCCGCAGATGCTGCTCGGCGCCTACCGCCAGCCCGCTTCGGCGCTCGACCGGATCGACCGGGCGACGGCGCCGCTGTGGATCGTCGCCCAGGCGCTGCGTGATCCAGGCAACATCGGGACGATCCTCCGGACCGGAGACGCGGTCGGCGCCGGCGGGCTGATCCTGATCGACGATTGCGCCGACCCTTATTCGGTCGAAGCGGTGCGCGCTTCGATGGGCGCGGTCTTCACCCAGCAGGTCGCCTCCGCGCGGTGGGAGGAATTCCTGCCATGGCTTCGATCAGGCGAGGGCCAGCTGGTCGGCACCAGCCTCAAGGCGACTGACGACTATCTCGAAGCCGACTATCGCAAGCCGTGCTTCCTGCTGATCGGCAACGAGCAGCAGGGACTCCCCGAGGGGTACGAGGCCGAGTGCGACCTATTGGTCAAAATTCCGATGGCCGGGCGGGCCGACAGCCTCAACGCCGCGGTTGCGGCGGCGGTCATGGCGTTCACGATCAAGGCGAGCTGGCGCTGACGTTCAGGAACCGGACAAACAGCTCGACTATTATTGCGGGCATGAAACAGATGCTCGCCTTGCTCCCAGCGCTCGCCCTAGCCGCCTGCATGACCGCGCCGCCGCCCCCGCCCCTGACGCCCAACCCGCCGGGCGGAGTGTACCGCGGGGCCGGCACCGAGCCGTTCTGGGGGCTGACGATCGATCCGCAACAGATGGTCTTCACCCTGTCAGGCTCGCCGCCGGTGAGCCAGCCGACGCCGCGGGTGATCGTCGGCTTTGCCGGCGAGATCTACCAGACACCGCGGATCAACGTGAACATCGTCCATGCGCAATGCAGCGACGGGATGAGCGATCGCACCTACCCCGACAAGCTCCAGGTCACGGTCGACGGGCACCAGTTCAATGGCTGCGGCGGCCTTTAGGATCGCAGCGCTCGGGCTGCTTTGCTCGGCCTGCACGAGCATCGCGGCTGACGCGCGGTCTTTCGAGGAAACGCGCTGGCACGTGAGGGCCATCAGCGGCCGCGCGACTCCGGCGAAGGGCGAGTACCGAATGGAATTCCACGGCGGCAGCGTCAACGGCCGGTTCGGCTGCAATGGCTTCGGCGGCCGCTATGCGGTCGCCGGCGAGAGGCTGGTCGTTCGTGAGGTGCGCTCGACGCTGATGGCCTGTTCCGATCCGGCGGCGAGCTTCGAAGGCGCCGGCTTCGCGATCCTCAACCAGCCGATGCGGTTGCGCTGGACGTCCAGCCGGCAGGTGAGCCTGAGCAATTCCTCAGGATCGATCGATCTGACGCTATTGCCCTGACTATTCCGCGGCGATCTGCGGCGGGTCCTCGGCTTCGTCCGTGGCAAGCTCGAGTTCTTGGTCCGCATAGCGCGGCAGCGCCTCGACCGGCGTCAAAACGTCGATATCGCGCCGGCCCGGCTCGATGTTCAGTTCGCGGAACTTGCGCGCGGTCACGAGCGAACGAGTCTCAAAACTTGCGACGAAGCTGTTGTAGTTGTTGACCGCGGTCGAAAGGCCGCTGCCAACCTTGCGCAGGTCGTCTGCGGCTTTAGCGAGGCGCTCGTACAGCTCCTTGCCGAGCTCGCCGATCTGCCGCGCTTCCTTGGCGAGACGCTCCTGCCGCCACACCGCGGCGACCGTGCGCGCGATGGCGATGAGGTTGGTCGGAGTGGCCAGCAGCACCTTCTTGTCGAATGCGTAATCCCAGAGAGTCGGGTCCTGCTCGAGCGCCGCAGTCAGGAAATGCTCGCCCGGGATGAACATCACGACGTAGTCGGGCGCGTCGTCGAACTGGGCCCAATAGGCCTTGGCGCCGAGCGCGTTGACGTGAGCGCGGATGGCCGAAGCGTGCGCGGTCAGGTGCGTGTCCCGCGCCGCTTCGTCAACCGCGCCGAACGCGTCCTGATATTCATTGAGCGAGACCTTGGCGTCGATGACCAGGCTCTGGCCACCGGGGACCCGAACGACGACGTCGGGGCGGAGCCGCCCGCCCTCGCCGTCGGCGATGCTGACTTCGGTCGCGAAATCGCAATGTTCCGACAGCCCGCAACTCTCGAGCACGTTGCGCAGCTGTTGCTCGCCCCAGCGCCCGCGTGCCTTGGGAGCGTTGCGCAGCGCATTGACCAGTTTGGCGGCTTCGGCCGAGACGCGTTCGGTGCCAGTGCGCATCGCCTCGATCTGCCCCGACAGCATGCCGAACGCGTCGCGCCGCTCGGCCTCAACCTTCTGCACCGTGGTCTCGTAACGCTCCAGCCGATCGTGGACTGGCTGTAGCAGCGCTTTCAAATTCTGGCCGGCATGTTCTTCCGACTGGCGGAAGCGCTGGTCGGCGCGCTTGAGAAACGTCTCCTGCGCTTCGGCGAGGAGCTTGTTGCTGATCTCGGCAAACTGTGAGGACAGCGCCTCCTTGGCCTCGACCAGTTCCTTGATGCGCGCCTCGAAGCCCTTCTCCCGCTCGATCTGCGACGCTTCCAGCGCTGCAAGCCTGGTCACCGCCTCCCGATTAGCATCCCGCTCCTTCACGACCTCGTCGAGCTGGGCACGGAGCGATTGCACCGTCTCCTTGGCGCCGGCCGCCTCGCGGCTCCCGAACAGCCAGCCGATCAACGCGCCAAGACCAAGCGCAAGCAGTCCGACTATGATAAAGATCGCATTCACGGGCCGCTTCTCCTCGCGGAACAGAACGCGAACTTTACGGCGATTTGGCTTTTGTCACAATAGGAACCGGTCGCAGTCCGGCCGGTTCTCCACAGAAATTCGGGAGCTTCCATGTCCATCCGCAAGATGATCGCACTCCACCCGGACGTCGCCGGGCACGTCAACCAGACCCTGGCCGATGCCGCGCATCACTTGATGTACTGCGCCCGCATGTGCCTCAGCTGCGCCGACGCCTGCGCGGCCGAGAAGATGGACATGTCGCAGTGCATCCGCACCTGCCTCGACTGCTCGGACATTTGCGAGGCGACGGGCAAGCTCGCGGTTCGCCGCACCGGCTCCAACGAGCAGGTCCTGCGCGAGGCGCTCGAGTTCTGCGCCCGCGTCTGCGACGATTGCGCCGCGGAGTGCGAGAAGCACGAGCACGAGCATTGCAAGCTCTGCGCGCAAATGTGCCGCGAATGCGCCGCCGACTGCCGGACGGCCGCGGAATCGATTTAAATATCGTCTAGAAGTCGGTCTTGCCGAAGCGCGGGACGCCCTGGTTGCGGCCGGGCGGATCGAGCGTGGTGACGTCGAGCTCGAGCGGCTCCCCGATCCACTGGGCAAGGTTCGTATGGTCGGCGAGATCGTCGTCGGTCAGCGGGTGGACCAAGGCGCGAAGGCCTGATGCCTCGATCGCGGCGACGACTTCGAGCCGCGCGCGTTCGGGGAAATGGACTTCGAACTGCGGCAATGGGTGCGGGCCGACGCCCCGGTCCATCATCCGCCCGACGAACAGCACTTCGGGGCGGCCGGCGGTGAATTCCTCGCGGAGCGCTGAGGCAGCGGCGCGGTCCTCATCGGAATAATAGACGTGGGCGTGGTAAGGCGCTTCGCCGGCCACGCTCAGGCGGCCTTTTGCTGCTGCTCTTTCCGCCACTTGGCGAGCTTCTTTAAGACCATGTCGCGCTTCAGGCGCGAAAGGTGGTCGATGAACAGCACGCCGTTCAAATGGTCCATCTCATGCTGGAGGCAGACCGCGAGCAGGCCGTCGATCTCTTCCTCATAGGCATTCCCGGCCGCGTCCTGCCACTTGGCCCGGATGCGGTCGGGCCGCATGACCTCGGCATATTGCTCCGGCACCGACAGGCACCCCTCGGTGTATGGGACTTCGCTGTCGGAGTGCCACAGGATCTCGGGGTTCACGAACACCCGCGGATCGCGCACGATCTTGCTTTCGGGATCTTCGGGGTCCGCCGGCTCCTGCAGGTCGATGACCAGCAGCCGGATCGGAACGCCGACCTGCACCGCGGCGAGGCCGATTCCGGGCGCGTCGTACATGGTCTCGAACATGTCCGCGACGAGCGTCTTCAGCTCATCGTCGAACGTCTCCACCGGCTTGGAAATCTGCCGGAGGACCGGGTCGGGCGTCTCATAGATGCGGCGAATGGCCATGGCGTGAATTTAGTCTTTCAGCTCAGCGGGTTCAAGAAATCGGGCGGCGAGCCCGCAACGCCTGGGCCAGGGTGCCTTCGTCGAGATAGTCGAGCTCACCGCCGACGGGAAGCCCGTGGGCCAACTGGCTGAGACGGATTGGAAATCCTTCGAGCCGCTCAGCGACATAATGGGCGGTGGTCTGGCCTTCCAGAGTCGCGTTCATCGCCAGCACGACCTCCTCGATCCCGCCCGCCGAAACGCGTTTGACCAGCTGATCGATCGTCAGGTCCTCCGGCCGCACGCCTTCGAGCGCCGCGAGGCGTCCGCCGAGCACGTGATAGCGGCCCGGAAACAGCCGCGAGCGGTCCAGCGCCCATAGATCGGCGACTTCCTCGACCACACACAGCATCTTGTCGTCGCGTCGCGGGTCGCGGCAGATCGAGCAGGGGTCGGAGGTATCGACATTGCCGCAGACCGAGCAGGTGGACAGCTTCTGCGACACGTTCGTCAGGGCGCTGAGCAGCGGCTGGAGCGCGGTTTCGCGCTTCTTCATCAGGTGCAGCACCGCCCGCCGCGCCGAACGCGGCCCGAGCCCGGGCAGCCGCGCGAGCGCTTGGGACAAAGCTTCGATTTCCTGACTAGCCACCCATCCCCCATACCGTTCGGGCTGAGCTTGTCGAAGCCCTGCCTTTTCCTTTCGGTGGCGAGAAGTAGAAGGGCAGCCCTTCGACAGGCTCAGGGCGAACGGTTTTGCGGGTAATTTTCATGGGATCGCCGGACTTCGCGGTGCCGAGTCTCGATGCGCTGGTCGAAGCTGGGCACGAGATCGTCGCGGCCTATTGCCAGCCGCCCCGACCGGCCGGCCGCGGCAAAGCCGAGCGCAAGACCGCAGTCCATGAGCGCGCCGAAGCGCTCGGCATCGCGGTGCGAACCCCTAAGTCGCTGCGCAATGAGGAGGAACAGGAGCGATTCCGGGCGTTGAACGCCGACTTGGCCGTGGTGGCGGCTTACGGACTGATCCTGCCCAAGCCGATCCTCGAAGCGCCGAAGCTCGGCTGCGTCAACGTCCACGCCTCGCTGCTGCCGCGGTGGCGCGGCGCAGCGCCGATCCAGCGCGCGATCCTCGCCGGTGACGAGACCAGCGGAGTCACGATCATGCAAATGGACGAAGGGCTCGATACCGGCCCGATGCTCCATCGCCTGGCCGTCGACATTCGTGGCAAAAATGCCGGGCAAGTTACGGAAGAACTGGCCAATCTCGGCGCCCAGGCATTGCTCGCCTGGCTCGCCAACCCGACTCCGCCAACGCCGCAGCCGATCGCAGGCGACACTTACGCGAACAAAATCGACAAGGTCGAAACGCGGATCGACTGGAGCAAGCCAGCGGAACTGATCGAACGCGAAGTTCGGGCCTTCGCCCCTGCCCCCGGAGCCTGGTTCGAGGCGAACGGCGAACGCATCAAGCTGCTCGCGGCCGAGGTGGCCCGGGTCGACGGCGCAGCCGGCGAGGTGCTGGACGACGAGCTGACGATCGGCACCGGTTCGGGGTCGATCCGGCCGCTCACGGTTCAGCGCGCCGGCCGCGGGCCGATGAGCCCCGACGAACTGCTGCGCGGCTTCGCGATCGCAGTGGGCACGCGGCTGTCGTGACCCGCTGGCGGCTGACGATCGAATATGACGGCGGGCCGTTCATGGGATGGCAGCGGCAGGACCATGGCCCCTCCGTCCAGCAGACGCTCGAGGAAGCGCTCGAGAGGATGACCGGCGAGCGAGCGGCGTTCACCGCTGCCGGGCGTACCGATGCGGGAGTACACGCGCTTGCAATGACCGCCCACACTGACGTCGCGAAGGCCCTTACCGCGCACCGCTTGCGCGAGGGGCTGAACGCGCTGGTGCGTCCGCAGCCGATCTCGGTGCTCGACGCCGAACCGGTCGCCGACGACTGGCATGCGCGTTTTTCCTGCGTCGGGCGGCGCTATCTCTATCGGATCATCAACCGCCGGGCGCCCCCTGCCCTCGATTCGGGCAAGGTGTGGCACATCGCCGTGCCGCTTGACGTCGAGGCGATGCGCGAAGGCGCAGCGCAGCTCGTCGGCCGCCACGACTTCACCACCTTCCGTTCGGCGCATTGCCAGTCGGACAGCCCGGTCAAGACGCTCGATCGCCTCGAAGTCGCCAGGGTCGGCGAGGAGATCCACGTCTCCGCCGCGGCGCGGAGCTTCCTCCATCACCAAGTGCGCTCGATGGTCGGGTGCCTGGCCCTCGTCGGACGCGGGCAGTGGACGCCGGACAACATGAGAACCGCGCTCGAAGCAGCGGATCGCTCGGCGCTTGGCCTGAACGCCCCGCCGCAAGGGCTCTACTTCGTCGAGGCCGTGTACGACTGAGCGATGATTGAAATTGTGCAGTGCAACACACATCTGCTAGGGCGCGCGCCGCTCAAGGACGCTCACACGAGGAGTCTCACGCCGTGATGCGGGTGATGATGAAGTCGAAAATCCACCGCGCGACGGTGACTCAAGCCGACCTGCACTACGTCGGCTCGATCGCCATCGACGCCGACCTGCTCGACGCCGCCGATCTCATCGAAGGCGAGCAGGTGACGATCGCCGACATCACCAACGGTGCGCGGCTCGAAACCTATGTCATCCCGGGCCCGCGCGGCAGCGGGATGATCTCGATCAACGGCGCCGCCGCGCATCTCGTTAATGCCGGCGATCTCGTGATCATCATGAGCTACGCGTTGATGGACGACGCCGAAGCGCGCGCGCTGAAGCCGCGCGTCGTCCACGTCGACGAGCATAATCGGGTGGTGAAGCTGGGGAACGACGCTTCCGAACCGGTGCCCGGAGCGAAAGACCAAAAGAGCCCAATCGCCGTCGGCTAGGAGTTACTCCGCCGCAAGCGCCTCATATTCCATCGCAGCGAGATATTTCTCGGCGTCGAGCGCGGCCATGCAGCCGGTGCCGGCGGCGGTCACCGCCTGGCGGTAGATCTTGTCCATGACGTCGCCGCAAGCAAACACGCCGGGGACGTTGGTCTTGGTCGTGCCGGCCTCGACCTTGATGTAGCCGTCCTCGTCGAGGTCGAGCTTGCCGACGAACAATTCGGTCGCGGGCTTGTGGCCGATGGCGACGAACGCGCCTTCGACGTCGACCCGCGACATCTCGCCGGTGCGGCGATTCTTGATGTCCAGCCCGACCAGCGCCTCCGGCTCGCCGCCGGCGACGAACTCCGCGACCTCGCTGTCCCAAATGACCTTGATGTGCGGGTTGGAGAACAGCCGGTCCTGCAGGATCTTCTCCGCGCGCAGCGAATCGCGGCGGTGGATCAAAGTGACGTCATGACTGTGGTTGGTGAGGTACAGGGCCTCCTCGACGGCAGTGTTGCCGCCGCCGATCACCGCAACCTTCTTGCCGCGGTAGAAGAAGCCGTCGCAGGTCGCGCAGGCGGACGCACCCCGGCCCTTCATATGCTCTTCGGACGGGAGGTTGAGCCACTTCGCCTGGGCTCCGGTCGCGATCACCAGGGTGTCGGCGAAATAATGCGTGCCGCTGTCGCCGGTCAGGCGGAACGGGCGGCAGGTGAGGTCGACCTCGCTGATATGATCCCAGACGACCTTGGTCCCGACATGCTCGGCCTGGGCCTGCATTTCCTCCATCAGCCATGGGCCCTGGATGACGTCGCGAAAGCCGGGATAATTTTCGACGTCGGTCGTGGTCGTGAGCTGGCCGCCGGGCTGTATGCCCTGGATCACGATCGGGTTGAGCCCCGCGCGGGCGGCGTAGATGGCTGCGGTGAGGCCCGCCGGGCCCGAGCCAAGCACGGCCAGACGCGTCGAAATGCTGTTCGTCATGCCACAGGCATCTAGGGCGCGTCAGCGCCCCCCGCAACGCCCCGCTGGAGGCGAATTAAACCGCGCTGCGACCGCGAATCAGGTTCACCACGATCACGATGATCGCAATGACGAGCAGGATGTGGATGAGCCCGCCGCCCACGTGGAAGGCGAAGGCCCCAAGAAGCCACAGGATGAACAGGATGATGGCAATCGTCCAAAGCATGGATCGGCCCTTTGTTTTGTTTTGGATGCGGAGCCGAAACGGGCGAGCTACTTGGCTGTTCCTAAGGCTGTTAGACGACTTGCCCGATAGTCGGTCGACTGGTCATCAGGGCAACGCCTTCGGGCACGGCTTGTCGGGCAGCGATAGCCAACGAACGATGCTCCCAGGTTCGAGCGGACCTGGACCCGGCGCGCCGTTCGAGATCACGATGCTGCCATCGTGCTGGGCGACGCCGTAGCGGTTATGGAAGGTGCCGCGAACCAAGGCGATGCGCCGATTGTCGGCCTTGGTGACGCCCGGCCAGCTGTGCCAGTCGACTGCAATCGCCGACTTCTCGGCGCCCCGGCAGTAAGCGCCGTAGCTCTGGTAGAGTCCCAGCCGCTCGAATTCCCAGACGACCAAACCTACAACTTCGACTTCACGGCCATCGTAGGCCGCAGGATTTGCGGCAAGGCTCGCAGGATTGATCTTGGTCGGGCCGACCGGGCCGGCCGGACCGCGAGTGGTCGCACAAGCCGAGAGGCCGAAGAGAATTAGGGCGAGGGTGGCGGACTTCATCACAGCGCTCCTTCCTTCCCTAAACGTTCAGACCAGCCTGCTTTGTTTCAGCGCCGCGCCGATGAAGCCGGCGAACAAGGGGTGCGGCTCGAACGGGCGGCTTTTCAGCTCGGGATGGAACTGGACTCCGATGAACCAGGGGTGGTCAGGCCGCTCGACGATCTCGGGCAGCGCGTCGTCGGGCGACATGCCCGAGAAGATCAGTCCGGCGCCCTCGAGCGCATCGCGGTAGTGGATGTTGACCTCGTAGCGGTGACGGTGCCGCTCGCTGATTTCGTCGGTGCCGTAGATCGAGCGGACGACGCTGTTGCCGTCGAGCTTGGCGGGATAGGCGCCGAGCCGCATCGTCCCGCCGAGGTCGCCGCCCGCAGCGCGCTGCTGCAGCCCCTCCTCGCTCATCCATTCGGTGATCATCCCGACCACCGGCTCGGAGGTCTCGCCGAATTCGGTGGTCGAGGCTTCGCTGATCCCGGCCTGGTTCCGCGCGGCCTCGATGCACGCCATCTGCATCCCGAGGCAGATCCCGAAGAACGGAATCTCGCGCTCGCGGGCGAATTTCACGCTGGCGATCTTGCCCTCGCTGCCGCGCTCGCCGAAGCCGCCGGGGACGAGAATTCCGTGGAGCGGCTCGAGCTCGGCCGCGATCTCCGCTTCGGGATGCTCGAACAGTTCGGCGTCGATCCACTGGATATTGACCTTCGCCCGGTTGGCGATGCCGCCGTGGACCAGGGCCTCGCGCAGGCTTTTGTAGGCGTCGGGCAGCCCGACGTATTTGCCGACGACGCCGATCGTCACCTCACTTTCGTAGTGATCGATCCGGTCCATGATGTCGCGCCAGGTCGCCATGTCCGGCTGCGGCGCGTCGGTGATGCGGAAGGCGCGCAGAACTTCATTGTCGAGTCCGGCCTCATGATATTGCAGCGGAACGTCGTAGATGTTGCGCGCGTCGAGCGCCGGAATCACCGCCGACGTCGGCACGTTGCAGAACAAGGCGATCTTCTCGCGTTCGGCTTCGGGCAGCGGGCGGTCGCAGCGGCAAAGCAGGACTTCCGGCTGGACCCCGAGGCTGGAGATCTCGCGGACCGATTGCTGGGTGGGCTTGGTCTTCAATTCGCCGGCCGCAGCGATCCACGGCACCAGGGTGGTGTGGACGCTGACCGTATTGTCGCGGCCAAGGTCGTTCCTGAGCTGACGGATCGCCTCGATGAACGGCAGGCTTTCGATGTCGCCGACCGTCCCGCCGATCTCGCAAATGACGAAGTCGAGCCCCTCGATGTCGGTGAGCGCGAATTCCTTGATCGCGTTCGTGACGTGCGGGATCACCTGGACGGTCGCTCCGAGATAGTCGCCGCGCCGTTCCTTGGCGATGATGTCGCGGTAGATCCGCCCGGTCGTGACATTATCCGACTGCTTCGACGAAACGCCGGTGAAGCGTTCATAGTGGCCGAGGTCGAGGTCGGTCTCCGCCCCGTCGTCGGTCACATAGACTTCGCCGTGCTGGTACGGGCTCATCGTCCCCGGATCGACGTTCAGATAAGGATCGAACTTCCGGATCCGGACCTTGAACCCACGCGCCTGGAGGAGCGCCCCGAGGGACGCTGACAGAAGACCTTTTCCAAGCGAGGAGACCACGCCGCCGGTGACAAAAATGAACCGCGCCATGGGAGTTGAGGCTTAAGTCGATGCACGGCTTGGGCGCAAGCCGGGGGCGATAAAAAAGTTGTGAGCGGCCCCGTTTACTGGGCGAGCGGAACCGCTGGAGCCTGCCCGTTCTGCGGCTGCTGCTGCGCCGGTTGCTGCTGGGCCGGCTGCTGCTGCGGGGCCGGCTGGCTGGTCTGCACGGTGTTCGCGAGCGACGCGTCGAGCGTCGGCGGCTTGCGGGTGATCCCGGCGAATGCCGCCATGACGATCGACAGGACGATGAACAGCCCGCCGAGGATCGCGGTGAAGCGCGTGAGGAAGTCCGCTGCGCCACGCGCGGTCATGAACCCGGACGAGCTTCCGCCGACGCCGAGGCCGCCGCCTTCCGAACGCTGCATCAGGATCACCCCGACGAGCGAAATTGCGATCAGGGCCTGGACGATAAGCAGGAAGGCGAACATCTCGAACTTTCGGCAAAAATGAGGAGGACGGCGCGCGCTAGCTAGCGGGCGCCGCCCATGCTTTCAACCGGCGCTTACTTGCCCTGGCCCGGGGCAGCCGCCGGAGCCTTGTCGATCTCGGCCTGGAGCTGATCGGCGGTGAGGCCGGTCGTGACCGTCCCGTCGGCATTGCCGCGAAGCGAGGCGCGGGTCATCTGGATCTTCTTGCCTGAGGTGAGGGTGATCGTGACGTTGGTCGCGTCGGCGGCATCGATCGTCCCGATCGTCGCCCCCTGCGCGCCCTTCACCGTCGCGCCGGCCTTGATGGCGGCATCGCCGGCGGCCGCGCTCCTTTCGACCTCGGCGTCGAGCTGCGCCTGGGTGAGGCCGAACAGGAGCTTGCCCGAAGCCGGGGTGAAGCTGGCCTTGGGCAGCATGACCTCATGCTTGGGCGTTTTGACGACGAGATTGTCGCCCTCAACCTTGGTGACGGAGCCAACGAGACCGCCCGACGGGTCGGTGACCTGCATGCCGGGGGTGATCTGCGCCTGGGCGGCGGCCGGCGCTGCGATCGCCAGCGAAAGCGGAGCAGCGGCAACGAGAATACGCTTCACAAAAGAGTTCATGGCATTCCTTTCCATGGAGAATATTGAAGCGGCCGACCTGATCGGCAAGTGAATGAGCGCTCAGCTCGCCGCAGCGGCAGCGACGATGGGCAGAAAGTCGCTGGCCTTGAGGCTCGCCCCACCGACCAATGCGCCGTCGACGTGCGCCACCGAGAAAATCTCGGCCGCGTTCGACGCCTTGACCGAGCCGCCGTAGAGAATGCGGACGCTCTGCCCGGCGTCGCCATAGGCAGCTTCCAATCGGGCGCGGAGCGCGGCGTGCATCTCGGCGATGTCGTCCACCCCGGGGACCTTGCCGGTACCGATCGCCCAGATCGGCTCGTAGGCAACAGACAGGCCTTCCGCGAAGCCGTCCGGAAGCGACGCATCGAGCTGCGCCTCGACTGTGCTGACGGCCCGGCCCGTTTCGCGAACCGCGAGGCTTTCGCCGACGCACAGGATCACTCCGAGCCCACAGGACAGCGCCGCTTCGGCCTTCGCCTTGATCTGGGAGTTGCTCTCGTACTGGCCCTCGCGGCGCTCCGAATGGCCGACGATCGTCAGGCTCGCGCCGGCGTCGAGCAGCTGCCGGGCCGAAGTGCAGCCCGTGTAAGCCCCCTGCTCCGCCTCATGGACGTCCTGCGCGCCGATCGCGAAGCCCGGCACCGCGCGCGCTGCCCGCTCGATCAGGATCGCCGGCAGGCACAACGCGACATCGACGGTCGGATAGCGCCGCGATCCCTCGGCGATCGCGCGCACCTCGCCGAGGTCCGACGACAGTCCGTGCATCTTCCAATTGCCGGCAACGAGCTTGCGCAGAGCCATTCGGTCCCCCTTCGGCGAAGGCCCTAGCTGGGGCGCCTTGCCGCCTGCAAGCCTCGCCCCTAAAGCTGCCGCACCTTCCCTTCCTTAGTGGACGCAAATGCTCGCTTTCTTCCGCCGTCTGTCCAAGTCCAAGATCGGCAATTGGATCATGGCCTTGGTCCTCGTCGCCATCCTCGCCGGCTTCGCCCTCGCCGATTTGTCCAATTTCGGCACCGGCATGCCCGGCTTCGGGCTGCCGAGCTCGACCCTCGCCAAGGTCGGCGGCCAGCAGATCAGCGAAAAAGAGATGCAGGACGCGATGGAGCGCCGCCTGCAGGAGGTGCGCCAGCAGAACCCGACCGCCGATTACGCGACCATCGTCGGCGACTTCGATGCGCTGCTTGGGCAAATGATCGACCAGCGCGCGATCATCGCCTTCGCCGACAAATATGGCTTCGAGATTTCCAAGCGGCTGATCGATGCCGAGATCGCCGGCCTGCCGGGCGTGCGCGGCCTCAACGGCCAGCCCAACGTCCAAGCCTATCAGCAGCTGCTCGCCCAGAACCGGCTGACCGACGAAGGCGTCCGCCAGCGCCTCGCAGCCGAGCTGTCCGCGCGTTACCTCCTGCTGCCGCTGACCGCCGAAGCGCGCATCCCTGCGGGGGTCGCCTCGCCTTACGCGCAGATGCTGCTCGAAGAGCGCGAGGGCGAAGCCGCGGTGATTCCGTTCACCGCCTTTACCGCCAACCTCAAGCCGACCGACGCCGACCTGCAGCGCTACTATGCCGCGAACCGCGGGCGCTACACCGTGCCCGAGCAGCGGGTCGTGCGCTTCGCCAGGATCGGCGCCGAACAGGCCGGCAATCCGACTGCGTCGGACGCGGAGATCGAAGCCTATTACAAAACCAACCAGGCAAGCTACGCGAGCAAGGAAACGCGCGACCTGACGCAGGTCGTGGTGCCCGACCAGGCGACAGCGAACGCAATCGCTGCCCGGGCGAAGGGCGGCCAGTCGCTCGCCGCTGCCGCTGCTCCCGCCGGGACCAAGGCTGCGGTGAGCTCGCCCGCGGCACAAACCCGCGACGCTTATGCCTCGATCGCCGGCGACAAGGTCGCTGCGGCAGTGTTCTCCGCCGCTCAGGGCAGCGTCGTCGGGCCGCTCCAGTCCGACTTCGGCTGGGCGGTGGTGAAGGTCAACGCGGTGAAAACCGTCGGCGGCAAGTCGCTTGCTGCCGCGAAGGCCGAGATTGCGGCCAAGCTCAACGAGGAGAAGCGCAAGGAAGCGCTCGACGACCTCGTCAACAAGATCCAGGACGCGCTCGATGACGGCCGCAACTTCACCGAAGTCGCGACGCAGTCGAAGCTGCCGGTGACTACCACGCCGCTCGTCATGGCGAACGGCGCATCGCGCACCGACACGTCCTATCACGTTCCGGCGGAGCTCGCGCCGGCGCTCAAGACCGCCTTCGACATCGCACCGACCGACGAGCCCGAACTGGTCCAACTCGCCGACAAGTCGGCCTATGTGTTGGTGTCACCGAGCCAGGTCGTGGCCGCGGCGCCTGCACCGCTCGCCTCGATCCGCGATCGGGTCGCGGCCGACTGGACCGCGGGCGAAGGCTTGGTCCGGGCGAAGGCTGCAGCGACTGCAATCGCGGCCAAGGCGTCGGGCGGCATGTCGCTCGCCGATGCCGTCAAGCAGAGCGGCGTCAACCTGCCGATCCAGCCGCTGAAGACGCGCAGGCTCCAACTCGGCCAGGCTCCGCCGCAGGCGGTGCCCGCGCTCCGCACCCTGTTCTCGCTGCCCGTGGGCAAGGCGCGGATGGTGCCTGACGCCGAACGCCGCGGGTATTTCGTGGTCAAGGTCAACAAGATCAATCGGGCCAACGCGCTCGCGGCGCTGCCGCTGGTCGGGCGGATGCGGGTCGAACTCCAGCAGCCGACTTCGGACGATTATGCGCGGCAGTTCGTCGCCGCCGTGCGCGAGGACCTGAAGGTCCGCCGCAACCAGGGCGAGATCGAGGCTTTCAAGAAGCGGCTGACGGCAAACACCGGCGGTTGATCGCCCGCTTGACGGATTCGCGAATGTTGCCTACACGTTCTCCGTTCGTTCCAACCGGAACAAGGGGAGTGACGGCCGATGCTCACCGCGAAGCAGCATGAACTGTTGCTGTTCATCGACAAGCGCTTGGGGGAGACGGGCATCAGCCCGAGCTTCGATGAGATGCGCGAAGCGCTCGATCTCAAGTCCAAGTCCGGGGTCCATCGCCTGATCTCGGCGCTCGAGGAGCGCGGGTTCATCCGCCGCCTGGCGAACCGCGCTCGGGCGCTCGAGGTAGTCAAATTGCCCGAAACCCGGACCAGCGCCGAAGTGGTGCAGTTGCGCCCGGCGGTCCCGGCTGCGGCCAACGACACGATCGAGCTGCTGCTCGCGGGGCGCATCGCGGCGGGCACGCCGATCGAGGCGCTGCAGGGGACCGAGACCTTTCCAGTGCCTGCCGCGCTGCTCGGCGCGGGCGAGCATTATGCGCTCGAAGTGTCGGGTGATTCGATGGTCGACGAGGGCATTCTCGACGGTGATTTCGCATTGATCCGCCGGGTCGACACGGCCCGCGACGGGGAGATCGTGGTCGCTCTGGTCAACAATGAGGAAGCGACGCTCAAGACGTTCCGGCGCGAAGGCAATATGATCCGCCTCGACCCAGCCAACCGGAATTACGAGCCCCAGCGCTACCGCCCCGACCAGATCCAGATCCAGGGCAAGCTGGCCGGACTGATCCGGCGCTACTAAGCGCTATGCGGGCTTGAGCCCACTCCGTTCGTCTCGAGCGCATGAAAGACGAAATCCAATGATCCGGATCGATTATGTCGAATTGCCGAGCGCGACCGCCCATGAGCTGACCCGCGCTTTCTACGCGAAGGCGTTCGGGTGGGAGTTCGCGGACTATGGTTCGACCTATTCGGCGACGACCAACGGCACGACCGATGTCGGGCTGCAGGGCGATCCGGCGGATTCCCTGTCGGCGCCGCTGCCGGTGATCCGCGTCGACGATCTCGAAGCGGCGTTCGACGCGGTGACCAAGGCCAACGGCGTGATCGCCAAGCCGATCTTCGCCTTCCCCGGCGGGCGGCGGTTCCATTTCATCGATCCCGGCGGCAACGAGCTTGCCGTGTGGAGCGCGGCCTAGCGCGCCGCGAAACCCCACGGATGTTCGCCGACGCGCTCGGCGACCGTGCTGAGCCTCGGCTGCTTGTCGAGATAGATCGCGACCCCACCCGAGCGGGCGAGCGCTGTGCGGTCGAGCTTCAGCCAGCGCGGCGTACAGCCCCGCGGCAAGCGGCGGTCCGAAACCACGATGTCGGAGTCGGCACAGGCCGCGGTGAAGTCTTCCCAATCGACGCGGGTCGATGACAGAGTGGCGAGCAGCCGCCACTCGACCTTGCCCTTGCGGATCGCTGCGACGCAGCTGTCGAGCGAGCAGCGGCCGAACGGCGCCTCGGCGAGATAGGGCGGGTCGCCGGCGTAGCCCGACGCCTCGGCCAGCAGGTCGCGGACATAGTCGCCGGCCCGGTCGCGCAGCAGCATCGGGGTCCCGCGCGCATCGAGCACGACGAGGTGGCGGCCGTCACCGGTGACGAGCAGGGCGGGGGTCGGCGCTAGCGCAGCCGCGATTGCTCCGACGGCGATCGGCGCAAGGCCGAGCAGGCGCAGGCGGTTGCTCCACAGGCACAGCCACAAACCGCCGGCGACCATCGCTCCGAATGCCCACGGCGGCATTGAGGGCATCATCGCGATCGCGCCGGGACTCGCTGCCACCGAATGGGCGAGCCACAGCAGCCCGCCGATCGCTTTGCCCGTCAGCCACCAAAAGGGTTGGCCCACGCCGACCGAGTCGAGCAGCAGGGCGCCGCCCTCGAGCGGCATGATGACGAAGGTGGTGAGCGGGATTGCGATCACGTTCGCACCGACTCCGTAAAGGCCGGCGCGATGGAAATGGAACAAGGCGAACGGGATCAGCGCGAACTCGACGGCGAGGCCGGTGACGACGATCGCCGCGAGCGAGCGGCCGACCCGCTTAAACGGGCCCTCGTCGCGGCGCTGGAACAGCCGGCGCGACCAGGCGGTCGAGTGGATCGCGACGATCGCGGTGACCGCCGCGAAGCTCATCTGGAAGCTCGCGCCGGCGAGCGATTCGGGACGGAACAGCAGGACGACCAATGCGCCGACCGCGACCAAACGGATGCTCATCGCGTCTCTGCCGAGGGCGATGCCGAGCAGGATAAGCACGGCCGCGACGCAGCTGCGCACCGTCGGCACCTGCGCCCCGGTCAGCAAGGTGTAACTGATGCCCGCAGCAGCGGCGACCGCGGCCGAAACGAGGACCAGGTTGAAACGCAGCGCGAGCCGCTCGCTCAGCGCAAGCAGCTTCAGGCTGAGCAGCATCGCCGCAGCGACGACCGCGGCGATGTGCAGCCCGCTGACCGAGAGCAAATGGGTGAGACCGCTGGCGCGCATCGCATCCGCATCCTCTTCGGTGACCCCGTTCTGGTCGCCGGTGACGAGCGCGACTGCAATGCCGGATTCGTGTCCCGGCAGCCGCTCGCGAATGTGGCCGGCGAGGTCCTGTCGGACCGATTCGAGCATCCCCGGGCGGCCCTGGCGGACGACCTCGACCGGACCGAGCGCCTTCCCCACGGCGCCGATCCGGCGAAACCAGGCGTCACGGGCGAAATCGTAGGTGCCGGGAAGCGCCATCGGCGGCGGCGGGGCGAGGCGGGCGCGCAGCTGGACGACCGCGCCGCTGACGAGGCCCGAAGGCGCAGAATCCGAATCGATCGAAACTCGCAGCCGCGGCGGAAGCTGGGGATCGTCGGGCGCGAGCGTCAGGCGGACCGTGCCGCGCGCGATCAGCGTTTCGACCGCCTCGATCCTCGCCTCGAACGCGACGACGGCGGGGCGATCGAGGCGCGGCGCCGCGACTTGTGCCGCGCGGCCCCACGCCAAGGCACATCCGAGCGTCATCGCCAGCCCGAACCAGCCGAGCGCCCGCCCTGCCCTACCCGGCGTGATCACGAAGCCGATGAGGCTCGCGGCGGCGCTGAAGCAGAGGAAGGCGGCCCATTGGCGCGGCGCGCCAAGGTCGAACCAGGCCGCGATCCCGCCGCCGAAGCCGACCGCGAACCACGGCGGAAGCTGGGCGCGTTCCGCCTCGAGCAGCCGTTCGAGCCGCTCTCCGGCCGCGCCGGTCCACGCCTTCCAATAGCCCCGAGCCCGCTGTGGAAGAGGCGCACCCGCTATGTTAGGGGCGCTCGTCCATTGCATCTGACAGCGAAAAGAAGAGGAAAGTGCGCTTGAGCGCAAGCGATTCCACCGTCGTTACCCGCTTTGCGCCCTCACCGACCGGATTCCTGCATATCGGCGGAGCGCGAACAGCCTTGTTCAACTGGCTCTTCGCGCGCCATCACGGCGGGAAGTTCCTGCTCAGGATCGAGGACACCGACAAGGCCCGCTCCACCAAGGAAGCGATCGACGCCATCCTCGACGGGATGAACTGGCTCGGGCTCGATTGGGACGGGCATGAATATTACCAGTCGCAATTCTGGGCGCGCCACGCGGAGATCGCCCACCGGCTGCTCGACCGCGGCGCGGCTTACCGCTGCTACATGACCCAGGAAGAGCTCGCGGCGCAACGCGAGGCGGCGCAGCGCGAGCGGCGGCCGTTCCGGATTAATAGCCCCTGGCGCGACGTGACCGATGGGCAAGGCGACAAGCCGTTCGTGGTCCGCCTCAAGGCGCCGCGCGACGGCGAGACGGTGATCGACGACCGAGTCCAGGGCAGAGTGACCGTCCAGAACGTCGAGCTCGACGATTTCGTGCTGCTCCGCTCTGACGGCACGCCGACATACATGCTGGCGGTGGTGGTCGACGATCACGACATGGGCGTCACCCACGTCATCCGCGGTGACGACCATCTCAACAACGCCTTCCGCCAGCTGGTGATCATCCGCGCGATGGGCTGGCCAGAGCCGACCTACGCCCACGTCCCACTCATCCACGGGCCGGACGGCGCCAAGCTCAGCAAACGCCACGGCGCGCTTGGCGTCGATTCCTATCGCGACGAACTCGGGTTCCTGCCCGAAGCCGTGTCGAATTATCTCCTGCGGCTCGGCTGGGGGCATGGCGACGACGAGATCATCAGTCGTAGCCAGGCGATCGAATGGTTCGACCTCGACCATGTCGGCAAGTCGCCGTCGCGGTTCGACTTCAAGAAGCTGGAGAACCTCAACGGCCACTACATTCGTGAAGCCGACGACGAACGCCTCGCCAAACTGGTCGCGCCACGGCTCGGCATCGACGTCAACCAGCAGGCGCTGCTCGTTCGCGCAATGGCCGAACTCAAGGCGCGGGCGCACACGCTGAACCAGCTCGCCGAAGGCGCCAGTTTCCTGTTCGCCGCCCGCCCGCTCGACGTCGATGCCGCCGCAGCGGCGCTGCTGACGGCCGATTCGGGCACGCTCCTCGCTGCAGCGCACAAGGCGCTTGCTGCTCTTGCGAACTGGGACGGGGAATCGCTAGAGGCCGCCATCCGCGAGGTCGCGGAGAGCCAGGACGTGAAGCTCGGCAAGCTTGCCCAGCCGCTCCGCGCTGCTCTCACGGGGCGCACGACATCTCCGGGGATTTTTGATGTGCTCGCGTTGCTGGGCCGGGACGAAAGCCTCGCCCGCATCGCCGATCAGATGGAGCCG
>Ga0207678_10000586_pt1 | contig 33284 bp, 26 predicted proteins | sample KBSC63metaG_FD_184319 | JGI IMG/M metagenome (GOLD analysis project Ga0207678, IMG submission 184319) | Corn rhizosphere microbial communities from Kellogg Biological Station, Michigan, USA - KBS C6-3 metaG (SPAdes) (version 2) | ecosystem: Host-associated > Plants > Roots > Rhizosphere > Soil ... | reverse complement strand
TCGGCCTCGTGGAGGATAATTGGCTTCTCTACGGCAAGTTTGGCGGTGGCTGGGTGCAGAGCAATGCCTCGTTGAACTTTCCCGGCGTCACTTGGCAGGGGTCCAATACCAGTTCCGGCTGGCTGGCTGGGGCGGGCATCGAGTACGGCTTCAAAGCGAATTGGACGCTCAAACTCGAATACGATTACATTGGGCTGGGACATTGGACTTCGCCTGCCGTACCGTCGATCCCGCTGAACCGCGACCTTCAGATGGTCAAGTTCGGTGCGAACTATAAGTTCGAGAGCGGGCTTCCCGACACGGTCGCGCCGGCAAGAACCGTGCATCCTGCCGAGCGCTCCAAAGGCTCCGAAGGCGAAGACCTCGCGCAAAAATCGCAGAACCCTATCGCCGATCTCGTCAGCGTTCCGTTCCAAAGCAATACGAATTTCAACGCCGGGCCGTTCAACCGCACCCAGGAAGTTCTCAACATTCAGCCAGTCATACCGCTGCGCATCAACGCGGACTGGAACGTAATCTCGCGCACCATCCTGCCCGTGATCAGTCAACCTAGTCCGTTTTTCAACAACAACACGAATGGAATTGGCGACATTACTCAGCAGTTCTTTTTCACTCCCACCCATCCGGGCACGCTGATCTGGGGCGTCGGTCCCATCTTTACGGTTCCGTCCGCAACCGATCCGATTCTCGGAACCGGTAAGGTGTTGTTCGGTCCGACCGCCGTTGCCCTCGTAACGCCCGGACATTGGGTGATCGGCGTGCTGGTCAACAATCAGTGGTCAGTTGGCGGCAATCCGTTACGGCCGCCCGTGAACGCATTCCTCGCGCAGCCGTTCGTCAACTACAACATGGCGCACGGGTGGTACCTGACAAGCTCACCAGTTATCACCGCGGACTGGCTGGCGGCGCCGGGTCAGCAGTGGACCGTACCGATCGGTGGCGGCTTTGGTCGAATCTTCAAGCTCGGCGACCAGCCAGTGAGTGCAAATTTAGCCGGCTATTACAACGTGGTGAGACCAACCGGCGCGCCAAACTGGCAGTTGCGAGTCCAATTGGCTTTGCTCTTTCCCGAGAGGTGAAAGGTTCTCCGTTACGAGTGAGATTCGGAAATTTCTGGTCCGGCTAAAAGGCAGAACAGTCGCTTTGATCGAAACAGTTTTCATGACGCGCACATCCAGGGGATTGGTAGATGAAGGGCAGGAAATCGATATCGACCGGAGGTTTCGTTTGTCAGCTGGGCGCGGGAGCGATTGCCGCCTTGCTCGCGCTTCCCAATGATGCGGCGCGAGCCGATGAAGGCGGTGTCAGCTTCTGGGTACCCGGCTTCTTTGGCAGCCTCGCCGCCGTCCCCTCGCAGGCGCCGGGCTGGTCGATGACCTCGATGTATTATCACACCTCGGTTTCCGCCGGTGCCGACGTCGCGCGGGCACGTGAGATCACGATCGGTCGCATTCCCGCAAATCTGAACGTCAACGTGAGCGCCAACGTCAATGCGAATGTAAATCTCGGCCTTGTCGCTGGGACCTACATCTTTGCGACACCGTTCCTCGGCGGGCAGGCGTCGGCCTCCCTGTTGGCGACCTACGGGTCCAACTCGACATCATTGGCGGGATCGCTGGTGGGCACAGTGACGGGGCCAGGCGGCGGGGTGTTGCCGTTCTCACGCTTCGACAGCATCAACAGCTCGATCATTGCGTTCGGCGATGTGCTGCCGATGTTCCAGGTGAAATGGAACGACGGCGTTCACAACTACACAACCTACCTCACCGGCAATCTCCCGGTCGGCGCCTATCAATCGGACCGTCTCGCAAATCTGGGGATCGGGCATTGGGCACTCGACGCTGGCGGTGGCTACACCTATTTCGATCCAAAGACCGGGCATGAATTTTCGGGAATGCTTGGATTCACGTACAACTTCACCAATCCTTCCACCCAATATCAAAGCGGCGTCGATATGCATTTCGACTGGGGCGCGTCGCAATTCCTGACCAAGCAGTGGCAGGTCGGACTTGTGGGTTACGCCTATCAACAGCTCGGGTGCGACAGCGGCTCCGGCGATCGCGTCGGCTGCTTCCGGTCGCGGGTGCTCGGCGTCGGACCGCAGGTCGGCTACATTTTCCCGGTCGGAGACATGCAGGGCTATCTGAACCTGAAGGCCTACGGCGAATTCGCCAATGAAAATCGGCCGGCGGGCTGGAACGTCTGGCTGACGTTCAATCTTCAGCCAACAGCGGCAGCGCCGCCGGCGCCAACGAGGCCGAAGTTCACGAAATAAACGTGCCACCAATGCGTCGCGGATGGCTCACACGCGACGAAGGTGGTGAAAAGCTGCGCGGTTGACGCGACCCGAATGCCTTTTACTTCAATCAGATGCCGGCATTCCACATGGCTTCATCAACCAATAGCGCTTCGGTAGCTGGGCTCAGGTCGCAGTTCAGGCTGCAGTTGGACGATATCCCTTCAGAAACTTGATGTGCTGCTATTTGCTTTTGTCGAAAACATTCGTTGTAGTGCCTGGCGGTGTTTGCTTGAGCGGGAACGGCGGTGGTGGAAAGCCCATCAATTGCTCCGGCCAAGTAGATTTCTCTCAGACCAACGACAATCGCCCAGTGATCATAAGTGAAAAGCACTGATTGGGCGTGCGTGGTGCTCGGCTCTCTCTCTGTGGCGACAGACCGCTTACCCGTCTCGAACGAGCTCACGCGCATTCGATCCACCCTCTCCCACAAGGGGAGAGCCGGCACGATTGACAGGCAAATCGATCCGCATCCAAATGTCAGCCCAAGAATGTCGAAGCGGGGACGGATCGCGTGGCGGGCAACGAACAGGAAACCTACGAATGCGATGCGCTAGTGGTGGGCTCGGGCTGCGCCGGAATGTCGGCGGCGGTTACGGCGGGACATCACGGCCTCAATGTTCTTGTTGTCGAGAAGGAGCCGCGCTTTGGCGGCACCACCGCGCGCTCCGGCGGCTGGCTGTGGATTCCCGGCACCTCGCTGGCAAAGGCCTGGGGGATCGAGGAAAGCCCCGAGCAAGCCAAGACCTATCTGCGGCACGAGGCCGGCAACAGTTTCGATGCCGCGCGCGTCGATGCGTTTCTGAGCGAAGGTCCCAAGGCGGTGGATTTCTTCACGACGAAGACCGCGCTACGGTTCGACATGCCGCTGACCTTTCCGGATTATCACGCCGAAGCGCCGGGCGGCGCGCAGGGCGGCCGCTCGATGGTGACCCGGCCGTTTGATGCGCACGAGCTGGGTCCGCACATCAAGGACATCGGCAGTCCCCTGCCCGAATTGACGGTATTCGGCATGATGCTGGGCTCCGGCAAGGAGATCATCCACTTCATGCGCGCGACGAAATCGCTGGCTTCGGCGTTCTATGTCGCCAAGCGGCTGTCGCGGCATGCGATCGACGTGATGCGCCACGGCCGCGGCATGACGCTGACCAACGGCAATGCGCTCGCCGGCCGCCTCGCCAAATCGGCGTTCGACCTGAAGATTCCGCTGTGGCTGTCCTCGCCGGTGCTTGAGCTGATCGTCGAGGACGGCGCGGTGCGCGGCGCAGTGGTCGAGCGCCAGGGAAAGCTGATCCGCATCAATGCCAGGCGCGGCGTCGTGCTGGCCTGCGGCGGCTTCCCGCACGACGTCGCAAGGCGCAAGGCGAAATTCCCGCACGCGCCCGACGGCACCGAACATTTCTCGCCGGGCCCGCCCGGCAATACCGGCGACGGGTTGCGACTGGCGGAAGCCGCGGGCGGGCAGATCGAGGACGATCTGCCGAACGCCGCGGCCTGGGTGCCGGTCTCGATCACCGAGCGCAAGGACGGCAGCAAGGGCGTGATGCCGCATTTCATCGATCGCGCCAAACCGGGCGTCATCGCCGTGATGCGCGACGGCAAGCGCTTTGCCAATGAAGGCAATTCCTACCACGATTTCGTGCAGGCGATGGTGAAGGCGGCAAAGCCCGGCGAGGAGATCACGGCGTTTCTGCTGTGCGACCACCGCGCATTGCGAAAGTACGGCCTTGGATGCGTGCCACCATTCCCGATGCCGCTGCGCCATCATCTCGCGACCGGCTATCTCAAGCGCGGCACGACGCTGGCCGAACTCGCCGACCGCACCGGCATCGATCGGCAAGGACTCGAGGCGACGATCGCCGAGTTCAACGCATCAGCCGCAGAAGGGCGCGATCCTGCCTTCGGTAAAGGCTCCCGCGCCTATAACCGTTACCAGGGCGATGCGCTGCATGGCCCGAACCCCTGCGTCGCGCCGATCAAGGACGGACCGTTCTATGCGATCAAGATGGTGATCGGCGATCTCGGCACCTATGCCGGCATCAGGACCGACGAACACGCGCGCGCGCTCGATCAGCACGGCCAGCCGATCGCCGGTCTCTATGCCGCAGGCAACGACATGGCGAGCATCATGGGCGGCAACTATCCCGGCGCCGGCATCACGCTCGGACCGGCGCTGACATTCGGCTATATCGCGGGCAAGCATATTGCGGACGGGATTTCGCGATAGCACACGTGGCCGCTTGAACGAACGCTAATCAGTCCGATTGCTTCGATGGCGACATCATCAGGCGGCGGGTATCACGTTGTGGTTGAGCCGGAACATGTTGGCCGGGTCGTAGGTCTTCTTGATGGACGCCAAACGCTGGTAGCGCTCCGGGCCGTAAATCGCCACGGCGTCGGCCGCCTCATCCGGCGCGAGGTTGTTCACAAACCGCCGGGCGCCTTGCCAGGGCTTCATGCCGTCGAGCAACTCGGCGACCGTCCTCTTGAGTTGCCGCTCCTCTGACAGCGGACCGGCGGAAACGCCGAGCAGGCTGTACGGCAGGCCCCTGGTCGCCACGGCGTTGGGCACCGCCGGCTCCCGGTCCCATGCCCCGCCCAGAGCACGCAATTCGGCGATCACCAGGGAGGTGTTGGCGTCCGGACCGACGAGTTCGATCAGCTTATCCTGCGCCTGTGCGGGAAATTCTCGCAGCATGATGCCCCGTTCGTAGTAGGGCACCGGTTCGATCGGCTCGCTGTGGATCGATGCGGCCTCGGCGTATGGCATGTCACGCACCGTGTCCAGGACTGCCGGAGCTACGGCCCGCAACGGCGCTACCATCCGCTCGCCGTCCGTGGTCGTGCCGTTGTAGGCGATCCGTACCGACACCAGAAATTTTCCGCGTACAGGCTCTGGCACTCCGACCATCGATGGCATCCGCATCACGGCGATCGACGTGACCATGGTCTCCGGCGTGCTTGGGTGCCAGTTGGCCCAGGCTCGCAGCACGTCGGCCGTCCGCTCACCGGGAAAATAGATGGCGCCGCCGTAGAGGCGGGACACCGGGAACAGGTCGAATTCCAGGGCGGTGACGACTGCGAAGTTGCCCTTGCCACCGCGTAGAGCCCAGAACAGGTCGGGTTCGGACTGCGCGTTGACGTGCCGCAGTTCGCCGTCCGCAGTGACCACGTCGAACGAGCGCACATGGTCGGCGGCATAGCCGTAGGAGCGGCCGAGGGTCGGGCTGAGGCCGCCGCCGAGGGTGTAACCGGAGACTCCGACAGTGGGGTTCGAGCCATTCAGCGGCGCCAGCCCAGCCCTGGCCGCCTTCGCGATGACCTCCGACCACAGCACGCCGGCTCCGACCCGGGCCGTACGGCTGGCCGCATCGATCGTTATGCCGTTCATTCGATGGGTCGCGATCACGACGGCGCCGTGCGCCCGGCCGACCATCTGGTGGCCGGTGGTCTTCACCAGGACCGGCCGATGCTGTCCCGCCGCGAAAGTAATGGCGGCCTGCACATCAGCCGCGCTCTCCGGCACCACGATCACCGCGGGCACCAGATCGTGATTCAGATTCCAGACGGCGCGTTCGTCGTCGTATCCCACGTCGCCCGGCAGCAGAACCGAACCCGCGACCGAGGCCGCAAGAGGCGCGGCATCCTCCGGCGACAGCGGCGTCAGCGACGAATCATTGAAAGTCATGACATGCATCCTGTTGCGAGTGCCCATACGGGAAGCCAAGGCGCCTCGGACAGATCCGAAACGCCTCTGTCTGTTTCTCCTCCGCGTTCGTGATTGCGACTGTGGCGGGCGGGAACAGGTCGGCACCTGGGAACCAAGGAAGCGCTTTCCACGTGACGACGGCCCGTAGGTGTGGCTCGTTCTGCTTTTGAAACAGGACCAAGATCGGCGGAAATGATTGTACCGTTGCGCCACACGACGGCGTGAATGCCGAAGGGCGCGATCCTTCGGCAAGGGCTCGCTCGCCTATAACCGCTACCACCGGCAACGACATGTCGAGCATCATGGGCGGCGACCATCCCGCCCCCGCATCACGCTCGGACGCGCACTGATACTCGGCTATATCGCGGACAAGCATATTGCCGCCGGGATTTCGCGATAGCAGACGTTCCGCTGGAACGAACCTCAACCAAACCGATTGTTTCGCATCGAACCGGAGATCGATTCATGCGCGCACGCCGCCTTTTTTCTACCGTCGCTATCGTGGGGATCTTCGCTCCCGCGCTCGGTTTTGCCGGCGACGCCGAATGGCGGCGATATGTGATCCCGAGCACCGGGACCAGCGTCGACATGCCGGTCTCGATCTTCACCAGCGATGCCGGACCACCCGAGGGCGGAACCGGCAGAAAGTTTTTCACGGAAGACCGCCGCGCCGATCTGACGGTGCAATCCGTTTCCAATCCCGGCAACGATTCGCCGGCGACGTTCCTCGCCAAGATGCGGCCGCCCGCCGGCATCATCTACAAGAAGATCACATCTGGTTTCTTTGTCGTGTCCAGCATTCGCAACGACCGCATCTGGTACAACCGCTGCAACCGCGGCAACGGCACCATGAGCTGCATCATGATAAACTATCCCGCCGCGGAAAAACGCGGGTGGGACGACGTCGTCACCCGGATAAGCCAAACACTGAGGGGTTAGCCGACGGAAGCGCCGGCTTTCATGATCCAACACGTTCGATGTGAGCGCGGACGGAGCCGGTCTCGTTGTCCACCCAGCCAAATCGGGCGGCGACGGCTATCATCTTGGTCAAGCCTTCCTGCCACCACGTCTCGTCCTTCAGGGCAGGCCATTCGCGAAGCCAGCGCTCGGCGATCCACGCATGGCTCCGGTCCCGCTTCACCGCGGCCAGATCGAGTAGCTCATCGGCCTCCGGGCCGGCACCATGAATCCGGACGGCAAAGGACTTGAAGTCTGACGGCTCGACAATCTCGAGCCCACCTCGCGCCTGATCCACATTTATGATCATAGTTTTCTACTCTGGCTCTGTTCGCTTCGGTTCTGAATGCCCCGATGGATGTCACACCGCCACGACGCTTGGCTGCGTTCGTGAGGAAACAACCTGCTCGGCGAAAATCTGCACCGATTGCAAGACCTCTTGATGCGAGAGATCGCCGAATGAGAACTGCGCGATGAAATAGGACACACCCGCTTCATCGATCATGGCGTCGACTGCCTCCCGAATTGTCCCGGGAGACCCGACGATGGCGGCGCGGTTGGCGACGACCGTGTCGAAATCCTCCGGCAACCGGGCATAACGCGGCGTGGTGCCGTGCTTCTTCCAAAGGGTCATGAAGCGATTGTAGAACGCCGGCCAGGCGCGCCGTCCCAATTCGAGCGCCTTCCGATCGGTCTCCGCAGCTACGACAAAGCGGTTGATACCGATCAACGGCATTTCGGCCTGGTCTCCGCCGGCTGATGTCCATTCGAGGCGAAAGCGGTCTGAAATTGTGCGGACGGTTGTGACGGAACCGCCGGCAACGATATTGATGCCGCTCTGTGCCGGCCATACCGCGCCTTCCGGGGTGGGCACCGCATAGAAGAACGGCGGGTGCGGCAACTGCCGTGGCTTGATCGGAAACGGGACGCCCGCGAAATTATAATGCGTGCCCGCAAACGACACCTCATCCCGCGTCATCGCCTGCCTGATGACGTTATAGGCCTCCACATACATCGCCGGAGCGATCGCCGGATCGACCCCGAGATATTCAAGCTCGTGGGGAGATGCACCTCTTCCAATTCCGATATCAATCCGGCCGTTGGACAAATGATCGAGCATGCAGATCTCCTCCGCCAGCCGTAGCGGATGGTGCATCGGCAAGACGTACACGAGCGCGCCGATACGCAGGTTCCGCGTCCGCTGCGATGCCGCGGCCAGGAACACGCTTGGAGATGGCGTAAGGCTGAGCGGCGTCGAATGATGTTCGCTCATGTGATAGGCGCGAAAACCGGACCGATCGTAGAACTCCAGAAGCTTCAGGCGGTTTTCGTATTGCTCGCTGAGCGGATAGATCCCCGCATCGTTCTGGTCGAAGACTCCGAACTTCATGGTGTACCTCGAATAGGCGCGCTCATTGGTCAGCCGCGCGACGCGGTTGCAGCACTGCTCATGCCCAAATCAATCAACAGAATTATGGATTGTCAAAACGGAATCCTGTTTTGCGACGCGAGCTGAAGCTTCAGCGAGAACGTTGCGATTCAACCGGCCCGTGCTGAAGCAGCTTCGTCAACTGCGCGGAGCCGAGCCATCGGGCTTTCATTTCTCTCCCGGTCCATTTCTACATATGTGGAATTTTCTCGGGCGTCTTGGCGCGCCCCGCATGGCCGCCGTAACCTCGTCGCAAACGCGCACGCTTAAGGTCGCGACGATGGAGAGAACGTCATGAAGGTTTTTGTCTTTGACCTGCTGGCCTATGGCGAGCAGCTCGAGCATCTCAGGGTCGGTAGCGAGCTTCCTTATCCGCTCCCGAACCGCTACTTCAAACCCGATGTCGCGGTGCGCACCTACGCCGAGCATCTCGAAGCCTGGGAAGAGCTCGACAAGCTTGGCTATGACGGCGTCGGATTCAACGAGCATCACTGCTCGCCGTACGGCTTGATGAATTCGCCGAACCTGATGGCCGCCGCCGCGGCCCAGCGCACCAAGAAGCTGAAGCTCCTGATCTACGGCAACCTGCTGCCGCTGCATGAGCCGCTGCGCCTTGCCGAAGAGCTCGCGATGATCGACTGCCTCTCGAACGGCCGGCTGATCTCGGGGTTCGCACGCGGCATTCCGAGGGAATACCAGGTGCACAATGTGCCGCTGAAGGATTCTCGCGCGCGCTTCGAAGAGGCCTACGAGATCGTCACTCGCGCCTGGACCGAGGAGATTTTCTCCTACGAGGGAAAATTCTGGTCCTACAAGGATGTCGCGATCTGGCCTCGGCCGGTGCAGAAACCCGGTCCGGAAATCTGGATCCCGATCGTCGGCAGCAAGGAATCGATCGAGTTCGCCGCGAAGAAGAACGCCGTCATCACGCCGGGCCTCGCGCGCGGCGGCCTGCAGGAAGACATCGTCCGCTACTTCGCGAAATGCCTTGCCAACAACGGCCACCAGATCACGCCGCATCACCTCTCGATCGCGCTGTCCGCCTATGTCGCCGACAGCAAGGCGGAAGCGGTAAAGGAATTCGCGCCCTATCACCTCTATTTCAACCGCACGCTGTTCAGCCATGGCAACTTCACTGAAACCGCCAAGCAGCGCGATGCCGGCTATGTCTCGCAATCGTCCACCGACTATGTGCGGCCGGAGAACCAGAGGGCGGCGCAGGGCCTGCGCGAGGACTATCGCAACATGACCATGGCCGATTTCGAACGGCAGGCCGAGCACATGCCGCTTGGTACCGCGAAGGAAGTCACCGAGCGCATCATCTCCGCCGCCGAGGCCGCCGGCGCCAACCAGGTGCAGATCAGCCTGAACCGTGGCGCGTTGCCGCACGAGATGTTCATGGAGCAGATCCGCCGTTTTGCGCGCGAGGTGCTGCCCGCGCTGCAGGCCCACGAAGTACGCCGCGTGCCGCTGGCCGAGGAGATCGCGGCCTGAGGTGCGATCTCCTCGCGCCTCGGTTCCTGGATTACCCATGACTCCCCGGATCAGGCCCCGGGGGACATGCTGTTATGAAGACTGCTGCGCAGCTTTGCATCATGCGCTGCTGCCGTGGCGGTGAATTGAAACAACAATAAGAGTGCTTGCCCAAGGCACCCCATTTCACTTCAGGGGAGGCAATGATGAGCGGAGAATTGAAGTCACCGGTCGAGGAGGCGCTGGAAAACCAGCCGTTCGGCGCGCTGCAATTGCGGGTCGTCCTGCTTTGCGCGCTGGTGCAGGCCTTCGACGGTTTCGATATCGGTACCATCGGCATGGCCGCGCCCTCGCTGTCAAAGGCCTGGGGCGTAGCGCCGTCGCAATTCACCATCGCCTTCGTGATGTCGAGCGTCGGTATCCTCGTCGGCGCGCTGCTCTCCGGCCCGCTCGGCGACCGGTTCGGCCGCAAGCCGCTGTTGATCTGGAGCACTGCCTTCATCGGCCTGTTCTCTGTCATGTCGACCTTTGCCTGGTCGGTGCCCACGATCACCGCAACGCGGTTTCTGACCGGAGTCGGCATTGGCGGCGCCATGCCGGCCACAGTCGCGTTGACCGCCGACTACAGCCCCATCAAGCGGCGCGGCACACTGCTGATGCTGATGTTCTGCGGTAATACCATCGGCGGGTTCCTCGGCGGCCAGCTGGTCGCGCAGATCCTGCCCATCTTTGGCTGGCACAGCATCTTCCTTGCGGGCGGCCTGCCGCCGCTGATCCTTCTCCCGTTCCTCCTGTTGTACCTGCCGGAATCGCCGCGCTTCCTGATCGCCCATCGCGCCGACGCGCCGGCGACGCAGGAAATCCTGCGCAGGCTCAATGTCAGCCCGCAGGCCGCCGCGACCAGGCTGGTCGACGTTGCAAAAGGCAATCCGGTGCAACAGCTCTTCACGGGCGGCCTTGCCGCGACCACGGTGCTAGTCTGGATCGTGTTCTTCGCCAACCTCCTGAATATGTATCTGTTCAGCTACTGGATGCCGACGGTGCTTAATCTTTCCGGATTGAAGCCCGAGGTCGCCGTGTTCTACGCCAGCATGTTCCAGCTCGGCGGTATCGTGTCCTGCCTGTTGCTTGGACCGATGATCGATCGCTTCGGCGCGCCAAAGGTGCTGGCCTGCAGCTTTGCGTCGGGTGTGATCTTCATTCTCGCCATCGGGCTTGCCAGCCTGCCGGCGCCCTTCATTGCGATCCCGATTCTCGGCGCGGGAGCAGCGATGATCGGCAGCCAGCTCGGAGCCAATGCCATGGTGGCGGCGCTCTATCCGGCGCGCATCCGCTCAACCGGCGTCGGCTGGGCGCTCGGCATCGGCCGGCTCGGCGGCATCGCAGGCCCCGCGATCGGTGGTACGCTGCTCGGCTTCGGCTTGCCGCCGACGCAGATATTCCTGTGTGCCTGTGGGCCGGCGCTGATCGCGGCTATCTGCACACTGCTGTTGACGGTGAAAGCCGCGCGTGACCGCGAGGTCGTCGCCACGCCTGCGCCGCAGGCAGGCACGGCCTGAGCGACAAGCACGGGTGAACGCATGAAGGACTTCACCGGCAAGGTAGCGGTCATCACCGGCGGTGCCGGTGGCATCGGCTTCGCCATGGCTCGCGCTTTCGGCCAGCGAGGCATGAAGGTCGCCATTGTCGACGTCGAAGCCGAGACCTGCACCCAAGCCGTTGAAGCGCTGCGCCGCGAAGGCATCGAGGGGATCGGCTGCGCTTGTGATGTGTCGGATCGAGGGTCGTTGGCGGAGGCGGCCGCCAAGATCTTTGCCACCTTCGGCAAGGTGCACATCCTCTGCAACAATGCCGGCGTGTCGCGCGCCGGGCCGATCGAGACAATAGCGTCTTCCGATTGGGACTGGGTGATCGGCGTCAACCTCAAAGGCCTGGTCCACGGCCTGCAGCTGTTCCTGTCGCACATGAAAGCCCATGGCGAGGAAGGCCACATCGTCAACACCGCCTCGATCAATGGCGTTGCCGGCGCCCCGCTCGCAGGCCCCTACAGCGCGACGAAGTTCGCCGCGGTAGGCATATCCGAGGTGCTCGCCGCTGAACTGCAGGGAACTCCAATCGGAGTCAGCGTACTCTGCCCGAGCTGGGTCAAGACCCGCATGCTTGACAATGGCCGCAACCGCCCGGCCCGCTTTGGCGGGCCAATCCAGCTAGACGCGGACAAGGCCAATGCCGAGCGCAACATGCGCTACGCCGCAGCGCTGGCGGGCGGGCTCGATCCCGCAGACGTCGCGGAGCTCGTGATCGGCGCAATCGAGGCACAGCGGCTGTTTGTCTTTACCCATGCGGATACTCGCGCCGCCGTCGAACGCTGTCACGAGCTGATGCTGCAAGGCTTCGATGCGCTCGGCAGGACGCCGCAGCCTCGGGCGGGATAGTGCAATTCTCATTCTTCGGGCACGGCTGTCGCTGCTCTCAGGATGAGACAGTTAAAGCGGAGTGAGGCCAGCAATGGAATTTTCCGGCAAGACGGCGTTCGTCACCGGTGCCGCCAATGGGATCGGTCTCGGCATCTGCCGGGCGCTGGCGCGGAACGGCGTCAATCTGGTGCTGGCCGATATCGAGCAGGCAGCTTTGGAGAAGGCGCGCAGCGAGCTTGCGGCGTTCAACGTCCGGACCCGGGCGATCGAAGTCGACGTCTCCGATGCCGCCGCCTACGAGCGCGCCGCCGACCAGGCAGAGGCGGAGTTCGGCAACATCCATTTCCTGTTCAACAATGCCGGCATCACATTGCGCGCGGCTCCGCTGTGGACGGTAACTCCACAGCAATGGGAGTGGATCCTCGGCGTCAATATCGGCGGCGTCATCAACGGCATCCGCACGCTGGTGCCGCGGATGATGGCGCATGGCGAGGCCGGCCACGTCGTCAACACCGCCTCCATCGGCGGACTGCAGGTCAATCCCAAGCTTCGCAACGGCTCCTATGCGATGACCAAATACGCCATCGTCGCCGCCTCCGAAGCGCTGGCGCTCGACCTCGAAGCGAGCAATCTCGGCGTCTCGGTGCTATGCCCTGCCCTGGTTGCGACCACGCTCTACGCCTCCGGCGGACGACGGCCGACGCGGCTCGGCGGACCGTTCGAGCGACCGGGCGCCGACGTCGAAAAGGCCTGGCAGTCGGCAGGACTTCCGCCCGACGAGGTCGGCAAGCGCGTGCTCGACGCGGTCGCGAAGGCCGAGTTCTTCATCTTTACCCATGAAGAGCCACGCGAATGGATCGAAGCGCGGCATCGGCGGCTGATGGCAGGGTTTGATTCGATAGCGCGCTATCAGGCGGAGAATCGCGAAACGTAGGCCGGGCGAGAAGATCGCAACCTAATGCCCCTCGCCCGCAAAACCCTTTAGCCGCGCATTCTCGGCGCGGAACGCCGCAAGGATCTTTGTCAAATTCTTCTCGATCCGTTCCTGCGGACCGGCGACGCCGATCGCGAGCTTTCGATGCCCGGCCGGCGTCGGCAGCATCATGCCGACCACGCCGACGCCGCGTGTCACCATGCCGCGCGACATGCAATAGCCATCGCGGCGCACCTGCTCGACGCCCTTCTCGATCCGGTTGAGCGAGGACATGCCGCGCTCCAGCTTTTTCTGGCGGACAGTACTGCGATAGATTCGTGCGATCTCCTCATCGCGCAATTCGCTAAGCAGCGGCCATCCCAGGCCGGAATGCACCAGCAGCACCCGCGTGCCGACATAGGTGAAATATTGCAGCGGTTCGCGGGCGCGCAGGATATCGACGATCTCGACATAGATGTCTGTGGCGGTACCGAGCAAAATCGTCTCGCCGAGCTTGCGGCCGATGCGCCCCACCGCGTCGTGGATCGGGCCACCTTCGTAGCTCGCCGAGTCGACCCAGCCGCCAAGCTGGGAGAGCTTTGGCGTCGGCAAGTAGGCGCGCGCCGTGCTTTCGAAAGACAGATAGTTCATCTGCGCCATCGTCTTCAGCAGCGCCGCCGCGCTCGAGGTCGGCATGTCCAACGCATCGACGACGTCCTTCAGCCGCAGCGGACATTGCCGCTCACGGAACAATTCCAGTATATCGAAGACCCGGCGCGCCGATTTGATCAGTCCGTCCGACATGGCCGCTCGCAGCTAAGGACTCGTGTTTGATATGAACGCGGCTCCGATTTCAGGCCTTGCGCTGACCCAACGCCGACGCGATGTGTGTCGCCGTCTGCCGCAACGCTCGCGCCAAGGGGCCATCCGGCGACCGATCGACGAGAGAGTGCGGACCAAGCGCCGTGATGCTGCCTGCCAGGCGATCATCATGATTGAGCACGGGCGCCGACACCGCTGCGTACCCCTCGTTCATCTGGCCGATCGAGATGCCGACGCCCGTCTTGCGAACCTGCTTGCGGATGGCTTCCGGATCGGCTTTCTGCCTGCCGCGCTCCGACAGCTCGCGCTCAAGTACCAGCTTGATCTCATGTTCCGGCATGTACGTCAGATAAACGGCGCCGGTTGCCGACGACAGCAAGGGAGATACATAGCCAACTCGCACCGACAGAGGCGACTGATAGCTCCCATCCAGCTTGAGAACGATCGTTGGACCCATGTTGCCCCAGATCGACAGGTAGACTGCCAGAGGAATCTTCGCTTGCAACTCTTCCAGGTAGCCACGCGCGACGTCGGTGACTTCGAGATGGCGTAGGCCCGCCAGTCCGAGTTGCACCGCATACGGGCCGAGCCCGTAGCGAAGCGTGATCGGGTCCTGCGCCGCGAGGCCAAGCCGGCAGTAGCTCACCATGTAGAGATGCGCACTGCTGGTCGGCATATCAGCGATTTCGGCAAGCGCCTTCAATGAGAGCTTGCCTGGAGCAGTCTCCAGAGCACGGATCAGCCGGAAGCCGACCTCAACCGACTGGATTCCGCGCTGCTGGGGTGATTTCAATGGCTTGTCCATCGTCTCCGGCTCGCACTTAAGGTCCAGGGTTAAATGGCGGCGCTGAGGGCACTATACTCGAAAAGCCAGTCGTAGCGCGCCTTCACCCTGTCCTCTTGCCACTCGCGGTCTACGTAGGCCTGCGCGCCGGCGGCCTCCGCCAGGGTAGGATTGTGGAAGCGCTTTGCGTTCTCGGCCGAGCCCCGCACGATCTTCGTCGTTCGCTCGATACGCGCAGTCTCATAGTACTGCAGGGCCACTTGCGCCGTATCGTATTTTTCGAGACAGCGCGCAAGGACAAGCCCGTCCTCGAGCGCCATGTTGGCGCCCTGCGCGAGGAAAGGCAGCGTCGGATGGCAGGCATCGCCGAGCAAGGTTACGCACCCGCTCGTCCATCGGGGCAACGGATCGCGCCCGATCAAGGCCCATTTGTACGGCGTATCGACATTGCGGATAATCTCATGAATGTCCGGGTGCCATCCCCTGAAGTCGGCAGCGCACTCTTCGCGAGACCCGGCATCCGTCCAGGACTCTCCCTTCCAGTCATCACGCTCCACGATCCCAACGAAGTTGAGCAGCTCGCCGCGCCGAAGCGGATACATGACCACGTGCCCGCCTGGACCGACCCAGTTGGTGCCAACCGCCGCGCGCAGCCGTTCGGGCAGCCGCTCCATCGGAACCAGCCCCCGCCAGGCCATGCAGCCCGTGAACTGCGGACGGTCCGGACCAAACAGTGCCTGACGAATCGCCGAGTGCACGCCGTCCGCGCCAACCAGGATGTTTGCGGTGGACGACGATCCATCGCCGAATGACAGGGTGACGCCGTCATCGGATTGACGGAAGCCCGTGCAACGCGCCCCGGTCCTGATCGCGTCCGGAGCCATCTTGCGAACCGCTTCGAACAGCAAGCCGTGCAGATCGGCCCGGTGTATCATCAGGTAGGGATGACCGTATCGCTCGACCGACGCGACACCGAGATCAAACAATTTCCAGGTCTGCCCGGTGCTCCAGAGCCGGATCTGCTTTCCGGTCGGCTCGCAGGCGATCTCCTTCGCTGCCTCCAGCACGCCAAGCTGGTCCAGAACTTCGGTGCCGTTGGCGCTGATCTGCAATCCTGCGCCGATCTCCGCCAGGGCAGGTGCTTGCTCGTAGACCTTGACGTCAAAGCCACGCTTGAGCAGCGCGAGGGCTGCCGTCAGGCCACCAATCCCCGCCCCCGCGATCGCGATGCTGATTTGCTTGCTCACTCTATATTCTTCCTTGTTGCCGAGGCCGCTATTCCTGGAATGCCTCTTCCCTGGTTTTCCGGATGCTCGGGATGATCGTCAGTACAAGGAGGCCCAGCGCAGCGGCGATCAAAATAGCGGAAATGGGCCTCTGGATCAGGATCAGCGGATCGCCGTCCGACAGTAGCATCGAACGCCGAAGGTTCTCTTCCATCAGCGGACCCAGCACAAAGCCGAGCAGGAACGGCGCGCACTCGCAGCCAAGCTTTGCGGCCAAATATCCGAGCAGCGCGAAGCCGGCGGTCAATAGCACCGCGACATGGCTGCTGCCGACGCTATAGACCCCCACGCAGCAGAACACGAGAATGCCGGGAAACAGCCAGCGATAGGGAATTCGCAGCAGCCTGACCCAGAGGCCGATCAAGGGCAGATTGATGATGATCAGCATGAGATTGCCGACCCACATGCTGGCGACCAGCCCCCAGAACAGCGTCGGCTCCTTCACCATCACGGCAGTGCCCGGCGCAATGCCCTTGATGATCATTGCACCCATCAGCAGCGCGATCACCGGGTTGGACGGGATACCGAGGGTCAGCAGCGGGATGAATGACGTTTGTGCGCCGGCATTGTTGGCCGACTCGGGACCGGCCACTCCCTGCACCGCTCCCTTCCCGAAGGCCGACGGATTGGCGCTGATACGCTTCTCGAGCGTGTAGGATGCAAATGACGAGAGGATCGCACCGCCGCCCGGCAGGACGCCCAGGATCGAGCCGAGGGCGGTGCCCCGGATGATCGCAGGCCATGCTTGCTGCATCTCGCGACGGTTGGGCCACAATTTGCCGATGGTCGAGATCTGGCGTGCCTGATCCTTTTGCTCGAGGTTGCGAAGGATCTCGGCGAGCCCGAAGAGACCCATTGCGACCGTGACGAAATCGATGCCGTCGAAAAGCTCCGAAACGCCGAATGTGAAGCGCATCGTGCCGCTCGTCACATCGGTGCCAACGAGGCCAAACGACAGGCCAAGCACGATCATCGCTAGCGCCTTGGTCACCGAGCCATGCGCGAGCACGACCGCCGCCACCAGCCCGAACAGCATCAGCGCAAAATATTCGGGGGATTGAAAGCGCTGCGACACACTGGCGAGCGTCGGCGCGAAGGCCGCGATGAACAGAATTCCGACACAGCCCGCGAAAAACGATCCAATGGCGGCGATCGCGAGTGCGCTCCCCGCCCTGCCGTTTCGCGCCATCTGATAGCCGTCGAGGCAGGTGACCACCGACGAGGATTCGCCGGGCATATTGACCAGGATCGCCGTCGTCGATCCGCCGTACTGGGCGCCGTAATAGATGCCGGCGAGCATGATGAGCGAGCTCAGCGCGTTCAGTTCGAACGTGATCGGCAGAAGCATGGCGATGGTCGCCAGCGGCCCAATTCCCGGGAGCACGCCGATCAGCGTTCCGAGCAAGGTGCCGATCAGACAAAAACCGAGGTTCTGAAGCGTGATCGCAGCCGTAAAGCCGATCTGGAGGTTGTGCAGCATGTCCACTAGCTGGATCCCCATACAGCGATCGGCTGACCGAGAATGTAGACAAAGAGCACGACTGCAAAAATCGTCATCCCGAGCGCCATCGCCGACAAACGCAGCCAGGGGACCTTGCCGCGATAAGCGATGCCGCCAAGCATCACGACGAGAAAGGTGCTGACGGCGAGCCCTGCCTTGTTGATGAGCAGAGCAAAGAGCACCAGCGCCGCGATAATGCAGACGACGGGCCGCCAATGGCCGGGCTCGATGGCCGGCCCGGGCACCGAAAGACCGCTCAACAGAATGATGAGGCCGAGCAAGACCAGCGCGATTCCCAGCAGCACAGGCATGAAGCCCGGCCCCATCGCTGCAGGGCTTCCAACGTCATATTGCAGCGCCAGCGTCGCCTCGAAGATGCCGCAGGCGAGAAAGAAGACGCCCGCCCAGAAATTCTGCTGGCTCTTGATACGAAGCATGCGCCCCCTCCCCGATCCGCGCGGCTATTGTTTTTCGATGTTGGCGGCTTTCGCGATTTCGCTGTAGCGGACGACGTCGCGCTTGATGAAGTCGGTAAATTCATCGGCGGTGCCGCCCACCATGTCGTAGCCAAGATCAGCGAAGCGCTTCTTGAAGGCGGGCTCTTTGATGACTTCCTGGATGTCGTGATTGATGGCGTCGCGCACGCTCTTCGGGGTTGCCCCCGGAGCCATGATGCCGACATAGCCCGAGTTGTTGTAGTTCGGCAGGCCGGCCTCCGCCATCGTCGGGACATCAGGCAGGACGCTCAGTCTCTTGTTGCTCGTCACAGCCAGGGGAATGAACTGTCCGCCCTTGATCGGCTCCATCGCACCGGGCGTGTCGCTGCAATAAACCCCGATCTCGTCGCCCAGCATCGCGGCCACGGCGGGAGACACGCCCTTGTACGGAATGTGGGTCAGCTTGATCCCGGCCTCGATCTGGAGGAGTTCCATGCAGAAGTGATGCGCGCTGCCCTTGCCGACGGAGGCATATTGCATGGGCGGCTTGCTCGCCTTCGCGCGTTCGAGCAACTCCCGCAGCGTCTTGATGTTCAGCTTCGGCCGCACAACGAGAACATTGGGCGAAGCCGCGAGATAGCTGACCGCCGCGAGATCCTTTTCCGTATCGTAAGGCAAGCTCCTGTAGACGCTCGGATTGATCGAAATGGAAGTCGAAGCAAGCAGCAACTTCTGACCATCCGGCTTTGACTGCGCAATCGCGGTTGCCGCGAGCAGATTGCCGGCGCCGGGCTTGTTGTCGACCAGAACCGACACGCCCCACATCTTCTCCAGGCCGCGCCCGAGCTCGCGGGCCACCTGATCGACCGTGCCGCCAGCAGCAAACGGAGCCACGATGGTCACGGGACCATTGGGTTTGAATTCGGCGGCGAGCGCCGGCGTTGCGGCCGCCAACCCCAACATCGACAGCCATGAAATCGAAGTTATCAGCCAGCGCGCAAGCCGCATGGACGCCTCCCGGACGATTGTTCTTTACGCAAAAGCTGACAGCTCTCATCGCTATTGTCAAATTCGATCCGATAATGTCTAATTTGAACAACCGGGCCATCGACAGCGCCCAGCATCGGAAACTGCCGGGAGGGAGAGAGCGCGTTGGGACATCGTGCGAAGCGCATTGCGATCGTCGGGGGCGGAATCGGCGGCATGACTGCCGCCGCAGCCCTGCATCAGCGGGGTTTCGAAGTTGCCGTCTACGAACGGGCAGCCAGTCTCGGCGAAGTGGGTTTCGGTCTTCAGCTCGGTCCGAACGCCATCAAGGTTGCCCGTACGGTCGGCATTTTCGATCAGTTGCAGATGTTTGCGGTTGAGCCTGGTGCCATGGTGTCCTTGACATGGGACACGGCCGAACTTCGCTATCGCAATCCCTGGGAAGGCATGATGCAGCGGCGATTTGGAGCGCCCTACATGATGGCACACCGGCCAGACCTCCACGACGCCCTGATCGCAAAGGTGCCGGCGAACGCGATACATTTGAACAAGGGCTGCGTGGCCGTTGCCAATACCGGCGACGGAGCGACGGCCACCTTTGCCGACGGGGAGCAGATCGAAGCCGACGCCATTGTCGGCGCCGACGGGATTCATTCGGCTGTGCGCAAGACGCTGTTTGGCGAAAGCACCGCGCGCTTTACCAATCAGATCTGCTGGCGCGCGATGGTCCCGATGGAGGACGCTCCATCGCAGGTTGGTCCCAACGGCTCCGTGGCGCTGAAGACGACGGACTACATCGGCTGGATCGGGCCAAGGGGCCACGTCATCTGCTATCCAGTCCGCGGCGGGAAATACATGAACATCTTCGCCGGCCGTGTCTCGGAACAATGGGCTGACGAATCCTGGTCGGTTCGCTCGAGCGTCGACGAGATGCTGGAGGCCTATGCCGGCTGGAATGAAGCACTGCTCGGCATGTTCGGGAAGATCAAGAGTTGCTATCGCTGGGGCATCTACGATCGGGAGCCGCTGGAAACCTGGGTCACTGACAGGATCGGCCTGCTGGGAGACGCCGCTCACCCCATGATGCCGACGCTCGCTCAGGGCGCCGCGCAATCGATGGAGGACGGACTGGCGCTTGCAAGGGTGCTTGCCGACCACCAGGATGATCTCTCCTCAGGGCTCAGGGCATATGACCGGGAGCGGCAACCCAGGGGGAGGAAGGTTCAGCTCCAGGCTCGCGATCAGTTCAATAACAATCGCAAGCCGGTCGCGCCGCCCCCCATCAGCGTCGATTGGATCTACGGTTATGATGCCAATACCGGTGAAACCAGAATTGATGACTAGACAGTTGCATCTGCTGAACGTCTGAATTTGGCGTGAATGTTAGTGTGGTGAGCGACTATCGCCCTGCATCGCCGTGAGTGACGCCGTCACGCCCTCGATCACTTGTCGATGATTCATCGTCGGGACCAAACCGTTCATCCCGCACGACGTCGCGCGCAGCATAATGGCATCAATGCACACCGTAAATTGATCGCACAGCCACAGTGCAGCAGGCGCGTCGTGCCCAGGTTAGCGGTATGTGGTCGTGCCCCGGCCCGGCTGAAGCCGTTTCCGATTCAGCTCAAATGAAGGAATTCAGGTGTCGAATTCGATTGAACAGCGCGCACAGGAGCTTTCACGATCAGTCAGGATGCTGGCCCTCGTGGGAGCGTCGCTGAAGCTCCGCTCAAGCCCTTCCGCCGATCCTGCCGTTCGCGAGCAGATCGATCTCGGAGCGCGGATGGCCCTTGGCGTAGATCCCGCGACCATCAATGAGCAGCAGGTGCCTCAGCTCCTCACCGTCATCGAGATGGCTTTTGCCGAGGCGGGCGAACTCCTCCGTCACTCGGAACGAGGAGCTGGCTGGCAAGTTGAGGACGTCGAACTGCTTCAGACGCAAGGTCGCGCTTCCAGGAGCGTGTTCACGCGGATACTTTCGCTTGCGGAGACGCGTCCTTTGCTGCGCGAGGCCTTGAATGGAACATTCCTCGATGTTGGCACGGGAGTAGCCGGGATCGCGCTCGAGGCGGCAAGGACTTGTCCCAATCTGCAGGTCGACGGCATCGATATCTGGGAACCGGCCCTGGCGTTGGCGAGAAAGAACGTTGCCGAAAGCCCTTATTCCGATCGTGTCCGCATCATGAATCTCGACATCTCGGCATTGGCCACGGAGCAGCGCCATTCGCTGGTTTGGCTGCCGACGATGTTCTTGAAGCGATCGGTGCTGGAGCAGGCGCTTGACCGCATTGTTGTCGCTTCGTGCAGCGGCGCGTATCTGATCGCCGCCCTGTACACCCAGCCGAAGGATTCGTTCACGGCCGTTCTCTCGACGCTTCGAACCATGCGGAGCGGGGGCGAAGTGACCGATCCCTCTGAACTCCAGGATATGTTGAAGTCTCGCGGCTACACCGATCTCGAAGTGAGTGTCACACCAATCGCGACGTTCATCCTGGGTAGGCGTCCCTCGGGCGTGTCTTGAGCATTCGGCCGCCCATGATGTTGTCGTCGTGAACGCCTGGACGTCAAAAACTGCGTAGGCCGCCGTCATGCATACCTAAGTATGACCACGGCTAAACGACAGTCTATCGGTCTAACCGCGTGTACGATGGAGTGTATCGATTGACCGGCTAACCTCCCTGACAGCAGCGCAAGCAACAGCTGATCCGCTTTTCGGATGCGCTATCTGACAGAAAGGGTCCGGTAATGCCGTCGCATACGTCACTCGTGGCAAGCAACGATAATCCTGACTGGATGTCGATCGATGTGTCCGGCGAAAGCCGCGCCAGACCGGATCGAGCCAGATCCGCGCGCTATACTGCCGAACATAGCGCCACAGTGGCCCTTGCTCATCTGGATATCGCCCTGAACGTCGAAGTAGAAGCCGACAACGCCGGCCTCAGGGTTTCGGTCAGGTCACTATCAGACGCCATCGAAGCCGAAGCGGAGGAAACGGGCGACGACAAGGTGACGCGGAGGTTGGTCGACGCCCTGGCGGTAGAAATGTCCGGGAACAACTCTCACTCGGAAGTCTGCACCGACGCCTTGCGGCTCGCAATCGTGACGCGCGAGCTCAGCCGGCGACTCTTCGCCAGACAGAGCGAAGCGCGGGAATGCCGGTCGGCTGTTCGCAACGTTCGATCCTTGCAAGGCTGGCGGCTCAAACGAGTCGCCCGGTATGTCGACGAACATCTGACCAGCAAGATCACCTTGCAGGATCTTGCCCTCGCTGCCGGACTTAGTCGGATGTATTTCGCCGCACAGTTCCGGGCAGCTACCGGACTTCGGCCCCATGAATACCTGCTGAAGCGACGGATAGAACGTGCTGTAGAGTTACTGAAACGGGCTGAAATCTCGCTCGTTGACGTAGCGCTGACCGTTGGCTTCCAGACACAGGCGCATTTCACGACCGTGTTCAAGCGGTTTGCGGGCGACACTCCTTATCAGTGGCGAAGTGCCTATCTCGGACAATCTGACCAGCTCCGCTCACCCGTGAATTGCCCTGAGTGACGATCCCCTGAACCTCGCCATCATCGCTGGTTCCCGACCGGATCCGGCACTGACGCTGCTTGCCGAATTGCGAACATCTCGACCCGCCGCCCGCCCGGCCAGCAAATCAGCCCACCGTGTCTTCATCATTCACTCTGCACACCTGATGACGCTTCAGCTCATCGCGGCGTGTCGCTGCAGTTCTCCCGCGATGATAGAGCTTGTTCAATAGATGCAGCTAACGTGTCTGACCGAAACGGCTTTCGAAGAAACGCTATCGATCCCAAAGATCTTGCTCTCGCTTCGAGATCAGGCCCGCTTCCGGCCGTGATCATGATCACCGGGAGCGGGCGACCTCGCGCTGCAAGCTGCTTCTTGAGTTCGAAGCCGTTCATTCCGGGCATGTGAACGTCAGTAATCGCGCAGCAAAACCTGTCGAAGTCCTCCGCCGAGAGAAATGCATCGGCAGACGCAAAGCCGAAAGCCTCGTATCCCAGCGACCGGACCAGCGATACCAGCGCCTCTCTCACGCTCCCGTCGTCATCGACAATTGAAATCATTTCGATGCCGCCTGTCTTCAACATCTGGTCCGAAATCGAACTCCATATCAATTCGACTATTGATCGACAAACCTCGTGCCGTTTCTTCGCAGGGCGTCCGCTATTCGAACCAGATTTGCCAACGATCGAGCCTGCATCTTTCGCATAACCGAACCTCGATGCATCTTGACGGTTATCTCACTCAAGCCAAGCTCTCCCGCGACCTGTTTGTTCATTTTTCCCGATGTCACCAGCATCATGACTTCTCGCTCGCGGGACGAAAGTGTTGCAAACCTGCTTGCGGTCGCGGCAAGCCCACTGCTTGCAATTCGACGCGCGCGGTCGCGATCTATTGCATTCGTAACCGCATCGATCATGTCCTGGTCGCGGAACGGCTTGGGAAAGAAATCGACGGCGCCGGCTTTCATTCCCCGGACCGTCATCGGAATATCACCGTGAGCAGTCATCAGGATCACCGGCAGATCAATTCCGCTTTCACGAAGCTGCTCCTGAAAATCCAACCCGCTCGTTCCTGGCAGGCGGACATCGAGGACGATGCACCCGGGTCTGCCCAGGCCGCCTGTTTTGAGGAATTCATAGGGAGTGCCGTAAGTACGCACATTCAGACGCACCGTCCGAAGTAGGCTATCGAGCGCCAGACGAACGGATTCGTCATCGTCGATAACGTGCACAAGCCCGGTCTCGTCGCTCACTTGCTTCGTACCAAGGCCATCCAAGGCTGGTGCGTCGGTAACAAAGCCCGCCTCGCATCGCTCACTTCGATCAAGGTATCGCATTCCAGGCTCCGACACGTACCAAAGCATGCACAACGGTTTCGATGCAGATCATCCCGGTCAAACTCACGGCACGACGATGGCCTCGTTTCGCCTCGGAAACGTCTGACTATTCGCGATCCGATAAAACATTGTCGGAACGTGGCCTCGAACGAACATGTGCCGGGCTCGCCCCGTCGGCCTTGCACGAGCAGGCAGGAAGTGAAAATTCGAAGATCGCGCCACGCGGCTGATTGTCTCTTGCCGATAGCCGCCCACCGTGCGTTTCAACGATCGATCGGCAAATGGATAGCCCCAGTCCAAGGCCCGCGCTCTTGGTCGTATAGAACGCGTCAAACAGATGCTCCAGAGCCCCGGACGCAAACCCCGGTCCAGAGTCACTCACTGTTACAATGATAACGTCAGGCTCGCTTTTCCGGGTGCTGATCCACACCTTTCGAGGGGCGTCGTCGCACGTTTTGATTGCTTCGACAGCATTCATGATGAGGTTCAGGACCACCTGCTGGAGTTGCACCCGATCCCCCTTCGACGATCGGGCGCGCTCATCCAGATCTGTCAAAACTGCAACGCTATTCTTCGACGTCTCACAACGCGCAAGTTCGACAACTTCGCGAATCGTTTCGTTGAGATCCAGGAGCTCTTTTCGGGGTTCAGTCCGCTTTATAAGGTCGCGTATGCGGTCGATTATGTCACCCGCGCGCGTGCCGTTACTTTCGATATGCGACAATGAGGTCGCCACCTCGGCGAGGTTTTCGGGCCCGGTGTCCAACCAGCGGCGCGCAGCCTGTGCGCCGGTGACCACCGCAGTAATTGGCTGCTTTATTTCATGAGCGATCGACGCCGTCAGGTGGCCGATGGTTGCTACGCGATTGGCATGAGCGAGTTCAGCGTGCACATCCCGGTATCGCTTCTCGCATTCGCGCGCCTGCGCTTCCGCGAGTTTGCGTTCGGTGAGATCGAGGATGTAGGCAACACCCTGATTGGGTTGCCCTTCAAATGCCGCCGCACCGATGAGGACAGAAACGCAACTGCCATCTTTCCTCACGAACTGCTTTTCCCGGGCCTGCATGACCCCGGTCGTCCTGAGTTCTTCGAGTTCCTGATTTTCGTAAACGCCCTGCCACTCGGGCGGCATCATCTCGATCCATCGCAGCCCGGCGGCCAGATCGTCACGTTCGAATCTGACGATGCGGAGAAATGCATCGTTGGCGTCGCACGTCCGAACTACGGCCGCCTGGGCATTCACCGACGTCACGAAACGTCCGACGATCTCGGGAAGCTGGCTTTTGATATTCAAGAGACCTACTCCGGCGCGGCAAATTGTCTCGCCACACACGTTTAGGCTCCAGCTCCGAAACTAACTCGTTCAAAGACGAAAATTGTTGAAAATTCTTCCCCGCCAACGCGACAACTCATTGAAATAAAAAGGCTCTTCACGTCGGCTTGCTACGTCAACAGTCGGCGTCCTGACCGTCCCTGGCTTGCTCAAGGAGTCGGAACATGGCCCGCACTTCGGGCTGATCGTATCCCTCTTCGATCTCGCTCAAGGCTTCTTCGAGAACCGGTACGGCCTCGGATCGACGATCTTTGTCGATGAGATGCCGAGCCAGGCTGGCCGAAGCCCGCAACTCCCAGCCACGGATCGATTGTAGACGGGCATCGACGATGGCCTCGCGCAGGATCGCCTCGGCTGACGCAAAGTCAGGAACGGGCGCCCTGAGCCAGAGCTCGCCGCGAGCGCGTTTGAGATCTGGCATCTGAAAATACTCGCCGTTCTCATGCGCGTGGGCGAAGGCGCTATCGAGAGCCGCGTACGCCTCCACCTCCCGCCCAGCCAGCGACAGAGCTTCGGCGAGCGCGCGCAAGAAACCGGTTGTGAGGACCCGGTGGCGCTCGCGTTCGAGAATTTCAAGCGCCGGCTGCAGCGCGGCGATCCCGGCGGAAAAGTCGCCGCGAAGGACCAGCAGTTCGCCCCGCATCGCGATGCCCACGGCGCGGTAGGGCTCGAACGAATACGCAGTAGCAATTTCGATGATGCGGTCAACGCGGCTTTCCGCGACATCAAGATCACGCGCCCATATCGCGACGTTCGCTGTATAAATCATGGCGATGCACAGAGCGATCGGCTGGTCCCGTCGTTCGGCTTCGGCGATAATTCCGTGCGAAAGTTGCGCCGCCTGCTCGGGATATCCCCGGAGCCACAAGATGCGCAACAGGATGATCAGACCGCGTATCCGCTGGTCGTAACCGAAGGCGTCGAGACGACCGCGGCTCGTTACCGGGCGCCGTAACGCCGCCTCACAATGCTGGTGAGCGGTCTCCTGGTCGCCGCAGAGATGGAATGCGGTTCCGAGCATCCAGTCCGCCATGGAAAGGGCTTCCGCGCTACCAAGGCTCGCGGCGACCGGCTGGGCTCGTTGTGCGGATTCCATCAGTCCGCGGACATCGCCTACTCGCGATTGGAATATGTTGAGGCCGGATAATAGTCGCAATTCATGATCGCGACTGCCCAGCGCTTTCGCCAGCTCGAGTCCCCGATCAATCGCCGCCCTGACGTCGGGCCGGTTGCCGCGCGTAAACATTCCTGCACTTGCAACGCCCTCCCACAGGGCGAGTTCTGTGATCGATCCCCGTTGATCGTCCTCGAGCTTCGCAAGTGCCCGTTCACACCATTGATCGCATTCGCGCAGCAGCGAAAGAGAAAGGAGCAGCGGTTCCGAGCGCGCGGTCAGTTCGACGGCGAGCTTGAGCTCTCCCGCTTCCGAGAAGCTCCAGTTCAACGCCGACCGCAGGTTTCCAACGAGGTCCGCCATGGATTGCTCCCGCCGCTCGCCGCGCCGCGTGGCCCTGGCGTGAGCGACGATATCGGAGACGTAAAGCGCGTGTCGGCGCGCAGTAGATCCATAGTCACCACTCTTTTCCAGTTTGTCGGCTGCGTAGGCGCGCGTCGTTTCGAGCAATCGGTAGCGTACCTCCCCGAGCCGATCGGAGGTCCAGAGCAGTGATTTTTCGGACAGTCCAACCAGCGCGTCGGCGACCTCCAATGTGGAAATCGTGTCATCGGCGACGACCTGCTGGGCGGCGGACATCGTAAACCTGCCGACGAAGATCGAAAGACGGGTCAGGACGAGCCGTTCCCTTTCGTCCAGAAGGTTGAAGCTCCAGTCAACCATCGCGCTCATGGTCTGGTGGCGCGGTGCGGCGCTTCGGCGCCCCTGCCACAACAGCTTCAAACCGTGGTTCAGAAGCTCCGCCGTGCCGGCGATCCCTTGATTCACGACGCGACCGGCCGCCAGTTCGATGGCCAGTGCGATACCGTCCAGCCGGCCGCAGATCGTCGCAACGATGGGCGCCTCTTCGTCGTTGAGCGTAGCTCTGTGGCCGCCGGCCGCAGCACGGTCCATGAAAAGTTGAACCGCCGGCCACACCATGGCCTCAGTGGCTACCAAACCCGGCTCGGGTGGAGGACTTTTCAGCTCGGAGAGAAGATAGACATGCTCGCCTTCGGCACGCATGGCTTCGCGGCTGGTTGCAAGCAGGAAGAGTTCCGGGGCCGCAGCGATTAGACGTTCGGCGAGCATCGATGCAGGACCGATCACGTGCTCGCAATTGTCGAGCACGATGAGCATGCGGCGGCCGCTGAGATAGCCGACCAGCACCGGCATGACGTCGCTCGATTGCGCGGCCAGGCCCAGCGCGCTCGCAACGGCCACGTCGACGAGTTCGCCGCTCGAGACGGCGCTCAGATCGACGAAGACCGCGGCGCCGTTCAAATCTGCGACGAGGGCGTGTGCGGCGCCCAGCGCGACCGTCGTCTTGCCCATCCCGCCCGCTCCGACGACGCTGACGAAACGCCGCTCGCGGATCAGTTCGACAATGTCGGCCACTTCCGCCTGCCGGCCTATCATTCTCGCGAGCGCGGGCGGCAGATTACTCCGGAAGGACTTCACCTTGTCGGCGTCGGCAGCGGCCGGAGCAGACACCGTCTCCTCGCGCGCAACAGGCGCAACGAAGCAGTAGCCTCGTCGCGGCACCGTCTCGATGAAGTGCGCGCCGTTCTGACCGTCGGAGAGCGCCTTGCGAAGGCCTGCGATGTGGACGCGCAGATTGGCATCCTCGACGAAGACGCTCGGCCAGGCCCGTTCGATCAGTTCGCGCTGCGTGACGATCGAGCCGGCCTTGTCAATCAGCGCGACCAGGATATCGAATGCACGGCCGCCGAGCTGGATTTCTTCGTCTTCACCCCGCCAAAGCCGGCGCTGTCCCCGTTGCAGGCGGAAGGGTCCGAAAATCAGAACGTGGGCTTCGTTCTCGATAACGCCGTGCATCGCTCTGCTCACTTCACTCAGCGGCCGAATTTTCCGACCGCGTCGCCTCCCCGGCCCGGCCGGAACCTACGCCGGCTTTCATTGTTTCAACTTTCCCCGGTGTATGATGGCACCTCCGGATGTTTCAGAACAGTCAGCACTTTGGAACATTAGAGATGCACTAGAGTCAACGCTGCTTCGCAGCCCTAAACGACTGATCAAGCTTTGGATTTCGAGAAGTGTCCTGAACATCAACGGACGAAGGTCGACCGGCGTAGCGACATTCGTCACTATCGTCGCCGGCAAAACTGCTCGTGAAGAAGTATGTTCAATAGACTGGACGCAACATCCAATACGTTGGACGAAATCGCGACGCAAGAAACGCCCAGCCAACGGCGCCGAACGTCTACGCTCAAACGGCAAGAACGTTTGCCTGCGTCCAAGCGGACGTCTCGAAGTTTGTCAGTCCCCGAATTGCAGAAATTTACAACGATTATCTCGCCGGCAGATCAGCGGCAGCGCATCCTATGCCCACTGAAGCGATAAGGCCGGTCCGCTCGTGACCACCTTCTCACGCAGGGGAAGACGAGCGCGGGAGATCGCAAAACTGAATCCGTTCGGCTGGCTCGGGCGGCCGGACGACATCGCTTCGGTGGTCTCATTCCTGGTCGGACCCGACGGACGTCGGGTCAACGGCCAAACCATCCGTGCCGACGGCAGCGCGATCTGATCGAGCGAATTATCAGGAGAATTCATCATGTCACTCGTTACCCTCGTCACCGGCGCTTCAAGCGGTTTCGGTCAAATGATGGCTCGCGACCTCGCCCATGCCGGTCATACCGTCTATGCATCGATGCGCGATACCAACGGCCGTAATGCCGCCCAGGTCAGGGAAAGCGACGCCTACGCGAAAAAGGAAGGCGTCGACTTGCGGACGATCGAACTGGACGTTCAAAACGAAACCTCGGTCGAGTCCGCAGTCGAGGCGTTGATCAAAACGCACGGCCGCATCGACATCCTCGTCCAGAATGCCGGGCACATGGTGTTCGGACCCACCGAAGCCTTCACGCCGGAGCAACTCGCGGCCCTCTACGACGTCAATGTGCTTGGCGCGCAGAGAGTTATGCGGGCGGTTCTGCCGCACATGCGATCGGCACGCAGTGGCCTTGTGATCTGGACGTCGAGCAGCAGCAGCGCTGGCGGCGTACCGCCTTATCTCGGCCCGTATTTTGCGGCCAAGGCCGGCCTCGATGCGCTGGCCGTTTGCTACGCCAGGGAGTGCGCGCTGTTCGGCGTCGAGACCATTATCGTGGTACCTGGCGCCTTTACGACCGGCACAAACCATTTCGCACACTCCGGAACGCCTGCCGACAAATCAGTAGAGCGTGCGTATATCGACGCGCTTCCGAAGAACTTCTCCGATGACCTTCTCAAGGCACTCGCTTCCACCGTGCCCGATGATGCCGACCCGGGCGCTGTGGGCCGGGCCGTGGTTGATGCCGTTGCCTTGCCTTACGGGACGCGACCGTCGCGCATTGTCATCGATCCGGCGAGCGACGGCGCAATCGTGAGCTTTGCCGTTATTGACAGGGTGCGTGCTGAATTCCTCTACCGCATCGGTTACGCAAACCTCCTTCATCCCATCAATCCCGGCAAAGGCTCTGCGAAAGATGGTGTCACGATTCGCAGATAAGGTCGTCATCATTACACGTGCGGGCACCGGGATAGGTGCGGCCACCGCGCGTCGCTTTCACGCCGAAGGCGCCAGCGTCGTGCTGAGCGGCCGCAGGGAAGTCAAGTTGACCGAAGTCGCACAAGGCATGGGAAGCGACCGGTGCCTGGTGCAAATGGCCGACGCTGCAGTGGTCAAGGACGCCGAGAGACTCGTCGAGGAGACAGTATCTCGCTTCGGGACAATCGATATTCTCGTTAACAACGCCAGGATGGTCGCGGCGGGAAATCTCCTCACTCAGCCGTTTGAACAGTGGCGTGATCTGTTCGCAGTTAGCCTGGATGGCGTGCTCAACACGACAAACGCCGTTTTGCCCATCATGGTCGGCGCCATGAGGGGTTCGGTTGTCAATGTTTCGTCGGTAGCCGGACCTGGCGACGGCGGACGACTCAACGTGTATGACCCTGCGAAGGGGGCTATCCGCGACCTTACTCGGGATCTGGCGATGGCGTTCGCTCCGAAAGGAATACGGATCAACTCGGTCTGGCCGGGCGCTACCTTTACCGAGATGAATGCGCCCAATCATGAGCGAAATCACGAATTTCGCGGACAGCTTGAGCGCATTCCAATGGGGCGGCTCGCTCAGCTCGAGGAAGTAGCGAGCGCCGTCGCGTTTCTGGCGAGCGAGGATGCGAGCTATATCACCGGCGTAACTCTTCCCGTTGATGGCGGTGTCAGCGCTTCGAAGGGCGTGGCATAGAGTGCATACTGTTTTCGGATGCGCCCACTCCATCGCATCATGCACTCAACCTGAATTCTTTCAGACGAACTCCAGTTGGAGTGTTTTGGCGGTAACGGCACGAATATCGCGGCAGGCCACGGCATCCGTCTTCAGGTCGATCCCGTAAGTCGGGATAACTGACTTCAACCTCTTGCCCCAGTCGCCTCGCTTGAGTTCGTCGCCGAAGCACCTCTCCAGCGTCTCGATCGCGATGAAGGCGGCCGTTGAGGCCCCGGGTGACGCGCCGAGCAAGGCGACAAAGGACTTGTCGGCGGAAGTGACGAGTTCGGTGCCGAACTCAAGCACGCCTGTGTTGTGCAGGTCTGGCTTGATGATCTGGACGCGCTGACCAGCTACCGCCTGGCGCCAATCGTCGCGCTGGGCCTCGGGAAAGAACGCTTGCAACGCCGCGAACTGATGCCCTGACGTCTGCAGCACCTGACCTATCAGGTACTCGCTCAACTGCCAGTTATCGCGGGCGACCGCCAGCATCGGCAGGAGATTACCCGGCTCGACCGACCGCAGCAGGTCGAAATACGAACCATGCTTCAGAAATTTGCTGGAAAAGCCCGCATACGGACCGAAGAGCAGCGAACGCTTGCCGTCGATGATGCGGGTGTCGAGATGTGGCACCGACATGGGCGGCGAACCGTGCGCGGCCTTGCCGTAGACCTTCGCGTAATGGCGCGCGCTCACCTCGTCGACGTCACAGCGCAGCCAGATGCCACTGACCGGAAACCCGCCGTAGCCGTCCGCCTCCGGAATCTTCGACTTCTGCAGGATTTCCAGCGCGCCGCCGCCCGCGCCGGCGAACACGAATTTCGTTGAAACCGTCCTGGTCTCGCCGCTCGCAAGATCCTCGACGCTCACCGTCCATCTGCCGTCCCCGGTCTGCATTAGATCGGTGACCCGATGCCTGTACCGGACCGAAAATCCCGACTGCTCCCGCAGCTGGGCAACGAGCAGATGCGTGAGCGCACCGTAATCGACATCGGAGCCCGAAACGATGCGTGTTACGGCTATCGGCTGCTTTGCATCACGGCCTTCCATGACGAGCGGAACCCACTCGCGAATCTCGTTGCCGTCTTCGCTGTACTCCATGCCGTGGTAACAGTGGTGGGCGGACATCGTGCGGTAGCGCTGGCGCAGGAATGCGACGTTGTCGTCGCCCCACACGAAGCTCATGTGCGGACAGGGATGGATGAAGGTACGCGGGTTCTTGATCTTTCCCTTGCCGACCAGGTAGGACCAGAGCTGACGCGAAAGATCGAACTCGGTGTTGACCTCGAGCGCCTTGGAGATATCGATGCTGCCGTCCGCGCGCTGCGGCGTATAGTTGAGTTCACAGTTCGCGGCATGACCGGTGCCGGCATTATTCCAGGCGTGTGAGCTCTCCTGCGCGCAGTCCCTGAGTGTCTCGAACATCACCATGTCGAGCGAGGGCTCCAGCTCCTTGAGAAACGTACCGACCGTCGCGCTCATGATGCCGGCGCCAATCAGCACGACATCGGCTTTCTCCGAAAACGTGTCGCTCATCTCACTTCTCCTTCCCGGCGGGCTTGAATCGCAGATCACCACCTTGCTTGTAGACGACGTAGGCACGCCGCCACGGTTCTTTACCCGTCAGCTTCCATTTGTGGCCGGATCCACTGTTATCCTGCGCAAGAAGGATATCCCCCGGCCGGATGACAAACGTGGCGCCTGACTTCGTTTCAAACTCGAGGGTGCCGGACAGCGTGATGACAAAGCGCGGCACCGGATCCTGGTGCCATTCGTACGAACCACCCGACATGGTTTCCTGGAACGAGATCTCCATCGCGGGGATCGGCTCGCCGACGGCGTCGCCGCGCATTCCCTCGGCAAGATCGATCGATCCTTCCTCGAAGAGCGAGTTACCGTCCTCGCCCGTCCACATCCGCACGCATCTGATCATCCGATATTCCTTTTCGCCTCGGCCCGACGGGACTTCGTGCTTGGAAACGTGATAACGGCCAGCGCCAGCACTAGGCCGATCGCAATCGCTGCGGTGACGAGGACCGCTGTGACGGCAAGGCCCATCGTCTGACCGATCAACCCGGCCGACGCTCCGGAACCGGCGTGCATGATGGCGAGTCCGCCGACGCCGGCGCGAAACGCGTACGACCCGGGAATCATGGCAACGACGCCGGGGAAAGCGAACGTTACGGCCGGGACGTCGTAGCGGTACCCAACAAGCCGCGCCAAGCCGGTCGCGGCGAACGCTCCGGCCAGCGAAGCTAACGTCAGATCGACGCCAAGATGCTGGATCGCCGTGCGCAGGCCATGTCCGGCCATCGAGCAGAAGCCGCACGCCCACGCCGCTCGCATCGGCACGTTGAAGAGAAGCGCAAAGCCGAAGCCCGCCAGCGCCGAGAAGAGAAAGTCTTCGGCGACCGGCAGCAGAGGAAGCGCGCCGTCGACGGGCAGAGCATCGAATGCGACGTTCGCCGCAACAAAAAGACCGAGCGCGATCGCCAGGACCGTGATCGTACCGACCATAAGGCGCGCGATCCCGGGTCCTGCATGGCCTCCCAGCACGTCGCGCACGCCGTTGATCAGGGGCACGCCCGGCACGAGGATCATGCCGGCAGCGACCAAGCACAGCGTGGGAGACGCGGAAGGAAACGTTTTCAT
>Ga0207678_10000585_pt1 | contig 33320 bp, 23 predicted proteins | sample KBSC63metaG_FD_184319 | JGI IMG/M metagenome (GOLD analysis project Ga0207678, IMG submission 184319) | Corn rhizosphere microbial communities from Kellogg Biological Station, Michigan, USA - KBS C6-3 metaG (SPAdes) (version 2) | ecosystem: Host-associated > Plants > Roots > Rhizosphere > Soil ... | reverse complement strand
AAGCGCCCGCCTCGCTTGTCGCGCGGAGGCGCGGGAAACGGGAAGCTGGAAGCTGGAAGCCGGAAGCTGGAAGCTGGAAGCCGGAAGCTGGCATCTGCTACTGCTGCTGCTGTTCCTGCTGATACAGCAGCGCCTGCTCGTCGCGTTCGACAAACAGCGACCACTCCTCGTCGGCGGCGAACTCCTCGTCGGGCGGCAGCAGCGCCTGCGACGGCGCGACGCGGACGCGGACCTGCAGCTCGGTTTCGGTCCGCCCTTTCATCGTGCCGATCGTCGGGGGAACGTCGGCGTAGTCGCGGCCGACCGCGGTCCGAATGTGACGCGTGCCGGTGATGACACCGTTGGTGGGATCGAAGCCGGTCCAACCCAGCCCCGGCAGCAGCGCCTCGACCCACGCATGCGTGGCCCCTTCCGCCGAGCGATCGTGGTGCAGCTCGTCGTGATACAGATACCCGCTCACATAGCGCGCTGCGAGTCCGAGCGAGCGCAGCGCGCCGATCATCACGTGCGCGAAATCCTGGCAGACGCCCTTGCGCAATCGCAACGCATCGAGCGCGGTCGTCGTGATGTCGGTGCTGTTCGGCGTATACGCGAAATCCGCGTGAACTCGCCGCATCAGGTCCCACGCGGCCTGCACGAGCGGCCGCCCCGGCGTGAAGCTCGCGGCCGCATACGCGGCCAGTTCGGGATCGCACGCCACGTGCGGCGACGCAAACACGAACTCGCTCGCCGCGTCGTACGGCTGTCCCGCGCGAAACTGCAAGCGCTCGCGCACGGCTTCCCACGCCATCGCATGTTCGGCGTCGGGGCTCGCGATCGCGGGCGGCGGTGCGCCGCGTGCCCCGAGCGACCATACAGGCGCGCTCACGCGCACCGTGCTGCGGCTGCGCACGAGCAGCGCATCGTGAGGCTGGTTCAGCGCGAACGACGCGCGCGCGTTGCCGAACGCATCGATCTCGGTGCAGACCGACTCCGGGGCGGGCTCGATGTCGAGCGCGAACGACAGCACCTGCTGGCGCGGCGTCGCGAGCGGCTGCAGCCGCGCCTGGTGCTGCGCGGATTCGACGCGCGCGGCGTAGCGGTATTCGGTGTCGTGCGTCACGCGCAGCACGCGACCGGGCGTGACGGCAGTCAGCGCGGCGGGTGTCGCTGGTGTAGCCGCCGGCGCGTCCTTCGCGCTGCCGGAAGCCGACGCGGGCGACATCTTCGCCGCGTGTTTCGTGGTCACCATAGCGTCCTGCCCGCGTCGCGCACATGACTGAAATAGCGCTCGCCGATCCGGTTCGACAATTCCCACACCGCCTTCACGGTCGTGTCGAGCGCGTCAAGCAGCTTGTCGTGCCGGCCGTCGTCGCCGGTTTCGCACAATTCGTGCAGCGACCACGCGGGCACGTCCGGAATCGTCTCGGCGAGTTCGGACAGCGCATAGCCTTCGCTGCGCTCGACCTTCGTCAGCCGGCCGCGCAGCGCCTGCACGACCCAGCCGAGCGAGCGCGGGTTGTCGGTGTCGAGCACCACGAGCGACAGCAGCGGCGCGACGTCGAAGCCACGCTGGAACCGCGAGCGGAACGTGATCGTGCTGTCGAACAGTTCGAGCACGAGCTCGAAGCCGTCCTGCCGGTGCACGGCGCCGTCGTCGAACGCGAACTTCAGCACGCTGCACAGAAAGTCCAGCCGCTCGATCTGCCGGCCGATCGACAGCAGCCGCCAGCCGTCGTCGCGCGTCATGTTGTCGGTCTGCGCGCCGGTGATCGCACCGAGCAGCAGCCCGAGCCGCTCCAGCAGTTGCAGCGCCTCGTTGCCGATCTGTTCTTCGGCTTCCGGATGGTCGGCGCTGTCGGCGAACAATTGCGTCGCGTCGTCGATCAGCCGCCACTGATCGCTCGACAGCCGCTCGCGGATCGCGGCGGCGGCGCCGCGCATCCCGAACAGGCAGGACGCGATGCCGGACGTGCGGTCCGCCCCACGCGTGAGCGACGTCGCGAGCGCGTGCTGGAACGCACGCGGCGCATCGACGGCGTTCGGCGCGTCGGACGCGATCAGCCCGGTATCGCGGCACAGCGTGTCGATCAGCTCGAGATGCGCGGGACTGTCGACGTCGTCCTCGCCGCGCAGCCGCTCCAGCGCGGCGCGCGCGAGACGCATCAGGCTGGTCGCGCGCTCGGTGTAGCGGCCGAGCCAGAACAGGTTCTCGGCCGCGCGGCTCGCGATCGCGCGCGGGTGCTCGACCAGATCATCGGGGCCGAGACGGGTCTGCAGCAGCGTCGTCGAATCGACGATGCCTTCGGTCATCACCCACGTATCGACGGTGCTGCCGCCGCGCGGCATCGGCGCGTTGAACAGCGTATCGCGCGTGCCGACCCGCGACAGGCCGCCCGGCAGGAGCCGCCAGCGCTGCGCGCCGTCGGCGAGCGCGAACACGCGCAGCAGCAACGGTTTCGGCACGATGCGCGCGCCGCCGTTACCGTCGGGCGCGTCGCGCCCCGGCCAGGTCGGCGCCTGCGACAGCGGCAGGTCGGCCTGCACCGTGTAATGCTCGGGCCGCGCGAGGATCCGCGCGCGCCACTCGGCCAGCTGCGCCGGCGTGAGCCGCGCGCCGATCACCGGATCGAACCCGCCGCCGGCCTGCGCGTCGGGCGGATACGACGGTTTGACGATGCTGCGCGCGAGCTGCGGCAGCGCGTCGTCGCACGCGGCGGCCTCGCCGCACCACCACGAATGCACGGCGGGCAGCGTCAGCGTTTCGCCGAGCAGCGCTTCCGCGAGGCGCGGCATGAAGCCGAGCATGCCAGGCGACTCGAGGAAGCCCGAACCCGGCGCATTCGCGAGCAGCACGTTGCCCGCGCGCACGGCCTGCAGCAGCCCAGGCACGCCGAGCATCGAATCGGGCCGCAGTTCGAGCGGATCGAGCCACGCGTCGTCGACGCGCCGCAGGATCCCGTGCACGGGCTCGAGCCCGCGCAGCGTCTTCAGGAACACGTGGTTGTCGCGCGCGGTCAGGTCGCCGCCCTCGACGAGCGTGAGACCGAGATAGCGCGCGAGATACGCATGCTCGAAGTAGGTCGCGCTGTGCGGCCCCGGCGTCAGCAGCACGATCCGCGAATTCTTGGCGGTAGGGCTGAGTGCCTGCATGCTCTGCAGCAGCGACCGGTACGCGGCCGCGAGCCGCTGCACGCGCAGCCCGCGAAAGCCGCGCGGAAAGAGCCGTGACACGATCAGCCGGTTTTCGAGCAGATAACCGAGCCCGGACGGGCCCTGCGTGTGCTGCGCGACGATCCGCCATTGCCCGTCGGGGCCGCGCGCGAGATCGAACGCAACGACGTGCAGCCACGTGTCGCCCGGCACGCGCGCGCCGCGCATCGCGCGCAGGTAGCCCGGGTGGCCGGTGACGAGCGCGGGCGGCAGCAGCCCGCGTTCCAGGATCGTCTGCGGTCCGTACAGGTCGGCCATGGTCGCGTTCAACAGCCGCACGCGCTGCAGCACGCCGCGCTCGATCGCGACCCAATCCTCGGGCGTGACGATCAGCGGCAGCAGGTCGAGCGACCAGGGGCCGGCCGCGCCGTCGCCCGCGCGTTGCTCGTGGAGCTGGTAGAACAGGCCGTTCTCGCGCATGCGTCGCTGCAACGCGTCGGCGCGGCGATCGAGGTCAGCCACGCCGTCGCTGCCGATCGACGTGAAGAAGCTGCGCCATGCGGGGGCGAGCAGCGGCGCGGTGAGGCCGGCGGCACTGCCGCGCAGTTCGTCGTAGCGGCCGGCCGCGGCCGGCGCCGCGAGCGCGGCGGCCAGTTCCGCGGCGTCCGGCTGCGCGCCGGTATCGAAAAGCGTGGGCATCGCGTCGGCGTCGGCGAGATTGTCGGGGTGAATGAGCGGCACGGTCGGTATCGTTCCGTCGTCAGGGTGCGGCCGTGCCCGCGCGCCGCCGCAGCGGCGGCCGGGCACGGCGGACGCGGCGGGCAGCCGCGGCCTGCCCGCATCCTAGCACTCCGGCCGGCGCGCCGGGAGGTCGCGAACCGCGCACCGTCGAGCGTCCGTTCATCCGGCGCTCAGGGCCGCCGCAGGTCGAGCGTGAACGGGAATTCGCGGCTCGGCGCGGCGGCCGATGCCGTCATCCGTCCCGGCGTGTGTCCCATCTCGACGAAACGCGTAAGCCGGCGGCTTTCGGCCTCGTACGCATTGACCGGGAACGTCGCATAGTTGCGCCCGCCCGGATGCGTGACGTGATACCGGCAGCCGCCGAGCGAGCGCTGCAGCCACGTGTCGACGATGTCGAACGTGAGCGGCGCGTGCACGCCGATGGTCGGATGCAGCGCCGACGGCGGCGCCCACGCCTTGTAGCGCACGCCCGCGACATATTCGCCGACGGTGCCGGTGGGCTGCAGCGGCAGCGGGCGGCCGTTGACGGTCACGACGTGCCGGTTGTCGTTCAGCCCCGTCACGCGCACTTCGAGCCGTTCGACCGACGAATCGACGTAGCGCACCGTGCCGCCGGGCGCGCCCTCCTCGCCCATCACGTGCCACGGCTCCAGCGCGCCGCGCAGCGACAGTTCCATCCCGTTCACCGCGATCTGGCCGAACAGCGGGAAGCGGAACTCGAAGTGCGGCGCGAACCACGCCGGATCGAAGCCGAAGCCGGCGTCGCGCAACTCGGCCAGCACGTCGTCGAAATCCATTTTCAGGAACGCGGGCAGCATGAAGCGGTCATGCAGCGCGGTGCCCCAGCGCGTGAGCGGCGTCGTGTACGGCGCGGCCCAGAAACGCGCGACCAGCGCGCGCAGCAGCAGTTGCTGCACGATGCTCATCCGCGCATGCGGCGGCATCTCGAACGCGCGCAGTTCGAGCAGGCCCAGACGGCCGGTCGACGAATCGGGCGAATACAGCTTGTCGATGCAGAACTCGCTGCGGTGCGTGTTGCCGGTCACGTCGATCAGCAGGTTGCGCAGCACGCGGTCGACCAGCCACGGCGGCATGTCCTGCCCGTACAGCAGCTTGTTGCGCTGGATTTCCGCGAACGCGATGTCGAGCTCGTAGAGCTGGTCGTTGCGCGCCTCGTCGACGCGCGGCGCCTGGCTCGTCGGGCCGATGAACAACCCGGAGAACAGGTACGACAGCGACGGATGGTTGTGCCAGTAAGCGATCAGGCTCGCGAGCAGGTCCGGGCGGCGCAGGAACGGGCTGTCGGCCGGCGTCGCGCCGCCGAGCACGAAGTGGTTGCCGCCGCCCGTGCCGACGTGCCGGCCGTCGACCATGAACTTCTCGCTGGACAGGCGCGACTGCCACGCGGCGTCATACAGGAATTCGGTCTGCTCGACGAGTTCGTCGAAGCTCCGGGCCGGATGGATGTTCACCTCGATCACGCCGGGATCGGGCGTGACCTGCAGCAGCTTGAGCCGCGCATCGCGCGGCGGCGGATAGCCTTCGAGCACGAGCTTCACGCCGATCGCGTGCGCGGTCAGCTCGATCGCCGCGAGCAGGTCGAGGTAATCCTCGAGCGCGGCGAGCGGCGGCATGAACACGTACAGGATGCCCTTGCGCACTTCGGCGCACAGCGCGCTGCGCGTGATCCACCCGGCGGATTCGAAGCGCTCGGGGCGGTGCTGCGAATCCTGCAGGCCGGGCGCATGCCGTCCGGCCGCGTCGGTGCCGTCGCCGCGCCACTGCATGACCGTTTGCGTGGGCGCTTCGCGATGTGCGCCGGCGAGATAGCGCGGCGCGTCGGCCGTGCCCACGTGACGCGCACGGAACGCGGTCGCGTCCGGCAGCGCGGCGCGCGGCGCGAACGGATCGCGTTCGACCAGGTACGGATAGTCGGCGCCGGTGACCCACGGCAGCGAATCGAGCGGCAGCCGATAGCCCATCGGCGAATCGCCGGGCACGAGATACATCCGCTCGTCGCGGAAGAACCACGGGCCAGTCTGCCAGCGCGGACCGTCGAGACTCGACCGATCGCTGCCGGACTCGTCATCCGCGCACTTGAGCGGCAGCACGTAGCCGACCACGCTGTCGAGCTTCTGGTCGAACACCTTGCGCAGCCGCGCGCGTTCGAGCTCGTCGTCGAGGCGCGAATCGAACGGATCGACGTTGACGGGCAGCCGGCGCTCGCGCCACAGGTAGTACCACACGTCCTCGTAACCGGGCTGCACGAATTCGTGGGTCAGGCCGAGGCGCGCGGCCAGCGCGTCGATGAAGCGCTTCGCGTCGTCGGTCGTCAGCGCGGATGGCTCGCGCTCGTCGGCGAACAGCGACGGGTCCTGCCACACGGGCTGACCGTCGGCCCGCCAGAAGATCGACAGCGCCCAGCGCGGCAACTGCTCGCCCGGATACCACTTGCCCTGCCCGAAATGCAGGAAGCCGCCTTCGCCATATTCGGCGCGCAGCCGCTGCACGAGTTCGGTCGCGTAGCCGCGCTTGGTCGGGCCGAGCGCATCGGTGTTCCACTCGGCGCCGTCGCGATCGTCGATCGACACGAAGGTCGGCTCGCCGCCTTGCGTCAGCCGCACGTCGCCGGCCGTCAGCGCGCCGTCGACCTGCGTGCCGAGCGTGCGCACGGCCTCCCATTGCGACTCGGTGTACGGCTTCGTCACGCGCGGCGATTCGTACACGCGCGTGACCGTCATCTCGTGCTCGAACGACACCTCGCATTCGTCGATCAGCCCTTCGACCGGTGCGGCGCTGGTCGGCTGCGGCGTGCAGGCGAGCGGAATATGCCCTTCGCCGGCGAGCAGGCCCGACGTGGGATCGAAGCCGATCCAGCCGGCGCCCGGCAGATAGACCTCGCACCAGGCGTGCAGGTCGGTGAAGTCGACCGACGTGCCGCTCGGGCCGTCGAGCGCCTTCACGTCGGGCGTGAGCTGGATCAGGTAGCCGGACGCGAAGCGCGCGGCGATGCCGAGATGCCGGCACAGCTGCACGAGCAGCCATGCGCTGTCGCGGCACGACCCGGACGCGAGTTCGAGCGTCTGCTCGGGCGTCTGCACGCCCGGCTCCATGCGCACGAGATAGCCGATGTCGCGCTGCAGCTGCTGGTTCAGCGCGACGAGGAAGTTCGTGGTGCCGGCCGGCGTGCGGTCGACGCTGTCGAGATACGCGCGGAACCGCGGGGCCTCGCTCGTGGCCGGATCGCACGCGAGATACGGCGCGAGTTCGGTCTTCAGCGCATCGTCATAGCTGAACGGATATTGCTCCGCGCTCGCTTCGAGAAAGAAGTCGAACGGGTTGTACACCGACATTTCGGCAACGAGATCGATGGTGATCTCGAAGCGTTCCGTGCGTTCCGGAAACACGAGCCGCGCGAGATAGTTCGAAAACGGGTCCTGCTGCCAGTTGATGAAGTGCTCGGCGGGCTCGACCGTCATCGAATACGCGACGATCGGCGTCCGGCAGTGCGGCGCGGGCCGCAGCCGCACGATCTGCGGCCCGAGATTGACGGGCCGGTCGTAACGGTAGCGGGTGGTGTGATGCAGCGCGACGTGGATGGGCATGGGGGAGCCGCTCGGTTCGGGTTGGGCCGGCCGCGCGCGCCGCGTCGCCGTCACTGCGGCGGCACGGCACGGCGAATTCGGCGAAGGGGCGCGTCAGACCAGTTCCGGCGACTGCACGACGCTGATCTCGACACCGACGGCGCGCGCGCCGAGTCCTGTCACCGGCTGCGCGTCGCGATGGTCGAGGCCGACCGCGATGCGCACGTAGCGCTCGTCCGGGCAGCGGTTCATGAACGGATCGAAGCCGACCCAGCCGAGCCCTTCGACGTACGCCTCGGCCCATGCGTGCCCGGCCGGCTGCTGCATCAGCGCGGCCGCTTGCGGCTGCGCGCCGAGCGCCGGCTGCTGCAGCCCCTGCGACTGCGATTGCGACTGGGATTGCGACTGCGCGGCATGCGACGCGCCGAGCGCCTGCTCCATGCCCTCGCCGCTCTGCAGCGCAAGTGCTTCCTCCTCGCCTTCGTCGGCGACGCTCTGCTTCGCGTCGGCGATGCGCTGCATCGCGCTGTCGGCGAGCACGTAGCCCGAGATATAGCGCGCGGGAATCTTCAGCACGCGCGCGGCCGCGATGAACGCATGCGCATGGTCGCGGCTCGTGCCCTCGCCGTTTTGCAGCGCGGTTTCGGCATCGACCGGCGCGTCGGCCAGGGTCGGCGCGTACGCAATGCGATCGTGCACTTCCGTCATCAGCCAGTGCAGCGCATCGAGGCTGTGCGGCTCGATCGGCAGCGCCTGCGCGAGCTCGCGCACGGTGTCGCCGGCCTTCGTGAGTGCGGTCTCGCGCTCGAAGATCCACGGCGGCGCATAGCCCTCGGAGTTGCCGAGAATGCCCGCGCGGTCCTGCGTCTCGACGACGCCGGCCGCGACCACGACGATCTCGTTCCTCGCGCCGGGGTCGTGGCGCACGAGATCGATCCGGTTGCCGAAGCCGTCCGCATAGGACAGCGTCGGCTCGACGCCGTCGATCGTGACCTGCCACGCGCGCACCGTCTGCCCGGGCCCCGATTGCGGGCGCAGCCGCAGCCGTTGCAGCGCATGGGTGGCTTGGTCGTCGAACTTATAACGCGAGATGTGTCGGATGGCGAGTCGCATGGCAAGTCTCAGTCGAAGTTGTAGGCCTGGGCGATATCGGCCCCGAGGCTGTTGTTGCGGCCGATGAAGTCGGTCAGGAACTCGTGCAGGCCGCTCTTGAAGATCCGCTCGACCGAGGTATCGGACAGCATCTGCAGGATCTTCGCGGCCGTGTCGTGACACGGGTGTGTCACGCCGTAATCCTTCGCGAGCAGGTTCAGGCTCGACACGACGCGCCCGTAGCAGTAGCGCAGCGAACGCGGCATGCGGCCGTTCAGGATCAGGTAGTCGGCGATGTTCATCGGCTTGTACTGCACGTCGTACACCCAGCGATACGACCGGTGCGCGGCCACGCAGCGCAGGATCGTCTCCCACTGGTAGTTGTCGAGGATCGTGCCGACGTGCGACACCGACGGCAGCAGCAGGTGATACTTCACGTCGATGATCCGCGCGGTGTTGTCGGCACGCTCGACGAACGCGCCGATCTGCGCGAAATCGAAGATCTCGTTGCGCAGCATCGTGCTGTAGAAGCTGCCGAGGATCAGCGCGGTTTCGCGCTTCACTTCGTCGAGCACCGCCGGCAGCCCGCTCTCCGGCACCGGCTGCGCGAGCGCGCGGCGCAGCGCGAGCCATGCGCCGTTCACGCTTTCCCACGCCTCGCGCGTGAGCGCCGTGCGCACCATCCGCGCGTTCGAGCGCGCGGCATCGATGCACGACAGCACGCTCGACGGGTTGTCGCGATCGCGCAGCAGGTAGTCGGTCACGGTATCGGCTGCATATGCGTCGTACTTCTGACGATAGCCGTCGTCCGCGCCCGAGCTGACCAGCACCGACGACCATTCGGCCGGCGCGTCGGACGTGCGCGTGAGCGCCATCCGCAGCCCGGCATCGACGATGCGCGCGATGTTTTCCGCGCGCTCGATATAGCGGTACATCCAGTAGAGACCGCTCGCAGTTCGTCCCAGAAGCATCTCGTGTCCACTCCGTCTTCGTTCGGTTCGCGCGCCGGCTGCGGCGCGCGCGGTCGTGCCCGGCTCAGTCGGCCAGCACCCAGGTGTCCTTGGTGCCGCCGCCCTGGCTCGAGTTGACGACAAGCGATCCCTCCTGCAGCGCGACGCGCGTCAGCCCGCCCGGCGTGATGCGGATCCGGTCCGACACCAACACGAACGGCCGCAGGTCGACGTGGCGCGGCGCGAGGCCGGCTTCGGTCAGGATCGGCGTCGTGGACAACGCCAGCGTGGGTTGCGCGATGTAGTTCGCGGGCCGCGCGCGCAGCTTCGCGGCGAACGCCTCGAGTTCGGCCTTCGACGCGCACGGCCCGACCAGCATCCCGTAGCCGCCCGAGCCGTGCACTTCCTTCACGACCAGTTCGTCGAGATGGTCGAGCACGTATTTCAGGCTGTCGGCCTCGCCGCAGCGCCAGGTCGGCACGTTCTCCAGCAACGCCTTGCGGCCGGTGTAGAACTCGACGATCTCCGGCATGTACGAGTAGATCGCCTTGTCGTCGGCGATGCCGGTGCCCGGCGCGTTCGCGATCGTGATGTTGCCGGCGCGGTAGACATCCATGATCCCGGCCACGCCGAGCACCGAATCGGGGCGGAACGTGAGCGGATCGAGAAACGCGTCGTCGACGCGGCGGTACAGCACGTCGATCTGCCGGAAGCCTTCGGTCGTGCGCATCGCGACGCGGCCGTCCACCACCTGCAGGTCGCTGCCCTCGACGAGGTGCACGCCCATCTGGTCGGCGAGGAACGAATGTTCGTAGTACGCGGAATTGTGGATGCCGGGCGTAAGCACGGCGATGGTCGGGTTGTCGGCGTTGCCGCCCGGCGGGCACACGGCCGCGAGCGATTGCCGCAGCATCTGCGGATAGGTCTCGACCGGGCGCACCTTGACCTGCTGGAACAGCTCCGGGAAGAGCTGCATCATCGTTTCGCGGTTTTCCAGCATGTACGACACGCCCGACGGCGTGCGCGCGTTGTCCTCCAGCACGTAGAACGCGTTTTCGCCGGTGCGCACGATGTCGACGCCGATGATGTGCGTGTAAACGTTCCCGGGCGGCCGGAAATCGATCATCTCCGGGATGAACGCCTCGTTGTGCGCGATCAGGTGCTTCGGCACGATGCCCGCGCGGACGATTTCCTGGCGGTGGTAGATGTCGTCGAGGAACGCGTTGAGCGCCATCACGCGCTGCTCGATGCCGAGCGACAGCCGGCTCCATTCCGCGCCCGAGATAATGCGCGGCACGATGTCGAACGGAATCAGCCGCTCGGCGGCCTGCGCGTCGCCGTACACGGCGAACGTGATGCCCGTCCTGCGGAACACGCCTTCGGCGTCGTGGGCCTTCTGGGCGAGGCTTGCTGGGTTCTGCGTGTCGAGCCACTGCTTGAGGCGCGCGTAAGGCGCTCTCACCATGTCGCCGGATTGCAGCATTTCATCGAACGGTTTCATCGAATTGTTCTCCATCGTTCTCCCCGGCATTGCGCATGCCGGACCGGCGTACTCCCTTCTTTGCAAGGAACGTGCCTTGCGCTATCCGCTCGATTCCCCCCTTTTGGCGCCGCAGCGCGCACGCTCGTGCGCCATGACGCACCACGACGGTGCAGCGACGGCTCTCTCCGCCGCATCGACGCGCCGCGATCGCGCGCGCCAGTCGAACATAGTTCCCCCGCGTGTCACCAATGCGCAATCTGCACTGCACCAAATGGGCGCCCGCGTCCATCGTGGCCGTCGTGGCGAATGGTGCCCCGCACCGCTCGCCCTGGCCCTGGGCGCCTCGATCCCCGCCCCTGTTCGCCGACCAGGATGGCGCGGCGCAACCGCTCTCGGGAAAGCGGGCCGGCCACGCAACCTGCGCAGGCCGGCCCTGGGGAAGTACCGTCTGCGGCCGCACCAGCGTTCGACGCGGTGAACTAACTGGTTAGCCGGGTCCGGCGCCTCAAACTTATGCAGCCGTAATGCCGCCGACAATGCTCATGCATATTTCGACTGACACCGATCGAAAAAAAACATCGGCTGCCGACGCGCGAGGCGCGGTAGGCTTGAAGGTTCGTGCAGCGAAACGGCGCCGCCGCCCCTGTGGGCGCCCGACCATAACAAGCGAAGATCGAAATGGAAGCGAAGTGGCTGGAAGATTTCCTGAGCCTTGCGGATACCAAGAGCTTTTCCCGGGCCGCGCGTCATCGGCACCTCACGCAGTCGGCGTTCAGCAGACGAATCGCCGCGCTCGAAACGTGGATGGACGCAAAGCTGGTCGACCGCAGCATCAACCCCATCACGCTGACACCGGCCGGCCAGATGTTCCGCGGCCTGGCCGCGGACATCCTGCGCAGCATGTACGCGGCACGCAACCTCGTGAACGGCTACGACCAGTTCGCGGCCAGCGACCAGGTCGTGCGCTTCGCGGTCGCGCATACGCTCGTGTTCACGCTGTTCCCCGAATGGCTCAAGCAGTTGAACGGCGAAGTCGGCCATGTGACCGCGCGCGTCAATGCGGTGAACGTGCCCGAAGGCGTGCAGCAACTGGTCGAAGGTGAGTGCGACCTGCTGCTCGGCTATCACCATCCGCAACTGCCGATCGTGCTCGATCCGAACCACTTCCCGTTCGTCACGCTCGGCGTCGAACGGATCCTGCCGGTGTCGACGCCCGACGCGCACGGCCGGCCGGTATTCGAACTGCCGGGCACGCCGGACGCGCCGCTGCCGCTGCTCGCGTATTCGTCTGGCGCGTTCCTCGGGAACGTCGTCGAGATGCTGCTGCTGAACGCGTCCGAATCGTATGCGCTGCACCGCTGCTTCGAGACGCACATGTCCGAGGCGCTCAAGGGGATGGTCGTGGCCGGGCACGGGATCGGCTGGCTGCCCGAAAGCTGCGTGGCGAAGGAACTCGCGGAAGGTTCGCTCGTGCGGGCGGGCTCGGCGGACTGGATCACCGAGCTCGAGATCCGCCTGTACCGGTCCGCGCGCAAGCGCGGGCTCGCGGCCGAACAGCTGTGGACCTACATCATGAACCGGCCGCGCACCGCGTCCGACGGCCCGATCGCGGCCGAGCCGGCCGCGCCGGCCGTGCGCATCGCACGCCGCAGTATCGGCGGCAGCCGATAACGCCCTTCCCGTCCCTCATCGCCTGATTCGCCGGCGCACGATGCGCGGATAACCGCGCGTCGCGCCGTCACTCCAACGGCGGCCGCCCGCATTTTCCGCTCCTGCACGGGGTGTCGATGCGAATATCGCACGCTTGATCAAGCGAATTAAATAGCCAAACGTTTGCGAGTCCGGCTGTATCTCTTTCTATTAGAAATACCTGATACCGAATAACTTTCCGCTTTCAACAGGGGAAATACGCTGTTACAGATCACAACAAAAGTTTCGATTTGCATGGAACGGCGATTCCCACCAAAACCGTCGCACCCTCTTTTTCTATTTTCACGCCCTGTGTACCGATTTCATGGAAATGCCTCGAATACAGAGGCAAAACTTCCTTTTATCAGTCGTTATTTTTCCGCACAAATCCGGTATCTCTTACGTCGTAAGTTTCCGCACGGGTCATCGCTACCGCCGAGCAAGTTTCATGTCCGGCAACATCGACTTTATTATGATTTTAAAGATTCGTCGAATAAATGCAAATCCTATTTAAATACGACATTTTAAACGGTGTGTCGTGCGGGCTACACACAATTGTTTGTTGAAAACCCATCGTGTATCAATAGCATGTCGTAAAAGCACGCATATAATTTCGACTCGGAATAAATGCGTTGTCATTGATTCCGGATGGAGGTGGCAATGTCTTCCTCGTCGTTTAAACAGCATGCTCGCCCGCTGCTCGGGATCGTCGTCGTATTCGCGCTCTGCATCGATGCCGTGGCCCAGGGCCAGACCCAAACCCAAACCGAGATGCCCGCGTCCGGCGCGGGCCCGGAGCGATACGTGATTTCGTACATCTGCGGTGATGCACGAATCGACGGTACGGCGCCGCTTCCCCCCGACGGCCGTCCGTACAACCTCGGTGTGTCGTTCGTGGCGGGCAGCACCGGCCAGCCGCTGTCCAACGTGCAGGTCCGGCTACGGCGACACGGCCGCGTGCTGCTGGAATTCAAGGCCACGGGGCCGCGCTGTCTGTTCAGTGTGCCCGAGGCCAGTTACCGGGTCGAAGGCACCTATCAGGGGGCGACGCAGTTCGCGATCGTCGAAACGGGTGCGCTCACCACGCAGTTGAAATGGTGAGCCCCGCCCGAATCCGCGTGCCGACACCGCACGATCGCGCCATTCACCGCGATCCCCCGCTATCCACCGAAACGAGGAGCATGGAATGACTCGCGCAGAAAGACCGGACGACTCGCCGGTCCGTCAGCCGAAACCCTCCTGGGGCCCGGGCAAGAATGCGGCCCTCAGCATCGTCGCGTTTGCCGCGATCTTCGGTGCGTTCGCGTATGTCGAGCGCGACGTTGGGATGGGCAACGCAGCCCACACGACCGTGACGCACGACATCGCCGGCATGGTCGGCACCGCCGTCCAGAAGTCTCGCGACGCCATCGTGGCCGTAACGGACAACGCGTCCGCCGGCGCCGCATCGACCGTCGCACAGGCCGCGCCGGGTAAATCGTCGGCGGCGGAGGCCGCGCCCGTGATGTCGGCGGCGGCCGAACCCACCGTGGCGCCGCCAATGGCGGCCCGGTCCCACCCGAAACATACGCGCCGTGCGCATGGGTCATCCACGACGCTCGCGGCCAATGCGTCTGCCGCATCCGCCGGCACGCGCCCCACGCGCTCATCCGACGCGCACCGGACGTCGCGTTCGCAGACGCTGGCGCGCACGAAAAAATCCACCGACCCCGAGCCGAGCATTCAGCCGCATTCGTATACAGCGGACTCGGCCCACATGCAGGCGGCCAGCGTGACGCGCGAGGAGGTGGAAGGCGCCCGCGCGCTGGCCAAGGCGCGCTCGTGCGCCCAGATGGACGAATGGAACTGCGTGGAGCAAAACGCGAGCCGGGCACTCGCGATCGACCCGAAGAACAGCGAATCGCGCGCGCTGCTTGGACAAGCGATCCGTAACCGCCTGTGAGCCGGCCGGATGCCGCCGGGCCTCGCCACCCGGCAGCGTGATGGTCGGCGACGAGCGTCGTCGGGCATGCAACCGATGTGATCGACAAGAAGTGAGGACATACCGTGGCCAACAATCGTAAAGAACAATGCACCACCGTCGCTCCGTCCAACCGGCGGATCCTCCTGCATGCGCCATTGCTGTTGCTGCTCGTCGCGTCCGGCCCCTGCTTCGCCGCCGAAGGCGACGCGGAACCGGGCAGCGCGCGCGAAATCGCCGGGACCCACGGCGCGCGGGATGCGCTGCCGCCCGACATGCAGCCGACGGGGGCGCCGATGCAGGCCGCCCAGGGTTCGGGCACGCTGCCTCCTCATGCGCCGACGCCGATCGCGCTGGCGTCCGACGCGTCGCTGCAGATGGCTCAGGCATCGCCTATGCCGATCACGGTCGTGGTGGAGCCGGAAGCGCCGCAATCGGGCGAGCCGGCGCCGGGCGCGCAGCCCCCCGATCCGCCGACACCTGTCGCGCCGGCGCCCGACGGGCCGAGGCAACTGGCGCAGGTGCCCGACACCGCACCGGCGAACACGGCGACACCGGTCGCGCAGACCCCAGACGCGCCGATGCAACCGGCGCAGGCATCCGACACCGCGCCGCCGAATACGCCTGCATCGATCGCCCAGACGCAGGACGCGCGGGTGCAACTGACGCAGGCGTCCGACACCTCACCGCCGAATACGCCTGCATCGATCGCGCAGACGCAGGACGCGCCAGTGCAACTAGCGCAGGCGTCCGACACCTCACCTGCGAACACGCCGGCACCGGTCGCGCAGACGCAGGACGCGCCGATGCCACCCGCGCAGGCGTCCGACACCACACCGCCGAATACGCCTGCACAGGCCACCAGCGCCCAACCGCCCGATACACCGGCGCCTACCGCCGCAACGCCATCCCAACCATCCGCATCGGCCGCTCCGGCGCCAGCCCCGAGCGCGCAACCCCCGGACACTCCGCCGCAGCCCGCACAAGCCGCGACCACCACTCCGCCGAATTCACCGACGCAAACCGCTCAGGCATCCGGCACGCCGATGCCGAACTCGCCCACGCCCGTGACGCAGATGCCGGGCGCGCAATCGCCGTCGTCCCAAGGGCCGAGTTCACAGACACCCGGCGCCCAGCTACCCGGCGAATCCATGCAACGCTCGCAAGGCCCCGACGTCGAAACGCCGAACGCCCAGGCGCCGGATCTCCGTACCGCCGACGTCGAGACCGTGCGCAAGGACGTGTTCGGCCTCGCGACGAGCGGTGGCGCGGTCAAGGCGATCGATGAAGCGAAAATGCGGCCCGACGCGTTCTCCGCCGTCGACATCGCGCAACTGGAAGAACTGTCGATTCGCCAGCAGGTGCGCGGCGGACGCGACAAGTCGCGCGCGATGACGAGTTCGGACCGCTTCGACGGACTCGACAACGCGCTGCGCGCGGCCGACGACCTCGACCAGCGGATGCCGGCCACACCCGAGTACACGCCCGTCAGGACGGCGCTCGCGGGCGACCGCACGGTCGCCCTTGCGGCACGCGGCGACATGACGAAGGCCGTCAAGACGTTCGAGACCATCCCGCCCGACGCGGAGATCTCGATCGACGCGCTGGCGGCCGTCGGCGACGCGTATCTTTACCTGAGCGAACCGGGCAAGGCGAATGCCGTCTACCAGCGTGCGCTGAATCAGGCGACCGCGTCGCCGACGGACCGCGCGACGCGCGGCTTCCAGTACGGTGCACGCACGCGTGCGATCGAATTGCGCGAAGGGCTGTTCTGGTCGTACGTCGACCGGGCCCGCGCGGCGGACGCGAAGCAGGTGCTCGACGACATGGGCAAGTCGCTGCCGCCGGCCACGGAGGTGCGCAACTACGGCCCGGGGGAAAGCGACTATCTGCGCTACTACCGGCTGCGCGCGCAATACCTGATCTTCACGGGTCGGCCCGACGAAGGGATCGCCGCGCTCGAGCAACTCGAGAAGGAGGTGCCGTTCAACGGCGAGGTGCGCGCCGCGCACGCCGATGCGGTGTCGGGCCAGGCGCATCCGCGCCAGGCGATCTCGATGTATCGCGCGTCGCTGGCCGACCACCCGGACAGCGTCGAGATGCTCGCGGGCCTGGGCCGCGCGTCGCTCACGGCGGACGACTACGCAACCGCGAAGAGCGTCGACCAGACCCTCGACAACACGTTCCCGGACAGCGGCGCCGTGCGCAGCTTCAAGCGCGACTACAAGGCCTACCGCAGCCCGATATTCACGACCGACCTGAGCTTCGAGCACGGCAACAGCGCGCTGGCCGACAACAGCTTCACGTCCGACAGCTACATCTATTCGCAACCGTTCGGCGACAACTGGCGGGTGTTCTCGCACACGTTCTTCGGCCATGCTCAAACCGACAGCGGCAGCATCAGCCGCACCCGCACGGGCATCGGCGGCGACTACCGGCACGGGCCGCTCACAGTCCTCGGCGAAGTCACGCGTTCGCTCGGCGGGGACGGCCGAACCGGCGGCCGCGGGACGATCGCGTACGCGCTGAACGACTACTGGACCGTCTCCGGCGGGCTCGACAGCAACGACAACTCGCTGCCGTGGAAGGCGTATGCCGCGCACATCTGGGGCCGCTCCGCGAACGTGTCGGTGGTGTATCGCCAGAACGACCGGCGCGAAGTCAAGCTGAGCTACGGCGTGAGCCGCTACAGCGATTCGAACCTGCACCAGGAAATCAACGCGACCGCCACGCAGCGCGTGTACACGTCCGCCAACCAGCTCGTCAACGTATCGCTGGATCTCGGCACCGACAGCAATACGCGCCGGGACGCACCGTACTTCAGCCCGGGCCGCGACTACGCGGCCGCGGCGACCGTAATGCACCAGCTGACGTTGTGGAAGAAGGGCGACATGGGGCTGCAGCAGCGCATCTCGGTGTCGGGCGGCGCTTACAACGAGCGCGGATTCGGCACCAGCGCGCTGTGGAGCGCGCGGCTCGAGCACGCGTGGACGTTCAAGCACGACATCACGCTGAGCTACGGCGTCGAGGTCAGCAGCCACGCGTACGACGGCGAGCGCGAGCGCTCCGAAACCGGCTTCCTGTCGCTCAACCTGCCGTTCTAGCAAGGAGATCGTACGATGCAATCCCGACGGACCTTCATGTGCGGATGCATGGGTGCATTTGCCGCCTGTTCGCTGTTCCCGGGCGTGACCAATGCCAAGATGATCGATCTGCTGCCGCCGTCCGATCCGGCCGACGGCAAGACGTTTCGCGTGATCTGCCTGCATGACGTGCGTGACAACCTGATGGCGTCGTTCAACTCCCCGTCGGCGATCGTCGATCCGTTCGCGGTCGATACCGGCACGCTGACCGCGATCTTCTCGTGGCTGCAGACCAACAACTATCACACCATCACGGTCAAGCAGATCGAGGAGTCGCGGCACGGCGGCAAGCCGCTGCCGCCGCGCTCGGTGCTGCTCACGTTCGACGACGGCTTTCGCAGCCACTACACGAAGGTGCTGCCGCTGCTCGAGCGCTTCAAGTATCCGGCCGTGATGGGCATCGTCACCGCGTGGATCGATACACCGCCGGATACGCCGATCCGCATCAGCGACAAGGTGCAGGTGCCGCGCGACTACTTCCTGTCGTGGGACGAGGTGAAGAAGCTCGGCCAGTCGCCCTTCGTCGAGCTCGGCTGCCACACCCACAATCTCCATCACGGCGCGATCGCGAATCCGCAAGGCAACGAGTTGCCGGCGACCACCTCGCACCTCTACCTGCAGGACCAGAAGCGCTATGAAACCGACGCCGAATTCGAAGCGCGCGTGCACAACGACCTCCAGACGTGCGTGCGGCAGATCCGCGAACACACCGGCATCGTCGCTCGCTCGATGGTGTGGCCATACGGCGCGGAAAACCAGCCCGTGCGCAGGATATCGACGTCGCTCGGCATGGACATCCAGTTCAGCCTCGACGCCGGTCCGAATACGCCGGACGTGCCGCTGGACCGGTTGAGACGGATCCTGATGATGTACGACGTCGACATCGGCGGGTTCGAGCGCTCGATGCGCGAACCGGCGTCCAACCGCGGCGACGTCGACGTGCCCGAGCGCACCGTGCAGGTCGATCTCGACCAGGTCTACGATCCGGACCCCGCGCGGCAGGAAGCGAATCTCGGCAAGCTGATCGAGCGCATCTACCGGATGCAGCCGAAATCGGTGTACCTGCAGGCATATGCGGACCCGAAAGGGACCGGCGTGGCCGAAGCGGTGTATTTCCCGAACCGGCACCTGCCGATGCGCGCCGACCTGTTCTCGCGCGCCGCGTGGCAGCTCAACACACGCGCCAACGTGCAGGTGTACGCGTGGATGCCGGTGCTCGCGTTCCGGCCGCCGGCGGACAAGCAGCGCGGGATCGAGGCCGTGAGCGCCTACGGCGGTGCGCCGGCCCGCGAGAACGGCACGCGCGTGTTCCGGCTGAGCCCGTTCGATCCGGAAGCGCGGCTGATGATCCAGCAGATCTACGAGGATCTCACCAAGCACGCATCGTTCAGCGGCATCCTGTTCAGCGACGACGCCGTGCTCGACGACTACGAGGATGCCGGCAAGCATGCGCTGCGCACCTATTCGCAATGGGGGCTGCCGGCCGATATCGGCAAGATCCGCGAGAACCCCGACCTGATGAAGCGCTGGACGCGCCAGAAGTCGCGCTACCTGATCGACCTGACCCGCCAGCTCTCGCAGATCGTGCTGGCCCACCAGAATGCGGGCGACGTGCTGACCGCGCGCAACATCTTCGCGATGCCGGTGCTCAAGCCCGAATCGGAAACGTGGTACGCGCAGAACTACGACGATTTCCTCGTGACCTACGACTACGTCGCGCTGATGGCGATGCCGTACATGGAACAGGCGAAGGACCCAGAAGGCTGGCTGGACCAGCTCGTGCAGGCTGTTCATGCGAAGCCGCGCGGCCTGGAGCGCACCGTGTTCGAACTGCAGTCGTACGACTGGCGCGCGCGCAAGGCCGTGCCGGCCGGCACGCTGCTCGCGCAGATGCGGCGGCTGCGCAGCAAGGGCGCGGTGAATTTCGGCTACTACCCCGACAACTTCCTGAACGGGCAGCCGCAACTCGAAGCGATGCGCGACGTGATGTCGCTGAAGTCCCGCCTCGACCAGAACTCGATCAACGCGCTGATGCAGATGCAGCACACGCCCGGAACCAAGACGCCATGAACTCCCACAGCATCATCCAGCGCCTGCAGGACTTCGTCTTCTACTATCCGTTCTTCATGTCGTATCTGTGGATGATCGGCGGCGTCGTTCACTACTTCCTGCTCGAGGAGGGCCGCGAGCTGTCGATGCGCACGATTGCGTCGAGCGGCATCCCGAAGATCTCGATCGTCGTGCCGTGCTTCAACGAAGCGGCGAACGCGCGCAGCGTGATCCGGCACCTGAGCGCGATGGACTACCCGAACTACGACATCATCGCGGTGAACGACGGCAGCAAGGACCGCACCGGCGAGATCCTCAACGAGCTGGCCGTCGAGATCCCGCGGCTGCTCGTGATCCATCACGCGCGCAACGAGGGCAAGGCGGTCGGGCTCACGACCGCGGCCGCGGTATCGAACGCCGAATACCTGCTCTGCATCGACGGCGACGCGCTGCTCGCGCACGACGCGATCGGCTGGATGCTCGAGCATTTCCTGACCGATCCGGGTGTCGGCGCGGTCACCGGCAACCCGCGCATCCGCACGCGCACGTCGCTGCTCGGGCGCATGCAGGTCGGCGAATTCTCGTCGATCGTCGGGCTCATCAAGCGCACGCAGCAGGTGTACGGCCGCATCTTCACGGTGTCGGGCGTGATCACGATGTTCCGCAAGACCGCGCTCGCCGACGTCGGCTACTGGAGCTCGGACATGCTGACCGAGGACATCGACATCAGCTGGAAGCTGCAGTGCCGCGACTGGCGCGTCGTGTACGAGCCGCATGCGCTCAGCTGGATCCTGATGCCCGAGACGGTCCGGGGGCTCTATCGTCAGCGGCTGCGCTGGGCGAAGGGCGGCATCCAGGTGCTGATGAAGTACGCGGGCACGCTCGCGCGGCCGACGCAGATGATGATGTGGCCGCTGTTCATCGAGTACCTGATCGGCATTGCGTGGGCGTACTCGATGTCGTTCATCCTGCTGCTCGCGCTGATCGACGTGGTCTACCCGCTTCCGCCGAACTGGCATGTGTCCGTGGTGCCGCACTGGCACGGGATGCTGCTGGTGGCGACCTGCATCCTGCAGTTGATCATCGGCAGCATGATCGATCGTCGTTACGACGAGAAACTCCTGATGTATTTCCTTGACACCATCTGGTACCCCGTCGCGTTCTGGCTGATCAGCATGATCACCACCGTCGTCGCCCTGCCCGCCGTCGTATTGCGGGGCCGCGGCAAGCGCGCCGTTTGGGTCAGTCCCGACCGAGGCATTCAACATGAAGAACGCGCCGATTATTGACCTTTCCCTGCGCGCCCCGCGCGAACTGATCGCCGAGCGCGGCGGCATCGTCGGACCCGTGCTCGTCGCGTGGTTCCGTCTGATGCGGCCCGCGCTGGTGGGTGGAGTCTGGGCATCGATCTGCATCTATACCTACCGCTACCTGCTGCCGTTCAACGAGGCCGAGATGCCGATCGAACAGATCGTGTTCTACGTGACGAGCATCGCGCTGATCGCGGGCACGATCGTCATGTGGCTGATCGCGGGGCGCGTCGTGCATCCGCTCGCGTACCGGTGGCGCGTGTCGAAGATGCTGCGGCGCTCGGCCAGCGTGAAGGTGCGTTCGGTCGCGCCGACCGCGTTCGCGGGCGCCCGCCGGCGCGGCGCACGACGCACGACGCGCATTCTCGTCGCGTCGCACGACGCGAACGGCTCGATCTCGGGCATCGAGTGGGTCGCGCATGCAGGGGCCCAACCCCGCGAATAGGTCCGGGCAGACGTGCCGCGCCGCGCGCGACGCATGCCGCGCGGCGCGACACCGCTCCTGATAGCGTGCTGCCGCGCGTCATGCGCGCCAGCCGGCAACTTCCCTGTCAGACGAGGTGAATCATGTGCGGAATCGTCGGAGCAAGCGGCCTGAAGAATCAGGTGCCGCAACTGGTCAATGCGTTGAGCCGGCTCGAGTATCGCGGCTACGATTCGTGCGGCATCGCCGTGCTGCGCGACGGCCACCTGCGCAGCGAACGCACGCTGCGGCGCGTGGCGGACCTGCAGCACCGCGTGCTGACGCTCGGGCTCGAAGCGCAGACCTGCATCGCGCACACGCGCTGGGCAACACACGGCGCGCCGTCGGAGGTCAACGCGCACCCGATCATGTCGGGCGACACGATCGCGGTCGTGCACAACGGGATCATCGAAAACCATGACGCGCTGCGCGCCGAACTGCGGCAGCGCGGCTATACGTTTCGCGGCGAAACCGACACCGAGGTGATCGCGCACCTGATCCACAGCGTCTATCGCGACAACCTGTTCGATGCCGTGATCCGCGCGGTGAAGCGGCTGCACGGCGCGTATGCGATCGCCGTGCTGAGCGCGCTCGAACCGCAGCGGCTCGTCGCCGCGCGCGCCGGCTCGCCGCTCGTGATCGGCATCGGCGCGGACCAGAACTATCTGGCGTCCGACTGCGCGGCCCTCGGCGACCTGACCGACCGCTTCGTGTACCTCGAAGACGGCGACGTCGCGCTGATCACGCCGGAGCGCATCGACGTCGTCGATTCGGTCGGGTGCGAAGCCAGCCGTCCGCTGTGCGAGGTCAAGGCGCGCGACGACGACGCCGCGCTTGGGCCCTATCAGCACTTCATGCAGAAGGAGATCTTCGAGCAGCCGAAGGCGATCGCCAGCACGATCGACGGCATCGACACGATCTCGCCCGCGCTGTTCGGCGACGAAGCAAGCGCCCGCTCGTTGTTGTCGAAGACCCGCGACGTGCTGCTGCTCGGCTGCGGCACCAGCTACTACGCGGGCCTGACGGCGAAATACTGGCTCGAGAGCATCGCGGGCATCCCGGCCCAGGTCGAGATCGCGAGCGAATACCGCTATCGCGATACGGTGCCCGATCCGCGCACGCTGGTCGTCGGCATCTCCCAGTCGGGCGAGACCGCCGACACGATCGGCGCGCTCGAGCGCGCGAGAGAGATGGGCCAGGAGATGTCGATGGCGATCTGCAACGTGGCGACCAGCTCGATCGCGCGCAGCGCGCCGCTCTGCTTCCTGACGCGTGCCGGCATCGAGCTCGGCGTCGCGTCGACCAAGGCGTTCACGACGCAGCTCGTCGCGCTGTTCCTGTTGACGCTGACACTCGCGCAGCAGCGCGGCCGGCTCGACGCCGCGCAGGTCGCGATGCACCTGAAGAAGCTGCACGAACTGCCGGAGCGCATCGCCCACGCCCTCGCGCTGGAAACGCAGATCATGGGCTGGGCCGCGAAGTTCGCGCGCACCGAGAACGCGCTGTTCCTCGGGCGTGGCATTCACTATCCGATCGCGCTGGAAGGCGCGCTGAAGCTCAAGGAAGTGTCGTACATCCATGCGGAAGGCTATCCGGCCGGCGAACTGAAGCATGGCCCGCTCGCGCTCGTCACGAGCGCGATGCCGGTCGTCACGATCGCACCCGACGACCGCCTGTTCCAGAAGCTGAAGTCCAACATGGCCGAAGTGCGCGCCCGGGGCGGGCGGCTGTACGTGCTCGCGGGTCATCAGCTCGAAATCGATGCCGACCGCGACACGCACCTGATCCGCGTGCGCGAATCGGGCGATGCGCTGTCGCCGATCGTCAACGTGATTCCGTTGCAGCTGCTCGCGTATCACGTCGGCTGCGCGCGCGGCGCCGACGTCGACAAGCCGCGCAACCTCGCGAAGTCGGTCACTGTCGAATGACGGAGCGGCCGGACCTGGCGCACGCGTTCGCCCTACGCGCACGCGCGGCACGGCGTGTCGCCGCATGGCGCGTCGCGGCGGCTCTGTGCGGCGCGTGCGCTGCCGTCGCGGCGCCGTCGTACACGTGCGCGGGCGCACCGGTCGTGCATACGGTCACCGTGCAGCCACCCGCGGCGCCGCAGGAACACGGCGACGCGCGGCGCTTCATGCACGGGATCGGCGTGGCCGATGCCGGCGACGGCCGGCGCTGGGTGTTCTTCAGCAGCTCGGGCATCGCGCCGCGCGGGGCGCTGCGCAATGGCAACTGGCCGCATGACGTGTACGTCGGCGAATGGCGGCCGGGCAAGCCGGGCCTGCTGCGCGTCCATACGTTCATCAGCCGCCCGGAAGCGCAGGAGCCGGTATCGATCGCGCAAAGCCCGCGTGGCGACATCTTCGTCACGTTCGAGGACGGCTGGGACACGCCGGACACGGTCAGCCAGCGATACGGCATCTACCGGCGCGACCTGAAGCCGGTCAAGCCCTACCCGAACGACGTCGAAGCGGGCGGCCACTCGGGGCACGTCGCCGCGGTGGGCGAACGCTTCGTCGTGTTCTATTCCGCCGACTGGATCGACGGCGGCGGCGTCGACAATCTCGGCACCGGCAACGGCGTCTACGTGAAAACCTACGATGCCCAAGGGCACGTGCTGAACCATGTGCCGGTCGCGCCGCGCCGCCGCGAGTGGTGGCCCATGGTAGCGGGCTCGCCGCGCCGCGCGCTGCTGCTCTGGCAGAAATACATCGAAGGCAGCACGGACGCGACGCTCGAATACGCGATGTTCGATCCCGTCACGGCGAAGCTCGACAAGCTCGGGGCGCTGAACGACGCGATCCAGTACTACGTGTATTCGTCGGCCTACGTGCCGGCGGTCGACCGCTTCGTCGTCGTCACGACGACCGCCGACAATCGCGGCGTCGCGATGCTGATCGACCCGGACGGCCGTCGCGTCGCCACGCTCGACTGCCTGCCGGCGTCGGTGCGGGAGTCCGGGATCGGCGTCGACGGCACGCATGCGTATGTGCCGACCCGCGACGGCCGGCTGCTGACGCTGGCGCTTTCGGCAACGGGCATGTCGGTGAGTGGCGTACAGCGTTCGCCGATTCCGTGGGGCTCGACCGGCATCGCGGGGTTCCCGGCACGCGGCGGGGCGATGCATTTCGTGTCGCTCACACCGTCCGGCACGCGCGAAGCCGATTTCGACACGGCGCGGAACACGCCGTTGCCGAAGGCCGACGCGCAATGTCCGACGCATTGACGACGCCGCGCGTCGATCATCCGGATCGACGCGAATCACCCATCCCCTTGCACCGCTGTCCGAATCGCGCGGCGCGATCCCTGCGCACGCATTCGGCGATCGGGTAGCCGGACACGCTGCCGTCGACAGGTCCGATTCCCGCCCCTCGGCTGTCGCGCCGCAGTCGCCAGCGCCGCCCTTACCGGCTAGACTGTCGCCCGATTCCTTCCATCGGCCGCGGCACTCGCCTCTTTCGCCGCCGCCGCAACGCCCCTTCCACGGAGTACGAATGCTGAAGCGCCGGTGGTTTTCGCTGTTGCTGCTGATGGTGTGCCTGATCGCCACGCGCGCGTCCGCGCAGGGCGCGCTCGAACTCGACACCGACGGCACGCCGCGCGTCCTGACGCGTGAGGCGCTGCTCGCGCGCGCCGACGCGACGGACATCCACGTGCCGCGCGACATTGCGTACGGCCGGCCGATGACGTTCCGCGCGGTGCCGTTCGCCGCGCTGCTCGGCGACACGCCGCCAGCCGCCGACGGCGTGCTCGAAACGCGCGCGGCCGACGGTTTCGCCGCGCAATTGCCGCTGGATCTCGCGCGCCGCCGTGCACCGGCCGGCGCCGTCGCATGGCTCGCGATCGAGGATCCCGCGCACCCGTGGCCGAAGCTGCCGGGCAAGCCGGTCAGCGCGGGGCCGTTCTATCTGGTGTGGCTCGGGCCGGACGCGTCGTCGGTGCGCGGCGAGCAGTGGCCGTATCAGATCGTGCGCATCACGGTCGAATCGTCGCCGCTCGCGCGCTGGCCGTCGCTCGCCGTCGATTCGGCGCTGCCGGCGAACGATCCGGCCCGCGCGGGCCAGCGGCTGTTCGTCACGCAATGCCTTGCGTGCCACCGCCTCGACGGCGCGGGCAGCAGCCACGCCGGGCCCGACCTGAACGCGCCGATGAATCCGGTCGACTACTTCCAGCCGGCCGCGCTGCGCCGCTACATCCGCAACCCGGCATCGGTGCGCGACTGGCCGGGCCGCGTGATGCCGGCGTTCCCGCCCGAGCAACTGAGCGACCGGGAACTCGACCAGATCGTCGCCTACCTCGCGTACATCGCGCGGCGCAAGGCCGGCAAGTAAGCCGCGCCGCTCAAGCGCCCGCCTCTTGCGCGCTGTGCAGCACCGCGCGCAGCAGCACGTCCGCCCCCGCCGTCGACCATTCCGGCGTGATCGCCTCGGCCTCGTTGTGGCTCAGCCCGTCGACGCACGGCACGAAGATCATGCCGGTCGGCGCGACGCGCGCGACGTAGCACGCGTCGTGGCCCGCGCCGGACACGATGTCCATGTGCGACAGCCCGAGCGCCTGCGCCGCGTCGCGCACCGCATCGATGCAGCGCGGCGCGAACGGCACCGGCGGATACGTGAAGATCTGCTCGATCCGCGCGCCGAGCCCGGCGTCGGCCGCCACGCGCGCGAGTTCCGCACGCAGCGCCGCATCGAGTTCGTCGAGCACCGTATCGTCGGGATGACGAAACTCGACCGTGAAGAAGCAGTTGCCCGGCACCGTGTTGCGCGAATTCGGCCGCGCTTCGATCATCCCGACCGTCGCGCGCGCGTGCGGCGCATGGCGCCGGCCGAGCGCATCGACGAATGCGATCATCCGCGCGGCGCCCACCAGCGTGTCGCGCCGGAATTCCATCGGCGTCGTGCCCGCGTGCGCGTCGACGCCCGTCAGCGTCACCTCGTACCAGCGCTGCCCCTGCCCGGCCGTCACGACGCCGATCGTCTTGCCCGCGCGCTCGAGAATCGCGCCCTGTTCGATATGCAGTTCGTACGCGGCATGCACCGGATAGCCGCCGACGGGCTCGGTGCCCGCATAGCCGATGCGCGCGAGTTCCTCGCCGATCGTCTTGCCGGCGCCGTCGGTGCGCGACAGCCCGTATTCGAGCGGATAGACGCCCGAGAACACGCCGGCCGAGATCATCGCCGGCGCGAAGCGCGAGCCTTCCTCGTTGGTCCAGATCACGACGTCGATCGGGCGCTCGGTCTCGATGCCCGCATCGTTCAGCGCGCGCACGACCTCGAGGCCGCCGAGCACGCCGTAGATGCCGTCGTAGCGGCCGCCGGTCGGCTGCGAATCGGCGTGCGAGCCCGTCATCACCGGCGCGGCGTCGGGATTGCGGCCCGCGCGGCGCGCGAACACGTTGCCCATCTGGTCGACCCGCACCGTGCAGCCGGCGTCGCGCGCCCACTGCACGAACAGGTCGCGCGACTCGCGGTCGAGATCGGTCAGCGCGAGACGGCAGACGCCGCCCTTCGGCGTCGCGCCGATCTGCGCCATCCGTTCGAGCGATGCCCACAGCCGCGCGCCGTCGACCCGCGGTGCGCGTGCGAGGTCGTCATGCATTGCCGGCCTCCGCTGCGTCGTCGCGCGGCGCGGCCTGCAGCGCATAGCGGAAATCGCAGCGCTTGCCGCCCTGCATGATCGTGCTCGTGCGCGTGAGCGCGATGCGCGGGTCGTAACCCTCGATGAAGTAGCTGTCGCGCGCGCAGCTCAGCAGGTGGCCGATCTCGCCGAGCCCCATCGCGTGATACATCTCCGCGTAGCTGCAGCGATGCACGTCGTAGTCGTAGTGCGCGTCGTCGGCGCGGCGCACCTCGACGTCGAGCGCGTCGTCCTTCTCCCACAGCACCTGCAGCGCGATGAACGACTGCACGCTCGTGCCGTCGGGCTCCTGCGCGGCGAATGTGCGGCCCGCGTCGACGGCCGCGCCGCGCACGGCTTCCGCGATCACGGCCTGCGCGCGCTCGGTGCCGAATTCGCGCTTCATGATCTCGTAGATCGGCTTGATGATTTCCGCTTCGATGCGGCGCCGCGCGAGGATGCCGAGGCGCGTGTCCTCGGGTGCCGCCGCGGCTGCGTGGGTCGTGTCGGTCATGGGAACGTCTCCGTCGTTATTTCGTTGCGGGGCGCGCGCCGCCGAGCACGTCGACGACGGTCCACTTGCCGCCGCGTACCTGGTAGATCGTGAACGCCGGGTCCTTCAGGTTGCCTTGCTGATCGAACGCGACCCGGCCGGTCACGCCGGGCCGGTCGATCGCGCGCACGGCCGCGACCACTTTCGCAGGCTGCGTCGTGCCGGCCTTCTGGACGGCCGCGATCAGCGTGGCGGCCGCGTCGTACGCGAACGGCGCGTGCAGCTCGATCGGCGCGTGCCAGCGTGCGCGATATTGCGCGTCGAACGCGTTGCCGCCCGGCATCCGGTCGAGCGGCAGGCCCGGCTCGAGTGCCGTCACGCCTTCGCCGTCCTTGCCCGCGAGCGACAGGAAGGTCTGACTCACGAAACCGCCCGCGCCGAGCAGCGGCGCGCTCACGCCGAGCTGGCGCATCCGGCGCGCGATCGGCGCGGCCTGCGCGTCGAGGCCGCCGAAGAACACGAGATCCGCGCGCTTGCCCTTGATCGCGGTCAGCACGCCGCTGAAGTCGGTCGTCTTGTCGTTCACGTACTGGCGATCGACGATCGTGCCGCCGTTCGCCTGCACGCCCTTGATGAACTGGTCGGCCAGCCCCGCACCGAACGACGTGCGATCGTCGATCACCGCGATGCGCTTCGCCTTCAGCGTCTTCACCGCATACGCGCCGGTGAAGTTGCCGCCCGCATCGTCGTGACCCATGATGCGGAAGGCGGTTGCGTAGCCCTGCTGCGTGTACTGGTGGCCGGTGGAGGCCGGCGCGATCTGCGCAATGCCCGCATCGCGATAGACGCGCGACGCCGGCACGCTGCAGCCCGTGTTCCAGTGACCGACGACGCCGATCACGTGCTGGTCGACCAGCTGCTGCGCGACCGCGACGGCCGTGCGCGGGTCGGACTGGTCGTCGGCCGCGACCAGCTTGTAGACGACCGGCTTGCCGCCGATGCTCGGATGCTTCGCGTTCGCGTCGTCGATCGCGAGTTGCGCGCCGTTCTGCAAGTCCTTGCCGATGCGTGCGGACGGGCCGGTCAGCGGCGCGGCGAGGCCGATCAGGATCGTCTGCGGCGCGGATTGCGCGAAGGCGGGAACGGCCGCGATCAGCGCGGCCGCGGAGAAAGCGAGACGGGCGGGAAGAAAGGCGATTTTCATGTGCGGGGATCAGTGATTCGGATCAAAACATGAAAAATATTAAAGATTCGGCATCCACACCCCAAATACTCAATTGTTGGATGCTTATTCCATTCCCGACACAATAGCGTAAACATCTGTAAATACAGCGCATTTTCATATTGTCGCTTACCCTGATTTTTCGATAAAATTCGACACATGAAAAATATCGAACAATTGTCGCATGATCCGCCGCTGCGCGCCGTCCGCGCGTTCGAGGCATTCGCGCGTCTCGGCTCGGTCACTGCGGCCGCGCACGAGCTCGACATCACGCCGTCCGCGGTCAGCCATCAGCTGCAACTGCTCGAAGCGTTCATCCAGACGCCGCTGACGGTTCGCGAAGGCCGGCTGCTCGCGCTCACCGACGAGGGGCGCGACTATTACCGCTCGATCAGCGCCGCGTTCTCGGTGCTGCGCAGCGCGACGCGCTTCGTGCGCGACCGCTCGTCGCTGCGGCAGATCACGATCAGCCTGATTCCGCTGCTCGGCATCGGCTGGTTCATTCCGCGGCTGCACGCGTTCCTCGCCGACAACACCGACGTCGACGTGACCGTGCTGTACGCCCATCACCGCAACTATCGAAGCGACGCGTCGGACCTGTCGATCCGCTTCGGCACCGGCGACTGGCCCGGCTACCGCTGCGAGCGGCTGCTGCCGGGCGCGATGGTGCCGATGTGCAGCCCGTCGTTCCTGAAGCGCCACGGGCCGTTCCGCACGCCGGCCGATCTCGCGCGGGCGCCGCTCGTGCACGACGAGGATCGCAGCACCTGGGTCAACTGGCTGCAGGGCGCCGGCGTGCGGCACGTGTCGCATGCGGTGGGGCCGATGTTCGAGGACGGGCAACTGACGCTGAGCGCGGCGCGCGCGGATCTCGGCGCGGCGCTGCTTCGCGCGCCGCTGGTCGAGCGCGAACTGGCGAGCGGCGAACTCGTGCAGTTGTTCGACCACGCGCTCGACGACGGGCGCGACTACTACCTGTGCACGCGCGAGGATGCGGACATGCCGGACGGCGCGAGACGGCTTGCCGACTGGCTCAGGAAGATCGCCGCCTGAGCGGCCGGTTCGCCACCGGCCGGCCGGGCGTCTTCGCACGCGTGGCCAGCATTGCGGCATCCGCCATGCATGCCGGAGGGCCGTCGCCGCGGGTCACACTGCCCGCCCCCATCCGCGCTCGGCCGCATAAGCAACCGTCGCCCGCGCCAGCTCCTGCGTGCTGTCGATCAACGCGAACGGCGCATCGCGCAACGCACGCGCGGCGATCGGAATTTCCGTGCAGCCCATCACCGCGACGCCCACGTCCCGCCGCGCGAGCGTCGCGAGCGCGCGCGACAGGCGCCGCACCGACGCATCGACCTTCCCCGCCTTGACGGCCGCGATGCACGCGGCGATATCGCGCTGCGCGGTCACGGCCGGCATCACGGGCTCGAAGCCGCGCGCACGCAGCGCCGCCTGGTAGAACCCCGACACCAGCGTGCCGCCCGTGGCGAGCACCGCGACGCGCCGCACGCCGGCCGGCACCGCGGCCACCGACGCATCGACGATATGCAGGACCGGCGCCGCGCTGCACTCGCGCAGCGGCGCATACCAGTGATGCGCGGAATTGCACGGGATCGCGATCACGTCGACACCGCAGCGGTTCAGCAATGCGACGCCGTCGAGCAGCGCCGGCAGCGGATCGGCTCCGCCGTCGAGGATCGCGCGCGAGCGATCGGGCGTCCGCGTCAGGTTCGCGACGATCATCGGCAGATGCTCCTGATCGCAGCGCGCGCGCGTCAGGCGAATCACGCGATGCATGAAGTCGACCGTGGCCAGCGGCCCCATTCCGCCCAATACGCCGACAAGCGCCATGATGTCTCCTTCACGCGCGCGGCGGCCGCGCGCAGATCGCGGATACGACGGCCGAGTTGCCGATCACCAGCAACAGCGTGCGCAATATCTCGCAGAGCGGATCGACCGCCGCGAACAGCACGAACGCGGCCTCGAACGGCAGGTGCAGCGCCGCGCAGACCATCCCGGTAAGCGACACCGTCACGACCCCCGACGTGCCCGTCGACGCGAATCCGGCCAGCACCGACGCGACCAGCACGACGCACAGCTCGCCGGGGCCGAGCGCGCGTTCGTAGAGTTGCGCGACGAACAGCGTCGCACTCGCGTAATAGACCATCGGCCCGACGCGCAGCAGCGACACGGCGAGCGGCACGACCAGCTCGACGCGCGCGCGTGCGAAGCCGAAGCCGTCGGCCAGGCACTCGATCATGCTCGGCATGCAGGCCACGCTGCTGCGCGTGGCGAGCGCCATCGCGAACGGCGTGCGCAAGCCGGCCAGCGTGTCGGCCAGCGTCGCGCCCGAGCGCTTCCAGATCACGGCGAGCGCCGCCGCGATCAGCACGACGGTGACGACCACGAACGCCATGACGAAGCGGAACATCGCCTCGAGCGGGCCGACCCCGGACGTGCCGATCTGCGCGGCGCCACCGCAGAACAGCACGATCGGCGTCGGATACGCGAGCCAGTGCATGATCTTCTGGCACGTGAAATACACGGTCTCCAGCGTCTGGCTCAGCGCCGCCGAGATGCTCGCCGGCACGCGCCCCGAAGCGAAGCCGAAGAACAGCGAGAACACCAGCGCCTTCAGCGTGTCGCCGCTCGCGAGCGCCGCGAAGAAGTTGCCCGGCACCAGCGCGATCAGCATGTCGGCGAGGCCCGACGACTTCTCCGCGGGATCGGTGCCGTACAGCGTCATCACGGTGTCGCTCGCCGCGCCGTCGCTGCCGACCAGCGCGCCGAACGCCTTCAGCGTCGCGTTCGACAGGTGCTCGCCCGGGCGCATCGCGACCAGCACGACCGCGCCGACCACCACGACGAACACAGACACGCAGCCGAAGATCGCGATCACGCGCATCACGAGATCCGATGCGCTGCCCTCGCGCAGCAACCGCTGCAGGCTGAAGATCACGGCGGCCGTCATGAACGGCAGCGCCGTCATCTTGAGCAGGCCGACGTACACCTCGCCCACGTAGTCGAACTGCGGCGCGGCGGCCGGCCACAGCATGCCCGCCACGATCCCGAGCGCGAGGCTGCCGAATACCGTCAACGGATGGATCGCGAACGCATGCAGCCGCTCGATGCGTGGCTTGATCCTGCGGGTCTCGTTCATGTTCATATCAGTGGCCCATCGCATCGAGCAGGGATTTCACGTCGAGCCGCTTGTTGCGCTCGGCCAGGAACTGGTTGACGAACGCGAGCAGCGTCGGCGCGGACACCGGCACGCCGACGGCCAGCGCGTCGGTCAGGTCGTCGAAGGTCGCGACGCGCAGCCGGATCGGCGCGCTCGGGTCGTCCTGCATCACGAGCTTGATCGCGAGCTCGTCGCGATACACGGCCGTGACCGCCCCGGCGTTCAGCGCGTCGAGCGTCGCCGGCCAGCTCGGATAGGTGCGCACCTGCGCGGCCGGGAAGTCGTTGCGCACGTAGTCGGCGTAGGCCGAGCGCGCGACGACGCCGATCGTGCCGCGGTAGTCACGCACGACTTCCGGCAGCGGCCGCCCTTTCGCGAGTTCCGCGAAGCTGACCCGGTTGATCAGCAGCGCGCGCCGCAGGCTGATGTACGGCGTGCTGAAGCTGACCACCTGCGCCCGCGGCAACGTGCGCGACAGCTTGCTGATCGCGACGTCGGCCTGCCCGGTCGCGAGCAGGTGAACGACGTCGTCGAAGGTGCGCGCGTCGCGGTCGAACTGCACGGACACGCCGAGCTTTTTCGCGAGCTCGTCGGCGAGGTCGATGTCGACGCCCGCCAACGCGCCGTTGCGCGACCAGAAGAACGGCGGCTGGTCGACGCCGAGCACCGCGACGACGAGCGTGCCGCGCGTGACGATGCGCGCGAACTCGGGCGCAAGCAGCCGGCCGTCGGGCAGCGGCACGAGGCCGGTGGCGGTGGTGGCCGTGGTGGCGGGCGCGGTCGTGGTCGCGGGCGTGGCCGTCGCGGCCGGCGCGGTTGCATCGAGGGCCAGCGCCGGTGCGCCGCACGACACGGCGATGAATGCGCAGGCCGCGCCGCGCCAGTGCCGACGCACGCATCGGCGCACGAGGAAAATGTCGCGGCACCACGCAAGCAGCGCGCGCGCGGCGCGTCCGGAAAAGAGGTTCATGGCGCAGGTTGACGATGAGTGTCGAACGACCGCACAGCCGTTCGTGCCGAACGGGTGCCGGGCCCTGGCGCGAAGCGCGTGGCCGTGGTTCGGCGCCGCACGCTCCCGCCCGCCCAATGTGTCAGAAGCGCCGCCCGGCCGAAATCGGCCAGAAGGCCCGGCCCGGATGTCACGGGCCGTCCGGACGGCCCGCCGCAACGGGGGCCGGAAGCAGATAGGAATTCCCGATGCCGAGGATTGAAACA
>Ga0207678_10000584_pt1 | contig 33400 bp, 27 predicted proteins | sample KBSC63metaG_FD_184319 | JGI IMG/M metagenome (GOLD analysis project Ga0207678, IMG submission 184319) | Corn rhizosphere microbial communities from Kellogg Biological Station, Michigan, USA - KBS C6-3 metaG (SPAdes) (version 2) | ecosystem: Host-associated > Plants > Roots > Rhizosphere > Soil ... | reverse complement strand
GAGTTCGCCAATGGCGTGCAGGGCATGGCGCTCAACCTCGAAGCCGACAATGTCGGCGTCGTGATCTTCGGCTCGGACGCCGAGATCAAGGAAGGCGACAACGTCAAGCGCACCGGCACCATCGTGGACGTTCCCGTGGGCAAGGGCCTGCTCGGCCGCGTGGTCGACGGCCTCGGCAACCCGATCGATGGCAAGGGCCCGATCCAGTACACCGAACGCAAGCGCGTTGAAGTCAAGGCGCCCGGCATCATCCCCCGCAAATCGGTGCACGAACCCGTGCAGACCGGCCTGAAGGCGATCGACGCCCTCGTCCCCGTCGGCCGTGGTCAGCGCGAACTGATCATCGGCGACCGCCAGACCGGCAAGACCGCCGTCGCGATCGATACCTTCATCAACCAGAAGGGCATCAATGCGGGCGACGATGAGAGCAAGAAGCTCTATTGCATCTACGTCGCGGTCGGCCAGAAGCGCTCGACCGTCGCGCAGATCGTGAAGCAGCTCGAAGAAAATGGCGCGATGGAATATTCCATCGTCGTCGCCGCGACCGCTTCGGAACCCGCTCCGCTCCAGTATCTGGCGCCCTATACCGGCGTCACCATGGGCGAATTTTTCCGCGACAACGGCATGCATGCCGTGATCGTCTATGACGACCTTTCCAAGCAGGCCGTCGCCTATCGCCAGATGTCGCTGCTGCTGCGCCGTCCTCCGGGCCGCGAAGCCTATCCCGGCGACGTCTTCTATCTCCACAGCCGTCTGCTGGAGCGCGCTGCGAAGATGAACGACGCCAATGGCAATGGCTCACTGACCGCGCTGCCGATCATCGAGACTCAGGCGGGCGACGTGTCGGCCTATATCCCGACCAACGTGATCTCGATCACCGACGGCCAGATCTTCCTCGAAACCAACCTCTTCTACCAGGGCATCCGTCCGGCCATCAACGTCGGCCTGTCGGTGTCGCGCGTCGGTTCCGCCGCGCAGACCAAGGCGATGAAGAAGGTGTCGGGCTCGATCAAGCTGGAGCTGGCCCAGTATCGCGAAATGGCGGCCTTCGCCCAGTTCGGTTCGGACCTCGACGCTTCGACCCAGAAGCTGCTGAACCGCGGCGCTCGCCTGACCGAGCTGCTCAAGCAGGCCCAGTTCTCGCCCCTGCCCTTCGAAGAGCAGACCGCGTCAATCTTCGCTGGCACCAACGGCTATCTCGACAGCGTGCCCGTCAAGGACGTGACCCGTTATGAAGAGCTGATGCTCGCCTATCTGCGTCACGACCATGCCGACGTGCTGGCCGCGATCCGCGACAGCAAGGACCTGGGTGACGAGCCCAAGGCCAAGCTGAAGGCCGCGCTCGACAGCTTCGGCAAGACCTTCGCCTAATATTTAGCCGTCACCCCAGCGAAAGCTGGGGTCTCAGGCCGGATAGGTCCGACCTGGGGGCGTGAGATGCCAGTCTGCGCTGGCATGACGGAACAGGATTGAACGAGACGGGACATGGCCAGCCTCAAGGAACTGAAGATCCGTATCGGGTCGGTTAAATCGACCCAGAAGATCACCAAGGCGAAGCAGATGGTCGCCGCCGCGAAGCTGCGCAAGGCGCAGGCCGCGGCTGAGGCTGCGCGCCCCTATTCCAGCCGCCTCGAAGCGGTCGTCGCCAGCCTCGCGTCGAAGATCGCCGGCGGTTCGGGCGAAGGCGCTTCCCCGCTGCTCGCCGGCACCGGCAAGGACGACGTGCATCTGCTGGTCGTCGCCAACTCCGACCGCGGCCTCGCCGGCGCGTTCAACGCGAATATCGTCAAGGCCGCCCGCGCCAAGGCGCAAGAACTGATCGACGCGGGCAAGACCGTCCGTTTCTACCTCATCGGTCGCAAGGGTCGCCCGGTCATCAACCGCACTTTCCCCGGCATGATCGTCGCCCAATATGACACGACGGGCGCCAAGGAGCCGGGCTATGCGCAGGCTGAAGCCATAGCGCACGAGCTGACCGACATGTATCTGAACGGCAAGTTCGACGTCGCGCACCTCTTCTTCTCGCGCTTCAAGTCGGCGCTCGCCCAGATCCCGACCGAGCAGCAGATCATCCCGGTCAAGATTCCCGAAGACGCCGACCGCAACGCCATCGGCGCGACGGTGGAGTATGAACCGAGCGAGGAAGCGATCCTCGACGACCTGCTGCCGCGCAACGTCACGGTGCAGATCTTCAAGGCGTTGCTGGAAAACAACGCGTCCGAACAGGGCGCGTCGATGACCGCCATGGACAATGCGACCCGCAATGCCGGCGACCTCATCAACAAGCTGACGATCCAGTATAACCGCAGCCGCCAGGCCGCGATCACCACCGAACTCGTCGAAATCATTTCGGGCGCCGAAGCCCTTTAAAGATCACGCACGCAAGGAAGCAGTCATGGCAACCACCAACAATGTAGGCCGCATCTCGCAGGTCATCGGCGCTGTCGTCGACGTGACCTTCCCCGATGCGGTGCCGTTCATTCTCTCGGCGCTGGAAACCAGCAACAACGGCCAGCGCCTCGTTCTGGAAGTCGCCCAGCATCTGGGTGAGAACACCGTCCGCACCATCGCGATGGACTCGACCGACGGTCTGACCCGCGGTCAGGAAGTCATCGACACCGGCGCGCAGATCCGCGTTCCCGTCGGCCCGGCCACCCTCGGCCGCATCCTGAACGTCGTCGGCGAGCCGATCGACGAGCGCGGCCCGGTGGAAACCACCCTCTCCGCCCCGATCCACGCCAAGGCTCCCGAGTTCGTCGACCAGTCGACCGACGCGTCGATCCTCGTCACCGGCATCAAGGTCATCGACCTTCTCGCCCCCTATGCGAAGGGCGGCAAGATCGGCCTGTTCGGTGGCGCGGGCGTGGGCAAGACCGTGCTCATCCAGGAACTGATCAACAACATCGCCAAGGGCCATGGCGGCACCTCGGTGTTCGCGGGCGTCGGTGAGCGTACCCGCGAGGGCAACGACCTTTATCACGAATTTCTCGACGCCGGCGTTATCGCCAAGGACGCCGACGGCAACGCGATCAGCGAAGGTTCGAAGGTGGCGCTGGTCTACGGCCAGATGAACGAGCCCCCGGGCGCCCGCGCCCGCGTCGCCCTGTCGGGCCTCACCATCGCGGAATATTTCCGCGACCAGGAAGGCCAGGACGTGCTGTTCTTCGTCGACAACATCTTCCGCTTCACCCAGGCGGGCGCTGAAGTGTCGGCCCTGCTTGGCCGTATCCCTTCGGCCGTGGGCTATCAGCCAACCCTCGCCACCGACATGGGCGCCCTTCAGGAGCGCATCACCTCGACCAACAAGGGTTCGATCACCTCGGTGCAGGCCGTGTACGTCCCCGCGGACGACTTGACCGACCCGGCACCGGCGACTTCGTTCGCGCACTTGGACGCCACCACCGTTCTCAACCGCGCCATTTCGGAACTGGGTATCTATCCGGCGGTCGACCCGCTGGACTCGACCAGCCGCGTTCTGGAACCCCGCGTCGTAGGGCAGGAGCATTATGAAACCGCCCGTGCGGTTCAGGCGATCCTGCAGAAGTACAAGTCGCTTCAGGACATCATCGCGATCCTGGGCATGGACGAACTGTCCGAAGAGGACAAGCTGACCGTCGCCCGCGCCCGCAAGATCCAGAAGTTCCTGTCGCAGCCCTTCCACGTCGCCGAAGTCTTCACCGGCATCTCGGGCAAGTTCGTCCAGATCGAGGACACGGTGAAGTCGTTCAAGGCCGTGGTCGAAGGCGAATATGACCATCTGCCTGAAAACGCCTTCTACATGGTCGGCGGCATCGACGAAGCCGTCGAGAAGGCGAAGAAGCTGGCTGCCGAAGCCGCCTAAGCAACGCTCATGTCCCCCTCCCTCTTCATGGGAGGGGATTTAGGACTTCCCAAGAATGGCACTGCATTTCGAACTCGTGACCCCGGAAAAGCTCGTCCGCTCGGAAGAGGTCTATCAGGTGGTCGTCCCCGGCACCGATGGCGACTTCGGCGTGCTGGAGGGCCATGCACCCTTCATGTCGACCGTTCGCGACGGCGCGATCCAGATCTTCGCGTCGTCAGGCGCTGCACCGGAGGTCATTCCGGTTCGCGGCGGCTTCGCCGAGGTCAACGAAAAGGGCCTGACCGTCCTTGCGGAGCATGCGGGCTGACATCAGCCACAGCGACATATGCTACAGAAGGGCCGTGCTCCAATCCGGAGCGCGGCCCTTCTTTTTTTGCGCGTTTCCATCCTGCCTTGCCCGGCAAGACGACCCGTCGCCATTAGGCATTTATCAAAGTTTCCGCCTTATTCACCTTTTTCAGCCACAGCTGTGCCCCAGTCATTTCGGCGGAGAATTATGAGCGCGTTTGGACGGAAAAATGGACCTGCAGGCATCAAGCCAGGTTTCGGCCTCGCCCGACCGATGCAGGGGGGCGCGCCCAGGGAAGAGGTCAAGGGCGGCGAGCAATTCCCGCCCCTGGACATGACCGCCATCCCGACGGAAGCGCCGCTCGACCCGCTTTCCGCGCCCACCGGCCAGATGCAGCGCAACGCCGACGCGATGCAGCGTCTGTCGGATCGCGCCAATGCCGAACATGCCGCCGATGCCGGACCCCAGGGCTTCGAAGCCTCGGTCCACAAGATCAAGGAGCAGGTGCTTCCCCGCCTGCTGGAACGTGTCGATCCCGAAGCCGCCGCCACGCTGACCAAGGATGAACTGGCCGAGGAATTCCGCCCGATCATCATGGAGGTGCTGGCGGAACTGAAGCTGACCCTCAACCGCCGCGAACAATTCGCGCTGGAAAAGGTGCTGGTGGACGAACTGCTCGGCCTCGGCCCGCTGGAGGAACTGCTGGCGGATCCGGACGTCAGCGACATCATGGTCAATGGTCCTGAGCAGACCTATATCGAAAAGAAGGGCAAGCTCCAGATCGCGCCCATCAAGTTCCGCGACGAAGAACATCTGTTCCAGATCGCCCAGCGCATCGTGAACAAGGTCGGCCGCCGCGTCGACCAGACCACGCCGCTGGCCGACGCCCGCCTGCCCGACGGCAGCCGCGTGAACGTGATCGTACCGCCGCTGTCGCTGCGCGGCACGGCCATCTCGATCCGTAAATTCTCCGCCAAGCCGATCACCCTCGACATGCTCGCCCAATGGGGCGCGATGAGCCAGAAGATGTGCACGGCGCTCAAGATCGCAGGCGCCTGCCGCTTCAACATCGTCATCTCGGGCGGTACGGGTTCGGGCAAGACCACCATGCTCAACGCCCTGTCGAAGATGATCGACCCGGGCGAACGCGTGCTGACCATCGAGGACGCGGCCGAACTGCGCCTGCAACAGCCGCACTGGCTGCCGCTGGAAACACGCCCGCCGAACCTGGAGGGCCAGGGCGCGATCACCATCGGCGACCTTGTCAAGAACGCCCTGCGTATGCGCCCTGACCGCATCATCCTGGGCGAAATTCGTGGCGCGGAGTGTTTCGACCTGCTCGCCGCGATGAACACCGGCCATGACGGCTCCATGTGTACGCTCCACTCCAACTCCCCGCGCGAATGCCTGGGCCGTATGGAAAACATGATCCTGATGGGCGACATCAAGATCCCGAAGGAAGCGATTTCCAAGCAGATCGCCGACTCGGTCGACCTGATCGTGCAGGTGAAGCGCCTGCGCGACGGTTCGCGCCGCGTCACCAACGTCACCGAAGTCATCGGCATGGAAGGCGACGTGATCGTCACCCAGGAACTGTTCAAGTTCGAATATCATGACGAGGACGACAGCGGGAAGATCATCGGCGAATATCGATCCATGGGCCTGCGCCCCTACACGCTCGACAAGGCCCGGCAGTTCGGCTTCGACCAGCCTTTCCTGGAAGCCTGCCTGTAACGATCGGCGCCTCCAGTCGCTTCCAAGCGATCCGAACTGGCCGCCGACTCTGATATGCCGGGAAAGCAGGGAACCCGGATTGGGTTTGTAACAATGTGTTGCCGGCGGACATTTTCCGCCGGCCCGCTTGCGCAAGGCGCGCATCATCGGCACATCGGACGCTCTTCCCGCAAAGAGAGGAATGCCGATGAACCGACTAGCCCGCGCCGCCCTGCTGCTGACCGGCCTGTCCCTGCCGCTGCTTCCCCTCGCCGCCCAGCATGCCCAGCATCAGGCGAATGATCCGATCACCGCTGCCGTTGCCTCGTCCAGCCGCACGCCCGCCAACGTCGCCCGCGACATCTATCGCCATCCGGCCGAAACGCTCGCCTTTTTCGGCGTGAAACCGGGCCAGACGGTGGTCGAATATGCGCCCAGCGGCGGTTGGTACACGGAGATATTGGCGCCCCTGCTGCGCGAAAAGGGCAAATTCTACGCGCTTCAGCCGACCGGCCGCTACCTGGACAGGTACAAGGCGTTCCTTGCGGCAAAGCCCACCGTCTATGACAAGGTTCAGCTGGTACCCTTCCCTGACCAGACCAGCCTCGTTCCGGCCGGCAGCGTCGACACGCTGCTGACCTTCCGCAACGTCCACAATATGGTGATGAACGGAACCGAAGCAGCGACGTTCAAGGCCTTTTTCAACCTGCTGAAGCCGGGCGGCACGCTGGGCATCGTCGACCATCGCCTGCCCGAAACGCGCGATGTCGCGATGGAGAAAACGAGCGGATATCTCAAGGTTTCGACCATCCGCCATCTCGCCGAGGCCGCCGGCTTCCAATATGTCGGATCGTCGGAGGTCAACGCCAATCCCAGGGACAGCGCGGATTGGGAAAAGGGCGTGTGGACGCTCCCGCCGACCCTGAGCAATGGAGAGGTCGACAGGGCGAAATATCTCGCCATCGGCGAAAGCGACAGGATGACGCTCAAATTTCGCAAGCCGATAAAGTAGCGTCTCGCCCTGTACGGGGATAGTAGTTGCGCGCCGCATCTTCCCGGTTAAGGGGAAGAACGTGCCGCCCGCTTCCCCTTCCTGCCGTCCGCATCGTCCGTTCACGGCCATTGGCCTGCGACTGATAGCGGTCATCTGCCTGTCGATCATGTCGGTGACGATCAGGCTGGCCGACAGGCACGGCGTCCATCTGGTCGAATCGCTGTTTTACCGGCAGGCGCTGGCCTTGCCTGTGGTGTTCGTCTGGATTGCCACGACGACAGGCATCGGATCGATCCGCACGCGGCGCATCGGCGTTCATGCCACGCGCATGGCGATCGGCATGACCGGCATGGCGCTCAATTTTCTCTCCTATATCCTGCTGCTGCCGGCGGAAGCGGCCACCATCGGTTTCACCATGCCGATCTTCGGCACCATATTGTCCGCGCTGATCCTGCGCGAGGCGACCGGCATCCACAGGTGGAGCGCCGTTCTGGCCGGCTTTGTCGGTGTTCTCATCATGGTCCGGCCAGACGCCGGCCATTTCCCCGCCATCGGCGTGGCGGTCGCACTTGGCGGCGCGTTCATCACCGCCAGCGTCAGCCTGATCCTGCGCGAATTGGGGCGAACGGAAAGCGCCGGGGTGATCGTCTTCTGGTTCACCCTGCTGTCCCTGCCGCCATTGGGCGTGGCCATGCTGTTCTATGGTCAGGCGCATGATGCCGTCACCTGGGGACTGCTGCTGCTGATCGGCGTAGCGGGCGGGATCGCGCAAATCTGCATGACGGCCGCCCTGCGCCAGGCGCCGGTTTCGGTGGTGCTGCCGATGGACTACAGCGCGATCATCTGGACGACGCTGCTCAGTTGGGCGATCTGGGGCAATTGGCCGATGGTGACGACCTGGGTGGGCGCGGCGCTGATCATCGGAAGCGGCCTGTACATCGCCTGGCGGGAACATGTCCGCGCCAGGCGCATGGCTCCAGCCTAGAGCAGTTCCGCGTCCAGGCTGATTTCCGCCTTCAGCAGCTTGGACACCGGACAATTGGCCTTCGCTACGGCCGCCAGTTCCTGAAAACGGGCATCGTCCACGCCGGCTATGCTCGCCTTCAGGCTCAACCTGCTCGCCGTGATGGCAAAGCCGCCATCCTGCTGTTCCAGCGTCACGACGGCATTGGTCTCCATCTTCTCCGCGGTCAGTCCAGCTTCGCCCAGAATCAGCGACAGGGCCATGGTGAAGCAGGAGGCATGCGCAGCCGCGATCAATTCCTCCGGATTGCTGCCCGGCACGCCCTCGAACCGCGTCGCAAAGCCATAGGGATAGGCGTCAAGCGCGCCACTCTGGGTCGAGATCGCACCCTTCCCATCCTTCAGCCCGCCGCTCCATACCGCCGATCCGCTGCGATTGATCTTCATGATCGTCCTCCTGTCTGCCTGCCGAGCTCGGGGAACCCTGCCGGTCCCCCTGGGTTCGGTCACCATAGCGCGATTTTTTCGCAGGAGAGTGACAATGTCTGACATGGCGAGGGAAAATCATGGCGACCTGATCGCATCCGACCGGGTCGAGGGCACCACAGTCTATAACCGCCAGGGCGACCGGCTGGGCCATATCTCCAAATTCATGGTGGACAAGCGCAGCGGGCAGGTGCGCTATGCGGTCCTGTCTTTCGGCGGCTTTCTGGGCATGGGCACCGACCATTATCCGCTGCCCTGGTCGATGCTCAGCTACGACACGGACAGGGGCGGCTATGTAGTGGATCTCGCCCGGGACATATTGGACCAGGCGCCCCGGCATCGGCCCGACGAACGGCCGGATTACGACGACACCTATGGCCGCAGCGTGTTCCATTATTATGGGCTGATCTACCCCTGGTGAGGAACATTCGGGCAGCGTCCCGCCGCGCAAAGGAGGTAGCCGACGACGCCTTTGGCTAGATGAACGTCAGATGAATCGGGTTGCCTAGATTCCGACACATTTTGTCGCTTCCCCATTGTCTACTGGATAAATAGAATTATCTCTCCCTCGACAATAGGACGAGGATCTCACCATGGAGCGATTCGGACATTCGGGAGACGCGCGCCAGCCGGTCGTGCTGACCATTCCCGGCCTCAACAATAGCGGGCCGGGCCATTGGCAGACACTATGGGAAAAGACGCGGGGCGATTGCGAGCGCGTCGACCTGGGTAGCTGGGCCAGCCCCAGCCGCAACAGCTGGGTCACGCGGCTGGATGCCGCGATCCGGGCGGCGAACGGCCCGATCATCCTGGCCGCGCACAGCCTGGGCTGCCTTGCGGTCGCCTGGTGGGGCGCCCTGCAGAGCCAGGCCTATGGCTGGCCCGTGACAGGCGCGTTGCTGGTGGCGCCGCCGGATTGTGACCGGATGGAAACGCCCGAGACGATCGGCGGCTTCGGCCCCACACCGCGCGCGCAGTTGCCCTTTCCATCGGTCGTCGTGGCGAGCCGCAACGATCCCTATATCTTCTTCGAACGCGCCCACAGCATCGGCAAGAACTGGGGCAGCAGCTTTGTCGACGCGGGCTTTTGCGGCCATATCAATGCGGATTCGGGTCTGGGCGAATGGCGCTTCGGTCAGGCTCTTCTCGACAAGCTGATCGACAATGCACATGAGCAGGCCTCTGCAATGCGCCAGTTAAGGCCCGCCATCCCGCTCGCGCATCAGGAGCGACGATTGGCGGCATTGCGGGTCAACGGCTGAACTTTCTTCCAGGGCGCGACAAGGGAAACTTGAGCGCCCCTTATATTTGCTTTTTTGTCTATCGATACAGTTGAGATAAAGAGCAGCCAAGAGGTATTTATGAGTGAAAACCGATCGATCGAATTCGCCCGCAACGGTCACGGCGATGGGCAGCGCCACGACATAGCGGTCAGCATCGAAAAGGTGCGCAGCGTATTGGAGGCCCTTCGCTTCGGATCTGTCACGCTGACCGTCCATGATGCACGGGTGGTGCAGATCGACGTGACGGAAAAGACGCGCCTTACCGCCTGAAGCAAAGCGGGGGCGCAAGACTACAGGGTTGCTGAAAAAGGCCCGCCAAAGGGCTGAACAACAGGTGGCAAGGGGTGGGCCACATTTTCCATTCCCAGACCAGGGGCTTTGAGCGGATCACCGCAGAGGCCGCGATCAACATTCACCGGACATCCGGAAGGGGAATCATCATGATTGCGCGTTATCTGTTGCTCGCCAGCGTGGCGGGCGCATCCATCATCGCGTCCAGCGCACAAGCGCAGGATGCGTCTCAAACCTCTCCGCAATCCGCGGCGGACAGCGCAGAACAGGCATCCAGCGCCCGCGGCGAAGTGATCATCGTCACCGCCCGACGCCGCGCCGAAACCGCGCAGGAGGTGCCGCTGGCGATCTCCGTCGTGCGCGGCGACAGCATCGAAGCGACCGGCAACTTCAACGTCGTGAAGCTTCAGCAACTCGCCCCGACGCTCCAGGTCTACACCACCAACCCGCGCAACACCTCCGTCAACATCCGTGGCCTGGGCGTGCCGTTCGGCCTTACCAGTGACGGGTTCGAACAGGGCGTGGGCATCTATGTCGACGACGTCTACAACTCGCGCGTCGCCGCTGCGACTTTCGACTTTCTCGACGTCAACCAGGTCGAAGTGCTGCGCGGCCCGCAGGGCACGCTCTACGGCAAGAACACGACCGCCGGCGCGATCAACATCACGACCAACCAGCCGACTTTCAATTTCGAGGGCCGCGCCGAACTCAGCGTCGGCAATCTGGGCCTCAAGCAGGCGAAAGCCGCCGTTTCGGGACCGCTGTCGGACACCATCGCCGCGCGCATCGCGATCGCCTCGACCAGCCGCCGCGGCACGATCTACAATGTGACGTCGGACCGCTGGATCAATGAGCAGGACAATCTGGGCATTCGCGGCCAGCTGCTGTTCCAGCCGAACGATGACTTCAGCCTGACCCTGTCGGGCGATTACAGCCGGCAGAACCCGGAATGCTGCGGCACCGTCTTCGTGCGCGTCGGCACGACGCAGCGCCCGCTCACCCGCCAATATGACGCGCTCGCCGCCGCGCAGGGCTATGTGGTCCCCAGCCGCAATCCCTATGACCGCTTGACCGACCTTGATTCGGAACTGAATGCGGGCAACAAGATCGGCGGTGTCTCGGCCCGCATCAAATGGAATGTCGGCCCCGGCACGCTGACGTCGGTCACCGCCTGGCGCTTCTGGGACTGGAAGCCTGCGAACGACCGCGACTTCACCGGCCTGCCGATTGTCTCGCTGTCGCAGAACCCCTCGCAGCAGGACCAGTATAGCCAGGAATTCCGCTATAATTACGAAAGCAGGAAGGTCGACTTCGTCGTCGGCCTGTTCGGCTTCAAGCAGCGGATAGACACGCAGGGCACCGAACAGCAGGGCGCTGCAGCCAGCAAGTGGAACCTCACGGGCGCGAATGCGAACAACCCGAGCATTCTGCAGGGGTTGACCGCAACCAACACGCAATGGCTGAAGAGCGAAAGCGCGGCGCTGTTCGGCCAGCTTAGCTGGAAAATCACCGATGCCCTGACCATTCAGCCGGGCGCGCGCCTCAACTATGACAAGAAGTCGGGCTTCTATCAGCGGGTCGTGACCACCGGTACGGGTGCGGTCATCACCAGCTGCGCTCCCTCGGCAACGGCTGGCAATCCGGTGCTGACCGCCCAATGCGGCATCTACCAGCCGCAGGTCAGCGCACCTTCCGACAGCGCCTGGAACTTCACCTACGACTTCAACGTCAACTACAAGATCGCGCCCGACATCCTGGCCTATGCGACCTATGCCAAGAGCTTCAAGACGCTGGGCATCAATCAGAACGGCCTGCCGCTCAATTCCGACAACACCGTCAACTATGCCGCCGGCACGGTGAAGCCGGAATCGGTCAATCATTTCGAAGTGGGCCTCAAGACCCAGTTCTGGAACCGTCGCGCGACCTTCAACCTCACCGCCTTCCGCACCGAGATCAAGGATTTCCAGGCGACGGTGAATGGCGGACAGTTCGGCACGACGCGTGGCTATCTCGCCAATGCCGACAAGGTCCGGTCGCAGGGTATCGAGGCCGACTTCAAGATCGTCGCCAGCGACCGCTTCACCGCTTATGCGAACGGCGCCTATACCGACGCCAAATATGTGAAGTTCTGCAACGCGCCGCCTCCGCCGGAACTGGCTGGCGGATCAAGCACTGGCATTGTGGTGACCGGCCGTTGCTCCTACACCGGCACGCCTGGCCCCGCTGCTACGGCCAGCCAGGTCAGCCCGCCCTTTGTCGACATTTCCGGCGAGCGTCTGCCCGGCGTGTCGAAATGGGCCTTCTCCTACGGCGCGGAATATAATATTCCGCTGACGTTGCTCGACAAGGACGGCCAGCTCTATGTCGGCGTGGACGGCAACTATCGTTCACACTGGAACTCCAACGCCACGCCATCGATCTATACGGAGGTGAAGGGCTACGCCCTCACCAACTTCCGCGCCGGCTTCCGGGGTGACGGCTTCGATGTCTTCGGCTGGGTCCGAAACGCCTTCGACGTCAACTATATCGACAATCTTCAGGTAGCCCCCGGCAACACCGGCCTTATCGCCGGCACGCCCGGCGACCCCCGGACCTGGGGCGGAACGATCAAATTTTCCTTCTGAACTTCTAGACACTCAAGCGAGGTTCACCCCCTGCGGGAGCGACACGGCCCTGTCGCTCCCGTATTTTTGGGTGGTGCTCCTGCGAAGACGGGGGCGATTTCCGGTCAGCTGGCATCATCTGACGGTCGGGAAATCGGCATGGAAGGAAACAAGAGAGCGATCGGCCTCATCCAATCAGATCGAAAAACCCCACTTATGCCAAATATGTGGCATGATTTGCGCACCGCGCCCCGCTGCGTTACAGCGCAGCCATGTCCACGACCTTCACGCTCGACACGTCGACCAGCCGCGCCAATCCGACGCCCGCGCCGATGAAGCGCCTGACGGTGCCCGCCATCCAGCGCCGCAAGTTCGAAGGGAAGACGCAGGAACCGCTGGTGATGCTCACCGCCTATACCGCGCGGCAGGCGCAACTGCTCGACTCGCATTGCGACATGCTGCTGGTGGGTGATTCGCTGGGGCAGGTGATCTATGGCCTCCCCTCCACCCTGCCCGTCACGCTCGACATGATGATCGCCCATGGCGCCGCCGTGGTGCGCGGCAGCTATCACAGCGTCGTGCTGGTCGACATGCCCTTCGGCAGCTACGAAGCCTCCCCGCAACAGGCCTTTGCCAGCGCCAGCCGCGTCATGGCGGAAACCGGCTGCGCGGGCGTCAAGCTGGAGGGCGGGGTCGCCATGGCGGAAACCATCAGCTTCCTCAGCCAGCGCGGCATTCCGGTCATGGCGCATATCGGCCTCACCCCGCAGGCGGTAAACGCGCTGGGCGGCTATGGCGCGCGCGGCAAGAGCCAGGAGGAGCATGCGAAGATCATCGCCGACGCCCGCGCCGTGGCGCAGGCCGGCGCCTTCGCCATGGTGCTGGAGGGCGTGATGGAAGACATCGCCATCACCGTCACCGACAGCGTCGACGTGCCGGTGATCGGCATCGGCGCTTCGGCCCATTGCGACGGGCAGGTGCTGGTGGCGGAGGACATGCTGGGCATGTTCGATCGCGTGCCCCGCTTCGTGAAGCGCTATGAAAATATCGCGGAAACCATCGAAAAGGCCGCTGCCCAATATGCGGCGGATGTCCGAAACCGGCACTTTCCAACCGAAGATCAGGTCTATCGGCCCAAAAAGTGATTTGCGCGAAGCAATAGCGCCGCTAATGATCGCGCCTTCCGCCTGCCTTTTCTGATGAATTTCTGGAGACCCAAGTGGCCCTGACGCCGCAAAACAGCGAAGCCTTTATGCGCGAGGTCGACGAGGCCGTCCGGCAGGACCAGTTGCTGACCTTCTGGCAGCGCTTTGGCCGCTGGATCGTCGCGGCGGTGATCATCGGCCTCGCTGCCTTCGGCGGCTGGCTCTATTGGCAGCATTACACCAGGACGCAATCGCAGGCCGTGTCCGAGGAAATGGACAAGGTGATCGCTACCGCCGTCGGCGGCGGCACCCCTGATGCGAAGGAACTGGACAAGCTCACCCAGGCGAGCCAGCCCGGCTTTCGCGCCTCCGCTCTACTGGTGAAGGCGGGCGCCGCCGCGCGCAAGGGCGACAGCAAGGCCGCGATCGCCGCCTATAAGGCGATGGCCGATGACAGTTCGCTCGACCAGCCCTATCGCGACCTCGCCCTCATCCGTCAGACCACGCTCGAATATGAAAGCCTGGCTCCGCAACAGGTGATCGACAGGCTGAAGCCCCTCGCCGTGGAGGGCGCGCCCTGGTTCGGCAGCGCCGGGGAACTGGTCGCCATCGCTTATATGAAGATGCGCAAGCCCGACCTTGCCGGGCCGCTGTTCGCCGCCATGGCGAAGGACAGGAACGTGCCCCAGTCGATCCGTTCACGCGCGCGACAGATGGCGGGCTTATTGGGTGTGGACGCAGTCGAAACGCCGGTTGTGGCCGGACAGGAATGATTGGGCGCATGGGAATGCACAGCATGACGAAATTTTCTGGCGCCAGCCGCGCCCTGACCGTTGCCATGATGATCGCCCTGCTCGCAGGTTGCGGCATTGTTGGCGGCAAGAAGGGCGGGCCCAAGACCCCCGTGGTCGGCAAGCGCACCTCGATCCTCAGCAATGAACAGGGTGTGGAGGTCGACCCGACGCTGGCCGACGTGCCGGTGACCCTGCCCGAACCCTATGTGAACGATCAATGGTCCCAGCCGGGCGGCAGCCCCGCCAAGACCATGGGCAATCTGGCGCTCGGGGCGTCCCCCTCACAAGCCTGGACCACCTCCATCGCCGGCAGCACGCCCCAGGCCCGCCTGGCGTCCAGTCCGGTGGTCGTGGGCGGCAAGCTCTATGTGATCGACGCTGACGCGCGGGTAATCGCCTTCGACGCGAACAGCGGCGCGAAGCTCTGGCAAACCGCCCTCCCTGCCGAAGGCAGCGGCCGCGCCCTGTTCGGCGGCGGCGTCAGCGTGGTGGACGGAAAGCTCTATGCCAGCACCGGCGTGGGCGATGTCGCCGCGATGGATGCGAATACAGGCGCTGTCCTGTGGAAGAAGCGCCCCGGCGGCCCGCTGCGGGGCGCGCCAACGCTCGCCAACGGCCATGTCTATGTGATGGGCCAGGACAATCAGATCTTCGCCCTCAACCAGAGCGATGGCGAAGTGCAGTGGACGGACAGCGGCACGCTGCAGGTCACCGGCATTTTCGGCGTCGCCGCTCCGGCCGCCGCACAGGGCACGGTGATCGCGGGCTACAGTTCGGGCGAACTCACCGCCTATCGTTATGAAAATGGCCGGACGCTGTGGGGCGATGCGCTTTCGCGCACCAGCATTTCCACGGCCGTCGCCACTCTCACCGACATTGATGCTGATCCGGTTATCGATCGCGGCCGGGTGTTCGCCATTGGTCAGGGCGGCCGCATGGCGAGCTATGAACTGGTGAGCGGCCAGCGGCTTTGGGAAATCAACATCGCCGGCATCTCGACGCCTGCGGTCGTGGGCGAATGGGTGTTCGCGGTGACCAGCGACGCCAAATTGCTCTGCGTCGCCCGCGCCACCGGCAAGATCCGCTGGATCAGTCAGCTTCGCCGCTGGCAGAAGGAAAAGAAGAAAGACAAGGCCATCCGCTGGACCGGACCGGTGCTGGCTGGCGGCCGCCTGATCCTGGTATCGACCCATGGCGACCTCAACTATGTCGATCCGACGACCGGCAAGGTCCAGGCCGAAGTCGACCTGAAGAAATCCATGTCGCTGTCGCCGGTCGTTGCTAACAACACGCTTTATATCCTGGCGGACGATGGAAAGCTGACGGCGTTTCGCTGACGCCATCGATAATGCTAGATAACCGTGCTCCTGCGGAGACGGGAGCCCAGTTCCAACGCCTGGACTGGGCTCCCGTCTCCGCAGGAGCACTCATAGTTTAAAGGAACAGGGCCTCTCATGCTGCCCACCATTGCCATTGTCGGGCGGCCCAATGTGGGCAAGTCCACCCTTTTCAACCGGCTCGTCGGCAAGAAGCTGGCGCTGGTCGACGACCAGCCCGGCGTGACCCGCGACCGGCGAGAGGGGCAGGCCAACCTGCTCGGTATCGATTTCACGATCATCGACACCGCCGGTTATGAGGATGAAGATCCGCAGACGCTGCCCGGCCGGATGCGCATGCAGACCCAGGCGGCGGTGGAAAATGCCGACGTCGCGCTGTTCGTCGTGGACGCCCGCGCAGGCGTGACTCCGCTGGACGAGGAAATCGCCCGCTGGCTGCGCGAAGGCGACGCGCCCGTCGTGCTGATGGCCAACAAGGCAGAGGGCAAGGCGGGCGACGACGGCGTAATGGAAGCGTTCAGCCTGGGCCTGGGCGATCCTATCCCCTTCTCCGCCGAACATGGTCAGGGCCTGGCCGACCTTTTCCAGGCTCTCCTGCCCTATATCGACCGCGAGGAAGAGGAGGAGGAGGCCGAACCCGATGAAGCCGACATCGAATCCGCACCGCTCAAACTGGCCATTGTCGGCCGCCCCAACGCGGGCAAGTCGACCCTCATCAATCGCCTGCTGGGCGAAAACCGCCTGCTGACCGGCCCGGAAGCGGGCATCACCCGCGACAGCATCGCGGTCGATTGGAAATGGACCAGCGCCGACGGCCAGGAACGCCCGGTCCGCCTGATCGACACCGCCGGCATGCGCAAGCGCGCCAAGGTGCAGGACAAGCTGGAAAAGCTGGCGGTTTCGGACGGCCTGAACGCTGTGAACTTCGCCGAAGTGGTGGTGCTTCTGCTTGACTCCACCCGCGGGCTGGAGGCGCAGGACCTGCGCATCGCGGACAAGGTGATCGAGGAAGGCCGCGCCCTCGTCATTGCCCTCAACAAATGGGATACGGTGGAAAACGGCTCGGCGCTCTATCAGGGCATCAAGCAGGCGTTGTCCGACGGCCTCGCGCAGATACGCGGCGTACCGATCATGACCGTCTCAGCCTCCACCGGCAAGGGACTGGACGATCTCATCCGCGTCGCCTTCGAAACACGCACCGCCTGGTCGCAGCGCGTGTCGACCGGAATCCTCAACCGCTGGTTCGAACGCGCGCTGGAGGCCAATCCGCCCCCTGCTCCCGGCGGAAAGCGGATCAAGCTTCGCTACATCACCCAGAACAAGACCCGCCCGCCGACCTTCGTGCTGTTCGGTACCCGGCTGGATGAGCTGCCGGAAAGCTATCGCCGCTATCTTGTCAACGGCATCCGCAAGGAACTGGGCTTTGGCGCCGTGCCGGTGCGCCTGACGCTGCGCAGCGCCAAAAATCCCTATGCCAGCAAGTGAGGCCGTGCATATCGATGCCAGGGGGATGAAATGCCCCTGGCCCGCCCTGCGCGTGGCAAGGGCGATGCGTTCGGGACATGCGGTCACGGTGGAGGCCGACGATCCGATCGCGCCGGCGGAACTGGAGGCTTTGGCGCGGCAGCAGGGCTGGCAATTCACCGCCACTGGCGCCTCGCTTTTCGAGATTTCCAGATCGCCATGACGCCCGTGGGACGGCACTGGATTATATGGGGCTTTCGATCTTTCGCGACTTAACCCCCTATTTACGCTCTTCTTCTATACTGCCCCCGGCAAGGCAGGGAGTGTCAGGGTGTCATATCAAGAGGCCGAACTGGTCAATTGGACGGATTTTGCCAAATCCCGTTCGGAGTTGGGCACCGCCTTCCTCCGTATCCTGGGCTATTTCCGCGAGGATGGCGAAAAGGCGATAAGCGCGATCGAAGAGGCATTTCGCGGTCGCAACGCCGCTGCACTGGTCACCCCGGCGCACACGCTGAAGGGCGAGTCGGGCCAATTCGGCGCCTATCGACTGAGCGTCCTGGCCGAGAAGATAGAGATGGTCGCCCGCCGCTGCGTCGAGAGCCGGGAAGGGCCCGATGAACTGATCGAGGACGTGGTTGCGCTGCGCCCTTGTTTCACCGAGACGATGGCGCTGCTCGACCGCGACGCAAATCCACTCGTCGCGCGCCGCCCGCAGGGCTTTGGCAGACGCGTCGACAGTCCCGCCCCCGGATTCGGCCGCGCCGCGGGTTGATTGCGCGGTCAGGCAGGCGCAGGCGCCGGACCATGCATGGAGCGATTTCCACTCGGATCGCATCATCTGACGGTCAAGAAATAGCGGCACCACAAGGATAGGGTGATCGTTCTGGTCCAATCGGATCGAAGACCGCTCCAGGCGTCTGCCCCCATTAGGTATTGAAATAAAACGGGTCATGGCCCCATATGCTGGCCATGACCCGTTTCTCCGTACTGGACCTCGTCCCCGTCAACGAAGGCAGCACTGCCGGTGAAGCGCTGAACCGCGCCGCTGCCTTTGCCATTCATGCCGAAACCCTCGGGTTCCACCGCTACTGGGTGGCGGAACATCATGGCATGCCGGGCATCGCCTCCGCCGCGACCGCCGTGGTGCTGGCGCATATCGGAAGGGCCACCAGCCGCATTCGAATCGGTGCGGGCGGCATCATGCTGCCCAATCATGCACCATTGCTGATCGCTGAGCAGTTCGGCACGCTGGCCGCACTCTTTCCGGGCCGCGTCGACCTCGGCCTAGGACGCGCTCCCGGCTCCGACCAGCGCGTGGCGCAGGCGATGCGACGAACGCTGAGCGGCGGACCCGACGAATTCCCGCGCGATGTGATGGAATTGCAGGCCTATTTCGCCGGCGACGCGCGCCTCGGCTTCCGGGCAACGCCTGGCGCAGGAGAGGATGTGCCGCTCTGGATTCTCGGCTCCAGCCTCTACGGCGCGCAACTGGCCGCCGCGCTTGGCCTGCCCTACGCCTTCGCCTCGCACTTCGCGCCCGGCGCGCTGGACGAGGCCATCGCCATCTACCGCCGTGATTTTCAACCCTCGGCGCAGCTTGAACATCCTTATGTTATGGCGGGCTACAATGTCTTCGCCGCCGATACGATGGACGAAGCCAGGCTGATCGCAACATCCATGCAGCAGGCCTTTGTTCGACTGCGCACCGGGCAGCCGGGCAAGCTGCAACCGCCCGTTCCCGGCTATTATGAAAGCCTGCCCCCGCAGGCGCAGGCGATGCTGGCCGATGTATTGAGCGCTTCGACCATCGGCACCCAAGCCGATGTGGAGCGCGACCTGGCGGCCTTCATCCGCCGCACTCAGGTGGATGAAATCATCATCGGCGGCCAGATTCACGATCTGGCTGCACGCAAGCGCAGTCTGGAGATCGCCATGGCAGCCGGTCAGGCGGCGTCAGACAGACATCAGCCGGCCCCCGCTCAATAGCTTCGCCAGCCCTGGCGCGGCGCGGCTGAGCATGGATCCGAGCATCACCACGGCCATCAGCACCAACAGCGGCTGAACCAGCAGATAGGCCGGATAGAAGGGCGATCCCAGCTTTCCGAACAGTTGACCCAGCACCGGCCCTCCCAGCCAGATCAGGATGAGGTGTGAGCAGAACAGGAAGAAGGCGAACGGCTCGATTCGCAGCAGCATTCCCCGTGCCGCGCTGGCCGCCAGCGACCAGGCCAACCGCCAGAAGAACAACGCAGCCGCGATCCGCACCGCCATGTCAAGGATGCCCGTCCCGATGCCCGGTGGCAAGACGCCCGGATGCAGGGACATATAGAGCTGTGCCGTCATCAACAGCGCAAAGGGCGCCGCTGCAACCATCCAGGGCAGCGCTGACATCCGGCTTGCCAGCCCTTCGCGCCGTGCGATGATGCCCATGGTGAAGAAGAACAGGATCGACGCTCGCATCAGCACTGGCGGTCCCCAGCCCATGATCTGGCACAGCGCCGCCATCGCCGCGACCATGGCCAGCGCCCAGCCGGGCAGGCGAACGAGCAGGGGGGCCGCGAGCATGCACAGGAACAGGTCGCGCAAAAACGGCATCTGCACATTGATGTCGGGATTGCGGCTGACGATGAACAGTTCCTGGAACATCCAGTCGCCGGACGAAGGCACTGGCGCCGACAGGCCCAGTACCCAGGCCGCACCCGACACAAGCAGGATCGCCAGCGCATTCCACAGGATCATAGGCAGCAGGATTGTCCGCGCCTTGCGCCCGACATGACGCAGCCAGTCATGCGTTCGCGACGATCCCGCGACCAGCCAGCCAGAAATCAATCCGAGCAAAGGTACGGCGCTGCGCCCGAAAACCTCCATCAGGCCCCAGCGCAAGCTGTCCTGTGGCGTCCCCCGCAGGCTTTCCAGATCGTGCCCGTTAAGGCCTGTCCATGCATGGACATAGACCACGCCCAGAATGCAGATCACCCGCGCGATGGAAATCGCATCGGATTGCCGCGCCACGTCGGTCATCGGCATCCGCGACACAGGATATCCCCGACTTTCGGTCAATGTTTCAACAGCCAAGCCTGACACGCATTTCCTCTGACCAACACGGCGCCAGACTGGCCGCACCAACAACATGGGCAGGCGATAAGCAGAATCTTTACCGGTCGCCGGTTAAATCGATCCAACGTGCCGGAATCCCGTCCGGTCGAGGGAAAAGCAGGTTCATGACCCAGATGCACGGTGCAGACCATTTTGCCGGCGCGCAGCCGCATGTCTTCCAGGCTCCTGTCGATGCCATGGGAATGGTTTTCCAGATCGCCGGATCCAGTTCGCAACTGATCATCGACGCTGCCCGCATTGCGTCACTGGCGCATGATCCCGACCCTTCGCTCGCCATGGCGGGGCAGGTCGGCAGCCAGGTCAAGATGCGCGTTGGCCCCGTCTGGCTGATCGCCAGCGTCCGCGCCATGGCGATGGACCGGCAGGACAGCAACAGCATCATTGTCGACATCGATTTTCTGGGCGAAGGCGATGAAGAGAAGCTGACGGGGCGGATCTACCGCTTCCGCCGCGGCGTGACCCGCTATCCGACGCCGGGGACGGAGGTCTATCCGGTGTCGAGCGCGGACATGCAGCAGATCTATTCCGCCGACGACCGGCCCCATGTGCAGATCGGCACCGTTTATCCCACGTCCGACACCCGCGCCGCGCTCTATGTCGATTCGATGCTGGGCAAGCATTTCGCCCTGCTGGGTTCGACCGGCACCGGCAAATCGACCAGCGCCGCACTGATCCTGCACCGCATCTGCGACCTGTCGCCGCAGGGCCATATCGTGATGATCGACCCCCATGGCGAATATGGCGCCGCCTTCCAGCAGAATGGCGCGGTCTACGACGTCAACAACCTCGCCCTGCCCTATTGGCTGATGAATTTCGAGGAGCATTGCGAGGTGTTCGTCACCTCGGAAGGCTCCGAGCGGACGGTGGATTGCGACATCCTGGCCAAATGCCTGCTTGCCGCGCGGTCGAAAAACCGGCTGGCGGAGAGCATTGGCCGGCTGACCGTCGACTCACCTGTGCCCTATATGCTGTCGGATCTCACCAACATCCTTCAGAACGAGATGGGGAAGCTGGACAAGGGTACCGGATCGCTGCCCTATATGCGGCTGAAGACCAAGATCGACGAGATCAGGAGCGATCCACGCTACAGCTTCATGTTCTCCGGCATGCTGGTCGCGGATTCGATGCAGGAATTCCTTGCCAAGATTTTCCGTCTGCCCTCCGGCGGCAAGCCGATCTCGATCATCGATGTGTCGTCCATGCCGTCCGATATCACCTCCGTGGTGGTGTCGGTGCTGTCGCGGCTGGTGTTCGACTATGCGCTATGGGCGCGGGACGAGCCACAGCGCCCGATCCTGCTCGTCTGCGAGGAAGCCCACCGCTACATCCCCAGCAGCACCAGCGGCAGCGGGCAGGCCGTTCGCCGCATCCTGGAACGGATCGCAAAGGAAGGCCGTAAATATGGCGTGTCGCTGGGCCTTATCACCCAACGTCCGTCGGACCTTGCGGAAGGCGTGCTGTCGCAATGCGGCACGATCATCTCCATGCGCCTCAACAATGACCGCGACCAGGCATTTGTGAAGGCTGCCATGCCGGAAGGCGCGCGCGGCTTCCTCGATTCCATCCCCGCGCTGCGCAACCGGGAAGCGATCATCTGCGGCGAAGGCGTCGCCGTGCCGATCCGCGTGGCGCTGGACAATCTGGAGGAAGCACGTCGTCCCGCTTCGGGCGATCCGAGCTTTACGGAACTCTGGCGCCAGTCGGGCGGAGAAGCGGAGATACTGGCGCGCACCATCACGCGCTGGCGCAGCCAGGGGCGATAGGCTTCTATCCCGCCGGGACGACCCGCCCGGCTGGTTCGCTCTCCGCATTGACACTTTCGCGGCACTCTTCCTGGTTCACGGGAACGAGCAGCTTCGCCTTCCGCCAGCCACCCTGCAGATAGACCAGCCCGGCAAGCAGGAAGGCAGCAGCCGAACCCGCAGGAAAACTCAGCCACAGGGCATCCGCACCCAGATGCGGATAGCCCAGATGGTAGAAGCCCAGCCGCACTGCGAAGAGAGTGAACACAAGGATCAGCAACGGCCGCACCACCACGCCGTTGGCCCGCATCACCCCGAACAGGATCATCGTGCCGCCGAACAGCATGAAGCTCCAGCTCGCCAGAAGCTGCATGTGCCAGGCAGCGGCGATCGCTGCCTCATTCTGTCCCAGGAACAGCGACAGCAACGGCGCGTGGAACAGCAGGATGACAGCGACCATCGTGCCGGTGATCAGAAACAGATAACCCATGCCATAGCCGGTGATGCGGCCGATCCGATCCCATCGGCCAGCGCCGATATTCTGCGCCGCCATGGCGCTGACCGCCGCGCCCATCGCCATGGCCGGCATCTGGAGATAGGTCCAGATCTGCTGGGCCGCGCCATAGGCCGCAGTGACAAGGAACCCCTCGCGATTGACGAGGCCGATCATCACCAGTCCCGACGTGGACATGACGATCATCTGCAATCCCATGGGCAGCCCCTTGCCGAACAGAAGCCGCATCTGGTCCGGCGCCGGGCGCAGATATGCCAGTTCCCGCCCGCGCAGCCGCAGCGGCAGATCCTTCGCATAGGTGTAGAGGATGATGCCGATAAGGCTGATCACGCCCGCCGCCGCCGTGGCAGCGGCCGAACCGCCGATTCCCATGGCCGGAATCGGGCCAAGACCCAGGATCAACACGGGGTTGAGGACCAGATCGACACCGACGCTCACGAGCATGAAGATCAACGGCGTTCGCGCATCGCCCGTTCCGCGCAGGCCCATCATCATCATGACGCTCAGCAGGGAAGCGGGCATGGCGACGAAGATCACCCGCAAATAGATGAGCGCAAGGTCGAACGCCTCCGCCGGGGTCGCCAGCAGCCTCAACAAGGCCGGCGCGCCGATCCATCCGGCGGTCGCTACGACCAGACCCAGCAGGGTGCAGAAACCAACAGCCGATCCGAAAGCCCTGCGCGCCGCGTCAAGATCGTTCCGCCCTACCGCCTGCGCAACCATCACCGTCGACGCCATGCCAAACCCGAACACGACGGAGAACATCAGGAACATGGTGATGTTCGCATTGGCGGTCGCCGCCAGCGCCTGCGCGCCCAGGAAACGGCCGACCCAAATGGCGTTGATCGATCCGTTCAGCGACTGGAGGATGTTGGACGCCAATGTCGGGATGGCGAACAGCAGCAACGCCGATGCAATCGGTCCTTGCGTCAGGTCTCTGGCCCGCTGTTCCCCTGCAACCATGAACCCTCCTGTCCCTTGCGGATGACAACTCGCACCATCTGGCTGACCCGGTGACTCCCGGTCAGATTCCTTCGCCGGTCAGGCGAGCCGTTCCAGCGCCGCCTTCAATCTTTCCGCCTCTGCCGCCTTTTCACCATGATCCTCGCGCGCCTTGGCCACCGCCTCGGGCTTGGCCTTCTCGACGAAGCTGGGATTGGAAAGACGCCCGGACAGCGAATCCCGTTCCTTCTCGGCCGCCGCCAAGGCCTTGGCGAGCCGCGCTTTCTCGGCGGCGATGTCGATCACGCCTTCCAGCGGCAGGATGAAGGTCGCCTCGTCCACCACGATCTGCGCCGCGCCGCCCGTGACGCTATCGCCAAAGGAGAGGCTTTCCACCCGGCCCAGACGCGCCAATGCGGCCCCCTGGCGATCGATGCGGCGGCGGGTTTCCTCGGCCGCGTCATGCACGACCACGCTGAGCTTCGCGCCGGGCGGCACGTTCAGTTCGGTGCGCGCCGTCCGCATCGCGCCGATCAGCCGGATAAGCCAATCGATCTCCCCCTGCGCCTCGCTGTCGACGGCATAGAGCACCTGCGGCCAGCGGGCGACGATCAGTTCTGTTTCGCGGCTGCCGGTCAGATTCCATAACTCTTCGGTAATGAAGGGCATGAACGGATGCAGCATCACCAGGATCTGGTCGAACGCCCAACCCGCGACGGCGCGCGTTTCCTCGTCCATCGAGCCCTTGGTAAGCTCGATATACCAATCGCAAAACTGGTCCCAGACGAAGTGATAAATGGCGTTGGCCGCGGCGTCGAACCGCAGTTCAGACATGGCAGTGTCGATCGCCTGGACGGTCGCCACCGTCTCCGCGATGATCCAGCGATTGACCGGGGCTTCCGCATGGGGTGCCTCATGGCTGGTCGATGCGGCGACGCCGTTGGATTGCAGGAAACGCGCCGCGTTCCACAACTTCGTCGCGAAGTTGCGATAGCCCTCGACGCGCTTTTCATCCATCTTCACGTCGCGCCCCTGGCTTTCCATGGCCGCCATGAAGAAACGCAGCGCATCGGCGCCGAACCTGTCGATCAGGCCCAGCGGATCGACGACATTGCCCTTGGACTTGGACATTTTCTGCCCATCCGCGGCCCGCACCAGACCGTGAAGATAGAGCTTGCGCCATGGCACATCACCCATGAACTCCAGCCCCTGCATCGCCATGCGCGCATCCCAGAAAAACAGGATGTCGAAGCCGGAGATCAGCAGGTCATTGGGGTAATGGCGCTTGAGCGTCTCGGTCTCCTCTGGCCAGCCCAGCGTGCCAAAGGGCCAGAGTGCGGAGGAGAACCAGGTATCGAGCACGTCGGGATCGCGGACCAGCGCCTTGTTCCCGGCCATCGCCTGCGCTTCTGCTTCGCTCTCCGCGACATAGGGATTGCCGTCCTCGTCATACCAGGCGGGAATCTGATGTCCCCACCAGAGCTGGCGCGACACGCACCAGGGCTGGATATTCTCCATCCAGTTGAAGAAGGTCTTTTCCCATGTTCTGGGCACGATCTCGATCCGCCCGTCGCGCACCGCCTGCATCGGCGCGACCGCCAGCTTCTCCGCATCGACATACCATTGATCGGTCAACCACGGCTCGATCACCACGCCCGAACGGTCGCCAAAGGGCGTCTGGATGGTGCGCGGCTCTGCGTCGGAGAGGACTTCCTCGCCCTCCTTGTTCTTCGAGACGTGCGGCACCAGCAGGCCGAGCGCCTTCATCTCCGCCACCACCAATTCGCGCGCGCCGTCCACGCCATCCTTCCGGAAACGGTGCAGCCCCAGGAACCTATCCGGGATCAGCCCGTCGGCGGTCTGGATCACATGGGCGTCGGCGTCGAACATGTTGAGCATCTCGGCGGCGCGGAAGCCCGCCCGTCTGCCCACTTCGAAATCGTTGAAATCATGCCCCGGCGTGATCTTGACCGCGCCCGATCCGAGTTCAGGATCAGCATGCTCGTCGCCCACTATCCTGAAACGCCGGCCAGTGATCGGCTGGAGGATGTCCTTGCCGATGACGTCCCGGTAGCGGGGGTCGTCCGGATGAACCGCGACCGCCATGTCCGCCAGCATCGTTTCCGGCCTTGTCGTCGCGACCACGATATGGTCGGCCCCGCTGGGGAGCTTGACCCCATCGGCGAGCGGATAGCGGAAGTGCCAGAAGCCGCCCTTCACCTCCTGCGTCTCGACCTCCAGGTCCGAAATCGCCGAGCGGAAGCGCGGATCCCAGTTCACCAACCTCTTGTCGCGATACAGCAGGCCACGCCTGTGCAATTCCACGAACACCTTGATGACGGCTTTCGAAAAGCCCTCGTCCATGGTGAAGCGCTCATTGGCCCAATCCATGGAACAGCCCAGGCGGCGAAGCTGGCGCGTGATCGCACCGCCGCTTTCCGTCTTCCATTCCCACACCTTCTCGACGAACTGCTCGCGGGTGTAGTTGGTGCGCTTGTCCTGCTGCGCCTCCATCTGCCGCTCGACCACCATCTGCGTCGCGATGCCCGCATGGTCGGTCCCCACCACCCACAGCGCGTCCTTGCCGCGCAGCCGCTCGTAGCGGATGACGATGTCCTGCAAGGTGTTGTCGAGCGCATGGCCGATATGCAGGCTGCCCGTGACGTTCGGCGGCGGGTTGACGATGGTGAAGGGTTCAGCATCGGGCCGGGCCGGGCGGAACAGCCCCCGCTCCTCCCAATGGGCGTACCAGCGGGACTCGATTTCGGCGGGGTCGAAGGTCTTGGGCAATTCGGTCATAGGCTGGCCTTTACGCAAGGCGGCGGCGGCGTCAAATATCCGCTGCATCTTTCCTCCGTCCATGAGGCAAAAAAGCCGTGACCGCATCCCCAAAGCCGCTGACCATCGTACTGATCCCCGGCCTGATGAACGATGGCTGGGTCTGGCACGGCGTGATCGGCGCGCTGAGCCGCCTTGGCTCCATCCATATCGCCCGCACCGACGGCTGCGATTCTCTGGCTGCCATGGCCCGGAATATCGCGGACAGGGTCAGCGGTCAGATGGTGGTCATCGGCCACAGCATGGGCGGCCGGGTCGCGCTGGAGCTGGCGGACCAGGTGGCGGACCGCATGGTGGGACTGGCGCTGCTGGATACGGGCGCGGGCGGCCCCAAGGCGCATGAGGCGGAAGGACGCCTGAAACTGGTCGATCTCGCCCGTAGAGAGGGCATGGGCAGCGTCGCGAAACAGTGGATGCCCCCCATGTTGGCGCCGCACCGGCTGGAGGATGTGGCGTTGATCGAGGGCATCACCGACATGCTGCTGCGCGCCGACGCCGATATTTTCGCAGCCCAGCAGAAGGCCCTGCTCAGCCGGCCGGATCGATTGGACCTGCTTGCGTCCATAAGCTGCCCCATCCTCGCGGTCACCGGCAGCGAGGACAATTGGGCTCCCCCGGCCCAACATCAGGAGATGGTCGACCGCGCCCCCCGTGCCCGGCTGGAAGTGGTGGAGGGCGCTGGCCATATGCTGCCTGTCGAGGCGCCGGAGAAGCTGGCGGAGATACTGACCGGCTTCATCCGCGCTATCGCCTGATCCGCCCTAATTTGGAGCGCAGACCCATAGAAGTCTCACCGATCCTGCTTCTTCGTCCACCGATCCAGCCAGCCCAGTGCCTCGTCATACCATTGCAGCGAGTTGCGCGGCTTCAGCACCCAGTGATTCTCGTCCGGGAAGATCAGCAGCTTTGACGGCACGTTTCGCCTCTGCAGCGCGGTGAAGGCCGCCAGTCCCTGCGTGTAGGGAATGCGGAAATCCTTTTCGCTGGTCACCACCAGCATCGGCGTCTTCCATTGGGTCACATGGTTGACCGGGTTCCATTTTTCGAACTCTTGCGGATTTTCATAATAGGGTCCGCCATGTTCCCATTCGTCGAACCACAATTCCTCGGTTTCATAAGCCATGGCACGGGCGTCGAACACGCCGTCATGCTGGACGATGCACTTGAAGCCGTCGGGCCAGTTCCCTTCGATCCAGTTCATCATGTAACCGCCATAGCTGGCGCCAAGTGCGCAGCCGTTTCCTGCGTCGACCTGCGCGTCCCGCGCTGCGGCGGCTGCCAGACCCAGTTTCAGGTCCTCCAGGGGCTTGCCGCCCCAATCCTTGTTGATGCTGTCGGTAAAGGCCTGCCCATAGCCCGTCGAACCATGGAAATCGACGATGACCGCTGCATAGCCATGGGAAGCGAACAGCTTGGGATTCCAGCGGTAGGACCAGCTGTCGTTGAAGCTGCCTTGCGGGCCGCCGTGGACGAGCAAGGCCACCGGCAGCTTGCCCCCAATCCCCTTCGGCTTCACGATCTGGCCCCAGACAATGTCGCCATTCGCGCCCCTGAAGCTGTATCGCTGCACCGACACATCGTCGACCCCGGCCAGCTTGTCCCCATTGACGCTGGTCAACCGAACGGCCCTACCCTTGCCGCCCGGCATCTTCCAGAAATCGGCGGGCGACTGAATGCTGTCGAGCGTGTAGACGAAGCCGCCCTTGGGCAGCGGCAGGACGCTGCCCGCATGACCCGCCTGCGTCAGCCGCGTGACCTTGCCCGACGCGGCGTCCACGCGGAATACCGGATGGTCCAGCACATCATCGGCGGTAACCAGAATGCCCCTGCCATCGGCTTCCCACACAATGGACGCGACCGATCGGTCCCACGCCTCGGTCAGCGCCCTCGTCTCGCCCGTCGCGATGTCGCGCAGCATCAACACCTGCCGGTCACTCTCATAGCCCGGCCGCTTCATCGCGGCATAGGCAAGCCATTTTCCATCGGGCGACACCGCGGGCATGCTGTCCATCGCATCATTGGCGTCCGTCAGATCGACGGGTGCCGCGCGCCCGTCAGCGGGAACCGCGAAAATATCCATGTTGGTGGACAGGGATTCGATGCGCCCCGCCTCGCGCAGCGTGAAGAACAGAGTCTTGCCGTCGACGCTCCAGGCGATCTCTTCGGCACCGCCAAAGGGTTTGGACGGGCTGTCTCCGACCAGCGCACCCATGACCGACACGGCATTGCCGCCATCCAGCGGCATCACGAAGATCTGCGAGCGTTGCCCGTCCGCCCATGTATCCCAATGGCGCACGAACAACTGGTCATAGACGCGTCCCGTGCCAGCCGTGGGCGGGGGCGCGGCCTTTACATCGTCAAGGGTCTTCGCACCCACGGGCCGGTCTGCCCACAGCGCGACGCGATCACCCGCCGGACTGAGCAGGAACCCCGAAATCCCGCCGGGCGCCTTCGTCACCTGCTCGCTCTTACCGTCCTGGACGACGACCCGCCAAAGCTGGTCTTCCCCACTCCGGTTGGAGAGATAGTAGAGCGATCTGCCGTCCGTCGAAAAGGCTGGCGCGCTTTCATTCTTGTCCGGGAGGGAGGCAATCATGCGAGGCGCCGCACCCGCCTTGCTCAGGTCCAGCAGATACAGGTCCGTCCTTCCCCTGTTCCCTGCAAGATCGGTCGCTCGCGATTGATAGGCGAGCCATCGCCCGTCGCGGGAAAGCGCCGGCGCCGACACGCGACGCAGGTCGACCATATCGCCGGGCGTGAATGGCCGGGCAGAGGCTGGCGCGGCGATCCACGCCGCTTGAGCGAGAGCCAGAGCACCAAGTCCCGCTTGCAGAAGAGATTTCATCGATGACACCCTTGAACCGGATCGCGCCGCTTTTCGCGGCGGCGACGAAGCTATGAACAAGGGTGTAGGCAGCCGCCGGCTGGCTCGCAAGGATCAGCCACTGGTGCGTAATAAAATAACAAAGACCGAATGATCGCGGTCAGTTCAGCATGATTGCGGCGGGAGACAAGCAACCGCACCTCGCAATGGCGCGAATCAGAGCGTCTCGACTCAGCGGCCCGTGATTCGGGCGATTTCCTTGGCGACCATGTCCTCGACCATCTGCGGCAAGCGCGCGTCCAGCCATTCCTTCAGCATCGGCTTCAGCATCGAACGCACCAGCCCATCCAGCGTATTGTCTTCGCCTTCCCTGGGCGTAACGAGCATGGATGACAGGGCGGACAGGGAATGCCGGGCCGCAACTTCGCTTTCGACGGACAGGATGGACGCATCTTCCTGCTCGGCAGCAGGCCGGGACGCGCGGGACGTTCGATGAGCAGGCATGGGTTCCTCCACAGCAACCTCGTCGGTCAGTTCCAGCACTTCGTCGCCAGCTGGTTCGGACAGGGCCTCCGGCACGGAAACAGGCCGGACCTTCTGCGCGGCTTCTCCGCGTGCTCGGCGTGGCAGGGTCTGCACCGCTTCCTCGCCCTCTTCAGCGATGATCCGCTTGATGGACGAGAGGATGTCCTCCATCGAGGGTTCCTTGCTCATGTCGCCCATGGTTAACCCCTATTCCTGTCCCCGTTAACGCCATACCACCAAGGAACGCTCCTGAGGTTAAAATTGCGTTAAGGCTGCGCCAAACCGGGGTCCACATTGGCGTTTTGCGCCGGGGAGTCAACGGTCCGCGTCGATTGAACCTTTGGCGCCGGGTCGAAATCCCAATCGAACCATTTGCCCTTCACCCGGTCATAATTAACCATCGGGTCATAAAGCGTACCGGTTTCGAGGTTCAGGTCATCCGCCTCGGCATGGCCCATGGCCGCCAACAGGCTGAAGCCGGCGACATAGGCGTTGCGGCGCGCCGTCACCAGTTGAACCTTGGCGTTCACCGCTTCCTGCTCGGCATTCAAGATGTCCAATATGGTGCGGCTGCCGACGGAATTTTCCGCTCTCACGCCTTCCAGCGACAGGTTCGCCGCGTCCACCGCCTTCTGGTTGGACTGGATGCTCTCCAGCGACGCCTGCCAGCTTGCATAAGCCGAACGGGCCTGCGCGATCACGCCGCGCTCGACCTCGATCACCTGCTCCATAGCCTGCGATTCGAGCGCCTGGCGCTGCCGCACCTGCGCGGCCGGACGTCCGCCCTGGTAGAGTGGAATGCTGAGTTGCACGCCTGCCGAGGCCTGCTTGTTGACCTGCGACCCGTCGGCGCTGTTCATGGCGCTCAGCGTATCAAGATAATTGGTGTAACCCGCCTGGGTGAAGGCGGAGAGCGTGGGCGATACCGCTGCCTTGGCAACATTGACATCGTAAGCCGTCGCTTCCCGATTCTTGGCGGCGGCCAGGATATCCGGATTGTCCTTCAGTGCGACCTGTACCGCGGCATCAGGGGACGCCGGCAGTCCCGGAAGCGCTGGCGGCGGCTGAAGATCGTCCGGCGCCTCGCCGATTAGCGCGATGTAATTTTCCCGGCTGGTGATCAGGTTCGCCTCGGCCGTCTGGAGGCTGGAGCGGGCCAGCGCCAATCGCGATTCGGACTGCGCGACATCCGTTCGGGTCACGTCCCCCACTTCGAAACGGTCGCCTGTCGCCTGGAGATTGACCTCCAGCGCCCTCACATTGGCCTGGTTGAGCGCGACCACGGCACTGTCGCGGATCACGTCCATATAGGCGGCAACCACGCGGGAAAAGACACTCGCCTCCGTCCCGCGAAGATCTGCCTGCCCTGCTGCCACGCGGGTCTTCGCCGCCTTCACGCCGTTACGCACGGCGCCGCCGGAATAAAGCGGTACGGTCAACTGGGCATTCGCATCCACCGTCCGCTGCGGCGAAGTGAAGCTGATCGTCGGCTTGAGAATGCTTTCCGTATAGGTCCCGGTCGCTCCAAGCGAGGGTCGCCCCGCCGCCTTCTGGATAGGCACGCCCTCATCGGTCGCCTGTTGCCCGGCACGCGCGCCGGTAAGCGTCGGGTTGGAGCGATAGGCCTTGGCCAGAGCCCCCTGCAGGGTCTCCGCATGAACCGTCCCGGCCATGGCAGAGGACACCGACAGCAACAGGATGAGGGCATTACGCCCCGAAAGCCAAGATCTTGCTGTCATGTCCCCCCCATAGGCCCTTTCAGAACACAAATCGTTCCGGTGCGGCAAAGCCCGGAAGTACGACCATTTCCATGTCGGCGAGGCGGGAAAGACCCAGCACCCCCGACACCACCCGACCGCTGCACAGGCGGGTCACGCCACGCTCCACAATGCCTGTCACCACCCGCGCGCCATCGGCAAGCTGCTGAACGAGCACGGCGGGCACTTCCTCCACCGCGCCGTCGACGAACAGCACATCATAGGGCGCGCCAACGGCAGAACCAGCATTCAGAGGGCCGCGAACCACGGTTACGCCATCGACCGCGATGTCCGGTCCGCCCTCTTCCTCGACCGCGGTGACCTGCGCACCCAGCGTCGCCAGCAGTGCCGCGCTGTAGCCTGTGGCCGCGCCGATCAACAGCGCCCTGTCGCCCTTGGCGATCTGCGCTTCCTTCAGCAGACGGCCCGTGACCAGCGGCGGATTGAGCGCGCGACCGCCCGCAAGCGGGACCGGCCGATCGACATAGGCCATGGCCCGCCGCTCAGCCGGCACGAATTCCTCCCGCGCCACATGCGCCATCGCCGCGATCACGCGCTGATCATCCACATCGCTGGTGCGAAGCTGGCTTTCGACCATGGCGGCCCGCATCGATGAAAAATTCTGCTCCGTCACGACAATTCCTCGACTGGGATAGCTTTTAGGAAAGCTGTATTAGGAAAGCAATACAGCAAAGATATAAATCGGACCTCTAAATCAGCCAACGAGCCACGCCAAGCGGCTTTACGTTCTCCAACACCAGAATCTTGCGCTACGATATCACAGCGCTGCTTGACTTTGCATCAAAAGCCGCACATTTGCGGCCACCCACGCCGAGGCCCGATGGCGGAGTGGTGACGCAGCGGACTGCAAATCCGTATACGCCGGTTCGATTCCGGCTCGGGCCTCCAGATTGCTGTCAGCCAATGCTCGCTGATAATTAAAAAACCCATGATTTCCGCTAGTTTACAGGTAATCGCTGATTGGCAGCGACTGCCTCTATTTGCCTGTGACCGCAGACGATGGGGGCCTACCTTGGGGGCCTCGCGAGGCCCGCTGACATCCAAAGCGGTTGCCGAGACCCTTTTGAACATGGCCATCGCAGCCTGCCTCATTCCGCTGATCATGGCGTGGCTCTGGCGTCGTTTCCAATACGGGACCGACAGGCTGCGGAAGCCACGAGAGCCAATCTACGCGAACGCCACCGACGAGACGCGGGAAGCGCTTGAAAAGCTCTTTGCCTATCTCCAGCGCGAAAGCGCACCAAGGGCCTACTACCGCAACTGGAGTGGCACCCCGATCTATCTGGGGCGCCGTTATTTCTTCGGAAATTTACGAGTCCTGCTTCTGTCGGAATTTGCCGCCGTCCGGGCGCTTTGCGTCTCGCTGGGCGGGAACCGGATTTCCGGCGCGATCAAGATCGAGAAAGACCCCGACGAGGTTATCAAGGAACTCGGCATCAAACCCAAGCGGGCCGGTGGTCCAGGCCGGAACGCGAAATATGCCTATAGCGACGCTCTTATATCTCTGATCGGCGACGCTCGACTGAGCGCGCTGGACATGAGCAACCGGGCAGCGGCGATCAGGGCAATCAAGAAATGGCTGTCGGAATGGTTTGAGGAACATGCAGACGAGACCGGGGACGTGCCACGTGGCGACCTTCTCGCTCCCTATGCAGAAAAAATTTGCGTGCATTCAGACAGGGCGAGAAGCGGCACCGCGCCCATCGGCAGCCAGACTGGGCTAGAATTCATTCACACATCTATTCAAGTTCGAATGTTTCAAACAGCAATTATGCACCTTTGCACTGCACATAAAGGATGACCGCTAATCAGCTAGGCGGCGTGGACAAAATCGGGGTGGGCTGGATGCCTATCGGGGTTGGTCGCCGGTGACGAATTGCACGACAAAGAACAACACGGCGCATCCGCACC
>Ga0207678_10000582_pt1 | contig 33438 bp, 28 predicted proteins | sample KBSC63metaG_FD_184319 | JGI IMG/M metagenome (GOLD analysis project Ga0207678, IMG submission 184319) | Corn rhizosphere microbial communities from Kellogg Biological Station, Michigan, USA - KBS C6-3 metaG (SPAdes) (version 2) | ecosystem: Host-associated > Plants > Roots > Rhizosphere > Soil ... | reverse complement strand
CGCCCCATGTCCGGATTCTCGGACATGGGTTTCTCTGTTCCCCACTATCTGTTTACCCGGAATATTCAAGCCGCTCGCCAAAACATTTGTTACCTTGGGAAGGCTGAAATCTCTTCTCTTCGGGATCGCTCATGGCCAAACTCAAATCCGCAACAAAACGCTACTACCCGACTCCAGCCCTTGAAAAGGGCCTTGACATCCTCGAACTCTTCGCAGCCACTCCTACCGGCCTCACGGTGAGTGAAGTCGCCCGGCGGCTGAACCGCACCGTCTCAGAGATCTTTCGCATGTTGCTCTGCCTGGAGCAGCGCGGCTACCTCGCCCAATCGGCAAACAAAGAACGCTATCAACTTACGCTTCGCCTCTTTCGCCTCGGACAGGAGCATCCTCCCACCAAGCGGCTCGTCACCGAGGCTCTCCCCGCCATGCACCAGGTCGCGCACGAGCTTCGCCAGTCCTGCCATCTCGGCGTGCTCGATGGCGGCCACGTCGTCATCCTCGCCCAGGTCGACTCCCCCGAATCGACCGGCTTCTACGTCAAGGTCGGCTCCAAAGTCGACCTGATGCACGCCGCCACCGGCCACGTCATCCTCGCCCACCAGGACCCGGATTCCTGCCAGCGCGCCATCGACGAGTGGGCTCTCGAAACGAAGAAAAGAAAGCCCGCCGACCTCGACGAGCACCTCGCCAAAATCCGTGGTCGCGGATATGAGCGCCGTGCCAGCTACGAGGTCACCGGCGTCGTCAACATCAGCTTTCCCGTCCTCAACGCCCAGGGAAACGCCGTTGCCGGCCTCACCGTCCCCTACGTCAAACGCCTCGAAGACACCATCGGCATCCCGCAGATCATCGCCTCCCTGCGAAATGCGAGCCGCCATATCTCGGAATCCATCGGAGCCCTACCCCCCGACGAGCCCGAAGACAAACCAAAACGCATTCCAAAGACAAAGAAGTAAGAGTTCCAGCCTTTCGCGGATCGATTGGCCCCGCCAATCGCCGACAATCCAGAGACGATCGCCTTCGCCATAGGGCTCCAATACAGGGACACCGGTGGGCTGTAGCGCCGCCCGAGCTAGTCACGCGCTGCTGAGCACTTTCCCGGCCCCAGCAGCGCGCGGCCCGGAAATACATTCGGAACAATCTTGCCTTCGTCGACGACGATAGTTCCGCCTACCACGAGATAGCGCACACCCGTACTCGGCTCCATCGGCTTCGCGAAAGTCGAGCGGTCGCGGATCGTTCGAGCATCGAACACCACGATGTCTGCGTCGGCGCCCTCCTGCAATCTGCCTTTCTGGTGTCCCGCGGGAGTCGAACGCTCCAGCATCTCCGCCGGCATCAGGCTCATCTTTCGTAGCGCATCCATCAGCGTGATCGTTCCTTTTTCCCGGACATATTGTGCCAGTACGCGCGAATAGGTTCCGGCGTTCCGGGGATGCCCTTCGAGGCCATCGCTGGCGATCATCACCAGGGGATTCGGGATCACTTTGTCCACTACTTCCTGCGTATTGCCGAAGATTACCACCCAGCGTGCCGTGCCGGATTTATGCAGAGCATCGAAGCGTTCCTTGGTGAGTCGCTCTCCAGTATCGGGAAGCATAAGGTCGCCATAACTGTTACCCAACCTTTGCTGCCAACCCGGGCTGAAGACGGCCGAGTTGAGAGCAGTCATGCCGGCAATATAGGGATACGCTTCGGTCGTGACGTCGAGGCCTCGGGCGCGCGCTCCCGCAATCATAGAGAGGCACTCCAGCGAGTCGCGCATGCAGGTGCTGTTGATATGCACGATGTGCAGCGAAGCGCCCGTGATGGCGGCCGCTCCAATCACTTCGCTGACCGCCTCAATACCTGAGCCGGGCTCGATGGGTCCGCTGCTGCGCACATGCGTGTAGACCGGCAACCTCCGCTCGGCGGCGAGACGGAACATGTCGATCACCTCTCGCCGGGTCGCTCCCGGCGTGTACTGGATGCCCATGCCGACCGCCAGGCCACCGGCATCCAGTTCCTCACGCAATCGCTCTTTTATCTTCTCAATCTGTTCGGGCGTTGCGTGTTGATCGGTCGCAGGACCGATCTTAGGCAGAATGTCACCCGCCGGTAACGGAGCGCCGAATGCGAGAGATCGCGCCGCCACCTGGCTGGCCGATGTGCCGTAGTGAATCAGCGAATGACCTTCTTTCGCCTTCAAAAACTGAGCGACGTCGGCCGCCCCAATCTCCAACTCAAGTGCGGTGGTGACGCCATCCAGCGCCTTAACGCGCTGGCTTGCAAGGTCTTGGCTATGCTGGTGCAAGTCAATAAATCCAGGGGCAACTATCAGCCCGCTGGCATCGACGACACGGCGGCCGCTCAACGTCTCAACCGAGATGCGAACGATCTTTCCATCGCGGATGCCGACGTTGCGCACGGCGTCCATACCGGTTTCGGGATCCATGACGCGTCCGCCTGCAAACACGAGATCGTACTGCTGTGCGGACACAATGGAGGTTGATAACGCCAGAAGAGATAGAAAGAAAATCAGCTTACGCATGGTGGCCCCGTTTCGACCAGAAATGATATCAGGATGAAGCTTGTTACCGATTCGAGGCGGATGACAAGGAACCAGAGGTAGAGGTCTCTCTATCCCCTCCCCCTGACTCAACGCGCAATACAACCCGAACCCGTACCATGTAGCATCGTTCCATGGCCTTAGCTGCAACACCCGAAGAAGCCGCGCACACGCACGCTGCCAAGCGTTCCGCCGCGCTACTGTCCGTCTTCGCCGCTCTGGTTATTACTCTGCTCAAGCTGCTCACCGGTCTCCTCACCGGCTCACTCGGCATGCTCTCCGAAGCCGCCCACTCCGGCATCGACCTCGGAGCCGCCGCCATCACCTTCTTCTCCGTCCAAGTCTCCGATCGTCCCGCCGACGAGGACCACAACTACGGCCACGGCAAGATCGAAAGCCTCTCCGCCTTCGTCGAGACCTTCCTTATGCTCGCCTCCTGCATCTGGATTCTCACCGAAGCTATCCGCCGCATCCTCTTCCACGAGCATCTCGCCCTGATCTTTTCCTTCTGGCCCTTCGCCGTTCTTCTGCTCTCTATCACCGTCGATTACTCCCGTTCCCGCACCCTTCATCGCGTCGCTGTCCAGTACAGCAGCGAGGCTCTGGAAGCCGACGCCATCCACTTCCGCACCGATATTTGGTCGTCGGTCGCTGTCTTCATCGGCCTTCTCGCGACTTATGCAGGCGGGCACTGGAACCTTCCCTTCCTCGAACTCGCCGATCCCATCGCCGCCATCATCGTCTCCGGCATCATCCTGCGCGTTAGTTGGAAGCTCGCCCGCCGCACCGTCGATGCCCTGCTAGACGCCACCCCAGCCGAGATCCGCGCCCAGACCCGCCGCGACCTCATCCGCGACCTCGCCGCTATCGACGGCGTTCTCTCCGTCGACCGCGTCCGCACTCGCCGCTCCGGCTCCAGTTACTTCGCCGACGTCACCCTCGGCATGCCCCGCAAGCTTACTTTTCAGCGATCCGAACAGATCACCGCCGCAGCTACTGCCGCCGTCCAGCGCCACCTTCCCGATGCCGACGTCGTCGTCCACTCCATTCCCACGGCCTCTCTAACCGAGAGCGTCCACGACCGCATCCGCGCCGTCGCCGCTCGCGCCAATCTCACCATCCATGACGTCAGTGTGCAGGAGTTCGATGGCGCTCTCCATGTCGAACAGCACCTCGAAGTCGACGAAACTATGCCCCTCCGCGATGCCCACGCCCTCGCCACCCAGCTTGAATCCGATATGCGCCGCGAGATTCCCGCTATCGTCACCATCCTCACCCATATCGAGAGCGAGCCCGCCACCATCGAGCGTCCGGCATCGCTCGAACGCGACCGTCAGCTTGAAGTCCGCCTCCGTCGCGCCGCCATGGCCTTTCCAGAAATACTCGACATCCACGAAGTCTTCGTTACCCGTATCGGAGAGCGCATTCAGGTCAGTTGCCACTGCACCCTGCCCGACGACCTCCCCATGGCCCAGGTCCACGAAGTCATCACCGCGCTCGAAGGAGCATTCAAGCTCGACGCTCCCGAGGTCAACCGGCTATTAATTCATCCCGAACCCGCCACCGACAACCGCGGCTGACCCGCGCTTAGACTCTCACCAATAACCATCAACCTACGTCATCTCGACCGGAGCCGTGCAGTTTCATCGCACGGCGCAGTGGAGAGATCCCTGTATGTGCTTTTGTCCTTATGACCGTTTGTTCTCATGTCTCAGATCCGTCGCTCTTCTGCAATCTTTGGACAGCTTCTTAGAACCTGTATCCTAAACTTCAGCATGAAGCGCTTCTTCAACCTCCTCCTCGGCGCGATGGCGATGCTAGCGGTCGCGCTGATCTCCGCGTTTATCTCCATGCGCCTCGCCATTCATGGCCGCGAGGTCGAGATTCCGAACCTTGCAGGCCTTACCGTGTCCGAAGCCAGCCAGGCCGCGAGTTCGCGCGGCCTGAATCTCAATCTGGAAAACAAGTTCTACGCGCCAAACGTGGCTCCCGGCCACATCCTCGCGCAATCGCCTGCTCCCGGCGTCACCGTGAGACGCGAGTGGACGGTACGCGTTACCGAAAGCCTGGGACCGCAGAAAGTCTCCGTGCCGGACCTCATCGGACAGACGGAGCGTCCCGCGTCCATCCTCATGCGCCGACTCTCGCTCGATCTCGGCACGGTTGCGCAGATGCCCGCCGACAGCGAGACGGGCATTATTCTCGCGCAATCTCCCGCCCCCAACGCCTCCGGCATCGACCGGCCTCGCGTCAGCCTGCTGCTCAGCGCACCAGAAGAGCCAGACTCTGATGCCTTCGTGATGCCCTCGCTCACCGGGCTCACCCTTGCCGGAGCCGCAGCCCGCGCCGCTTCAGTGGGCCTGCACATTGCCAGCCTTGAAGACGTCAGTGTACCCGCGCCTGCTGCACCCGGCACTCCAGTCACCCCTCCATCCATAGCCCCTGCGACAGTCACACCAACCATCACGCCGGGAACGGTCGTCGATCAGACGCCTCTGGCCGGCCACCGCGTCGTCAAGGGCGATGCAGTCCACATTAAATTGATGCATTGAGGAATTTAAAAAGGGATCTCGCTAAAAGTCTAAGGAATACGCCATCTCGACCGGAGGCGGCGCTTTTGCCGCCGTAGCGGAGAGACTCCTGTATTTTTTGTTTGACCGCGCGACCTATACCAATTGTGAAAAAGAGTTAAGCATAATTTTGGAGAGTGGAATCGCCTTGTTCGAGGACCGCTGCGAAAAAACCATCGCAGGGATGCACTCCCGGCAACGTCCTCAGATTTCCGCCACGTACGGTTGAAGCCAACTCCAAATCTCTTCTCAGTATCCCCGCTTCAGCCAGTCCTGCAATCAACCCCTCCACCGGGACCTGACGCGCGCCGGCAGCCGCAATGACGTTTCCCACAACTCGCTCGCACTCCTCCGTCTCCAAGGAACAAGTTGAATAGACTAGGCGGCCGCCAGGAACAAGACGCCTTAGCGCGGCACTCAGAATCGCCCTCTGGCGTGCTGCCTGACGCGTGAACTCTTCCGGCTTGAGGCGGTGGCGAATCTCCGGATTGGCAGCCAGCGTTCCCGTCCCGCTGCACGGAACGTCGCACAGAATCAAATCGAACCGCTCGCCGTCTTCATTCCCCGCCGCCGTCGCGTCGGCAATCCCACAGCGTATCCGCTCCGCATAGGCATACCGGCGAAAGCGTGCCTCGGTCTGCGATAGCCGCTTTGCACTGACGTCAGTCGCCGTAATCTCCGCCACGGCCAGCCGATGCGCCAGAATCAGCGTCTTGCCTCCCGGAGCCGCACAGCAATCCCAAACCGTCTTCGCAGTGGGCATTGCCGCCGCCGCAATCTCCCCCACCAACCGCGAGCCGTCATCCATCTGCGGCAGGTCGCCGCCGTTCTCGGCGAACCACACCGCTCCCGCCGGTTCCTTCTGCCCCGCTTCACAGATCTTAAGTGCCGCCTCGCGCCCATACGCCGCAACCCACCGCTCCACCAGCCACTGCGGATGGCCCAGCCGCTCGGAGAATGCTGCAACCGACTCGAAGACACGCTGCCCCGGCTTCTGCGCGGCAGCCAGCTTACGCAGTACCGCGTTCACCATCCCCGCCGCATGAGGCTGCCCTGCGGCGCGGCAAAGCTCCACGCTTTCGCTCAACGCGGCATGGGCAGGGATGCGGTCGAGATGAAGCAGTTGAAACGCCCCCATCCGCAAAGCCAGCGCAACCGGCTCCGCCAGCCTTTGCTCCGGACGCTGGAGCAGGCTCCGAACACGCGCATCGAGCGCAATCTGCCAGCGCAGCACGCCCATCACCAGCGCGGTCGTCAGGTTCCTGTCTTCCGGCGAGAGCGTTTCCATCAGCGCTGAGTGCAGCAACTGGTCGCTGTGCCCCTTGCCTTCGCCAACCGAAGTCAGAATCTCAAACGCCGCCAGCCGTGCAGGCGCAATCTTGCCGACCGCAGCCTCGGCAGAAGCCGTCGGTCCGGCCGAGGCGGGACGCTTTTTCGCAGGCGACTGTTTTACCTTTGGATTCTTTTGCGAAACCGGTCTGCTCATATCCCCAGCCGTTCGCCGCTCTTGATCTGGTGCCCGTGGAGAAACTCTGCCGCGCTCATGCGCCGCTTACCCTCGGCCTGCACCTCGATCAGATCGATAGTGGTTCCATCGCCGCAGGCCACCGTCATCGCATCCGCCGCGACAGCAAGTGTTCCCGCCTCGCCGCCCATAGCACCCGCTCCAATCTGCATCCTGTGAACAATCAACTTCTTGCCGCGCAGGGTCGTGTGCGCTCCCGGCCACGGCTGAAAGCCGCGCCAGCGGTCATAGATACTCTGCGCCGTCCGCGTGAAATCGATGCGTCCATCCTCGCGTGTAAGGATCGGCGCCAGAGTCGCCAGCGAGTGGTCCTGCGGCTGGCAGAAGAGTGACTTCTCGGCCAGCCCGCACAGCGTCTCCACCATCAACTCCGCGCCCATCGCAGCCAGCCCCTCGTAGACATCGACCGCCGTCTCCTCCTGCCCGATGGGCACAACCTTCGCCAGCAGCAAATCGCCAGTGTCTAGGCCGGCGTCCAGCCGCATCGTGGTCACGCCGGTGATGTTTTCTCCACTGGCAATGGCCCATTGAATCGGCGCGGCTCCGCGATATTTCGGCAGCAGAGAACCATGCAGGTTGATGCAGCCGAACGGCGGAAGATCGAGCATCCACTGTGGGATGATGCGGCCATAAGCCACGACAAGAATCGCCTCTGGGAGAATGTCCTCCAGTAGCGTGCGAAACTCGAAGTTGTTCTTGATCTTCTCCGGCTGCGCCACCGGGATTCCATGCTCCAGCGCAACGCGCTTCACCGGAGGCGGCTGCATCTCCATGCCCCGGCCCGCGGCCCGGTCCGGCTGCGTCACCACAAGAGCGATCTCATGCCCCGCGGCAATAACCGCTTCGAGCGTCGGTACAGCGAATTGGGGCGTGCCGCAGAACACGAGTTTCAAGGCTGGGTTCTCACTTCCCCGCTGAAGGCTCAACGCCGATTCGGAAACAGGCAACTGCAAAAAAACGGAGCCTTACCATTCACCGTTCTTTTGCAGTTTCTTGATCTTACGAATCACCAGATCACGTTTCAGGCGGCTCAGGCGGTCGATGAAGAGGATGCCATCCAGGTGGTCAATCTCGTGTTGCATGGCGCGAGCCAGCAGTTCTTCGCCCTCGACCTCGATGGGATCTCCGTTGACATCCTGAGCGCGCACCTTGACCCACGCTGCGCGGCTGACCTTCTCGCGAATTTCGGGAAGGCTCAGGCAGCCTTCTTCCTCAACCTGCTTACCCTTGCGCTCGACGATCTCCGGATTGATCAGCACGACCTTGTCATCGGGATTCTTCTTGAAACTGCAATCGATTACCGTGATGCGCTGCGAGATGTTGATCTGCGGCGCGGCCAGCCCAATCCCCTGCGCCGCGTACATCGACTCGAACATCTCCTCGACCAGCTTCTTCAGCTTCGCGTCAAAGACCGTCACCTCTTCGCCGCGCTTCGCCAGCACCGGCTCCGGCCACTTTACGACCTCATGTATCTTGCCCACGGATTCACTCACTTAACTCGGCTCACTCAATATGCTCGAATCTGCTCACAATAGCCATTGAAATTGCGCAGCATCTCGCGCAGCGAGTCGCCGCCGAACTTTTCGATTGCCAGGCGCGCGATGGCCAGCGCTACCATCGCCTCCGCCGCTACGCCAGCCGCCGGGACCACGCAGACGTCGCTGCGCTCATAAGCGGCCTTGACCGGTTCACGCGTCTCGAAGCTTACCGAGGCCAGCGGCCTGCGCAGCGTCGAGATGGGCTTCAGATAGCCGCGCACCACGACGTCCTCGCCGTTGGAGATGCCGCCCTCAATGCCCCCGGCGTTATTGTGTTCACGCGAGAACTTTGTAAATCCGCCGTCGCCCTCGTATCCAATGGCATCGTGCACCGCGGAGCCAAGCGACTCTGCCGCCGTCACGCCGCGCCCGATCTCAACTGCCTTCACTGCCTGCAAACTCATCACTGCCTGGGCCAGCAGGCCATCCATGCGCTCGTCCCAGTTGGCATGGGTGCCAACGCCCGGCGGCAGACCATGAACGATCACCTCAAACACTCCGCCAATAGTGTCGCCCGTCCGCAGAACCGCATCGACCTCGGCCTTCATCGCAGCTTCGCTCTCAGCATCGACACAGTTCAGCAGAACTTCATCCTTGGCTTGCAGCGCCACAATCTCATCCCAGGTGGCCGGCCGCGAAAGCTCCGCCTTGCCCACGCGAATCACGTGGCTGGCCACGCCGACGCCCAGTTCTTTCAACAGCAACTTGGCAAACGCCCCCGAGGCAACGCGAGCCGCGCTCTCGCGGGCGCTGGCGCGTTCCAGCACATAACGCGCGTCCTTGAAGTCGTACTTGATCGCTCCAGCAAGATCGGCATGTCCCGGCCTCGGTGAGGCGACAGCCTTATGCTTTGCCGGGTCACCCTCTTCGACCGGCAGAATCTCGGTCCAGTTCTTCCAGTCGTTGTTTGCTAGGGTCATGGCGATCGGAGAGCCGATCGTCTTGCCGTGGCGAACGCCACTGAGAACATGCGCCGTATCGCGCTCGATGCGCATGCGGCCGCCGCGGCCGTAGCCTTTCTGGCGACGCCACAGCTCCCGGTTAACAAATTCAAGGTCTACCGGAACACCCGCAGGCATCCCGCTCACCATCGCTACCAGGCTCTCGCCGTGACTCTCTCCCGCTGTCGAAAATCGAAGCATTTCCCTCACTTAACCGGCGCAATGACGCGCGAAGGCCGCAAGTTTGATTGTAACAATCTTCTCCATACCGGCTAAATTGTCTTTCTGCGGGACAGACTTGCCAAGCATCGGCAACTCCTGCACTTAGCAGGCATCTAAGCGAAATCGCAGGCAAAAAGTTTACTGAATGCCATCGGGCGGATTACGCAACAAAAAAAATTCATCTGTGTCTAATGAAACTGAGAGCTTGACCCGGAGACCTTTGCCGGGCTGGTACTTAGACCTGTTGTCCTCGAAGTCCGGCGCAGTGATTCACCTCCGGGCAAACGAAGGTCAACAGCAAGGCAGACCATGAATATCCCACGTCTCCTCAAAAATTCGATCGGTACCGCGATGCTGGCCGGCGCGCTTCTTCTGACTGCTCCTCACTCCGCAAAAGCAGCCGTCTTCGTGTCCGTCGGCATCGCTCCTCCACCCATCCCGGTCTATGCGCAGCCTGTTATCCCCGGTGACGGCTATATCTGGACGCCTGGCTACTGGGCCTGGACCGGCGACGGCTACGAGTGGGTCGATGGAGCCTGGGTTCTGCCTCCCTACGTCGGCGCTCTCTGGACCCCGGGCTACTGGGGCTGGGGCAGCGGCGGCTACTTCTGGAACGCCGGTTACTGGGGCCGCAGTATCGGCTACTACGGCGGCATCAACTACGGTTTCGGCTACTTCGGCACCGGCTTCTACGGTGGATACTGGGGCGGCGGCCACTTCTGCTACAACCGCGGCTATAACAACTTCGGCCATCGTCACGGCTTCCGCAACGTCTATGACCGCCCCGTCCGCGGATTCAATGGGCGCCCCGGCGGCTCCAGCTTCACGCGCCACGTCGAAAATCGCGGCGGCCGGAACTTTGCCGGAAATCGCGGCGCGAATATCGGCGGACGAAACTTCGGCAACCATGGCGGAGCCTTTAACGGAGCCCACAACAACAACCGTACCTTCGCCAACAATAACCAGCGCAGCGTGAACGGCAACCGCGACTTCGCCAACGCGCAACGAGGCGCCTACGGCCAGCACAACAACGCCGTCTCCAACGGCCGCCAGGCGTACAACAGAACCGCCAATCCATCGCGCGGCTTCGGCAACCAGGGACAACGCAGTTATGCCAATCAAGGGCAGCGCACCTACGCCCAGCAATCTCCCCGCAGCTACGCTCGGCCCAGCCAAAGCTACTCGGGCGGCCAGAACCGCGGCTTCTCCGGCGCTCCGTCAGTTCGTAGCAGCGGCGGCGGCGGATTCCACGGCAACATGGGCGGAGGAGGAGCCCGTGCCATGGGCGGCGGTGGCGGTTTCCACGGCGGCGGTGGCGGTGGATCCCACGGCGGTGGAGGTGGCGGCTTCCACGGCGGCGGTGGCGGTGGCGGATCGCATGGCGGCGGTCGTCGCTAACCCTCCCACAACGCACTGAACCGCAAAGGAAGCGGGCCGAGGAGAATCACTTCCTCGGCCCATTCCATTTAAGATTGCTGCCTCATCCGTCCCTCAGAGTGTTTTGTGACCTGCCAACTCCAGAACCATATCTCCGATCACTTTAACCGCGTCCGGATGCGCCAGCCTTCGCGCTCTCGTTCCCATCTTTTCGCGTCGTAGATCGTCATTGAGCAGCTTCCCCAGAACTTCCAGCAGCTTCTCTTCGCTCAGCTCAGGCTCCAGCACCATCTCCGCCGCGCCTATTGCCACAAACGCCTCGGCATTCTTCCTCTGGTGTTCATCGGCAGCCTTCGGAAATGGCACCAGAATTGCCGCCCGGCCTGCCGCTGCCAGTTCCGCCATCGTGCTGGCGCCGCTGCGGCACAAAATCAGGTCGGCGGCCTCAAACTGTGTCGCCATGTCATCCAGATAAGGTGTCACCGTCACCCGCTCGAATCCCACCTCTGCACGCTTGTAGCCCTCAAACGTCGAATCCCCATGCCGCGCTCCAGTCTGGTGCACTACCTCCAGATCCGGGAAGGCATCCAGCAGCCGGTCCATGATCTTCGGCATCAGTTCATTGAGCACACGAGCGCCCTGGCTCGCGCCAAAGACCAGCAGCCGTTTCTTCCCGCCAAGCGGCTTCTTCTCAATGGCGAAGAACTCCGGACGCACCGGCGTCCCCGTGACGCGCGCCCCATGAAAGTAACAGCGTGACTCCTCGAAGTTCACCGCCGCCGCCTTCACGCGTCCACCCACCAGGCGGTTTGCCAGTCCCGGAATGGCATTGGGCTCGAACGCAAGCGTCGGCACCTTTAATAGAATCGCCGCCAGCATCGCCGGTCCCGACGCATATCCGCCAACGCCAACCACAACCGCCGGGCGAAAGCTCCGCAAAAGGCTCACGCACCGCGCCAATCCGAGCGGCAGATCCATCAAGGTTTGTAGTCTCGTCCCCAGGCTCACATTCTTTAGCTGTCCCGCGCGAATCAACTCCAGCGGAAATCCCGCCTCCGGCACCAACCTCGTCTCCAGTCCCCGCGCTGTTCCCACGAAGCGAACCTCAGCTCCGACCCTGTCTCGTAACTCCCGCGCAATCGCGAGCGCCGGAATCACATGTCCCCCGGTCCCACCACCGGCGATCAAAATCCGAAGGCCCATCGTGTCGCTCCCCACTCCCTGCATCTCAGTCTATCTCGCGAGTCACATTCAGCAGCACGCCCATGCAGGCCATCGTCACAAACAGCGACGTTCCTCCAAACGAGATAAAGGGCAGTGTAATCCCTTTTGTGGGCAACAGCGCGACCACGACGCTCATATTGAAGAAAGCCTGAATCAGAATCGCCGAGGTGATGCCGAAGGCCAGAAACCGCGCAAACGGATCAGTCGAGAGAAAAGCCGCTCGCAACCCGCGATAGCCGAGAAACACAAACAGCGCCACAACGGCAACCGCTCCAATCAACCCCAGTTCTTCGCAGATATTGGCAAAGATGAAATCCGTATGCGGCTCCGGCAGATAGAACAGCTTCTGCCGCCCTTCCATCAAGCCGAGACCTCGAAGACCGCCCGTCCCCACCGCAATCAGCGATTGCAGAATATGGAATCCCGTGCCGCGCGGGTCGGCCTCCGGATTGACGAACGCCAACATGCGCGCCCGCCGCCACGGCACCCGAAACAGCATGTAATAAAGCACCGGCGTAGAACAAGCCAGTGCGATACCGATATAACGCACCTGCAACCCAGCCAGGTAGAGCATCAGGATCGTTACCGCAGCGCACACAATCGCCGTCCCCAGATCAGGCTCTCCCAGAACCAATCCGATGAACAGCAACGGCGGCAGCGCAGCGCGTAAAACCGTCCCGCGCCAGTCATCCATCTTGTGCATCCGCGTTTGCAGGAAGTAAGCCAGAAATAAAACCATCACTGGCGTCGCAAGTTCTGAAGGCTGAAAGCTGAGCCCTCCAAAACGGAACCAGCGGTGCGTGTTGTGCGAGTCGCGGCTTGCGAACACCCCCACCAGCAGCAGCATCGTCACCGCAATCGCCGGAAACACCACCTTGGGATTGTTATAGTGGCGATAGTCGATGCGCATCAGAACGACCAGGGCGATCATCCCGACGCCGGCCCAGATCGACTGCCGTACCATGAAGTAATACGGGGACCCAAACTGTGATTTGGCCATCACCGCCGACGCCGAAAACACCATTACCAGCCCGAACAGCACCAGCAGCAGCACTACTCCGAAGAGCCACTTGTCCACCCCTACTCTCTTCGCCATTCCATCCGCTTCCTGCTAGAGCATCTTTGATATTTCTGTGAGAATAATCAACCACGTCATCTCGACCGAAGCATCGGATAGTTTTACCGTCCGATGCGCAGTGGAGAGACCCCTGTATTTCGTCTTTCGTTTCGCCGACAAGCTCTATATCATCTGCGAAAATGCTGCTAACTCAAATCGTTGGCTAACTGCCGAAAGACCTGCCCGCGGTGCTCATAGTTCTCAAACTGGTCAAAGCTCGAGCAGGCGGGCGCCAACAGCACCACGTCTCCGGCCACGGCAGCCTTCGACGCCTCAGCCACGGCGGTCTCAATGGTCTCCGCTGAGACTATCTTCACCACTCCCTGCAACTCCCGCTCAATCTTTTCCGCGGCTGAACCAATCGTATAAACAACCTTCACCCGCTCGCGCAGCAGCGCGGCCATGACATCGTAGGGCGAGCCCTTGTCCTTGCCGCCCAAAATCAAATGCACCCCGCCGGCAAACGAGGCCACCGCCTTCATCGCCGCATCCACGTTGGTTGCCTTCGAATCGTTGTAGAACTCCACCCCGCGCAGATTGCGCACAAACTCCAGCCGATGCTCCACGCCTTTGAACCCGGCCACTGAAGCTCGAATCGTCTCCCCCGCAATCCCCGCCAACCGCGCCGCGCAGACCGCCGCCAACACATTCTCCACGTTGTGCGCGCCCTTCAGCCGGATCTCCGCCACCGGCATCACCGGCTCCGCCTTCGCTCCCTCCCGCGGCAGAAAGAAGATGCTCTCGCCATGCACAAACGCGCCCTGCTTGACCGGCCGCCGCGTGCTGAACCAGAAGATCTGCGCCCGCGTCTTCGCCGCCACCATCTGCGTCGGCTTATCCTCCGCGTTCAGCACCAGAAAGTCCTCGGCCTCCTGTCGCTCTGTAATCCTGGTCTTGGCCGCCGCATAGTTCTCAAAGCTCCCATGCCGGTCCAGATGGTCGGGCGTAATGTTCAGCACCACCGCAATCCACGGATGAAATTCCTCGATCGTCTCCAGTTGAAAGCTCGAAACCTCGAGCACGCTCACCGTCTCCGCCGTGCTCTTCTCCACCAGATCGATCACCGGCAACCCGATGTTCCCGCCGACCAGCGTAGGACCGCCGGCATCCTCAAATATCTTCCCCAGCAATGTCGTCGTGGTCGTCTTCCCATTCGAGCCGGTAATCGCCACGACTCGTCCCTTGAGAAAGCGGCTCCCCAACTCCAGCGCTCCAATAACGGTCAGCCCAAACGCCTGCGCCTGCTTCACCTCGGGAGTATCCATCGGAATTCCCGGCGACACGACGATCAAATCCTGCCGCCGGAAGGTCAGCAGTCCATGCCCGCCCGACTCAACCATAATCCCCGCCTCCAGCAGCGCAGGAATCTCCTTTGCCAACGCCTCCGCGCTCCGTGTGTCACTCACTGTCACCCGCGCACCCTGCTCGCGCAGAAACAGCGCGGACGACAGACCGCTCCTGCCCAACCCCACTACCAGCACCCGTTTATTCTTCAGTTCCATCGCTCTTCCGTCCCAATCTACCGCAACTTCAAAGTCGTCAAAGCAAACAGCGCAAACACCAGCGCCATAATCCAGAAACGCGCAATCACCTTCGACTCCGACCATCCCTTCAACTCGAAGTGATGGTGCAGCGGAGCCATCTTGAAGATGCGCTTCCCATTGCGCAGCTTGTAGCTGCCAACCTGGAGCATCACGCTCACTGCTTCCAGAATAAATACCCCGCCGATAAACGGCAGCAGCAACTCCTGCTTGAGTACCACCGCCACCGTCCCGATCGCGCCCCCCAGCGCCAGGCTTCCCACATCCCCCATAAAGACCTCGGCCGGATGCGCGTTATACCAGAGGAAGCCGATGCTCCCCCCCACCATCGCCCCGCAAAAGACCGTCAACTCGCCGACCAGCGGCATTCGCGGCAGCTCAAGATACTCGCTGAATACCGCGTGACCGCTCACATACGTCAGCACCGCCAGCGCGCCCGCCGCGATGATCGTGCAGCCAATCGCCAACCCGTCCAGACCATCGGTCAGATTCACCGCATTGCTCGAAAACGAGATCACCAGCATCACAAAGATCACGAACGGAAAGAAGGCCAGCCACCACAGTTGCGGCGACTGCAGCAGGCTGTCGATGATAAAGCTTGGACGAAAGTTCTTGGCGAAGGGAACGATCACCTGCGTCGAATAGGTTCCATGCATCTCCATCCACACCAGCGTCAACGCGATCCCGCAGCTCACCAGAAGCTGCAAACCCAGCTTCGCCCGCGCCGTCAGCCCCTGGTTCCGCCGATGCACCACCTTGATGTAGTCGTCTGCAAACCCGATCGCGCCGAACGCCAGCATCGACAGCATCACCAGCCACACCAGCGGGTTCGACAGATCCGACCACAGCAGCGTCGGCACCAGGATCGAGATACAGATCAGCACCCCGCCCATCGTCGGCGTGCCGCTCTTCTTCTGGTGCGACTCCGGCCCCTCTTCGCGGATGTACTGGCCAATCTGGAACTCGCGCAGCTTCTCGATCACATACGGCCCGATCAGCAGGCCGATCAGCAGCGCCGTCAGGCTCGCAAACACCGTGCGGAACGTGATGTACCGGAAGATGCGAAACAGCCGGAAGTAAGGAAACAACTTCTGGTACAGCAGCCAATAGAGCAAAACGTCTCCGCCTTCAATCTACGATTCGGGATCGGCGGCCTGACTTTAAGCCACCGGCACACCGCTATCTTAACAGGCGTTCACCCACTCGCAGCCCGCCATTTTCCTCCGCGAACCAAGGCGCATTCACTAAGGCTGCTGTTAGCTCCAATCTGGGGATGACATCGAGGAAACTTCTCGCCCGCTTTCGGCCACAGAGTATCGCTCTCGCTTCCAGGTACGCCAAGGCTTCAGCCTTGGCCCTCTCAGGCTGCCTCAGCACCGGGCTTTAGCCCCTGGGGTAACGCCTTTGGCTTGTGCTCGTCCAGAATATGAAGGCTGAAGGCCACCCCATCCCCCATCGCGTCGCTACGCAATCACACCCACCAAAGCCCGCTCCAGCCGCACTCCGCGCGAAGCCTTCAACAGCACAGCATCTCCAGCCCGGAGATTCGCCTGCAACCACTCTCCCGCCGCTGCCGCATCGGCCACAAACATCGACTCCACCCCAGCCGCCTGCGCCGCCTCGACCATCGCCTTCGCCAGACCACGAACCCCTACTAACGCCGTCACCCCGCGCTCAGCCATCCGCCGCCCGCAGGCCGCGTGAAGCGCCTCTCCTTCCGGACCCAGTTCCAGCATCTCGCCAGCCACCACGATATGACGCTCGCCCGGCATCGCCATCAGCGCATCCACCATCGCGTCCAGCGCTCGCGGATTGGAGTTGTAGCAATCATTGATAATTGTCGCGCCCCGCCACGCGATTACCTCGCCGCGCTTGTCCCCGGCCCGCAACTCCCCCACCGCCGCGGCGCACTCTTCCAGCGACATCCCGCTGCGCAGTCCCACCGCAATCGCCGCCAGGGCATTCGAAACATTGTGCCGTCCCAACATCCGCAACTGCACACTGGCCCGCTCCCCCTGCGCTTCGACGGTAAAGACCACGCCTTCCGCCCCCGCCTCGGCCACATGCAAGGCGCGCACCTCCGCTCCCTCGCCCAGCCCATAGAAGACAGCGCGATCGCCCATTCCGCGGCCAAACGACGCTACATAATTGTCGTCGAAGTTCAGCACCGCCACACCATCCGCGGGCAGCGCCTCAATCAGCTCGTACTTCGCCCGCGCAATCCCGGCGATCCCATCCGCGAAAAACTCCAGATGCACCGGCCCCACATTCGACACCACCGCCCAGTCCGGCTCCGCAATCTTCGCCAGCGCGGCGATCTCTCCGGCATGATTCATGCCCATCTCGATCACCGCGACCTCGTGTTCCCGCTCCAGCTTCAGCAACTGCAACGGCAGCCCAAACCCATTATTCAAATTCCCTTGCGACTTCAGCACCCTAAACCGGGCCCCCAGAACTTGCGCCACAGCCTCCTTTGTGGTCGTCTTGCCCGCCGATCCGGTCACCCCAATCACCCGACCACCCCACTCCCGGCGCACGGCACGGGTCAGCCTCTGCAACGCCAGTAGCACGCAGTCTTCGCAATCGGCCACGCGCAGCAGCCTCGTCTCGTCCACCTCCGCCGGCACCACCCACCCATTGCTCACCACCGCCGCGACAGCGCCATCGGCCAGCGCCGCCTGGACATACTCATGCCCGTCCAGTCGCTCGCCCTTCACGGCAAAGAACAACTCCCCCGCGCCCACCGTGCGCGAGTCAATCGAGTACCCCACCGCCTCCAGCGCAGTATCGAACTCCCCATCCGCATGAATCCAATCCGCAACCTGCCCCAGCGTCAGCCTCATCCAATCTCCTTCAAAACTCCGGAAGCCACCGCCACATCGTCAAACGGCACCGTCCCATCCCGCAGAATCTGCACCTTCTCGTGCCCCTTACCTGCCAGCAGCACAATGTCTCCCGCCTTTGCCGAACGAATCGCAATCGCAATCGCTCCCGCCCGGTCTTCTTCTACGATGCAGTTTGTCCCGGTCGCATGCACCCCAGCCAGCGCCTCCTCGATAATTGACCTCGGCTCTTCGCTCCTGGGATTGTCGCTGGTCAGCACTACCAGATCACTACCCTCTCCCGCGGCCCGGCCCATCCGTGGCCGCTTCGTCCGGTCTCGATCACCACCACACCCGAACAGCATAATCACCTGCCCCCCGCGTTCCTTCACCAACTCCCGGCCCACCGCAATCAGATTCCGCAGAGCGTCGTCGGTATGCGCATAGTCCACCACCACCGTAACGCCATTACTCGAAGGCACCACCTCAAACCGCCCGGGGACCTGCGCACCCGCCGATGCCGCGGCCACAATCTCGTCCATCGTCAACCCGCGAGCCCAGGCCGCCGCACTCGCCGCCAGCAGGTTATAAACGTTTACTCTCCCGATCAGCGGAGATCGCACCTCAACCGCCCGCGCCGGAGTCACCATCCGGAACCGCGTCTCCCCCGCCAGCATCCGCACTGCCTCGGCACGAAAATCTCCCCGGCCCTCCAGGCCATACCGCACTATCTGCGACCGCTCCGCGCCCTCGATCAGCCGCTCGCTGTAAGCATCGTCCGCATTCACCACGGCGACTCGCGGCGGTGGCGCACCCACTCCCTCAAACAGCCGCCTCTTCGCCGCAAAATAGTTCTCCATCGTCCCGTGATAGTCCAGATGATCCTGCGTCAGATTCGTAAAGACCGCCACATCGACCGGCATCCCCCAAACCCGCTCCTGTTCGAGCGCATGAGACGACATCTCCATCACCGCCTCCGTCGCCCCCGCCTTCACTCCATCGGCAAAGACTTTGAGTACATCCCGCGACTCCGGCGTCGTATGCGGAGACACCCTGACCTCTCCGCCCACATGCGTCTCAATCGTCCCCATCAGCACGCATGTGCGCCCCACACTCCGTAGCATTGCCTCCAGCAGAAACGCCGTCGTCGTCTTCCCATTCGTGCCCGTCACCGCACTCAGCGCCAGACGCCGCTCGGGATGCCCCATCACCACCGCGCTCGCCTCAGCCAGCGCCCGCCTCCCATGCTCCACCAGCGCCGCGCCCACAGCCGCATGATCCCGGCGAAGCCTCTCATAGGCCTCCCGCGAATCCGTCACCACCGCCGCCACGCCCTGCGCAATCGCCGCGTCTATATATCTATTCCCATCCGCTGTCCCACCCCGCATCGCGACGAACACGTCCCTCAGCCCCACCCTGCGCGAGTCATACTCAACACCGGCCACCTCCACCAGTGCGCTCGCACTCTCCACCGCCCCAAGCTCTGCTAAGACATCCATCCACCGCATATCAATTGATTTTAGCTGCCACCCCCGGGTGATTCTAGCTGCCGCCCCGAGGGCTTCCCACCTACCCTATCGCGTAAACCGGACCACGATCTCCGTCCCGACCGGCACCATCGTCCCCGCCGCCGGAACCTGCTCGCGGGCCAGCCCGCTACCCACCGGCTTCAGCCGCAACCCCGCTGCATCTGCCTTTTCCACCGCCGCTCGCAATCCTGCGCCATCGAAGACGGGCACAGCCACACGCCTGCCCGCATCCACCAGAACATCGTGTCCACCTTTGAATTGCGCCACCGGCTCCGTCTTTGCCGGTTCCAGCCGCGTCGAATCGCTGTCCGTGGCATCGGGCATTGCCGAACTCATCTCTCCGCTGGCCTTGAACGCTGACAACACCTTCTGCGGCAGAAGATCGGCAATCCCCCGCGATTTTACGTTTGTCTTAACCTTTGTTTCCATCGCGGAACCCTTCTCCGCCGCCACCGCCTGCGCCGTCGCAGCGGCATTCGGATTCCGCAAAGGGTCGTCTGCCGGCAGGTTATTCGCGTCGTCAAACATCGCCGTCAGGTCGGCGGTGCTGTCACCCGGGTTATCGTCCGCAAGGTCCTTCGCCGTCAACGTCTGAACCGTTTTCTCTTCCTTCAGCGGCTGGTCGTGCGGCACGCCGAGATATTCGAGCACCTGCTGCGCCACCTCGGCAAAGACCGGCGCGCTCACCGCTGCGCCATACTTGCTCGGCCCAGCCGTCGGGTTGTCGATCACGACCGTCACCGAGATAGCCGGATTGCTCACCGGCGCAAATCCCGCAAAGCTGGCCACCAGCTTGGTATGTGAGTAGGTGTGCGTCTCCGGATCGATCTTCTGGGCCGTCCCCGTCTTGCCTGCCGAGCTGTACCCATTAAGCGCAGCCGCTTTGCCGGAGCCATTGAGCACAATCCCCTGCATCATCTTCCGCATCTTCGCCGAGGTCAGCTCCGAGATCACGCGGTGCGCCCCGTCCGGCAGCGGATCGGGCACTTCGTTCTCCGGCCGGAACGCCACCGGCTTCAATCGCGGATCGCCTTTCATCTCATTCGTTGAATTCAACAGAATATGCGGCGGCAGATAGGTTCCACCATTGGCAATCGTGCTCACCATGGTGACAAGTTGAATGGGCGTTACGCCAATCTCCTGCCCGATGGCCAGCGACCCGATGCTGGTCGCGCCCCATCGGCTCGGTGGCCGCAGCAGACCACGCGTCTCGCTCGGCAGCTCAATTCCGGTGCGGTCACCAAAGCCATAGGCCTTGATGTACTTGTAAAACTTGTCTGGCCCCAGCTTCAGCGCCAGCTTCACCGCGGCCACGTCGCTCGACTTCTCCAGCGCCCGCTGCACCGTGACCACGCCCATGCCGCGGTCCGAAATGTCATCGTGAATCGTCCGTCCGAAGAGCGTAATCGCTCCTCCCTGGCAATCGACCAGATCGTCCGGCTGCACCCCCGCCGCATCGATTGCGGCAGAATACGTCACCAGCTTGAATGTCGATCCCGGCTCATAGATATTGCTCACTGCCAGGTCCGTCAGCGAGCCCGGCTTCATGTGCCGCGAATCGTTCGGATTAAACCGCGGAGAGATCGCCAGCGCCAGGATCTGCCCGGTGTGCGGATCCTGCACCACCACCGTCCCGTGCAGCGCCTTCACCTTCTCCATCTGCGCGTCCAGCGCCCGCTCCGCCATGTACTGGATATTGGCGTCGACCGTCAGGATCAGGTTCTCGCCCGGCAGCGGCTGGCTCTCCTGGCTGCCCAGCACGTGCCGCTTGGCGTCGAGCGCCGTCAGCATGTGCCCCGGCGTCCCGTGCATATCGTCGTCGAACTCCAGCTCCAGCCCTCCCAGCCCCTTGTCATCGGTGCCGACATACCCCAGCACCTGCGCGGCCAGATCGTTGTTCGGGTAAAACCGCTTGAACTCCTTCTGAAAATAAACGCCTTTCAGATTCAGTTCGCGCACCCGTTCTGCCGTCTCACGGTCGAGCTTTCTCGCCACCCAGGCAAAGTTCCGCGACGCCTTGAACCGGGCCAGAATCCGTTTCTCCGACGTATAGCTGTCATCCGGCTGATGGACGACCTCCGACAGCAGCTCGGCCGCATTCTCCCGGTTGTCGCCAAGCTCCGAAGGCACCGCGTACACGCTGTCCACCAGCACCGTCATCGCCAGTTCCCGCAGATTGCGGTCGTACAGCATCCCCCGCCTGGGAGCCACCTCAAAGGTCCGCTGCTGCTGCTGTGCCGCCCGGCGCACGAACTCCCCGTGCCGCACCACTTGCACCCAGCCCAGTCGCAGCACAATCATCGCGACCCAGAAACAGAAAAAAGACGCCACATAGACAAAACGGATTCTCCGTATCGGAGCCGTCAATGTCTGCCGTGGCGCCTGCTTCATCCTTCTGTTAGCTCCCGATCAGCATTGCTTTCTGATCCTGATTCCTATGCTACTGCCCCGCGAACTTCGGAACATGCGCCTGCGCCAGCACCGCAGCGTTCACATCGCTTCCATCCGGTCGCACCACCTGTCCCGGCTGGGGAACGTTCAGCCCAAGCTGCTTCGCCAGCATGTCAATCCGCTCCGGATCGGTCAGTTCAGCCTCGGTTAAGCGAAGCTGCCGGTTCTGCTCGCTCAGGTGCTCCACCTGGACCTTCTGCGCCTCGATGTTGTACCCCATCTCGATCGCTGAGAAGTGCTGCCAGACATACACCATCACCAGCACGAACAGCACGCTCATCACCGCCGAGAAGCTGCGCATCTCGCGCCGCCGCTCCGGGTCGTCGGCCTTCACGATGCGGCTGTTGTCGATGTGCTTGGTAAAGAAGACCTCGGGCGTCGGTCCGCGACGCGCTCTGCGCTGCGCCTCGTATAGTTCGCGGTTCCGCTCTGCCAACGTCGCCGCGCGGCCCTGCGACTGCCGCCGCGAGCCCATCAATTCCATCTGTTGTCCTGCCATCACCGTTGCTGCCATCGCGCACCTCGTGTGCTCTTCACCTGCCCAGGCCCTTCTTGCCCGGACGAAATCTTTTGCCGCCTCTTCCAGGAATACGAACCGGGCCGGGATCGCTATTGGAAGGAAGGGACTTTTTGTTACGAGTTGTCTTTCGCCTGAAAGAAGGTGGGACAACCCCGGCCCGATCACTTGTTGTTACATACTCAGCAGATCCTCTGAATACGTAACCAATCCTGTACTAAGTCTTCTCAACCGCTCGCAATTTTGCGCTCCTCGATCGCGGGTTTCTCATCTCTTCCTGCTCGCCGGCTACGACCGGCTTCTTCGTCAAAACCTCATAAACCTTGTTCCGGCCAGCCTCGCGAAACGCATCCTTGACCAACCTGTCTTCAAGCGAGTGGAAGCTGATCAACACCAGCCTTCCTCCCGGCTTCAGCAGAGACGGCGCGCTCTGAAGCAGCGTCCTGATCTCTCCCAGCTCATCGTTCACTCGAATCCGAAGCGCCTGAAAGGTCCGTGTAGCGGGGTGAATCTTGTCGCCTTTCATTGATGGGGCCGCGGCCGATACCACTCTGGCTAACTCCGCCGTCGTTGTAATCGGCCGGGCCCTCACAATGGCTCTGGCGATTCTCCGCGACCTCCTTTCCTCTCCGAATTCGTAAATCAGGTCGGCGAGCTCGTTTTCGTCTTCCTGATTTACCACTTGCTCGGCCGTCTCTCCGCTGCGCGTGTCCATCCGCATATCCAGCGGGCCGTCGGTCCGAAAACTGAATCCCCGGTGCGCCTCGTCCAGTTGCAGGCTGCTAACGCCGAAATCGGCAAGCAGACCATCCAGACTTCCCGGCTCGATCAGGGTCGAAGCCTCGGAAAATGCCCTCGGCTCAAAGACCACCTCCGGCATCTCGCTGCCAAGCTCAGCCCGTACTTCCTCGAGCCTCGCCCTGGCTGCTTCCATCGCCTCCGGGTCGCGGTCAAAGCAGATCAGCCTGCCCTTCGCGCCCAGCCTCTTCGCAATCTCGGAAGAGTGACCGGCCAGCCCCAGCGTCGCGTCTACATAGACGCCGCCGGGCCGCACCTTCAAATACTCCAAAGCTTCTTCTAAAAGAACCGGCACATGTTGCGGTCTACTCATCTCTTCCGCCTTCTGTGCTCCCCCTGAGGGGCCTCAAACCTAAATCCCATTCCCTGCTTACAGTCCAAACTCGGACAGCGCCACCTGGTCGGCTTCCGTCATCGGGGCCGCGTCCATCTCAGCCTTGAACAGATCGTGGTTCACCACTTCCAGGAACGTCTGCACGCCGAACACAACCACCTCGCCGCTCACCTGCGCCGTCTCCCGCAGCAACTGCGGAACCAGCAGTCGGCCCTGCGCGTCCATCTCCGCCGCCTGGCCGTAATAGTTCGTCACGTCCAGAAACTTCTTCTTCGCCGGGTTCATGGAAGGGATCGCGGCCAGCTTCGCCTCGATCTTCTCCCACTCCTTCAGCGGATAGATCTCCGCCCGCTTCCCGTCCTTGCTGGTGATGTAGAACTGCGGCCCGTACAACTCATCCACACGACGCTTGAACTCAGCCGGCAGCTTCAGCCGGCCCTTCTCGTCCACGCGTGTTGGGTGATTTCCGCGAAACATATCTACCTCGATACCTCTTCAGCCGATCTCTTCTCAAATCACGTCAGCGGGGTAAAATTCCCTCAGGCAACACTCAAGTTCAACCCTTTTGGACCACTTTTTACCACTCCGCTCCACCATCCTTACCCAGTGGTTCATCGCTGTAAAGCACTAAATTGCGCAATTTAGTGCAATTCCCACAATGAAATGTGGATAACTCTCCAGTTTGTGTTCCGTGTTCAAAAAGCCACTACATATAGTGTTTACTCCGTCGGTTCATGCCAAAGACGCTACTTGTCGCTCTCAGAGGCATCTGCTAGGCGAACCGAAGGCGAAAACTCGGTGCTTTCGCCCAGGACGATTTCGGTCAAGCGGAAGGAAGCTCTATGGCCTCAACCGGCTTCTTCCGCCGCAGCAGCCACACCAGGTAAGCCAGCACCGCCAGGTTAATCACGAGCAGGCTCAGCCTGAACCAGCTCGGACGCCGTGCCAGTTCATACAGCTCCCATGGAAGAAATGAGATCGTCAGGATCAGCGTCAGGTACTCGGCCCATACCTTCTCCAGCACCAGGCCGACCCCTTCCGTCAGCGCCACGACCGAATAGGAGAACGTTCCCAGGCTGATCAGCTTTAGCCGGTGAATGTCGATCAGGTCGACCTTGTCCAGCAGCAGCGTCACGAACCGGCTTTCCGGGTCGAACTTCAGCGCCGATGCCACCCGCATCACCACGTCCCCGAGATCCCTGTGCAGCATGTGGATGGCGCCCAGCCCAATGCAGAAGAACAAAATCGACTTTGCCAGCTTGAACAGCCCGATCAGCAGCAGACCGCGGTCATGCCCACTGTGCCCCATTTGCCGAGGCCGCTCCAGCGTCTGCACCATCATCTCCTGTACGGCGTAATTAAGTTTTGCATCGGTATCTTCAGTTGACGGTGATGCGCGGCAATTGTCAACGAACCCGCCTCACGAGCCCGTCTTTTCTCTGGCCCTGCACTCATCGCACTGGCAGACGCGCCGCAGATAGGTCCACGAATAGATGCCTGCCTCGTGCCCATCGCTCCACTGAAACCTGACCGCATAGCGCCCCACCTGAGTCACCTTCACCGGCTGTATCGTTCCAGCAACCGCCCGCGGTGCCAACCCTGGAGCCCGCCACTGCGTAACCACTCGTCCTTCCGCCGGAGCCGCGGCAACAGCCTGCACCGGAGCAGGCGATGCAGCCTTCGGCTTCGGCTCTCCCGGGGCACGTCCGCTGGCCTCGCGCTCCGCCTGACAGGTTGCGCATGGGCACGCATCGCGCAGCCAGGCAAAGCTCCAGCTGCTCTTGTGGCCATCCTGCCAGTCGATCTCCATCCCCGTGCCCAGGGTCTTGTTGACCCGGACCTTCGCCGGATTGGTGGAGGTGTCCGTCAGATCGAAGTGCTCTTCAGCCTGCGCCTCAATCTCGTCCCTGCGTCCAAACCGGATTCCTTCATGGCTCATCGATAAACCCCGCAATACCCCAGCAACTCAAAAGCGCCCGCCAGCAGTCCTTGCAGATGCCCGGCACCGCGCAGCAACCTACCGCAGCGCCATCCGCCTGCTCTCCATGGCAGCGAGATACGGCCGCGCCTTCTCCAGCGCCGCCTCGGCCGTCAGGCCATACTTCAGACGAAGCGCATCCACCTTGCCGTGCTCAATAAACTGATCCGGCCAGCCCACACGCACCACAGGAACCTGCACCTCCTGCTCGTTGAGCGTCTCAAGCACAGCGGAGCCAAATCCGCCCGCCAGCACATGGTCCTCCAGCGTGACGATCAAACCGCACCGCCTGCCGTACTCCGCCACGCACTCGCTGTCGATGGGCTTGGCGAATCTCGGATTGATGACGGCCGCCGAAACGCCCTCGCGCTCCAGCATCTGCGCCAGCCTTACCGCCTCCGGCAGCATCGCGCCCAGGCCGAAGATGGCCACGTCCGAACCGTCCTTGACCACCTCGGCCTTGCCGATCGTCAACGCGACCGGCTGCTCCTTCACCGCGACGCCCGGCCCCGTCCCTCGCGGATATCGAATGGCGCTGGGCCCATCGTGCAGCATGGCCGTATACATCATGTCCGCCAGTTCATCTTCATCCTTCGGCACCATGTGGATGATGTTAGGCACGCCGCGCAGATAGCTGATATCGAACAGCCCATGATGCGTTGGCCCATCGTCCCCGCTCAGGCCGCCGCGGTCCAGGCAGAACACCACCGGCAGATTCTGCAGGCAGACGTCGTGGATGATCGGGTCGAAGGCTCGCTGCAAAAACGTCGAGTAGATCGCGCAAAAAGGCTTGTACCCCTTGGTCGCCATGCCCGCCGCGAAGATCACGGCGTGTTCTTCCGCGATGCCCACGTCAAAGTATCGCTTCGGATGGTGCGGGCGGAACAGGTCCAGCGCCGTCCCGTTCGGCATCGCCGCCGTAATCGCGACGACCTTCTCGTTCGCCGTCGCCAGTTTGGTCAGCGTCTCGGCAAAGATCTCCGAATAGGTCTTCTGACCCGCCGACTTGGTCTCGCCCGTCTCCGCGTCGAAAGGCCCCAACCCGTGAAACTTCTTCTGCTTCTCGATCGCCGGCTGAAATCCCCTGCCCTTCTGCGTAATCGCGTGGAGCACGACCGGCTTGTTCTGCGTCTTCAGAAACTTGAACGTCTCGATCAACAACGGCAGATTGTGCCCGTCAATCGGCCCGAAGTAGCTCAGCCCAAACTCCTCGAACAGCGTGCCCGGCCCGATCAACCCCTTGGCCGCCTCCTCTGCCTTGCGAACCACATGCCGCGCCGTCTTGCCGCCATACTTCTCTAGAAGTCCCGCAGCCCGGTCGTGCAGATTCGAGACCGTCGGGTTGGTCACAATCTTGTGGAGGTACTCCGCAATCGCCCCAACGTTCTTGTCGATCGACCATGCATTGTCGTTCAGCACGATAATCAGCCGCTTGGTCTGCGCCGCGATATTGTTCAAAGCCTCAAACGAGATGCCGTTGGTGAACGCCGCATCCCCCGCCAGCGCGACGATATGTTCGGTGCCACCGGACATGTCCCGCGCCACCGCCATTCCCAGCGCCGCGCTCAGCGATGTCCCGGCATGGCCCGCGCCGTAGCAGTCATGCTTGCTCTCAGTCCGCAGCATGAAGCCGTTCAGCCCGCCCGGCTGGCGAATCGTATGGAACCGCTCCTGCCGCCCGGTCAACAGCTTGTGCACATACGCCTGATGGCTCACGTCGAAGACGAAGCTGTCCTTCGGCGTGTCGAAAACATAGTGCATCGCCAGCGTCAGTTCCACCACGCCCAGATTCGGCCCAATGTGTCCGCCCGTCTTTGAAACGCCGACGATCAGTCTCTCGCGAATCTCTTCCGCCAGTTGTGTGAGTTGGGGAATAGTCAGCTTTTTGATGTCTGCGGGGGAGTGAATCGTCTGAAGGATGTTGTTCATCGAAACCCATTCTGCAAGGCCGCTCACCGAGCGCGGCAGCCTGCCGGGACCAACATGCCGCAACAATAAGCTCGTTTGAGAATGCGGCAGGCTTTAAGTATACCAATCCTGTCGCCGAACCTTCCCTGCTCCATGAAGCGATTACAGAAGCGCTTACAACTCCAACCATCGCATCGCGGTTGAAGAATCTTCCATTCCGCTCCTTCCCCAACGAACCCCTGCATCTGTCCCCCTTCTCAACAGACTCCCACCCGCACCCGGGAAGCCTCGCCAACTTCTCTCTCCTGCATCTGAAAACTGCCAAGCCGCGCCTGGTTGTTCACAGAACAAATGCCCGGCACCGAGACAAAGTGCCGGGCATAGCCGGTTTACGCCAGTTGCTTACTGATCGTTACTGATCCCTACTGATCGTTCCCCTGCACATTCTCCACTGCGGTCAGGGTCCCGAACAGACCGTTTGTCTCGTCGTCCGGCCCGGCCGTGAAGTAGAGCGACGTAGCCGGCCCCGCATTCGCGCCGTTGCCAAAAGCAATGGCCCAAAGCCCATCGATATGGATCGGATTATTGTCAACGCCGTTCAGCTTCCCTTTGAATTTGCCCGTCACCGGATCGAAGGCCAGAACCTCTCCGCTGCCGAACTGTCCAACCAGAACATTATGGCTGTACGCTCCAAAGTCGCTTGAAGCCATCGCCAGACCCCAGGGTGCGTTGAACCACGGTCCCGCCTGCAGCCGTGCCAGAAGGCGTCCCCGAGGCGAGAACACATCCACAAATCCCATCCCCGCACCATGCAGTTCGTCATGCTTGGCGCTATCCTGCTTGGCAAACGACACATAGATGTTTCCGCCGATGTTCTGCACATTGAATGGCGCATATCCCCGGGGGAGCCGTGGATCGTCGAAACCGGCATTGTGATCGTTCCCACGGTCATGGTCGAAGTCGGCCCGGTCGTCACGATCCCCGTCGTCCCGCATCTGGATCGGTTTGAAGTTCGTATCGAACACCTCCACCCGGCCTTGGCGAAAGTCCGCCGCATAGAGGTACGTCTGCGAGCCGCTCCCGGTCTGCACCGTCGCAATGGTTACGCCCTTAAAAACCGACGCATCCTTCTGATTCACCATAATTACAGCCTGGGTTGCCTTCACCCCAGGGTTCCAACCGGAGATGGTTCCATCCTCCGTGACGAACAGGAAGATGGCCGGCTTTCCCGGAGCCAGAAGAAATGCCGTGCTGTCTCCGTTGTAGACGGTGCCCGTCGGCGTACCCGTCGAGGCCTGCGTGTCGCCCGGAGGAATAGTCACCACCAGTCTCTGCTTCGCTCCGGTGGCGTTGTACAGCGTCGACAGACCAGTTCCATTGTCGGCGACCCACCATGGGCTGATCGAACTGCGGGCCAGCCCCCATGAATTCACCAGGTCGGCATCCATCGTGGGAGCCAGCGAGGCCAGATTCGACGTCAGGTTCGTCTGCTTGTAGTGCTGCGTAATCTGCGCCGCAGCATGCTGTCCGAAACACGTAATGGCAAGCGTCAGGCCCATAATGGCCGACGCACCTGCGTACTGAGCCTTATGAAAGCTGTTCATTGGAATTCTCCTGTGCGCCAACCGGGCGCCACCGTTCCGGTGATACCCGGTGTCACGCAGCGACGTTAGATGCAGATTCAATCCGGAAAGATCATCGCGTTGTCAGGAGATTTTCATTTAATTCCTACGATTCAGCCTCGCTCGCCCATCACACCCACCGCACTCATCATCCGTCCCGCGAAGCCATGCTCCGCGCGGTGCGAAAAGTACTTTCTCTCCCCATCGCAGACCGCACAGGCGGTACACTCTCCCACCACCGAGATCCGGTCCGCGTTCACACCCGCCTCCAGCAGCTGCCTCCGGTTCGCCTCCCAAAGGTCCAGGTGCATCTGGCCGCCAACAGTGTTGAAAAGCTCCTCCGCATACCCGAACCGCGCTCCAAACTCCACCTGAACCTCATCTCCCACCGCATAACAGCACGCCCCGATCGAAGGCCCCACCGCCGCGATCAGGTCCTCCGGACGGGCCCCATACTCCTTCCTCATTCCTGCGATACCATGCTCGACGATCCGCGCCACCGTCCCTCGCCATCCCGCATGAAACGCCGCCACCACCCGCTTCTCCACATCCGCAACCAGCACCGGGACGCAATCTGCCGTCTGTATCCCCAGCATCACCCCCGGCAGATCGGTCATCATCCCATCGCCCTCCAGCACCGCCCCTCCCTCCGCGGTCTGGAGCCTTCCCTCCTGCACCCCATCCTCCTCCCGAATCCGCCGAACCCGCTCCGCATGAACCTGCATCAATGTCACCATTCGCACCCCGGCCTCGTCACCCGAATTGCCCTGCACCTCCCGCAGAAAAACCCGCCGATTCTCCGCAACCAAGGCGGGATTGTCCTCCTTCGTCCATCCCAGATTCAGCGAATGGCCACCCGCTCCTCCATAAACCGTCGAAGCGCCGCCTAGTCGCGTGCTGAACCCGTGCCTCAGCCAGGGGTACAAAGCCCACACATCCACGCGCTCTACCTCTGCTCTAAGTCCTTTGTTCCCAACGGCCATGTGATACCCTTTCCCTTGCATCCCCGTCTAATCCACCAGCCCGGACGCGAAAGGCTAACTCCCTTTTATTTCAACAAAAGTTGCATCCCGCCCCATTGCCCTGTAATATACCGCGATTGTAGTCATGAGAGTGAATGTGCCCACCGTAGCCCCTCAGTTCCTCCGCTCCCGAATCGGTAAAGTCTGCGTCGCCATCACCGGTGCGACGCCTGCCGAAATGCTTGAAAAAGCCAACGCCGTTGTAAAAGAAACCTCTTTCATCGAGTTCCGTCTCGACTATCTCGACAAGCCCCTCCTCGCCCTGTCCAAATTCAAACATTTCTTCGCCGAAAACACCGCGGCCACCGGCATCGCAACCTGTCGACGGGCGCCCAATGGCGGAAAGTTCACCGGCTCACTCGCCGCCGAGCTTGAGATCCTCATCAAGGCTGCCGGCAGCGGCTTTCACATCGTCGACCTCGAGCTTGAATCCGCCGAGTCACTAAAGAAGGCCGATCTCCAGAAGCTGCGCGACACCGGCACCGCCATCATTATCAGCTATCACGATTTCTCGGCGACCAAGGATCTTGAGGGCATCTACCATCGCATCCAGCCCTTCCAGCCCGACTTCTACAAGATCGTCCCCACCGCCAAAACCCTCACCGACAATGTGACCTTGATGCGCTTCATCGAGCACATGGAGGATCACTCCAACATCATCGGCATCTGCATGGGCGATGCCGGCATCATCTCCCGCGTGCTCGGCGTGCGCGCCGGCAGCGCCTTCACCTTCGCCGCCGCTTCGACGGGCGAGGAGACCGGCCCCGGCCAGATCGCCGCCCGCACCCTGATCGACACCTATCGCATCGACCAGGTGGACGCCGCCACCAAGGTCTACGGCGTCGCCGGCAACCCCATCCGCAGCTCGCTCTCTCCGGCCATGATGAACGCGGCCTTCCGCCGCGAGACCGTCAATGCCGTCTATCTCGCGCTACAGACCCACAAGCTCTCCGACCTGCTCAAGCTCGTCCACGAGATCCCCATCCAGGGTCTCAGCGTCACCATGCCGCTCAAGCAGGAGATCATGGCGCATCTCGAGAAGACGGATCCGCTCTCCAGCAAGATCGGTGCCTGCAACACCGTTCTCCGCGCGCAGGACGGCAAGCTGTACGGCTTCAATACCGACGTCGCCGGCATCACTGGACCGCTTGAAAAGCGCATGTCGCTGCGGGGAGCGAAGGTGCTGGTCCTCGGCGCCGGCGGGGCCGCCCGCGCTGCCGTCTTCGGCGTGCGCGACAAGGGCGCGGACGTCTTCATCCTCAACCGGACCGCCGAGACAGCGCACAAGCTGGCTCGCCAGTCCGGATCGAAGAGCATCAAGAAAGAGGCGCTGGCAAAGACCTCTTTCGATGTCATCATCAACGCCACCCCCATCGGCATGGCCGGTCAGAAGGGCGCGCAACTGCTGGAGGCGAAGGACCTGAACACCAAGCTGGTCTTCGATCTCGTCTACAACCCGCTGGAGACGCCGCTCCTGCGCCTGGCGCGCCAACAGAACATCCCCATCATCACCGGGGTCGAGATGTTCGTGCAGCAGGGCGCGCGCCAGTTCGAGATATGGACCGGCAAGCCCGCCCCCGAAGAAGAGATGCTGCGCGTCGTCATCCATGAGCTGCGCCAACAGGCAGAAGCGGCTGCGGAAACTCCGGCTCCGACGGAAAAAAAGAAGAAAAGAGCATCTTAAAACCAATTGCTTAAGCAGAAACAAGGCCCGGATTGCTCCGGGCCTTGTTTCTGCTTCACTGAAGATCGTAAAAGTGGACAGCTACGGCTCTAAGTGCTTCTGCCCTCGGCTGAAGCTAGTTTCTCCTCAGCCTTGCGAGTGACGCCATTGGCTTCGTCGTACTTCTCGCCATCGTCGCCTGCCTCCTGCCACAGCCTCTCGCCCTCTTCCAGCTCCCGCCGTGCTTCGGCAGGGTCGATCTCGCTGGGACGAAGAGCCGTCTCCGCCAGAATTGTCACGCGCTCCGGCAGCACCTCGGCAAAACCCCAGGCGACAAAGAACTTCTGGTCGCCCGACGTGCCTCCATGCAGCCTCACCTCGCCCGCGCTCAACTCTCCGAGAAACGGCGCATGGCCATACAGCGCCTCGATATAGCCAGTCATCGCCGGCAGTTCGACCGCCTCCGCCGTAGCCTCCAGCAGGACGCGATCCGGAGCCACCAGTCGAACCTTCAACAATCCCGAGTTGGTCGATGTCTCTGCCATATTATGCGGTCTGCTTCATCTTCTCTGCCGCGGCGCGCACATCTTCGATTCCGCCCTTCAAGTAAAAGGCCTGCTCGGGAATATCGTCGTGCTTGCCTTCGATGATCTCCTTGAAGCTGCGAACCGTATCTTCCACTTTGACGTAAGCGCCGGGAATGCCGGTAAAGATCTCGGCCACGTGGAAGGGCTGCGAGAGGAAGCGCTGCACCTTGCGGGCGCGTGCAACGGTAACCTTGTCCTCTTCCGAAAGCTCGTCGATGCCGAGAATGGCGATGATGTCCTGAAGGTCCTTATACCGTTGCAGGATCTTCTTGACGCCCTGCGCCACATCGTAGTGCTCCTGGCCGACGACGCGCGGAGAGAGAATGCGCGAGGTGGAGGCCAGTGGATCGACCGCCGGATAGATGCCAAGCTCCGACAGTGGCCGCGAGAGCACCGTGGTCGCGTCGAGGTGGGCAAACGTCGTCGCCGGGGCCGGGTCGGTCAAGTCGTCGGCAGGCACGTAGACCGCCTGCACCGATGTGATGGATCCCTTCTTGGTCGAGGTGATGCGCTCCTGCAGCTCGCCCATCTCGGTAGCAAGGTTCGGCTGATAGCCCACAGCCGAAGGCATGCGTCCCAGCAGCGTCGAAACCTCGGAACCGGCCTGGGTAAAGCGGAAGATGTTGTCGATGAACAGCAGCGTGTCCGCGCCCTCTTCGTCGCGGAAGTTCTCCGCAACCGTGAGGCCGGTCAGCGCCACGCGGAGACGCGCCCCCGGGGGCTCGGTCATCTGGCCATACACAAGCGTCGCTTTGCTCTTGGGCAGGTCCTTCAGGTCGATAACACCCGACTCCTGAAACTCCATCCACAGGTCGTTGCCCTCACGGGTGCGCTCACCGACACCGGCAAACACCGAGAAGCCGCCGTGCTTAGTGGCAACGTTGTTGATCAGTTCCTGGATGATGACCGTCTTGCCCACGCCGGCGCCGCCGAACAAGCCGATCTTGCCGCCCTTCAGGAAGGGCTGGATCAGGTCGATGACCTTGATCCCGGTCTCGAACATCTCTTCTTGGGTAGACTGCTCATCGAACGCCGGAGCCTGCCGGTGAATAGGCAGATGCACCTTGGCGTTGACCGGGCCAAGCTCGTCGACCGGCTGACCCAGCACGTTGAGCACGCGGCCCAGTGTCTCCCGGCCCACGGGAACGGTGATGCCCGCGCCGGTATCGATCGCCTTCATGCCGCGAACCATGCCCTCGGTGGCGACCATTGCGATGCAGCGCACGCGGCCTTCGCCCAGATGCTGTTGCACCTCGACGATGACGTCGAGCGGGGTGGGAACGTCGAAGCCGTCGCTGACGATTCGCAGCGCCTGGAAGATCGGCGGCATCTGCGCCTCTTCGAACTGAACGTCAACGGCCGGGCCGCTGATCGAAATTACTTTTCCAATGTTCTCTGCCATAGTCTCTTTCGTTTCCGCAGTTGCCTGTCTGTTACAGAGCGGCTGCGCCACTCACAATCTCGATAATTTCCTTGGTAATTGCCGCCTGCCGCACCCGGTTCATGGTGAGCGAGAGGGCGTCGATCATATCGCCTGCATTGCTGGTCGCCGAATCCATCGCCGTCATGCGCGCCGCATGTTCGGCCGCGGCCGACTCCAGCAG
>Ga0207678_10000580_pt1 | contig 33478 bp, 23 predicted proteins | sample KBSC63metaG_FD_184319 | JGI IMG/M metagenome (GOLD analysis project Ga0207678, IMG submission 184319) | Corn rhizosphere microbial communities from Kellogg Biological Station, Michigan, USA - KBS C6-3 metaG (SPAdes) (version 2) | ecosystem: Host-associated > Plants > Roots > Rhizosphere > Soil ... | reverse complement strand
ATCATGGAGCCGTCGATCGCCGCCGCCAAGGCCGGCGTCACGACCGGCGAGTGGGGCACGGCGCTGCGCAAGATCTTCGGTGAGTACCGCGCTCCGACCGGCGTTGCGCAGGCCGCCGTCGCACGCGACGGGGCTGAGCTCAAGGCCGTCCGGGCATCCGTCGAAACGGTCTCGGACCGGCTCGGGCGCCGCATCAAGTTCCTCGTCGGCAAGCCCGGCCTCGACGGTCATTCAAACGGCGCCGAGCAGATCGCGGTGCGCGCCCGCGACGCCGGCATGGAAGTCGTCTACGAAGGCATCCGCCTGACACCGGCGCAGATCGTGCGCGCCGCCGTCGATGAAGCCGTCCACGTCGTCGGTCTGTCGATCCTTTCGGGCTCGCACGTGCCGCTCGTCAAGGACGTGATGGAGCGCATGCGTAAAGAAGGCCTCGACGATGTGCCGCTCATCGTTGGCGGCATCATTCCGCCCGAAGACGCCAAGACGCTCAAGGCCTTCGGTGTCGCGGCGGTCTACACCCCGAAGGACTTCCAATTGAACGACATCATGGCCGACATCGTGAAGCTCGTGGACCGCCACGCGAAAGCCGCGTAAACGGCACGAACGCGCCATTTGCCTTTGATTTTTCGCAAGTTACCAATTTTACCGCGCCCACGTCTCCGAATGTCCGAATAATTTCAAAGGACCGGCGACGTGGACGGGCAGCGTGATCGCGGTGCCACGAGAACACCGAAAACGCCACTATCCGGGGCGAGATTGCGATCACGTAGTGGGACACGTTAGGGACGGGTCTGATACACGCACCGCAATCAAGGGAGGCGATGCTTGCGCGACGAAACACGGCGGCGGCTCAATCGGGCGATTTGGCTCGAACGCGCGAAGTATATCGGTATCGGGCTCGGGATCCTCTCTGCGATCGGGCTGGCGTTCGGCTATGAAACGCTCGACCTCAAAGTCGACGACAAGGAGGTCGCCGGCGTCGTCAGGGATATAGAGCCGCTCGTCGCCAAAAAAGTTGCCGCTAGCGGAGAAAATGTCATCGTGAAACTCGACGGTGGCCCGGTCATCCGCATCCTGGCTTACAAATCCAGGGGCCTCAAAATCGGCGATAAAATCGAGGTCATGGAGCATCACCACGCCACGGGTCGCGTTACCCACACACTGAAATAGCGATCGCGCGTTGACGCGGCCCACCCCGACGGTATAGATCGCCGCTCGCTCTTTTCGGGCAAAGCCTCAGTGGCGGAACGGTAGACGCGGCAGACTCAAAATCTGCTATTCGCAAGGGTGTGGGGGTTCGAGTCCCTCCTGAGGCACCATAAAATTGCAGCACGCCTTTTGGCGTGCGAAACGCCGAGCAGCTCTGGGTTATTGGAGATGTCGGCGATGACTGTCAGGTCTCCAGGCCATACGGGAAGTTTCGCGCGTGATCGCCCTGCGCGCCCTGGAAGCGGAGCGCTTAACCAAGGCGCTGCGCTGCCGCAGCGCCGAAGTATGAGGCCTGCTCGCCCCTCGTAAGCCTTGGCCGGCAGGCTGCTCAGCGCCCTCGAATACATAAAGCCGCAGCCGTTGGAACACGGATCCTTGCAAGGCGTTGAGGGAGAAGGACACGACAAAAAGGACTACCAAATGAGGACAGCAATCTTAGCAGGCGCCTTTGCTGCTCTATTCGCAGCCGTACCCGCGTTCGCGCAGTCGGCGGCCTACCCCACACCCGATAACAACGTTACGCGCACCGATGACGTCGATCCCTCTGAGGCTCCGTATATGAACGAAGAGCTGGGCCAGCCGTCGGACTCTGAACCTTCGCTGACCGGACCTAACGATGGCATCATCGTCGACGACGGCGGTACCGGCGAAGGCAGTGGCGAGAGTGGTGAAGGCACCGATTTGCCCCCGCCGCCGGATACGCCTCCGCAGCAATGACGCGAGTAGGCTCCCAAATTCGGGAGCTTACTTTTTCGCCAAAACGGCCGACGAATTTCGGCTCCGTCTCGTCAGCGGTTGCTTCTGACCAGAACGTCCATCAGTTCCGCGACCTTGCCGCGTTGTTCCTGCTTGTTGCCGCTCGCGATTGCGTGTTCGACGCAATGGGCAACGTGGTCCCGCAAAATTTCTTCTTCAACTTTGCGCAAGGCAGCGCGAACGGCGGAAATCTGCGTCACGACGTCGATGCAGTACCGGTCTTCTTCAAGCATTTTCGAAAGCCCGCGAACCTGACCTTCGATGCGGCTAAGGCGCTTCAGCGCTGAGTGTTTGGCATCCTGCTTCATATGTTGACGCATACCCCTGGAGGGTATAGGTGTCAAGAAAATACCGCTAGGGTTCTGGAGGCAGTGCAAAGTGGTGGTCAAAAATGAAAGCCCGTCGACCGAAACACATTCGTGTTGCGGACACGCCCACAGCCATCAGCCGGCCCCTTCGGAGCCCTCGTCTCGATTGATGGAGAAAGACCCCGTTTGCGGTATGGATGTCGATCCACACACCGCCAAGCATCGGGCCGAGTTCGAGGGCAAGACGTATTATTTCTGCGCCGCTGTATGCCGGCAAAAGTTTCTCAGCCACCCCAAGCAATACATCCTTCGTATCTCAACGGACGCGGTTGCGCCCGAGGGCACCATTTACACGTGCCCAATGCATCCCGAGGTTCACCAGATCGGACCGGGATCGTGCCCGATCTGTGGCATGGCGCTCGAACCGGAAATGCCGACGGCTGAGCCCACTTCAAATGTCGAACTCGCGGATATGACGCGCCGGTTCTGGTACGGCCTTGCGCTAGCTCTTCCCGTTTTTGCGCTCGAAATGGGAAGTCATCTGGCTGGGTCGCACGCGTGGCTCGGGCAAACAACAAACTGGATCGAGCTGATCCTCGCTACGCCCGTTGTACTTTGGGCTGGCCTGCCGTTTTTTGTCCGCGGTTGGCACTCGGTCGTGTCGCGCAACTTGAACATGTTCACATTGATAGCGATGGGAACCGGCGCCGCTTGGCTCTACAGCGTCGTTGCCACGATCTTCCCAGAACTCTTCCCGGCGACGCTGCGTGCCGGCGATGGCGCAGTACCCGTCTATTTCGAGGCGGCGGCAACAATCGTCGTGCTCGTTTTACTTGGACAAGTCCTCGAACTCAGGGCACGCGAACAGACGGGCGGAGCCGTCCGCGCGCTGCTCGATCTCACACCGAAAATGACGAAACGCCTACGCCCCGACGGCTCGGATGAAGACATTCCAGTCGATGCGGTGGTCGTGGGCGATCAGTTGCGTGTGAGGCCCGGCGAAAAAATTCCCGTCGACGGCGAAGTCGTGCAAGGCCGCAGTTCGGTTGATGAGTCTCTTGTGACGGGAGAAGCGATGCCGGTGACAAAGACGGTGGGAGACCGCGTCATCGGCGGCACGCTCAACGACAGCGGCAGCCTTGTTGTTCGCGCCGACAAGGTCGGCCGCGATACGATGCTGGCCCAAATTGTCAACATGGTCGCACAAGCTCAGCGCAGCCGCGCACCAATCCAGCGGCTCGCCGATCAAGTGTCGGGCTGGTTCGTGCCTCTCGTGATCGCGATCGCCGTCCTCGCCTTCGCCGTCTGGGCTCTTTGGGGCCCGGAACCACGCTTCAGTTACGCGCTGATCGCAGCCGTCTCCGTGCTGATCATTGCATGTCCCTGCGCACTCGGGCTCGCGACGCCGATGTCGATCATGGTCGGTGTCGGCCGCGGCGCCCAAGAGGGCGTTCTGATAAAAAACGCCGAAGCCTTGGAACGCATGGAAAAGGTCGACACGTTGATCGTCGACAAGACCGGAACGCTCACTGAGGGAAAGCCGAAAGTAACCGCCATCTCCAGGCTCGGAGCACTGAGCGAAGATGAAATTTTACGGCTGGCCGCGAGCGTAGAGCGGCACAGTGAGCACCCGCTTGCCCTGGCTATTGTGAAATCGGCCGAAGACCGTGGTCTTGTCCTGGCCGGCGCCGAAGGTTTCAGCTCAGATGCCGGCAGAGGCGCGACGGCAATAGTCGAAAATCAGCGGGTCGCCGTCGGCAACCAATTACTCATGACCTCGGAGAAGGCCGAAATTCAGTCGTTCAACGATAATGCAGAAAGGCTCAGGGTAGCCGGCGCAACGGCGATCTTCGTTGCGGTCGACGGATCGCCGGTTGGCATTCTGGCCATCTCCGATCCAATGAAACGGACAACATCGGCAGCGCTTCAAACGTTGCGACAGGCGGGCATTCGTGTGGTGATGGTCACCGGCGACAACCGCACGACCGCCAACGCCGTTGCGTCGCAACTCGGCATAACCGAAGTCGAGGCCGAAGTTCTCCCCGAAAGCAAAGGCCGCATGGTCGAGAGGCTTAGACACGAGGGCCGGATCGTTGCGATGGCCGGCGACGGGGTCAACGACGCACCGGCGCTGGCGGCTGCCGATGTCGGCATTGCGATGGGCACCGGAACGGACGTGGCCATGGAGAGTGCCGGGATTACCCTTCTCAAAGGCGATTTGCGGGGCATTGTCCGGGCACGCGCACTTTCAGAAGCGACGATGAAGAATATCCGGCAAAATCTGACGTTCGCCTTTGCATACAATGCGGCCGGCATACCGATAGCCGCCGGGCTTCTTTACCCGCAGTTCGGTATAGTCCTGTCGCCAATCATAGCGGCCGCCGCGATGGCGCTGTCCTCGGTGAGCGTCGTCGCCAATGCGCTCCGTCTCCGGCAATCATAATAAGCCGCTCAGCCCGAACGGACATACGTGAGGCCGATGCCGCCGAGCGCGCCGATGAGGACGACAATAATGGGCGGTGCGCGCCAAACGGTGAGAATAACAAACCCCACGAGCGCAATCGCGAAATCCCCCGGCAACTTGACCGAGCTCGTCCAGACCGGATTGTAGAGCGCCGCACCGAGCAATCCGACGACCGCCGCGTTGACGCCGCGCATGACGGCCCGCGCGCTCGCGCGCTTTCGCAACGCGTCCCAGAACGGCAACGTCCCCATGAGGATCAGCAAGCCGGGAAGAAAGATGCCAATCAAGCCGAGTGCCGCCCCGAAAAGCCCGTGTGGCGATGGACGCACGACGGCGCCGAGATAAGCTGCGAACGAAAATAGCGGTCCGGGAATCGCCTGTGCCGCGCCATAGCCCGCAAGGAACGCATCGTCGCTTATCCAGCCCGGTGTCACGAACGCTTCGCGCAGCAGCGGCAGTACGACATGGCCTCCGCCGAACACCAGGGCGCCCGATCGATAGAATGCTTCAAACAGCGCTGCGCCCGGCCATAGTCCGAGGCCCCGCAGCACGGGAAGGCCGGCGAGCAGAAGAAAGAAAACGGCAAGCGCCAAAAACCCAGTGGTGCGCGACACCGGCACGGCGATATGACCGGTTGCTGGCGGAAGCTCCGCTCGGCAAAGCCATAACCCCGCAACGCCACCCAACGCGATAGCCGCGACCTGCGCGACCGGAGATGTGCTGAACAACAGAATGATCAGCGCCGCCGCGACGGCAATGGAGGCGCGCTCCCGGTCGGGGCACAACACACGCGCCATACCCCAAACGGCTTGTGCAACGATCGCGACCGCCACGAGTTTCAGTCCGTGGATAAGGCCAACGCCGACCGGTCCGCTGAGTAAGGTTGCGCCATAGGCAAAGAGCACGAGCGCGATGGCGGACGGCAGCGTGAAGCCGGTCCATGCCGCGAGGCCGCCCAAATAGCCGGCCCGCATGAGGCCGATGGAAAATCCGACTTGGCTGCTGGCCGGGCCGGGCAGGAATTGGCAGAGCCCGACGAGATCAGCATAGGCGTGTTCGTCGAGCCAGCGGCGGCGCACGACGAACTCCTCCCGGAAATATCCGATGTGCGCGACCGGCCCGCCGAAGCTGGTGAGGCCCAGCTTCAAGAAGGCGAGGAGAACTTCGACTGGAGAGTGTCTCCCACTCTCCTTGGCCGCGGCTGGTTGCGTGACGATCGTCATCAAGCCCTTCTCATTGCGTCGTTCGTGAACCCGAAATCCTGAGCGCGCCAAAGAGACTAGAGAGTAGTTGGCCTTTGGTCGATGGCGGACGGCAACGAGATCGAGGACGACGCAAGTAACCGATAAATTGATCGGCCCGCGGATTCAAAAATTATAAAGATACATTGACAATGTATCTTTAACGTCCGACATTCGCTTTGTGCAGCATCGCTCGCTGCCGCAACGATGGATGAGCCCGGATCAGGATCGCAATCCCGGCTTGCGGATGGGGTTCGCGATCAAAGGAGCAGCAATGTCCCAGGTAACCGAAGCTTCAACCGTAAACGAGATCGACGTGCGCCAACTCGTTCCCGCTCAACGGCACGTGAAGATCTTTCAGCTCGTTGATGCGCTGGCGCCGGGAGCGTCGTTCGTTCTCGTCAACGATCACGATCCCAAGCCCCTTTATTATCAGCTCGAAGCCGAACACCCGAAGCAGTTTTCATGGACCTATATCGATAGAGGTCCGACCGTTTGGCGCGTTGCAATCGGCAGACTGCAGAAAGCGGCGTGAGACAAAGCCGTAGGTCCTTCGGCGCCGGCAGATCGATCGCCGGCGCCGCCTCGCAACAAGGAATTTCGCAGTGGCTGGTGTCTCACTGTCCCGATGGACAATGGCCTACTTTGCTTCGGCGCTGCTGGCGCTGGTGATGGCCGAATGCCTGATGGTGGCGGGCTACGGATATCCTGCCGTGCCCATCGCAGCACCTGAAACGCTCGTGCTGGTTCACGTCGTTGCAATCGGTTGGCTGAGCCTTCTGATGTGCGGCGCACTTTTTCAATTCGTGCCGGTTCTTGTCGCTCGCCCGCTGCACAGCAATTCGTTGCCGTTGCCGACGTTGGGGTGTCTCGTAGCCGGACTCGTCGCGCTGCTTTTCGCCTTCCTTAAAATGGCGGGACAGATCGATCTCGACCTCGCCTACTTTCCGCTTGCGGCAACGCTTCTCGCCGCGGGGTTCACCCTCGTTTTATGGAATCTCGGCCGTACGCTGTGGGCCTCACGACCGCTGACACTACCCGCCCGCTTCGTCGCCGTCGGACTGCTGAGCGTCGGCGCCACGGCTATCCTCGGCATCGCATTTGCACTCATACTTGGCGGAGTAAGCACCAACGCGCATCTCCTCGACGTCGCGGCCCTGGGCCTGCCGATCCACGTGATTGCCGGCCTTGGCGGTTGGCTGACGTTCACGGCGATCGGGGTGAGCTATCGCCTGCTTGCCATGTTCATGCTGGCTCCGGAGCTTGATGGGCCAAGCACACGCGGCGCCCTTTATTTGGGAACGGCGGCGCTTGGGGTCGCCATTGTTGGCGGCGTGGCGACGATTTGCTTCGACGGCAACCTGACAATCACCTTGAGTGCGGCAGGGCTATTGGGACTTTGCGCAATCGCACTTTACGGGCGAGATACCGTGCACCTCTATCGTGCACGCAAGCGGCGCAAGATAGAGCTGAACAGCCGGATGGCGATCTTGGCGCTCGCCAGCCTGGCTGCCAGCGCAATTCTGATTGGCGTGCTTCTTGGCCTCGGCGTACTTGGCCGCCACATCGGGGCTGTCGTCTTTCTCGTCAGCTTCGGATGGCTGTCTGGTCTTGGCCTTTCAAAGCTCTACAAGATCGTCGCGTTCCTGACCTGGCTCGAATGCTATGGGCCCGTCATCGGCAAAACGCCGACACCGCGCGTGCAGGACCTCGTGGTCGAAAGCCGCGCCACCAAATGGTTCGCACTCTATTTTCTTGGCGTCTGGATGGCGACAGTCGCGCTGCTCCTCGATGGCCCGCTCGCATTTCGCGTTTCAACTGGTGCGATGCTGATCGCGACCAGCGGCATCATCGTTCAGCTCGTGAGGTCCCGCAGCCTGTGTGACGTGAAGGCTGGACTGCGCTTGCCGGAAGGCGCCCGCAGGCCGCGGTTCCTGTTCTCATCCGCCCAACACGCTTGAAAGGAAGACAGTCATGACGACAACATATGTGGACGTCGATGTACGTCCGATCCTGCGCGCCGGCGGCGAGCCGTTCGAACAAATAATGGAAGCCGTGAATGTGTTGAAGCCCGGCGAAGGCCTTCGGCTCTTTGCAACCTTCAAACCGACGCCGCTTCTGCATGTGCTCGGTTCGAAAGGCTTCACGCATGTATCGAAGGAGCTTGACGGCGGAGAATGGGAAGTCGTGTTCTCGCCCTCCGGAACGCCTCCAACGAATGAGGCTTCGGTCGGTACCGCCGCGCACAACGATACGCTTTGGCCCGAGCCGATAAAGAACCTCGACAACCGCGAGCTCGATCCGCCAGAGCCGATGGTGAAGATTCTCGCGACTGCCGAAACCATGCAACCCGGCGAGGTTTTGGCCGCCTTGCTACGCCGCGAGCCGCTGTTCCTATTCCCCGAATTGGCAAAGCGCGGACACAGCTGGCGCGGCGGCTTCGAGGCGGATGGCAAAACATACAAGGTGTTGGTGCGGATCGGCATCCCGAAGGGGAGCGCCGCATGACCGTGGAAACCACTGAAGATATCGGCGAACGGATCAGGGACGTGCTGCACCTCGTGATCGACCCGGAACTTGGATACAACATCGTCGACCTTGGGCTGATCTACGACGTGGCGGTCGAAGACGGCGGCGTCGCCCACATCACCATGACCACAACGACGCGCGGTTGCCCGGCGACAAGCTATTTATTGGATGGCGCGCGGGCGGCTGCCGGCGCGGTGTCGTCCGTGCAGTCTGTGGATGTCAAGTTGACGTACGATCCTCCCTGGACACCGAACATGATGAGCAGCGAAGCCAAGGAGCATCTCGGCATCGCGGACGGAGGCGACCGATGAGATCGAGCGCCTATACGGCTGAAAGGCGCACTGGCTTGCCCGAAAGCTCAGTCGCACTGATCGATATTCTGCTGTCGAGCCTCGAAGCGCTGGCGGCGACAGGCCAACCCGACGCGGCCTGCCGTCTCGCGGGCGAAGCTTGCGCCGCGTTGCGTGGCCGGGACCCCGCTGGATGGCAACGATTTAACGTCTTTCTGCATCGCATGACGAAGCACCTGTCATGAGTGCCACGGCGGCGATAGTCGCGGAACTATAGTGAACGCGCGAGGGTAGCAACCGAATGTTGACGATCCCGAAAGAGCTTCCAGCCGGCTTCGAGGCCTATGGCAGGTCGACGGATTTCACGCCCGATAACCTACCCGCGCGACTGCAGGCGGCGCATTCGACCAAGGCAGGCACATGGGGACTTTTGCACGTTCTGGAAGGCAAGATCCTATATCAGCTGGAAGCCCCGTTCGAAGGCGAGCAATTGGCCGCTGCCGGAGAAAAAATTGTAATCGAGTCCGAGGTGCCGCATCGTGTTAAGTTCGTCGAACGCGGCCGTTTTTTCGTTGAGTTCTACCGGAAAGCCGAACTCACCCCTGGATGATTATGAACGATAGCATCACGCAAGTCGAAATCACCAACGGCGATATCGTGGTCGACGCCGTGTTGCTCGGCGAGCTGCTGAACATTCAGCCTGCGGAAGTTCCGGCATTGATGAAAGCTGGCGCAATAACGAGCATTTGCGAAAAGGGCGTCGGCGAAGATGCGGGCGAATACCGGCTGAGTTTCTTCTATCGCAATCGCCGGCTGCAACTCAGCGTAAACGAGTCTGGGCATATATTGCGGCGCTCGGTCATCGACTTCGGTGAGCGCCCGTTGCCCCGCTCGCTGCACACCGTCAGAGCCTAGCTGTCGCGATAAGTCTGCTTCCATGAAGCCCAACTCGAGAGCCAGCGTCTCAGATTTTCACCGGCGGCGTGCTCGCGAATGATTTCGAAAGCTCGCGCATCATGTCCCTGACATCGGGAAGCTCGTTGCGGTCCCAATCGGCGAGCATATGCCGGAGATCTTCTTCGCGCTGACGGACCAAGCGGTCGTAGGTAGTTCTGCCCTTCGGGGTCAGCTCGAATGTGATGGCCGACGTCTTGCACGCCATACCGGCCGCCGCGAGTCTCGCAAAGATCTGCGAATGTCGCGGATCGCCAATCAGCCACTTGGCGAGTTCCGCCTTTTCTGTCTGACCTGTTCGCTCGCCTATGCGTGCGAGCAGCCAAAATTCATCGGGCTCGAGAGGAATGTTCAAGCGCGCCGCTGAGTTCTGATAGACGCGCCAGCGGTTTTCGCGTGCTGTCACTCGCGTGACGATGCGTTCGAGTTCCTTGAGAGAGGTCGCGTCGCGCGGCATTTGGAACGGATCGCTCAGCGGCTTCTTTTCTATGCTCGTCCGGAGCGGCACTTCCTTGATTGCAAACGACAGCAGGAAGGCCAGTAACGCCAGCAGCGCGGCCGTGAGAAATACGGGGTGCAGCGACTCGACGAACAACGCCAGATAGGTGGAGCGCAACGGCTCGGTCAGCGTGGCAATCGTCGCCGGGTCGCTCAACTGGGCGGCCGCTTCAGGTAGCGTTACGTCGATTTTTCCCTGCAGCGTATAGGCGAAGATGCCGCCGAAAAGCGCCGCGCCTACAGCGCCGCCGATCGATCGAAAGAGCGTTGTGCCGGACGTCGCGACCCCAAGCTGCTCGTAAGCGACGGCGTTCTGGACGGCCATCACCAGGATCTGCATGACCATGCCAAGCCCTAACCCAAGAACCAGCATGTAAACCGAAGCCGTCGACGCCGAGGTCTCCAGGGTGATCTGCGATAGCAGGGCAAGTGCAATGGTCATGAGTCCCGTGCCCATGATCGGAAATATCTTGTACCGGCCGATACGGCTGATGATCTGGCCACTGGTGATCGAACTGGCGAATACGCCCATCATCATCGGCGTCAGATGCAGCCCGGCGCTCGTTGGATCGAGCCCTTTGACGACCTGCAGGTAGACGGGCATCAAAGTGATGGACCCGAACAGGGCCATGCCGACGATGAAGCCGATCGCCGCCGCAAGGGCGAAAGCGCGATTTGCAAACAGCGAGAGCGGCAAAAGCGGGTCAGAGACTTTCGTCTCGACGTAGATAAAGGCGCCAAGAGATACGATCCCGAGCAACGAGATCGCGAACATGCTGACGGGTGCTTCTCGCGTCAGCGCCCCTCCGAGACTTGTGATGATGACGATGCAGACGAGAGCCAGTGCAAGCAGCGCGGCGCCGGCGTAATCGATCTCGACCTTTGACGCGCGCTTGTGCGGCCTAAAACTCGCACTGATGACCGCCAACGCCAGAATACCGAATGGCAGATTGATCAAAAATATCCAACGCCAGGAAAGATTGTCGACGATGAACCCGCCAAGCAGCGGGCCGATGACCGTCGAAATTCCAAATATGCCGCCGAAGAAACCCTGATAGCGGCCACGTTCGCGCGGCGGCACGATGTCGCCGACGACCGCGACCGCGGTAACGATAAGTCCGCCGCCGCCGAGGCCTTGCACGATGCGAAAGGCGATCAACTCTGGAAGGTTCTGTGCTATGCCGCACAACGCGGAGCCGATCAGGAAGATGATGACGGCGGCTTGCAAAACCAGACGCCGGCCCAAGAGATCGCCGAGCTTGCCGTAAAGCGGCACCACGATCGTGGTGGCCAAGAGGTAAGCCGTTACGATCCATGCCAGATGCGATAGTCCGCCGATTTCGCTGACGATCGTCGGCAAGGCCGTCGCCACGATGGTCTGGTCGAGCGACGCGAGCAGCAGCACGAGTGCCAACGCTGAGAAGATCGCGAGATGGCCACGATCGCTGGTCTGGGCTCCGGGCAGGCCGTCGGCGTCAATGCGTTGCATGTTATGGAAGCGGCTTACTGAAATCGCGAAGCAGAGGAACCGGTTCCCTAGCTGGCAGTTGCATTCGCGGTAAAGTGGAAACAGAGTTCAAATTATTATTTGTGGACCGGCGGAGCCGCACGACATGGGTCGCTCCGGCGTTAACGCAAGCCGCGACAGGGTGTGGATATACCGGTCCCAGCGCGCCGCATAAGCAACACAACTCACCGTAAGGTGCGGCGCTAGTGACCTTCGGTTGGCGCACAAGGCCGAATGTGATAGCCGAACCAGATCGAATTCCGAGGTACTGCATGCGGGCATGGGCAACTGGCATCTGGGCGGCAGCGCTGATTTTGCAGTTCGCCATCGTGCCGGCAAACGCAGGCCCGACGCTGCTCTTCGAGCCCTCTACCGGCAAAATTCTTTATGCCGAGGATGTCGACGACCTCTGGCATCCGGCCTCGCTGACCAAGATCATGACGGCGTATATCGCCTTCGAAGCCATCAAAGAGGGTAAGCTCCACCTCGACGATAAGATTTCCTGTTCGTTGCGCGCGACGTTGCAGCCGCCGAGCAAGGCAGGCATCCAGGTCGGCAACACGCTGACGGTTGAGCAGGCGCTCCAGGCTGTCATCGTCAAGTCGGCGAATGACGTCACCGTCATGCTTGCCGAAGCGATCTCCGGCAGCGAAGCCGCCTTCGTCGATCGCATGAACGCGACTGCCAAACGGCTCGGCATGACGCGAACGCATTTCGTCAACACGAACGGGCTCCCCGAACCGGATCTGGTGACGACGGCGCGAGATCTCGGCAAGCTGGCGCGCGCCGTGATCACTGAGTACCCGCAATACGCAAGCTATTGGTCGATGCCGGCGATGCATATCGGCAAGCGCCGCCTCGGTAGCCACAACGCATTATTGAGGACGTTTCCAGGCGCCGACGGTTTGAAAACCGGCTTCACTTGCGACTCCGGCTACAACGTCATCGCAAGCGCGTCGCGCGACGGACGACGCCTGCTGGCGGTCGTACTCGGCGAGACGTCCGGAAACGAACGCGCCATTCGCTCGGCGAGTCTTTTGGAATACGGCTTCCAGAACTATGATTGGAAGCAACTCTTCAACACAACAAATCTCGACACTTTGCCGGTCGACCCTTCAGCCAAGGGTATTACGTCGGTACGCGATACCGTTGCCGCCTGGAGCTGCCGCCCGCCAAAGCAAAGTAAATCCGGGACAACGGCTCGCCATAAGAGACGTCAGCCGAAGGCCACCGCTGCCAAATCCAAGACGGCCGCAAAAAAGGGCAACGAGGCGAGCGAAAGTCCACCTCCGGTCAAAGGTGCCGAGGCGGCCATTGCGCCCCAGCCCCAGGCCGGGGCGACGGCCAAGACGCCGAAATCGGCGCAAGCCATTTCACCTTGAAGCGAGAACTCGTCTCGTCTCAGACGAGTAATTCCAGCGGCTGGTTCGTGAAAACACATCCCGGCGGATCGGTTCCGTCTGGTGGCGTGATGACGTCGGGACTTGCTTGGTCGTCCCACGGCGGCTGCGCATCGGGCTCCGGCGATCGTTCTGGCGGCGCGTCACTATCGTCGCCCGGTTCGTTCTCTTTCGGCGCGTCGTATTGGGCGAGTTCCATTCCGGCACAGTGAAACGAACACGCGCCGGCCCACGGCGCCGCAGGTGCCGGCACGAGCGTGACCGCAAGTCCCCATCCGAACGTCACCACGAACGCAATTTTCTTCACTGCCGTTGCCTTTATTCGCGATCCGATACGTCGGGCAGCGCGGATACGACCAATTAACCACGCTCGCAGACAGGAACCTAAACGCGGTCCGCGTCATGGCGTCAAACTTGCTTTTCCCAAATTCGTCAACCGGGATTTAAGCCTTGAGTAGGACCTTACGATGACTGCGACGGTGCGAGCCAACAGGTACCCCAACGTGGATTTCACACCCACGCCCCGGGACGTATGCGCGATGGCCGAGGTTCTTGAAGGCAAGCATGGTTCGTTGGCCGCAGAAATCGCCGACTTTTTCGCAATCTACCACGGTGAAAAGGGAGACGCCGGCCGCGCGTGGGCTTGGAGCGGCGTTGCCGAACTCGTCCGTAATCGTGAGCGGGCGCGCCTCGAAAACAATTGAAGAACGGGACGCCTTGCCGTGAAGAGCGCTATCCTTACCAGGCTCGATGCGGTTCCTGCCGCGCGCGTCGATCGGCACCCCGAGTATGCAGGGGCGACTAACCCATTCGAGGTGGCTCAGAGCCTATTTGCCGGCCTCATCGACCAGACGATCAACGTCTTTGCCTCCGACGGCGAGCGCCAACGCACCCAGCGCGACGCGCTGCTCGCCTTCACCGTCCGCGTCCTGAGTGCGGGACTGCTCTACCTCACGCAGATTGTGCTGGCGCGCTGGATGGGCGGCACCGAATACGGCATCTACGTCTTCGTGTGGACATGGGTGCTGGTCCTTGGCGCCATGTCTCACCTAGGACTGAACCTCGCATCGATCCGGCTCGCGCCGGTTTATCGCGAGACCGGCGATTTCGACCACCTGCGAGGATTGATACGGGGCGTCAGGCTTGTGGCGCTCGGCGGCGGCACGCTCGTCATGGCGCTCGGCCTGTTCGGCGTCTGGCTCTTTCAAGATCACATCCAAAGCCAGTTCGTCCTGCCGATCTATCTCGCCCTCGTTTGCATTCCGCTTTACGCGCTGACGGACGTGCAGGACGGCATAGGGCGCGGCAACGCCTGGATGAGCGTCGCGCTCGTTCCGCCCTACGTGTTGCGGCCCATCGTGCTGTTGGCCGCCATGTGGGTGGCCAACGCGAGCGGCCTACCGATGAATGCGGCGACGGCCGCCGGCGCCGCAATCGTCGCGACATGGTTCAGCGGCATCCTGCAATCGCTGATGATCAATACCCGTTTCAGCGCCACGACACCCGCGGGTCCCCGCCGGTCCGACTTCAAAACCTGGTTCAAGATCTCGCTGCCGCTGCTCGTCATCTTGAGCTCGGAGCTTTTTCTGCAGAATACCGACATCCTGGTGATCTCGCATTTCATGACGCCGGCCGACGTCGGCATCTATTTCGCGGCCGGAAAAACCATGGCGCTGATCATGTTCGTGCATTATGCGGTCGGCAGCGCCGTCGCCCACAAGTTCGCCGCCCTGAATGCGCGCGGCGATAAGGACGGACTCCGCACCTTCGTAAAAGATGCCGTCAATTGGACGTTCTGGCCGTCGCTCGCCGGTGCGCTGCTCATCCTGGCTCTCGGCAAACCCCTACTGTCTCTGTTCGGGCCGCAATTCGCCGACGGCTATCCGGTCATGTTCATTCTTGTTATCGGCTTTCTCTTCCGCTCCGCGATGGGGCCAGCCGAATACTTGCTGAATATGCTCGGCGAGCAGGCGCTTTGCGCCACGGTCTTATGCGCGGCGGCGATTTTGAACGTCGCGCTCAACTTCGCTCTCGTGCCGGTGTTTGGATTGGTCGGCGCCGCGATCGCCACAGCTACGTCTCTGATCGTGGCAGCGACGATGAACGCCATCGTCGTCTGGCGCCGCCTCGATATCAAGATCGCAATCTGGGAAAACCTGCCGAAGTTCTGACGCACGCCGACTTTGTCATCCCGGGCGAGCCTTCTTGCGAGACCCGGGACCCAGTTCTAAAGCAAACGAAAAAGGCCCCGCTCGTGCAGGGCCTCGTGGCTGCTCAACGTGAGATGGTCGAAGCCGATGCCGCGCTGGCGGCCAGCTCCGCGCACCGGAGTCGCCAGCAGCCGAACTATCGTCCACTCCATGGCCGGGTTTGACCCAGCCATCCAGTGCTAAGACGGAGGTCACGCGATCGGCCCTGGATGGCCGCGCCAGAGGGCGGCCGGATGTGTGATTTTTTACATCGGCGAGCCGACGACGAGCGTCCAGAAGGATTTGAATTCCGTCTTCGGATCCTGCACCAGCGCGATGCCCATGTGCTCGGCGTCAGGCGTCAGCAGATTCTTGTTGTGGCCCGGACTTTCCTCCCAGCCACGCATGACCTCGTTGAAATCGACCTGGCCTGTGCCGACGTTCTCCGCCGTCAGGCGAGCGTTGTAGCCGGCGCGCTTGACGCGATCCCACGGGTTCGAGCCATCGGAGCCGTAGTGTGAGATGCGATCCCACTTGGCGAGGTCGCGGGAATGCGCTTTCGCCGCTTCCGTCAGCTCGGGGTTGAGCTTCAACGCCTTCAAGCCGTGCTTCTTGCGATAGGCGTTGATGACGTCGCGCGCCATTTCGGCATTGAGTGAAGTGTGCGAATAATCGCGGTCGGAGAGAACTCCGGGCGCCGCCCTTTCAAAGGTTCCGGATGGCGCCTTATCGTCGAGTTTGGCGACCTTCACTTGGCGGGGGGCCGCGGGATCGCCCCCCAGGCCGACGCTTTCGGTTTTCAGTGGGGGCGACGACAACGACGATGTCGTCTCCTGATCTGCGAAACCTGATGAGATGGATGATGAGCCTAGGCTGCAACCGGACAAACCGATCACGAGCCCGGCGGTGAGTGCAACGCGATACATAACTGCCACTCCCGGCACACAACGTGCGGACAAGGTCATCATTGCCGGAAATCCGTTAACTCGGTGTTAATGCTAACGGGATGCGAATCGCGCCTCTCCGCGCGCCGCAGCACTATGCCGAAGCCCCGTGTGGATGGCCCACGCATATGTCGGATCCCTCGCAACCCAGTCCCGCCCCGTTCGATATCGCAGCAACAAGGTGTCGCGATTTTGACGGTGCCGCGGCGAAAGCCTGATTCCAGTGGCACGCCGGAGCATTTGCAGCTGGCAATTCGCCTACGGCTCTTGGAAGAACGCCGCCGATCATCAAGACTGCCGCGCGCTGTTTAAGCTGATTCGCGCCTGGGAGCACTTCGATGACGGCAGCCATCGGACAGTCTGAGCAGAGAACCGGTTTCCACACTCCGACCTTTACGGTGAGGGATCTCGTGCTGCTCCGCATCGCTGCGGGGAGCGCCACGCGAGCCGACTTGCAGCGCGACATCGCGCCAATTCTGGCTCCAAGGATTTCGGGCAGCGAGTTTCGCCGCGCCGCCGAGCTGGCGATCAGCACCCTCGGCAACGCGCAATTGATCAGCGAGACGAAGGGTCGTCTCACCGCCACGGCGAAAGGTGTTCAAGTTGCCGGGACCTCTCTGGGATCGGCGCGATCTCTCGGCCCAGCTTGGGGTGACGTCAAAAACACGCTTGTCCTACGTGCGCTCGAAACGCACGACACGGCGTCGGTCAAAAAGGCCGTGCAGCGCCTCGAAGGCCTCGCGGCCATCGTGTTGCAGAACCATTTCAGCATCGCGACCGGCCGCGTTCTTTCACCAGCCGATCTCAGAGCCGAACTGGCGATCGTCGCGCTTGAAAAGGCTTTCGGCAACAAGATCAAGACCGGACTCGGCAAGGGAGCGGGGCTGCCCGCCAAACCAGGCAGGCTACTCGCCGGCCAACTCTTCAAGCAGCCTCGGGAGATTGCGAGCGACGGCAAACTGATCGTGCAGCTTGCATCCGAGATTGCAGGAGCCCGCGAACAGTCCATCGAAGCGCTCGAACTCGCCGTGCTAAGCCGCCTAACGACCGCCGGGAACGCCGATGACGGCGCAAACAGAGCGCCCACGCGCCCCAAACGCCAGGAGCCGTCACATCACCGCCCCCGCACGCCGACGCCGAAAGCCGCCAACGATCGCGCACCGCTCACGGGCTCCGCACCTGCGGTAGCGCGGTCGCTGTCGCCACCTGACATCGCGGAATTCTGTAGCGCTGTGGTCGATGCGGCACGTCCGGTCGCCGAGGGCTGGCCAGGCAACCGGAAGGCGTTTATCTCTTTGGTCTGGAAGGCGATTCGCAACGCCCGGCCTGACTGGGGGCTATCTGAGATTGCGTTCAAGGGCATGCTCGCTGAAGCCCATCGTTCGGGCCGGATCGAACTTGCGACCGCCGATCTCAAAGATGGCCGCGACCTGAAATCGCTCGAGGAGTCCAAGATCCTCTACAAGAACACCGTCTGGCACTTCGTGCGCGTCCAAGAATGAAGGCATCCTGATTCGAAATGGGCGTTGAAGGCGGTTCTCTTAAAAATACGTCGTTCGCTCCTCAGCTCGCGCCTGACAAGCTGAGCGAAGCGTTTGAGCATTCGATCACCTGGGAAGATGATCTCTGGCGCGCCGACCCCGTCGACGTGCCGGAAATTCACGCCAAGGCACGCCAGAAATTCAACGATTTGCTGACGACCGTCACGTCCGGGCACGGCTATCACGTGCAGGAACGAATTCTGCTGTTTCACGGCCAGTCGGGAGCCGGAAAAACCCATCTTCTGCGAGCGCTGAGAACAGACTCGCATCGCACGGGCCAAAGCTATTTCGGCTACGCACAGATGACGCCCGACGTGCAGAACTACGCCGACTTCTATCTGCGCCGCCTCGTGCACTCGCTCGAGAAGCCGTACGACCCCGACCGGTTCGGGGAATCAGCGCTGTCGCGGCTGACGAACCACATGGTTCTCGATTCCGAGGTCATCTCGTCCGCCGATCTCGACAAGCTTCGCGACGCGACGCTGGATGACAAACAATTGGCGCGGCTCATCCTGCGCCTCGCCGACCAGATCGTCGCCTGCGAAAAGTTCCAGACGCGCGAACTCGACATCAATATCGTGCGGGCGCTCCTTTACCTGCAGCGCCATGATCCGCGCATCGATCAGCGTGTTCGCCAGTATTTGAACGGCCGCACTCTGACGCCGATTGCACACGAGGCCGTCTCTGCGCTCGACCCGAACAACGGCGAGGATCGCTCGTTCGAGATCATCGCCGCGCTCGGTGCACTCGTCTGGACGGTCGATCGCGCTGCGCTCGTCTTCTGCATCGATCAGGTCGAAGATTTGCGCTTCTTCGACAATGCCGAAGATCGCTTTCAGCGCGCCGTCCGCGATCTCATTCAAATCGCCAATCGGCTGACGAACGCCGTCATCATCATATCGTGCCTTGAAGATTTCTACGGACAGGTCCGCAGCCTCGTCGCGCAGTCCTATATCGACCGCATCGAGAAATCCGGCCCCGTCCTGCTGCGCGAAAGCCGCACGCCGGAAGAAGCCCGCCTCATCATCTCGAAGCGGCTGGCTCACCAGTCGGAGTTGAACGGCGGCGGCATGAGCTTTCCCGACGCCTCGCAATTCTTCGGGCCGCAGTTCTTTGAAGAATTCGGCGGGCTCTCGACGCGCCGGTTGCTGGAGCACGCTCAGTCGCGCCTGCGCGAGGCGACCTCAACCGAAGGCGACGAGCGCGAAGCCGAGCCTGAGAAGCCGTCGTTCATCAGCACTCTGGCGCAAGCGCTCGGCCAGGCCATCGGTTTCGGACAAGATCAAGAGGCGCCGGCCGCGATCTCCGCCGTGCAATTCCGCGAGATGTGGGAACGCTTTGCCAACGAGAGCGAAGCAGAGATGCCGCCCGATGACCAGGAGCTGGTCGACGTCCTGTCGGCCGCGCTGTTGTTGGCGCGCGATGAATGGGGTCGCGCCATCGAAGTCACGGTGAAGCGCCTCGAACTCGGCGACGAACTGCCGGCCTTCGACCTGACCGTGCGTCACCGCACCGGCTTCGCCAATGATCTCAGGGTCTTCCTGTGCAACCGGCCGACGCAGGGCGGTGGCCTCAAACGCCAGCTCGACAAGGTGCTGACGGCGATGCAGGGCAAGCCTTGCTTCATGCTGCGCGCCAGCGACTTTCCGCCAAACAAAAAGAACCAGACCGCGCAGGCGTTCCGCAAATTCCGCGACGGCGGCGGCCGCCAGCTTCTCGTGCCGATCCCCGAGTGGGAACGCATGATGACGGTGCGTGAGTTCACCGCCCATCATCGCGGCGACGCCGGCATGACGCAGTGGCTCGAAGGCTCGAAGCCGCTGTCGAGCCTAATTTCGATCATTCACCTGCTGCGGCTCGATTTGCTTGGTCGCCCGGTGCCGCGCCTCGTCGCGAAGGACATGGACGACCCGCAATCGTCGCTCGACGGCTTCGGCGGCCAGGCCGCACAACGGGCTGCAAGTGACGGAAGTTCGGGCGAACCGGGCCTCGCCGCCAATGATGACGAACTTCCGATGTCCGTCATTCTCGACGAAAACGGCAGCTACGGCGCCAGCATCCTTTCGGGCCGCGAAATTGGCAATCTCGGCCGGCCGGTGACGCTGAACAAAAGTGTCCTGAAGCGCCATGCGGCATACCTCGGCGGTTCGGGCTCCGGCAAAACGACACTGGCGCTGTCCCTCATCGAGCAGCTTCTGCTACGTGGCATTCCGGCTGTGTTGATCGACCGCAAGGGCGATCTCGCGAGCTACGCCAATCCGGAAGTCTGGCGCGCCAACGAGAACGACACGCCCGATCGCCGCGCCGAACGCGAAAAACTCGCCGACGCCATCGATGTCGCGGTTTATACGCCGGGGCGGGCTTCCGGCCGGCCGATCTCGATCACGCTTCTGCCGAACGGCATCAACGAACTTCCCGACCACGAGCAGCAGTTACTGGCGAACCTCTCGGCGGCGGCGCTCGGCGAGATGCTCCATCTGAAGAATTCGGCGACGCACCAAAAGCAGTCCGGCGTACTCGCCGTGGCGCTGCGCGTTCTCGGATCGCTTTCGACAAATGAGGTAACGCTCGCGGATCTCATCCGCCTGCTCGAAGACGAGCATCCGGAACTGACCGACCAGACGCAACGCATGGACCCGTCGGGCAAGCTCCGGCGCGATCTCGTCGCGCAGCTCGATTCACTGCGCTTGCGCAACGCTGCACTTTTCGAAGGCGGCGGCGAAAGCCTCAGGATGGAAAGCCTCCTCGGCCTCGGCCGTTATCAGCGTCCGAACCGCACGCGCTTGTCGGTCATCTACACCGGGTTCCTCGGCGACAACGAGAACATCCTATTCTGGGTGTCGCAGTTCCTGTCCGAAGCGCTGCGCTTCTGTCAGCGCAATCCGAACGACGAACTGCAGGCCGTCGTCATGTTCGACGAAGCCGATCTCTACATTCCGGCCAACTCGAAGCCCGCGACCGCCGAACCATTGCAGAGCCTGTTGAAGCGCGCGCGCTCAGCCGGGCTCGGCATGATGCTCGCGACGCAATCGCCCGGCGATCTCGACTACAAGAGCCGCGATCAGATCACGAGCTGGTTCATCGGGCGCGTCCGCGAGGACACCGCATTGAGGAAGCTGAAAGCCGCCTTCCAATCGGAATCGGGTCTCGACCCGGCGACGGCGCTGCCGGGCCAGACGGTCGGCGAATTCCATCTCGTTCAGGAAGGTCTCGTTCGGCCGATGAAGGCGCAACGCTCGCTCATCGCAGCCGAACAGGTTCCCTTCGATCGCATCGAGCAACTGGCTGCCGAAACACGCGGCATCGACGAGCGCCAGCTCCGGCTTTTTGATCTTCTCCGCTAGCGTTAGGGCGCCATGCATCAGCCTCCGTGTTTTGCGGAAAAGGCAAAACTCGATATTCAATTCGCATTTCCGTGTTTGACATAATCCGTGATTACTGCATTGCCGCAGCAACGGCGGCAGCAGCATGGTTAATTCCGGTGATGCCGCCTATCTCTCTGACTACATTAGATTTTTTCTAATCAGAGTGGCCCACAAAACGCTGTTAAATCATCGTCGGCTGAGGCGCGCTGCGATGTGATCCAATGTCTACGCTCGGCTGCGCAAATCACCTCATGGTCCTGTCAAGTCTTTTTGCAAAGATGTATTGTACAGCAGGCTGAGCGTGAGGGGTTATGCTCAGCTTCGCAGATCGGGGGCGGCCCGTTTTTTGCGAAGAAAAGCGGATGAATCGGCCGAGAGGGCAAACTGGCCGAAGCATTTCCCAATAGAGCCGCGCGAAATGGTGGAGTGAACTTTAGAGTTCTGTGCGGGGTATAGTGTTATGATGGCGAAGCCTTTCGTCATGATTGTCGTTGCGGCTCTAATGGGTCCTGCAATCGGCGTCGGTCTTTTCATTCTAATGAATAACTTCTGAGCTTTTGCTAGTTTGAGAGCAGAGAGAAGTCGCGTTCGCGCGTGCTTTAAAGGCGCTTTTTAGCCTTGGCCTCGTAATCGCCATTTCCCAGAGCCGATGTCGCCGCGACTTCGTTGAGTTCACGCCTTAAATCCCGATTACGCGTGAAGCCACGCCAGCGCCGTTCCCGGCGAAGGCCTTAGCGCGGCTTTACGTCAGCGATGTTACATCTTTTGCGGCTTCTGACCGCGCTCGGCGATCTCTGCCTGTCGATGCCGCGGCGCATCGTGCGCTGGTTGATGACAGCCGTCACGTTCAATTCGAAACTCGGCCCCCTGCGACACGTGTTGACGGCGGCGGTCGTCTACGTGCTGTTCGTTCTCGTTCTCGTTTACGTGGCGGCGCCGATCAGAGGTTATTTCGGCCAACTGTCGATGCACGGCAAGCTCGGTTACGACGCCGAGCGCTGGCTCGCGACGGCCATCTACGATCCGAAAGGCAGCTTTGTCGGCACGTTTGATCCGCGCCTCGATAGCTTGCGCGACGTCAACTACACCGACAGCGCCATCGAACTCGGCAACTACGTCGCCAACCCCGATCACAAGTCGATCCCGGTCCGCGACGTTCCCGAGCAATACTGGCGGTGCCTTTCCTATCACGAGGATCGCTATCTCGGCGGCCCGCTCAATCCGTTCGGCATCGATCTTCTTGGCGTCCTGAAAATTCCAATATCGACGCTCACGCGCTCGATCGCAGCGCACCGACCGCTCCTCGGCGTCGGCGGCTCGACGCTGCCGATGCAGTTCGCCCGCGTCATATACCAGACGCCGCCGAGCCGGGACGAGGGCGGCGTTTCGAAGATCATGCGAAAACTCGGCGAGTGGTGGCTCGCGCCCGTGATCTACCGCGAGCTGACGCGCGGCGGTGACGATACCCTGTTGAAGCAATGGGCCGCCAACCACATCTGGCTGGCGCAGCGCACCGGCGGCCAGCCGCTGCACGGCGTCGAGGTGACGAGCCAGGTTGTATTCGGAAAGGAGGCCAAGGACCTTTCGACCGCCGAGCAATTCGTTCTCGCTTCCGCCGTCAACAAGCCGATCATCCTGCTTGAGGGCAATGATCGGCTGAACGAAGTCCGGCTGGATCGCTGGCGCTACATCACCGAAGTTAGAGCCCGCATGTGCGCTGAACGGCTCATCACCGACGAAGCCGAGCAAAAGAAAGTCGTGTTCGAGCTCATGGCGCTTGCCGGTGGCCCGCCCGACCCGAAAGTGAAGCCTAAGCTGCAGGCCGCGCTCGAACGTTTCGTGCCCGATCAAGCGAAACGCGCCGAGGCCAATCCGGTCATTCGGGCGAACCTGTTGTTGCCGGCGGCGCGCTTCGGCATCCGCGAGGAGATGAAGCAGAGCTACGGCTTCGGCTGGCGCGATTATGTGCGCGGCGTGACGACGACATTCGACATCGGCGACAACCTGGCGTTTCGCGACAAGGTCGACGCCGAATTGACCGCACTCGACACGAAATGGTCGTCGCGCATTGACGCCGCTTTCACACTCGATCCGAAAAAGGTGAGTGTCGACAAAACGCTTCCAAACGTCATCGTCGTCGCAGCCGACGGCGACGGCCATATCGTGCGCTATTACGAGGCCGGCCAGACCGCCGCCTACTTCGGCTCGCTGCCGGCCCGCAGCACCGATAACGGTCTTTACGATCCGGGCGCCGAAAGCCGTCAAGTCGCGTCAACTGGCAAGATGCTGCTGGCGATCGCCATCGCCAACCAAGGCCGCGATACGGCAGACAGTCTCTACATCGATCCGCAGGCACCGGCGGCCGGGCTCGACACCTGCGCGAAGGGTGGCAGCCGTCAGGCGCGCAAGGCCCTCGTGGCATTCGCCTGCTCCCTCAATGCTCCGCTGATCAATCGCGGGGCAGCACTCGGACAAGTGCCGATCAAGCGGCTGATCGACGGCTTCGGCTTCGCGATGCCGCCTGCTGCGCAATCGGGCGGTACGCCGCCGTCGACGGCCGTCGTGCTGGGACAGATCGCCGGCGCGCCGCGACGCGTTCAATTCATGTCGAGCGTCATCCTGGCGTCGCTGATCGGGCGCGGCACAAAGCCGGTGAAGCCGCCGACGTTGATCACGGCCTACGACTATACGCAGAAGGGCAAAGACGGCGGCGGCCTTGTGGCCGAAGCCCGACCGGCGATCATTCCGAAATCCCTGATCCGGCCCGGCGCCGTGTCGCTGATCAAAAGCCTGCTCGAAGCCCCGCTCTGCTATCAAGCTGCTGGCACGTCTTACGGAACACTGAAGAGCCTCAGCCAATGGTGCGCGCGCCGTCGCGGCGACTTGCGGCTGCATTTCGCCAAGACGGGTACGTCGGTTTCGCTCGATCCCAATGCCACTGTCGACGCCTGGGTGTCCGGCGGCCTGCAGTTCACGAACGGCGCCGCCTATTCCTATGTCGTGCTTGTTGGAACCGGCGCCGCGTCACAGCCCTGGGCGCACGATCTGCACGCCGCGCAGATAGCGGCGCCATTGCTCGACGTTTTGCTACGCGACCTCGCCGGTCATGCGAAGTCGAACCCACGACGGGATCTCTTGCCGTCGAAGCCGCGCACGCCAGCTACGGCGCGCATTTCCGCAGCGCCGCTCGCTGCTCCGCATGCCGAGACGCTGGCGAGCAAAGGCACGAGCCCGCGCGAACGATCACCGGCGGATGAACAGTTGCGCGCCCTCAGTCCGAACTAAGGAATGCCCGCGTTCGCGGCCGGCTGCGCGAAGCGTAGACGAGGACGCAAGTGAAAGGACCATACGAATTCCGCCTATCGCCGAACATCGCTCAGCCGCAGTTGCGACATGAAAAACGCTGACTGCCGCGCGATTCTCGTTCGCATTCGGCACCGAGCGGGTTGGCGGCGATGAACTTTGAAGTTCCTGAATTCAGGCGCCGGACAACTTCGTCGCGCACAGCGGAACGTGAAGACAGCCACACCGAACGCAAGCCGCCGCGCGACATCAAGCGATCGATCCTGATCTTCGGCCTCGGCGCCTTATCTTGGGTCGCAACCTACGTCGGCATGCTTGAGCTGATCGAAGCCAACATGGGCGACCTGCCCCTTGTACATCGCGTCATCATCGGCTTTTCCGTCGCGATGCTGATGACGATGATCATCTGGCTGCTCGACCAGCTGTTCAAGCCGCACACGCTGACGACAAAACTTTCCTACGCTGGCGGCTATATCTTTCTATCGCTGATCTCGATCGGGTTCGGCTTCGGCTTCTACTGGAAGGTCCTCGAAAGCCGCGGCGAAGCCTCCCGCTCCGCCGAAAGCGCCGTGTCGCAGGTGCAAAATTCCTTGCACGCCGCCTCGACGCGCCTCGAACAGTTGCAGGGAACACTCACGCAGCTGACGCAGATATCGACCGACAAGGCCGAGCTCGAACGCACGAAGGGCACGTCGTGCCCAAATTCGAAGCCCGGCGACGGTCCGCGGCGCAAAATGCGCGAGGAGGATGCGCAGCGCTTTTCGTTCGCGTCCGAATTCGTCAAGGGCCGCGTCGGCTCGGTCAACGGCGACATGCAAGCCTTGAACGGCGATCTCGCTAAGATCGTATCCTCGGATGCGTCGACGTTCGACCCGAAGACCGGCACGCGCAACGAGTTCATGCGCGCCCTCGGCCGCAAGCTCGACTTGACGGTCACGGGCTTCAACGCATTCCGCACCGATCCGCAGTTGCGCCAGATCCGCTCCGATCTTGCCGACCGCGCCGAGCGGACGACGTTCGGTGATGGCAAAAACGCAATCGTCTCCTGCCCCGATCCGCAATTGCAGATGGCGCTGCGCGGCGTCGTCAAAGCCATTGATCAACTTCCGGAATTGCAAAAACCGGAAGTCGCGGCGGTCGAAGGTTCGGAAGCGACGATCGAAGCGTTTCGCCGCCTGACGACGAGCTTCTACGGCCTGCTCTCGTTCAAGATGCCGCCATCGGCCGAAGAGCTTCGCGAACTGCAAAAGAAAGCCGTCCAATCGGTGGAGAACCCGCCGAATGCCGAAGTCCGCGCCAGCCGCGCCTTCGATGGCGAAGCTGCGGGCCTGTCCAGACGCGACTACGTTCCGCTGGCCGTCGCCGTGTTCGTCGACCTCTGTTTGTTTCTCGTATCGATGGCCCAACGACCGGCGAACCGTCTCGATGGTCTGGTGCCTAAGATGAAGGCCGCCGAGCGCGGCCCCGTCATTGAAATCCTGTCGCGTTTCAATGACATCCACCGCGACCAGCAAATCCGCGAGAATTTCGAGTTGTTTCGCCATGTCGTGTTTGACATGAACGGCGATTACTACGTCGCCGTGCCTCTCGACGCGCCGCCCCGGATGAACCCAACCGAGCGCGAGGAACTGCGCGTCGAAGCCCAACTCCTCGCCAACCTGTTCGCGAGCTTCGAAAGAGAAAAAATCTTCAAGCGCACGATGCTGCCGACCACCGGCAGCATCCAGAAGCGGCTCGGGCGGCAGGGCTCGAAATTCGCGGGCTCGGAATCGTTTCGCGTTTACAAGTTCGCACAGGGCGCCTGGTCCGACATCATCCTCGGTGCCGTCATGGGCGCCGCTCGCCGCGCCGAAGCGGAAGAGGACGGCGTTCGGAACACCCGCGGTCCAGACTTGCCGAAACCGGCGACACGCGCGCTGCCGGATGCGCAGGTACCCAAACCGGAAGCCCCAACGCCAAACTTCGAACGCCACGCCGCATCGTCCGCGCCGACGCAGTCCATCGATCCCCAACACGCAATGCGGTTCGGCCCCTACGCCGAAACGTATCGGCCCGATCCGGCGTCGCCACCCTATTACGCGCCACCGCGTACCCGGCGAACACCCGCCGCGCAGCCCGAAGCAGATGCAACGGTCGAAGCCGCCAACAGCAACACGGCGCGAACGGCACCGATCGTGCAGCCGCCGTCCCGCAATACGACCGCGACCGTCGTCCCGATGCCGAGAGCGCAACACTCCGCGCAGGCCAACGACGACGCAAATTCTCAATCAGTTCGCGAGCCGGCGATGGCGCGCGTCACGTTGCAGCGGGAGACGGCGACTTTCACTGTGCCGGTAAGCGAAGCCGCCATCCCAGACTCACTCAAAGTGGCATTGGCTGGCGCCGATCAGAATTGGGCGAACGTTGTCAGGCGCCGACAACCGATCGTCCCGCCCGTGCGAGAGCCGGCCTCGGCCGGCCACGAACCGCCGCCGCGCCTCCCCGAAGACCAGCTTTCTGCCGAGGACCGGGCATTTATTCGCCGCATCGCACCACCGGCTGCCGAATGAAAAATGCTTTGACAGAAAAAGAGATAACTGGGTTCGCCACAAATCGACCCGAGCCGCAACGCTTGCTTAACGTTCTTCTCGGCTTAATGGGCCTGCCGAATGCCCGCCGGGTGGCAGTTCCGAGTGACGGTCGGCGTCGAATTGAGATGGGAAATCGCACATGCGCATCGCTTCGCCTCCGCTTCTCATGATGGCGACTCGAACTGACAAGGAAGCCCGGCTCAAGGACTTCATCTCCGTAGGCCTTACGCATCGGCCCGAAGGTGCAACCGGCGCCGAGTCCATTACGATTGTCGTGCGCAATCCCGACAGTCCCGCCGCGCGAGCCGTCTGTGCAGCGCTTTCTCAAAGCGACCTGGGCGTAAGCGTCAGAGTCATATTCGGCGAGACGCACGCCGATGATCCGATGGCCGTGTCGTTGCTCGATATCAGCTGCGGCGAATTCCGCGTCCTCGGCGATCCGCGCTTCGGCGCTGCCCATGAGCAGCTCGTCGTCGGCACCCACGTCTGGACTGGCGATTGCCTGCGCCGCGATCCGAACAAACGCGATGCTTTCGAGGTTTATCATTCGGGCGATGCCTCGATCCGGCTCTACGCCGCAGCATCGTTCGAAAAACTGTGGGCTGCGGCGAGGCCGATCAAGCCGGTCCGAGCCGGAGCCGTGGCGCCCGAAATCATTGCGGCCGGGCAAACGGATGAATCCGACGCGATGCCCCGCAACCACCACCACTAACTGCCGTTCAGTCTCTCGCATCACGCGACCTTGCGCATGCGCGCGAGTCGAATGCGTCCGCGTGCATTACTGCATCTTTTTACCCTGGGAAGTTATCCCCGCGCTCCGTGCGCGTGGTAGGATTGGCCGTCGTCCCGCAGCCGCTTAGAAAAAAAGCGCAAGAACGCGCAAGCACCGGCAATTCGGAATTTACCGCCGCGCTTCGGCCGTTGGCTCCTGTTGGGCTTCCGAATGGATCGACGCCGGCTCAATAATCCCCCCGGTTTAAGCTGAGGACGCTTGCCCGCCGCTCAGCTTCACTCAAACAGGATGGCACCCCCCATGCTTTTCTTCGCGCGCTTTGCACTCGTCTCGACCCTCCTGCTGGCGACGGCCTTTGGCGCTAGTGCCGCGGAGAAGACGTTCTCGCACCAAGGCGTCGCGGCCGACGCCAAACGCTACGAAACCTTCCTCAAAGCCAACTGGAAGCCGGACGGCAAAAGCCCGGCCGCACTCGAGGCCGAAGCCGAAAAAGTGTTCGCTGCCGATCCGCGCGCCGCTTCGCGAAGCTTGGCGAACGCGGTTGCCGCCGACGACAAGGACTGGAAGGCCTGGACGCGGCTGGCTGAGGCGCTTCTTGCCATCAAGCCCGACACCGACAACGGCAGCGAGCGCTACGATCTTCCCGTCTATGCGTCGGGCGCTGCCTACCGCGGTTATCAGCGGGCGACCGAACCAGCCGACCAGGCGCACGCGCTTTTCGTTCTCGGACAAACGCTTGAGGCGCGGTCCTATTGGCGCCCGGCGATCGACGCGCTGAAACTCAGCCTCGATCTCGCCGACGACCAGACGACGCGCGAAACCTACGACAAGCTGCGCGCCCAGTACGGTTTCCGCATGACCGACTACAAGACCGACAACGAAGCGACGCCGCCGCGTCTCTGCCTCGAATTCTCGGAAGACCTGAGCCGCACGCAGACGGATGTCGCGAAATTTATCTCGGTTGATGGCAAGGACCCGCAGAACCTCGTCCAGGAAGGCAAGCAGCTTTGCGTTGAAGGATTGAAGTATGGCGCGCGCTATCAAATTCAGATCCGCGCCGGCCTACCGTCCGAAGTCGGCGAGACACTGACCAAGACGGCGGACATTGCCGTCTATGTTCCGGACCGCTCGTCGTTTGTGCGCTTCACCGGCAAGGCTTACGTGCTGCCCTCGCGCGGCCAGCAGGGCATTCCTGTCGTCACGACCAACACCAGCAAGATCGACGTCGAAATTTATCGCATTGGCGACCGCAATCTCGCGACGACGCTTCAGTCTGGCGACTTGCAGCGCCAGCTCTCGAGCTATGACGTCGATACGATCCGCGATCGCTCCGGCATCAAGGTCTATCAGGGCCAGATGGACATCGGCTCGAAGCTCAACGAGGAAGTGACGACCGCCATTCCGGTCACCGACGCGACCGGCAAGCTGGAACCGGGCGTCTACGTCGTCGTCGCAAAACCCACGGAGAAGTCGAAGAACGACAGCTACGAGCGCGCCACGCAGTGGTTCATCGTTTCCGACCTCGGCCTTACCGCGTTCACCGGCAATGACGGCATTCATGCGCTGGTGCGCTCGCTGAGCGAGGCGACGGCGATTGCCGATACGAGCGTCAAGCTCATTGCCCGCAACAACGAAGTGCTGGCGACGGCCAAGACCGACGAACGCGGCTACGCGAAATTCGACGCAGCCATCACCAAGGGCGAAGGCGGCACGGCACCGGCCATTCTCGTCGCCGAAAAAGGTGCGGGCGAATATGCCTTTCTCGATCTGACGCTCAATGCCTTTGACTTGTCGGACCGTGGCGTAAAGGGCCGCGACCCAGCTGGCCCGATCGACGCCTACGTCTATACCGAACGCGGCGTCTATCGCGGCGGCGACGAAGTCAACATCACCGCGCTCGTTCGCGACCGGTTCGGCAAAGCCTCCGCCGTGCCGACGACGCTGATCGTCTCGCGCCCCGATGGCGTCGAGCAGACGCGCCTCGTAATGAACGACCAAGGCCTCGGCGGCCGCACGCTGACGGTACCCCTCGCAAAAACCGCGATGACCGGCACGTGGCGCCTCTGGCTGCACACCGATCCGAAAGCCCCGGCGATTGCTGAGCGCGCCTTCCTAGTCGAAGACTTCGTGCCCGAACGTCTCGATATGAAGCTGTCCGCGAATGCTCCCGTGCTGATGCCGGACGAAAACCAGACGATCAACGCCGACGGCCACTATCTTTACGGTCCCCCCGCCGCTGGTCTTGGCCTCGAAGGCGAAGTCGTCGTCAAGGCATCGAACAAGGACGTCGCGGGCTATGCCGGTTATTCGTTCGGCCAGGCCGACGAACTCGTAAATCCGGCGCGCCAGCCTCTCGAAGCCAATCTCGTGATGGACAAAGACGGCAAGGCGGCGATCCCCGTCGTGCTGCCGGCGATGCCGAAAACACCGAAGCCACTCGAAGCCGCGATCACCGTCAAGCTGCGCGAGTCCGGCGGTCGCACGATCGAACGTAATCTGACGCTGCCGGTCGATTTGAAACTGGAACGCATCGGCATCAAGCCGCTGTTCGAAAACTTCACGGCACCTGAAGACCAGAACGCCGGCTTCGAAGTGGTGTTGCTTGATGCGAACGGTAAGCCGGAAGCGAATAGCAATCTCACCTGGACGCTGACGCGCCTCGATACGAACTGGCAATGGTATCGCCGCGACGGCAGCTGGACCTACGAAGCCGTGACCGTGAAGCGCAAGATCGGCAGCGGTCCGCTGACGGTTGCGGCCGGCACGCCGGCAAAACTTTCCCAAAGCATCGGTTGGGGCCGCTATCGCCTCGACGTGGCATCGAATGATGCGAGCGGCCCGGCATCGAGCGTCATCTTCAGCGCCGGCTGGTACACCACGGGCGAAAACGTCGACAGTCCCGAACAGCTCGACGTCGCGCTTGATAAGGAAAGTTACAAGTCGGGCGAAACCGCCAAGCTGCGCATCGCATCGAAGCTTGGCGGCAAGGCGTTGATCACCGTGCTCGGCACCGGCCTCGACCTGATGAAGGAAGTCGAGATCGCCAAGGGCGGCGGCGAAGTCGACATCCCGGTTTCCGATACCTGGGGCCCGGGCGCCTACGTCACGGCGCTTCTCTACCGGCCGTTGGATGAAGTTCAAAAGCGTATGCCGAGCCGCGCCATTGGCATCAGGTGGCTGCCCATCGATCAGAGCGGCCGTGAACTCAAGGTCGCAGTTACGCTGCCGGAGAAAGTTAAATCCGGCACGACGGTCACCGTTCCGTTGAAGATCGAGGGCCTGGCACCCGGCGAAGACGCACGCGTTGCCGTTGCCGCCGTCGATCTCGGCATCCTCAATCTGACGCGCTACGAGACGCCGGCGCCAGAAGACTGGTTCAACCAGCAGCAGAAGCTGTCGTTCGAAATCCGCGATTTCTACGGTCGCTTGATTGACGGCATGCGCGCCGATCGCGGCAAGCTCAAAACCGGCGGCGATGCGGGCGGTCCGGCAATGCAGGGTAATCCGACGGTCGAAACGGTCGTCTCGCTCTTTTCCGGCATCGTGCAAGTCAAGGCGGACGGCACGGCCAGCGTCGACTTCGAGCTGCCGGACTTCAACGGCACCGTGCGCGTGATGGCGGTGGCCTGGAGCAAGGACAAGGTCGGCCACGGCTCCGGCGATCTGATCGTTCGCAACGCAGTGGCGCTCACCGTTGCCGCGCCGCGCTTCATGACCCTCGGTGATGAAGTCAATCTCGGCTTCGACGTTCACAACGTCGATGGTCCGGCGGCGGCCTACAAGATCGCCCTGTCGCAAAAGCAGGGCGATGACACGAACGAAACGCTGACTTCGATTGCCGACAAGACGGCCGACCTCAAGACCGGCGACCGCACGCTGCAGCGCATCGCGTTCAAGCCGACTGAGCTTGGTCCGTTGACGCTGAAAGCCGTGGTCACCGGCCCGAACGACATCCTAGTCAAACGCGAGATGACGTTCGAAGTCTTGCCGCCCGCTGGCGACATCAAGCGCACGACGATCTCGTCGCTGAAACCCAACGGCGGCAAGCTAAGCGTGACGCGTGATCTGGCCCAGGATTTGATCCCGTCACGGACGCGCATCAATCTGTCGGTCGGCCCGGCGGCGCGCCTCGACGTACCGACGTTGTTGGCTCAGCTCGATCGCTATCCCTACGGCTGCGCCGAGCAAACGGTGTCGCGTGCCATGCCCCTCGTCGTCGCCAACGCCGTCGCGGCGCAAGTTGGTATCGCGGCGGACAAGGCGCTGAAAGAGCGTGTGCAGGGAGCCATCGCGCGCGTCTTCGAGATGCAGGATTCCTCAGGTGCCTTCGGCGTCTGGGGTCCATCCGACACCGATCTCTGGTTGACGGGCTACGTCACGGACTTCCTGACGCGCGCCAAGGAGGCGGGCTATGACGTACCGCGCGAAGGCCTCAACCGGGCGCTCGACCGGCTGCAGAACTTCATCGCCTACGCATCCGATTTCGAAAAAGGCGGCGAGGATCGTGCCTACGCCCTCTACGTGTTGGCCCGCAATGGCCGCGCCCCGATCGGCGATCTCAGATACTACGCCGATACCCGCATCGATCGCTTCTCCACGCCGCTCGCCAAAGCTCAGGTCGGCGCAGCGTTGGCGATGATGGGCGACAAGGAGCGCGCCGAACGCGCGTTCACGGCGGCGCTCGCCGCGATGCCGGAAACGACACCAGACACCGGCTATCGCAGCGACTACGGCTCGACGCTGCGTGATGGCGCCGCCCTCATGACGCTCGCCGCCGAAACCGGCGTCGCCAAGGCCGAGCAGCCGAAGCTGGCGAATGTCATTGCCAAGGCCTACGAGACGCGCAGCTATACCTCGACGCAGGAACAAGCGTGGATGCTGCTCGCGGCCAAAGCTCTGAACGACGAGGTCAAAGGCACGACACTGTCGGTCGACGGCAAGCCGGTTTCTGGTCCCGTGTTGCGCGGTCTCACACCTGCGCAACTGAAAGACGGCGCGCTGACGATCACCAACAATGGCGACACCGCCGTCGATGCGGTGATCTCGGTCATCGGTGCCGCGCTGACGCCCGAACCGGCCATCTCGAAAGGCTTCAAGATCGAACGGCAGGCTTACACGCTTGACGGCAAAAAGGTCGATCTCGCAAGCCTCAGTGGCGGCAAAGCGGACGTCAAGCAGAACGACCGCTTCGTCATGACGGTAACGGTCACATCGGACGAGGCCAGCGGCCGCGTCATGGTCGTCGACCGTCTGCCGGCGGGATTCGAAATCGAGAACCCGCACCTTGTTGACAGTGGCTCGATTTCGGGGCTCAACTGGCTAAAATCGACGGCCGAACCCGAGCACACCGAGTTTCGCGATGACCGGTTCGTTGCTGCGTTCAACTTCGCGAACGTCCGCAGCGAAGGCGATACGTCGTCGGAAAATTCCAGCGATACGGTTCAGGTGCCGGATAACGACTCTGTCGTGACGCCCGACGGCACCGTCCAGAAGAAGCCGCCGCCGGTTTCGGCTACGCTCGCCTACATTGTGCGCGCCGTCAGCCCCGGCACCTTCGTGCACCCGGCAGCAACGGTCGAGGACATGTATCGGCCCGAGCGTTACGCGCGCACCGCCGCCGGCACGCTCACAGTCTCGGCGAAGGAATAAGGTCGCCGATGTCATCTGAAAGTCACAA
>Ga0207678_10000577_pt1 | contig 33572 bp, 30 predicted proteins | sample KBSC63metaG_FD_184319 | JGI IMG/M metagenome (GOLD analysis project Ga0207678, IMG submission 184319) | Corn rhizosphere microbial communities from Kellogg Biological Station, Michigan, USA - KBS C6-3 metaG (SPAdes) (version 2) | ecosystem: Host-associated > Plants > Roots > Rhizosphere > Soil ... | reverse complement strand
TGCGTGAGGAAGACACGCGCTTCTTCGGCCTCAAGCGCGAGTGCGGGCTGCACTTCGACTGATTGTCAGCGCGAACGTCCGTCGTACTGGGTGATGTTGAGCACAGCCAGGTCGACGTTTTCGAGACAACGCGCGTTGATCGCCGCCATCGCCTTGCCCGACGAATCGGTGCCTTCGCCGAATGGATGGATGCCACAGGTTGGACAGAACTTGTGCTGGATGACGTGCTTGTTGAAGGTGTAACTCGCGATGGCGCGGTCGCCGCGCATGACGTGCAGATTCTCTCGCGGCACGAACCACATCAGCGCGCCCTTGCGCTGGCACATCGAGCAGTTGCAACTCATCGCGCCTTCGAGATTGCCTTCGACCTCGAACGCGACCTGCCCGCAATGGCAGCTGCCTTGGTACTTCATCGCCTGGACTCCTGCAGACCGGAATGTCCGCAGGTTAGCCCAGCCGCAACACAAAGTCAGGCAGCGCGAGCGACGAGCTTCTTCTGCAGCTCGCTCCAGTACGGCGGCAGCGGCCACTGCGCCGGCTCCTCGCCGGCGAGCGCGCGCTGCAAGTCGCGTGGGTCGATCTGCGGCGCGATCAGTTCGGCCAGCGTGCCCGCATAGGCGCGCAACACGCGGTCGCGGCGCAACACGAGCCATGTGGTGCACTCGGGGAACAAGCCCTCCGCGTCGATCTGATGCAGATCGCGCGCATCGTCCGCGGTGAATGCCAGGTCGGCGAAGATGCCGACGCCAAGGCCGGCGCGCACATAGGTCTTGATCAGGTCGGCGTCACGCGAGGTGCAGGAGAAGCGCGGCACGACGCCGGCCGCGGCGAACGCGCGGCGCAACGAGGACTCGGGGCGCAGCGAGGACTCATAGCTGACCAGCGGTTCGCCGTCGAGATCGGACAGCTTCAGCGGCCGCTTCAATTCGGCGAGCGCGTGTCCATTCGGTACGACGACGGCGCGGCGCCAACGGAACAGCGGTACGGCGAGGCCGTCGCTGGGCAGGGCACCAGTGGTCGAGATGAGAGCAAGGTCGGCCTGGCCGCGCTCGAACAGACCCATGACCTGCGCATCGCCGAGCGGCTTCAGGTGCACGTTTACCGCCGGATAGCGCTGCTTGAGCGTGGCGATCGCATGGGGCAGAACGAAGCGCGCCTGGGTGTGCGTGGTCGTGATCGTCAGTTCGCCCTTGTCGTCGCCACGCAGGTTGGCGGCCAGCGCGCGGATGTTGCGCGCCTCGGCGAGGATGATGCGGGCGCGGTCGATGACCTGCTGGCCTGCGGGCGTGATCGCGGAAAGACTTTTGCCCTTGCGCGCGAAGAGCTGGAAGCCGAGCTCGTCCTCGAGCTGCTTGAGCTGCTTGGACAGGCCAGGCTGGGTGGCGTGGACCTGGTCGGCGGCCTGGGTGATGTTGAGGCCGGCGTCGGAAATGGCGACGAGGTAGCGGAGCTGGGTCAGGGTCATGACGAGGTACTCGAAGGGGGTCGCAATCGGGATTCGGCTAGGCGCGAAACAGCGGATTGGCGGCGACAACAGCGAGCGGAATGCGAAAACACCATGGAATTCTCCCGATTGACGTTATGCAGCATAACTGTTGGTTATTTGGGCGTCCAGACGTTTAGACGGCCAAATGCGCCATTTCTGTGGCAGTTTCCGCCTAATAACCCCGGGTAATATGCTGATGCATGGTGTTCTTTGGCCCGGGATTCAAGGCTGCCGCCCGCCGGGCCTTCCTTCTCAAGACCGCCCTTTCCCAATACCCTTTCGCGCATGGACATCCGCAAAGACTTCGCCGATACGATCGGCCGCACTCCGCTGATCCGCCTGCGCCGCGCCTCGGAACTCACCGGCTGCGAGATTCTGGCCAAGTGCGAGTTCGCCAATCCGGGCGGCTCGATCAAGGACCGCACCGCGCTCGGCCTGCTGCTCGACGCCGAGAAAGTCGGCGCGCTGCTTCCCGGCGGCATCATCGTCGAGGGCACCGCGGGCAATACCGGCATCGGCCTCGCTCTACTCGGCGCGAGCCGCGGCTACCGCACGATCATCGTCATGCCCAACACGATGAGCCGCGAGAAGATCGACGCGTTGCGCTTGACCGGCGCCGAGGTGCAGCTCGTCCCGCCCGCCCTCTATAGCGATCCCGGACACTACTCGCACACCGCGCAGCGCCGCGCGCAGGAACTCAATGCGCGTGATCCCGGCGGCGCCTGGTTCGCCAACCAGTTCGACAACATCGCCAACCGCGAAGTGCACGAAGCGACGACCGGGCCGGAAATTTTCGTGCAGACCGGCGGCGGCGTCGACGGCTTCGTCTGCGCCGCCGGCACGGGCGGCACGCTCGCTGGCGTTGGCCGTTTCCTCAAGGCAAACAAACCCGGCGTCACGATCGCGCTGTCCGACCCGGCTGGCTCCGCGCTCGCGAGCTACGTCAATACCGGCGAATTGAAAGCCGAAGGCAGCTCGATCACCGAAGGCATCGGCTACAGCCGCGTCACCGCGAACTTCAGGGACGCGCCGGTCGATCTGGCCTGGTCGATTGCCGACGACGAATCGATGCCGCTCGTACATGCGCTGATGGCCGAGGAAGGCCTCAGCGTCGGTGGCTCGAGTGGCGTCAACGTCGCCGGCGCGATCCGCCTCGCGCGCACGCTCGGCCCGGGCCATACCATCGTCACCGTGCTTGCCGATTCGGGCGCGCGCTACCAGGCGAAGATCTTCAATCCGGAATTCCTGCGCGCGAAAAATCTGCCAGTGCCGGCGTGGCTCGATCGCGCTTTCCCGCCCGTATCAGGCTGAGATGAAACGCGCGCGCAGCCGCGGCCATAGCGTGATCGTCATCAGGCCGAGCAGGACCAGCGCGCCCGCTTCAAGCTTCCACGCCGGCAGCGGCTCGCCGAACCAGATCGCCGCACTCGCCATGCCGACCACCGGCACGAGCAACGACAGCGGCGAGATCGTCGCCGCCGGGTAGCGCGCGAGCAGCCAGTTCCATGCGCCGTAGCCGAACAGCGTGTTGGCGACGCCCTGCCATACCGACGCAGCCCAGCCAAATGCACTGGCGTGCGCGAGGCCGTCGGCGATGCGCTGCGGGCCTTCGAAAAACAGGCTCGCGAGCAGCAGCGGCGGCACTGCGAACAAGCTCGACCAGACCATGAAGCCGAGCATATTCAGCGATGGAGCGATCTGTGCGGCCTTCTTTGCCACCAGATTCGCGATCGCCCACGACAGACCGCAGGCAAGAGTCAGCACCAGACCGAGAATCGTCGTACTCGCGTCGACATGGAAGAAGAACATCGCAAGACCGGCGACGCACGCCGCCAGTCCCGTCGCCTGAAATGCACGCATGCGTTCGCCGAGCAGCAGCATCGCGAGCACGATCGTGAAGAACGCCTGCGTCTGCACGAGGAGCGAGGCGACGCCGGGTGCAATGTCGCTGCGCATCGCGATGAACAGCACGCCGAACAAGCCGAAGCCGAGAAAGAAGCCGTTCGCGATAAGGAGCCGCCATGGCACCGCGGGCCGACGCACGAAAATCAGCCACGGCATGCAGGAGAAGACGAAGCGCAGCGTCGCGAACAGCAACGGCGGCAACTCGCCGAGACCGAGCTTGATGATGACGAAATTCGTGCCCCAGACGATGATGACCGCAAGGGCAAGCAGCAGGTGCGCGAAGGACATGCGAATCGGGGAATGCGAGCGAGGCGGCATTCTAGCCCCCGACCGGCGACTTCCCGCGAAATTAAGGATTCTTCATTCGCACAGACGCGGACACTAGCCCACACGCACCGCGTGCGTGACGCGCTCATGCACCGTGCGCGGATGCGGCGGATGCGCGGCAGTGTAGTGCCCGGCCGCGTCACGCTCGACGAACTCGGCGACGAAACGGGTCGCCGGGCGACGCAGAATCGCCTCGGGCGTGTCGACCTGCTCGATCGAACCTGCGTTCATCACGACGACGCGGTCGGCGAGTTCGAGCGCCTCCTCCTGGTCGTGGGTGACGAACACCGTGGTGTAACCGGTCTCGTCATGCAGCTGGCGCAGCCAAACGCGCAACTCCTTGCGCACTTTCGCATCGAGCGCGCCGAACGGCTCGTCGAGCAACAGCACCCGCGGCTCGATCGCGAGGGCGCGCGCGAGCGCAACGCGCTGACGCTGGCCACCGGACAGCTGATTCGGATAGCGCGCCTCGAGCCCGCCGAGCTGGACGAGCTTGAGCAGTTCTTCGCCGCGCCGGCGGATCTCCTCGCGCGCGGGCCGATATTTGCGCTTGCGCACGCGCAGGCCGAACGTGATGTTGTCGAGCACGCTCATGTGCTTGAACAACGCGTAGTGCTGGAAGACAAAACCGACGCGGCGTTCCTGCACCGAAAGCTCGGTCGCATCGATGTCGCCGAACTGGATGCGCCCGCCGTTGATCGGCTCCAGCCCCGCGATCGCGCGCAGCAGCGTGGTCTTGCCCGATCCCGAGGGGCCGAGCAGCGCGAGCAATTCACCCGAGGCGATGTCGAGGTCGATCGCGTTCAACGCGGCAACGCTGCCGTAGCTCTTGCTCAACTGGCGTATCGATATTTGCATGTCATCTCCCGCGCAGTGCGGCGAGTTCGTCGCCGTGGCGCCATTCGAGAAAAGTCTTCAAGCCGAGCGTCAGCAGGGCGAGCAAGGCGAGTAGCGAGGCCACCGCGAACGCCGCGACCATCTTGTTGTCCTGGTACAGCACTTCGACGTGCAGCGGCATGGTGTTGCTCGCGCCGCGGATCTTGCCCGAAACCACCGACACTGCGCCGAACTCGCCCATCGCGCGCGCATTGCACAGCAGGATGCCATAAAGCAGGCCCCAGCGAATGTTCGGCAGGGTCACGAACCAGAACGTCTGCCAGCCGCTCGCGCCGAGGCTCAGCGCTGCGTATTCTTCGTCGCTGCCCTGCGCCTGCATCAGCGGAATCAGCTCGCGCGCGACGAACGGGAACGTGACGAACACCGTGGCGAGGACGAGGCCGGTCTGGGCGAAGATTATGCGGATGTCGTGGTCGATCAGCCATCCGCCGAGCCAGGTCTGCGCACCGAAGATCAGCACGAAGACCATGCCCGAAATGACCGGCGACACCGAAAACGGCAGGTCGATCAGGGTGATGAGGAAATCCTTGCCGCGGAATTCGAACTTGGCCACGAGCCAGGCCGCGGCAACGCCGAACAGCGTGTTGAGCAACACCGCGATCGCCGCGGTCTTCAGCGTCAACCAGATCGCCGAAAGCGAATCCGGATCAGCAAGTGCGGCGAAGTAGGCCTTGATTCCGCCAGCAAATGCCTGCACGAACACGACGATCAGCGGCAACAGCAGGAACACGATCAGAAACGCGAAAGTGAAACCGATCAGCAGCCAGCGCACCGACAATGGCTCGGCAGTGGCGGAGCGGAACGGACGATGCGTGGTCGCCATCGTGCTCATGCCGACTTCCTTTCCGAACGCCGCACCCATGCCTGCAGCAGATTGATCGCGAACAGGATGGCGAACGACAGCGCGAGCATGGCCGCTGCGATCGCGGTCGCCGCGCCGATTTCGTGCTGATCGAGATTGATCGCGATCAGCAACGGCGCGATCTGGGTCAGGTTGGGCAGGTTGCCGGCGATGAAGATGATCGAGCCGTACTCGCCGACCGCGCGCGCGAACGCCAGCGCCGTGCCGGTCAACAGCGCCGGCTGCAGCGCCGGGAAGACGATCCGCGATACCGCTTGCCAGCGCGTCGCCCCGAGCGTCGCCGCAGCCTCCTCGTATTGCCTGTCGATCTGTTCGAGCACGGGTTCAAGCGTGCGCACAACGAACGGCAGGCTGATGAAGGTCATCGCCACGATCACGCCGAGCTGGGTGTAGGCGACCTTGATGCCGAGCGCCTCGAGCGGCACGCCGAGCCAGCCCTGCGCGGGACTCGGCACGGTCGGCACCGAATACAATGCGGTCAGCGCAATGCCGGCCACCGCGGTCGGCAGGGCGAACGGCAAATCGATCATTGCCTGCAACGCGCGCTTGCCGGGGAAGTCGTAGCGCACGAAGGTCCAGGCTATAAGGCTGCCGAACACGGCATTGATCGCCGCCGCGACCAGTGCGCCGCCGAAGCTGAGCTTGAGTGCGTTGATCACCTGCGAGGTGTTGAGCACCTTCCAGATACCGCCGACGCCGAGTCCGGCCGCGTTGAACGCGAGCGCGGCGAGCGGAATCAGCACGATCAGCGACAGATAGCTCAGGGTGAAACCGAGCGTCAAGCCAAAGCCCGGCATCGCGCGCCGGCGCGAGGGCGCGCGGGTCAGATGCGGGATCGCGATCGTGCCCATGCCGACCTTACTTCTTGTCGTAGATCTGATCGAAGACGCCGCCCTCGCCGAAGAATTTCGGCTGCGCAGCCTTCCAACCGCCGAACTGCGCGATCGTGGTCAGATCGATCTTCGGAAAGCTCGATGCGTACTTCGCCGCAACGGTTGGATCGAGCGGACGATAATGGTTTTTCGCGACGATCTCCTGCGCCTCGGGCGTGTATAGGAACTTCAAGTAAGCCTCGGCGAGCTTCTCGGTGCCGTGTTTCTTCGCGTTCTTCTCGACCACCGCAACCGGCGGCTGGGCCAGGATCGAACTCGACGGCACGACGATGTCGAACTTGTCCGCGCCGAACTCGGCCGAGGCAAGGTAGGCCTCGTTCTCCCATGCGATCAGCACGTCACCGAGGCCGCGCTGGGCGAAGGTGACGGTCGAGCCGCGTGCGCCGGTGTCGAGCACAGGTACGTTCTTGTAGAGCTGGCCGATCCATGCACGCGCCTTGGCGTCGTCGTTGCCGTTCTGCTTAAGCGCATACGCATAGGCCGCGAGGAAATTCCAACGCGCGCCGGCCGAGGTCTTCGGATTCGGCGTGATTACCGCGATACCTGGCTTGACCAGGTCGCTCCAGTCCTTGATGCCCTTGGGATTGCCCTTGCGCACGAGCAGCACGATCGTCGAGTTGTACGGCGTCGAATCGCCCGGCAGACGCTGCTGCCAGTCCGCGGCCAACAGGCCCTTGTCGGCGAGCACGTCGATGTCGGAGGCGATGCCGAGCGTGGCCACGTCGGCCTCGAGTCCGTCGATGATCTTGCGCGACTGCGCGGAAGAGCCGCCGTGCGACTGCTTGATCGTCACCTCCTCGCCGCCGTTCTTCGCCTTCCAGTCGGCGGCGAACTTCTCGTTGAGCTGGGTGTACAGCTCACGCGTGGGGTCGTAGGACACGTTGAGCAATTCCGCTGCCGACGCATTCCCAACGAACGCGCCCAGCACGGCCAAGCCCAGGACATATCGCCTCATGACAACCCCAATCTGAATGACTGCCGGACAGCGTAACGGAACTTCATTGCGCCGCAATACGCACGACCGCATATGCTTATCGCCCGGGCGACTTTGCGCGTCGACCCGTTGACTTTTCGTTAGCGGCCGCATCCACGCTAAGTGCAGGATAAACAACCCGGATTCCCACCCGCGCACGACGAGAATCGAAAGTCCGCATTCAGCTTGGTTACGCTTAACTATGCACGCAGGGTTGCAGTATCAGGGGAGGGGACCGTCGCAGAGCCATGAGAACCGCCGCGCCGCTCCCGAACCGATTTGTGATCCCGTCCTTCCATTTCTCGCGCAACGCAAAGGAGCGTTCGCCATGACCATGTACAAACCTGCTGTCGTGTTGCTCGCTGGATTGCTGATCGCCGGCACGGGTTTCGCCCAGCCGGCGCCGGACTACGCCAACGACGGCCCGAGCTACGACAACGACGCCTCCAGCGCCGCGGTCGACCCGCCCACGCGCGTCGCGCGCCTGTCGCTCGTCAACGGCGCGGTGAGTTTTTCGCCGGCCGGCGAGGACAACTGGGTCCAGGCCGAAATCAACCGCCCGCTGATCTCGGGCGACAAGCTGTGGACAGACCGCGGCGCACGCGCCGAACTGCAGATCGGTTCCTCGGCGATCCGCGTCGACAGCCAGTCGAACTTCCACTTCCTCAACCTCGACGACAACATGGCGCAGATCGAGCTGACCGAAGGTACGCTCAACCTGCGCGTGCGCCGTATTTACGACGGCCAGACCTACGAGGTCGACACGCCCACGCTCGCCTTCGTCATCAACCGTGTCGGCGAATACCGCATCGACGTCGCCCCGGACGGCAACGGCACCATCGTCACCGCGTTCCACGGCGGCGGCGACGCCTACGGCGAGGCCGGCGCGCGCTTCCGCATCGAGGAAGGTCAGTCGATCCGCTTCAATGACCCGCAGTTGCGCGACTACGCCAGCAATGGCGTGCCGAATCCGGACGACTTCGACCGCTTCTGCTTCGAGCGTGACGGGCGCTGGGACAACTCGCGCTCGCGCCAGTTCGTCTCCGAAGACGTGATCGGCTACGACGACCTCGACAGCAACGGCTCTTGGGATACCTCGCCCGACTACGGCAACGTCTGGTATCCGAGCCAGGTCGCGGTCGGCTGGACGCCGTACAGCTACGGCCGCTGGACCTGGGTCGGCGCCTATGGCTGGACCTGGGTCGACTCTTCGCCTTGGGGCTTCGCGCCGTTCCACTACGGCCGCTGGGCCTACATCGGCAACCGCTGGGGCTGGTGCCCGGGTCCGGCGCGCGAGCGTCCGTACTACGCACCGGCGCTGGTCGCCTTCGTCGGTGGCGGCGGTGCACGCCTGTCGTTCAGCGTCGGCGGCCCGGTCGGCTGGTTCCCGCTCGGCCCGCGCGACGTGTACGTGCCGAGCTATCGCGTGAGCCGCAATTACTTCACCAACGTCAACATCCATAACACGACGATCAACAACGTCACGATCAACAATTTCTACGGCGGCTACCAGCGCGGCAACCTCGACTACAGCCGCATCAATTACGCCAACCGCAACGTGACCAACGCGATCACCGCGGTGCGTGGCGACGTGTTCACTGGTTCGCGCGAGGTGCGCGGCTCGGTGATCCCGGTCAATCGCGAGACGTTCGCCAACGCGCACGTGGCCGGCTTCGCCGCGATCGCGCCGACGCGCCAGAGCCTCGCTTTCAACGGCGGCGTCCGCGCTGCCGCCCCGCCGCAGGCCGCGCAGACGCGCAACATCATCGCCGCTACGCGCCCGCCGGCGCCGATGGCCTCGTTCTCGCAGCGCGAAAACCTGCTGCAGCGCGATCCTGGCCGTGCTCTGCCGGTCGCGCAGATGCGCACCGCGCCGACCGTGATCGGCAACGGCCAGGCAGCGCAGCGCGCGACGCTCACGGCACGTCCGAACGTCAATGTGGTCACCCGCGACGGCATTCCGGCGCGCTCGATCGCACCGGCGATCCAGTCACGCACGGGCGGTCCGGTTCAAACCGACGCACGCGTACTCAATAATGGCGGCCAGAACGACCGCCGCGCGATCGACAACGCCGCACGCATACAAAACAACCCGCAGGTACTGCGCGACCAGAGGACGGGCAACCCCTCGGTCGAGAGCCGCACCGTGACCGGGTCACCGAACGGCCGCACCCAGATGGACGAACGTCGCGCACTGCCGTCGAGTCGCTACGTCAATCCAAACGCGGCGGACAACAGCCAACGCGTGCTGCGCGGCGACAACAACAACGCCACGGTCGACACTGGCCGCAAGGACGAACGCGTGCAGCGCGACAATCGCCAGGAATACCGTTCGACGACGGTCGAACGCGCGCCGCGCGCCGATGTCCAGCAGCGCCAGCAGGAAATGCAGGTCCAGCAGCAGCAACAGCAGGTGCAGCAGCGCCAGCAATTGCAGGTGCAGCAGCAACAGCAGATACAGCAACGTCAGGAAATGCAGATGCGCCGCCAGCAGAACTTCGAGGTGCAGCAGCGCCAGCAGCGTGAGGTCCCGCAGCGCCAGGAAATGCAGATCCAACAGCAGCAACAGCAACAGCAGATCCAGCAGCGTCAGGAGATGCAGATGCGCACGCAGCAGCAGGTCCAGCCACGAACCGAAACTATGCGCGTGCAGCCGCAGCAACAGCCGAAACAGCAAGCCGAGCAACCGCAAGGACGTGGCCGCGTTCAGCACGACGACAAGAACGACCGCAAGAACGATCGCGGCCAGCGCTGACACCCACGCAGCAACAACGAAGAAACGCCCGGCAATGCCGGGCGTTTTCTTTTGCGCGCGCTCCTGCCCCCGCGCGAGGCGTTACAATGCGCCTATGCTCACGATCCAACTCAACGGCGAAGCGAAACAGGTGCAGGCGTCGACCAGCGTCGCCGCGCTGCTCGAAGCCGCGGGTTACGCCGAACGCCGGGTCGCCGTCGAGATCAATCGCGAAATCGTGCCGAGGAGCCTGCATCGCGAACGCGTGCTGTCGGACGGTGACCGCGTGGAAATTGTGCATGCGCTTGGCGGAGGCTGAGCGCTTGCGATATGCGTTGACGAGGCGCGCTTGGAGCGCGCCCGAACATTCGCGTAGCGAATGGCCCGAAGGGCGAGCATCAGGGACGATGCGAGTAAGCCCATATCGCGCGAAGCCGACGGCCCGGAGCAGGATGCGTAGGGACGGGTTGCTTGGCGAGGCCTGGATGGCCGAGCTTAGCAACGGTCAGCGCGACAAAGTCGAGCGCACACGTTGCAACTCAAGAGTTCCGTATAAAGCAAAAATGAACGCCCAAATCCGCCCCGCCGCTCCTATGCCCGACAACGACGTCCTCATCATCGCCGGCAAAACCTACCGCTCGCGCCTGCTGACCGGTACCGGCAAATTCAAGGATCTCGACGAAACACGCCGCGCGACCGATGCCGCCGGCGCCGAGATCGTCACCGTCGCTATCCGCCGCACGAACATCGGCCAGGACAAGAACCAGCCCAACCTGCTCGACGTGCTGCCGCCTGATCGCTACACGATCCTGCCGAACACCGCCGGCTGCTACACCGCGGAAGACGCGGTGCGTACCTGTCGCCTCGCGCGCGAACTGCTCGACGGTCACAACCTGGTCAAGCTCGAAGTGCTCGGCGATCAGAAGACCTTGTTCCCCGACGTGGTGCAGACCTTGAAGGCCGCCGAGCAACTCGTCGCCGACAAGTTCGAGGTCATGGTCTATACGAGCGACGATCCGATCCTCGCGCGCCGCCTCGAGGAGATCGGCTGCGTTGCGGTCATGCCGCTGGCTGCGCCGATCGGTTCGGGCCTCGGCATCCAGAACCGCTGGAACCTGCTCGAGATCGTGGAGAACGCCAAGGTGCCGATCATCGTTGACGCCGGCGTCGGCACCGCTTCGGACGCGGCGATCGCAATGGAACTCGGCTGCGATGGCGTGCTCATGAATACCGCGATCGCCGGCGCGAAGAATCCCGTGCTCATGGCGAGCGCGATGAAGAAGGCGGTCGAAGCCGGGCGTGAGGCGTTCCTCGCCGGACGCATTCCGCGCAAGCGCTTTGCCAGCGCATCGAGCCCGATCGACGGACTGGTTTAGTGCGATCGTCCCTGCTCGCAAAAATCAAAAAGCGGCCATCCTCGGCCGCACTTCTCAACGAGAGCAGCCTACTGCCCACGGCATGAGCATCCCGCAGCAGCGCCATATCCGCAGCTTCGTCCTGCGCCAGGGCCGCTTCACTCCGGCGCAGCAGCGCGCGTTCGAGCAGCACTGGGCACGTTTCGGTCTCGAACCTGCGGCGACGCCGCCGGACTACGCGCAGATATTCGGTCGCGCCGCGCCGCTGGCTCTCGAAATCGGCTTCGGCAACGGCGAGCAACTGCTGCACGCGGGCCTGCACGAGCCGGAGAAGAATTTCCTCGGCATCGAGGTGCATCGCCCCGGTGTCGGCCGCCTCATGAATGCACTCGCCGCGCATGAGGTGAAGAACGTGCGTCTGTACAACCATGACGCCGTCGAGATTCTGCGTAACGCGATCGCGCCGGAATCGCTGGCCGAGGCGCGCATCTACTTCCCCGACCCGTGGCCGAAGAAGCGCCAACAGAAGCGTCGCTTGATCCAATCGGAATTCGTCGCACTACTCGCGAGCCGAGTCGCCCGCGGCGGACGCTTGCATTTGGCTACCGACTGGGCCGACTATGCCACGCACATGCTTGAAGTGCTCGATGCCGCGCCCGAATGGCGCAACGTCGCCGGCAAAGGTCAAGGCGTGGCGCGACCCGACTGGCGCATCGAAACGCACTTCGAGAAGCGCGGCCTGCGTCTGGGACACGGAGTCTGGGATTTCATCTACGAACGAGTTTGAGAATATCGCCGCAAAGCACCGCGTTTTTGATTTTGATTTTGATTTTCAGGTCCCCGTTTGCCGCGGCGAGGGCATGACGGAAATGCCTGAAAGGTCGCGCGCACGATGCGCGCGAGTTCGTTGTACGCATCAGGGACGTGCGTTCAACGAACCCCGGCATGACCTCGCGAACCCGGAGCGCGCGGCGCGACGGGCGCGGCATCCGGGGTGCATTTTTTTGGTTACTTTTCTTTGGGCAAACAAAGAAAAGTGACCCGCTCGCAGGATGCGGGCGGAAAGGCGAATGGATGCGGTTACAGTAAAACCGAGCAAGAGAAGAACGAGCGCAGCGCCCGATGAGATGAATCAAGGACTCCTCCTCACCCACGACATGCTGCTAGTGTTCGGCCTGCTCGCCTTCACCGTGCTCATGCTCGTGCTCGAATGGATACGCGGGGATCTGATTGCCCTGCTCGTCATCGTCGTGATCGGCATCACGCGCCTGGTTCCGGTCGAGCAGCTGTTCGACGGCTTCGCCGGCAACGCGGTGATCTCGCTGCTCGGGGTCATGATCATGGGCGCTGGGCTCGACCGCACCGGCGTGCTCAACAAAGCGGCTTCGTTCATCCTGCGCATGTCACGTGGCGTCGAGTCACGGCTTTCCTTCGCCATAAACTCGATGGTAGGCGGCCTGTCGTCGATCATGCAGAGCCAGGCTTTGGCTGCATTGTTCCTGCCCGTAGTCAGCCGCGTCAGCTCACGCACCGGCGTGCCGTTGTCGCGCCTGCTGATGCCGATGGCGTTCTGCATTCTCTGCGGCACGAACATGACGATGATCTCGAATTCGCCGCTGATCATGCTCAATGACCTGATCGCAAGCGCGAACCGCAACCTGCCGCAGGGTGCGCAGACGATCCAGACTTTTTCGTTGTTCTCGATCGCGCCGGTCGGCTTTCCCTTACTGCTCGCCGGCCTCGCCTTCTTCGCCGCATTCACGCGCAAACTGCTGCCGTCCGACGAGGAAAGCCAGGGCGTCACCCCGGGCCGCACCGACACCTATTTCGCCGAAACCTACGGTATTTCCGGTGAAGTATTCGAGCTGACCGTCACCGCCGAGAGCCCGCTGGTCGGCATGAGCGTGCTCGAGGCCGAGGCGTTACGCGGCGCGCCGATGATTCTTGCGATCAAGAACGGCGATGAAGTCCGCCTTGCGCCGCCGGCCGATACGATGATCTGGGTAGGCACGGTATTGGGCACGCTCGGCAAGCGCGCCGAGATCGACCACTTCGCGAATCTCAACCTGCTGCTCGCGCAGACGCGCCTGCGCTGGTTCCGCGACATGTTCAATCCGACCCGCGCCGGCATCGCCGAGGCGGTGATCCCGCCGAACTCGGAATTCGTCAAGCAAAGCGTCGGCGCACTGCATCTGCGCAAGCGCTATGGCATCAGCGTGCTCGCAGTCAACCGCGGCGAGGAGATCCACCGCGAGGACGTGCGCGCCATCGCGCTGCGTGCCGGCGACACGCTCGTGCTGCACGGGCTCTGGCGCGATCTCGCCGTCGCCGCCGAGGATCACGACTTCGTCGTCGTCACCGACTACCCCAAAGAGGAAGGCCGGCCAAGCAAGATCTGGCACGCCGTCGCCTTTTTCGCACTGGCCATGGGCCTGGGCCTGTTCACCGACCTGAAGCTGTCGATCGCGATGCTGACTGGCGCGGTCGGCATGCTGCTCGCCGGCGTGCTCAAGATGGAAGAGGCCTACGGTGCGATCAACTGGAAGACGATCTTCACCCTCGCCTGCCTGATCCCGCTCGGCTGGGCGATGGATGCGACCGGCGCCGCCGCATGGCTCGCGCAGGAGGTGCTGCGCTATCTCGGTGCGTGGCCGCAATGGGCGCTGCAAGCGGTCGTCGCGGTACTCACCCTGTTCTTCGCCCAGATCGTCTCCAATGTCGGCGCGACGGTGATGATGGTGCCGATGGCGATCAACGTCGCGCTCGCCTCGAACGGCAATCCGGCAATCTATGCGCTGATCGTCGCGATCTCGACCTCGAACAGCTTCCTGATCGCAAGCGCCAATCCGGTGCTCACCCTCATCGCCGGCCCCGGCGGCTACCGTGCTCGCGACTTCCTGCGCGTCGGCCTGCCGCTGACGCTGCTGATGCTCGTGGTCATGCTGGCCGCGGTGAATCTCGTATTCCACTGATCCGCTATCGCGCGGATCAGGCTTCGCGCAACATCACCTCGCCGCCGCGCGATTCGACCGGCACTTCGGTCAGCCCGGTGCCGCGGCACGGACCCGAAACGCACTCGCCCGAGGCGAGTCGGAACATCGCGCCATGCGCAGTGCAGATCACGTGGCCTTCTTCGACGAGGAACTGGCCCGGCGCCCAATCGAGGCGTCTACCCGCGTGCGGACAGATGTTGCGGTACGCGCGCACCGCATCGCCGTGGCGCGTCAGCATCAATGAATCGCGAATTCCGTCACGTTCGTCGACATATCCCGCTTCAAACGCACCGCCATCGGGGATATCGTCAACGCGACATAACGCTTTCGTAACGGTCATCGGTATCTAATTGCTCTCGTTCGCGGCATAGGGGATGCCGTTTTGTCCATTTTGCCACGGAGCGTCGCCGACATGTCCTACTGGCGCTGGTTCAACCGCCCTCACCATCCTTTCGCACGCGTCCTGATCGGCGTGCTCGGGTTGGCGTTGCTGGCTGCTGTACTCGCCTTGGGATTCCTTGCGCTCGTCGCGTTTGCCGTAATCGGCGCCATCGTCGCGATCGTGCGCGCGCTTTCCCGCGCCGCAACGCCACATCCTGTTGCGCAGCGCAAACCGAACGTGATCGAAGGGGAATTCGTCGTGCTGCCCAGCCGCACGGCGTCGTTCAAGCACTGATCGGCCTCTCAGCCGGATCGCCGGTACCCCAGGGCGCCGTACAAGCGGCGCTGTCACGGATTCATGTCGGCCGATAGAATCCGACGATGAATGACCACCCCCCCGCCGTCGCCGCTCCGGCCCGGTCTCTCTCGCCTGACGTCCTGGTCCCGCTCGCGCTGTTCGGCGTCTACGTGATCTGGGGTTCGACCTACTACGGTCTGCGCGTCGCCCTCGGCGGCTTCCCGCCGTTCGCACTCGCGGCGATCCGCTTCGTGATCGCCGGCGGCCTGCTCTACGCGCTGCTGCGCTGGCGCGGCGGCGCAGCGCCGACTTGGCGCCAATGGCTCAACTGCCTCGTCACCGGTACGCTGCTGCTCGGCATCGGCAACGGCGGCGTCTGCTATGCCGAGCAGACCGTCGCCTCGGGCATTACTGCGGTCGCTGTCGCCAGCGCAGCGCTGTTCATGGCGATTTTCGCGGGATGGTATGGGCAATGGCCGAATCGCATGGAATGGGTCGGCCTGGTCATCGGCTTCGCCGGCATCGTCGTGCTCAATCTCGGCGGCGAGTTGCGTGGCTCGCCGGCCGGCGCGATCGCGCTTGTCCTCTCGCCAGTGGCCTGGGCGTTCGGCTCGGTCTGGAGCAAGCACCAGGACATGCCCGAGCCGATGATGAGCGCCGCCGCGCAGATGCTCGCCGGCAGCGTGCCGCTGGCCATCGTTTCGGTCGCCAGCGGTGAGCATTTCACCGGCATGCCGGATGCGACCTCGATGGCGGCGATGGCCTATCTCATCGTGTTCGGCTCGCTGCTCGGCTTCAGCGCCTACATCTACCTTCTGCACCACACGCGCCCGGCGCTCGCTTCGAGCTACGCCTACGTCAACCCGCCGGTCGCCGTGCTCGTCGGCGTGCTGCTCGGCGGCGAGGTGGTTTCGCGCCTGGACATCGTCGGCACGATCGTCATCGTCGCGGGCGTAGCGGCGATCACGCTGGCGAAGACCAAGAAATAAGTCTTCGCGAGCGGATTCCTGCTTCAGGCGACGACCACGGGAATCTTGCCGATCTTTGCCTGCCATTCGCGCGGGCCGGTCTGGTGCACGCTCGTGCCGCTGGAATCGACCGCGACGGTGACCGGCATGTCCTTGACCTCGAACTCGTAGATCGCCTCCATGCCGAGGTCGGCGAAGCCGACAACCCTGGACGAGCGGATCGCCTTCGACACCAGATAGGCCGCACCGCCGACCGCCATCAGATAGACCGACCTGTGCTTCTTGATCGCCTCGATCGCGGCCGGCCCGCGCTCGGCCTTGCCGACCATGCCGAGCAGGCCGGTCTGGGCAAGCACCTGTTCGGTGAACTTGTCCATGCGCGTCGCCGTGGTCGGGCCGGCAGGGCCGACGACCTCGTCGCGCACCGGATCGACCGGGCCGACGTAGTAGATGAAGCGCCCCTTGAAATCGACCGGCAGCTTCTCGCCTTTGTTGAGCATGTCGACGATGCGCTTGTGCGCGGCGTCGCGGCCGGTCAGCAGCTTGCCATTGAGCAGCAGCACTTCGCCCGGCTTGAACGTGGCGACGAGCTCAGGCGTGATCGTGTCGAGATCGACACGGCGCGCTCCGGTCGGGCTGTAGGTCAGCTTCGGCCAGTCTTCGAGCGAAGGCGGCTCGAGCGCGACCGGGCCCGAGCCGTCGAGGACGAAGTGCGCATGCCGCGTCGCCGCGCAGTTCGGGATCATTGCGATCGGCAGGTTGGCCGCGTGGGTCGGATAATCGCGTACCTTGATGTCGAGTACCGTGGTCAAACCACCGAGGCCCTGCGCGCCGATGCCGAGCGCGTTGACCTTCTCGTACAGCTCCAGGCGCAGTTCCTCGGCGCGATTCGACGGTCCACGCGCCTGCAAGTCGGTGATGTCGATCGGATCCATCAATGATTCCTTCGCCAGCAGCATCGCCTTCTCCGCGGTGCCGCCGATGCCGATGCCGAGCATGCCGGGCGGACACCAGCCCGCGCCCATCGTCGGCACGGTCTTGAGCACCCAGTCGACGATCGAGTCGGAGGGATTCAACATCGCGAACTTCGATTTCGCCTCCGAGCCACCACCCTTGGCCGCGACGATCACGTCGAGCTTGTCGCCCGGCACGATGCTGACGTTGATCACCGCCGGCGTGTTGTCCTTCGTGTTCGTACGCTTGCCCGCGGGATCGGCGAGGATCGAGGCACGCAGCTTGTTGTCCGGATCGTTGTAGGCGCGGCGCACGCCTTCGTTGACCATATCCTCGAGCGACATCGTCGCGTCCCAGCGCACGTTCATGCCGACCTTGAGGAACACGGTGACGATGCCGGTGTCCTGGCAGATCGGCCGGTGGCCCTCGGCGCACAGGCGCGAGTTGATCAGGATCTGCGCGATCGCATCCTTGGCCGCGGGCGACTCCTCACGCTCGTAGGCTGCAGCGAGGTTCTTGATGTAGTCGACCGGATGGTAATAGCTGATGTACTGCAACGCGTCGGCGATGGACTGGATGAGGTCGGCTTGTTTGATCGTGCTCATGGCGTAGGGCGGAGGCTGATTTTCATTGAAAAGTGCAGCCAAGGATGGCCGCTTGTTGATCCTCGCAATCATGGAGGATTACCGAGATACCGCCCATTTTCGCATCCCTCGCGCTGCGCTGCATCATGCCCTTTCGCCGCACGTCCTTTCGTGACCGCTGCGCTATGCTTGTGCGATGTTGAGCGTCGCTCTCGTCATCGTCTCGGGCATCGTCTGGCTCGGCGTGCTGTTCGCCGTTGCGGTTTACGGCGAGCGCCATCCGCGCGTGCTCGAAAAACGCTGGGCGATCGTCTATGCGCTCTCGCTCGCCGTGCATTGCACCTCGTGGACATTTCTCGGGAACACGACCCAGGCCAGCCGTTCGGGCTGGTGGGTGCCGCCGAACTTCGTCGGCGCGATTGCGATGTACGTCCTCGGCATCGGTATACTTTTTCGCCTCGTGCGCCTCGCGCGCGAGCACAATTCGAGCTCGCTCGCCGACCTGATTTCCACACGCCTCGGCAGGAGCCCGGCGCTGAGTGCGCTGGTCACCGCGGTGATGCTGCTTGGCATGCTGCCCTACATCGCGCTGCAGCTCAAAGCCGTCGCGATGAGCTTCACCACGATCCTCGGCGATCCGCGCGGCTTGACTGCCTGGCGCGACGGCGCACTCTGGGTGGCCTTGTCGATGGCGCTGTTCGCGATCGTGTTCGGCACGCGCAGATCGTCTGCAGTGGCGCACAACCGCGGCCTCGTGCTGGCGATCGCTTTCGAGTCGCTGTTCAAGCTCGTGGCGATGCTTGCATTGACCAGCCTGCTGTTCATGGCGCCGATCCCAGGCCAAGCCGCGCCGCCGCCTGCGCATGACCTCACCGGCTTTCCGAGCCTGATCGTGCTCGGCGCGCTGGCGATGTTCACCCTGCCGCACCAGTTCCACGCCGGCGTGGTCGAATGCCGCGACGTGCGTCACTTGAAGACGGCACGCTGGCTGTTTCCGGTCTACATGGTTCTGATTTCGGTACCGGCACTGCCGCTTGCCCGGCTCGGCGACGCGCAACTCGCCGCGCAAGGCGTGCCATCGGACCAGTACCTGCTCGCGCTGCCGCTCGCGCACGGCGAGCATGCGCTCGCACTTACCGCTTTCCTCGGCAGCCTGTCGGCCTCGACCTGCATGGTCGTCGTCGCCACGCTCGCGCTGAGCCTGATGGTCGCCAACCACTTCATCGCGCCCTTGCGTCTGCGTGCCGGCTGGGGCCAGAACGAGGCGGAGAACGACCTGCGCGGCGAAGTAATATGGCAGCGGAGAGCGGCGATCATCGTCATCATCGCCCTGGCCTGGGCCTACAGCCGCGTGATCTTCGACGATGCCGCGCTGGCCGACATCGGTGCGCTGTCGTTCTCGGCGCTCGGCGGGCTCGCGCCGACGACCTGGGCGGCACTCTATCGCCCGCAACTCGGCCCGCGCACGGTATTCGCCGGACTCGCCGCAGGCACACTGGTGTGGATGTACACGCTGCTGCCGGGCGTGATCGCTCCGCATGCGACGTGGCTGTCCACCGGGCCATTCGGATTCGGCGCGCTGGCGCCGATGCACCTGTTCGGCCTGAATGGCGTCGGCCCGCTCACGCGCGCGGTCGTTCTCGGCATCGCCACCAACCTCATCGTCATCGCCCTTGTCGAATTGTTCGGCAAGCGCGAGGACGCGCCTGCGGTCGGCGCGCAACTCTACAATCAGGAGTTGCGTGCGCTGGCATCGCGCTTCCTTTCCGAAGAACGCGCACAGGTGCTGATCGGCAACAATGTCGCGCACCGACCGGCCGACGCGGCCACGCTCGCCGCCGTCGAACACGAACTGTCCGCGGTGATCGGTGCATCGAGCGCGCGCCTGCTGCTCGACATCGCACGACGCGAACGGCGCATGCAGCTCGACACCGTCGCGGCGATCGTCGACGAGGCTTCGGCCGATCTGCGCTTCAATCAACGCGTGCTGCTCGCCGCGCTCGAGAACATGTCTCAAGGCATCTGCGTGGTCGACGCCGAGCTCAACGTGGTCGCCTGGAACCGGCGCTACGCCGAGATTTTCCTCTATCCGCCGGGCTTGTTGCGCATCGGTCGGCCGGTCGAGGAACTCGCGCGCTACAGCATCGGCGAGGGCATGATCGGCACCGATGCGCGCGATCCGGCGACGCTCGAAGCGGCGGTGCAGCGGCGCCTCGCGCACATGCGCTCGGGCACACCGCATCTGTCCGAACGGCGTTTTCCCGACGGCAGCGTGGTCGAGATCCGCGGCAACCCGATGCCCGGCGGTGGCTTCGTCGCCACGTTCACCGATGTCACCGAATTCCGCCGTGCTGCGCTCGCGCTCGAGCGCGCGAACGAGACGCTCGAACTGCGCGTCGCCGAGCGCACCGCCGAACTTGAACACGCCACGCACGCCGCTGAAACCGCGAATGAAACCAAGACGCGTTTCCTCGCCGCGGTCAGCCACGACCTCATGCAACCGCTGCACGCCGCGCAACTGTTTGCGCACAGTCTGGCAGCACGCACCGACGACGACGGCCGCGTCACCGCGCGCCACCTGCACTCCTCGCTGACCGCGACCGAATCCCTGCTTGGCGGCCTGCTCGACATGGCACGGCTCGACGCCGGCAAGCTCGTACCGCGCCCGCGCGCGTTCGCGCTCAACGACCTGCTCGGCGCGCTCGCCGCCGAGTTCGCCGTGCTCGCGAACGAAAAGGGTCTGAGCCTGCGCCACGTGCCGACGCGCGCCTGGGTGCGCTCGGATCCGCACCTGTTGCGCCGCGTGCTGCAGAACTTCCTTTCCAACGCGCTGCGCCACGTCGAATCGGGGCGCGTCCTGCTCGGCTGTCGACGCGTGGGCGCGGAGTTGCGCATCGAGGTCTGGGACACCGGTCCGGGCATCGCCGAGAGCGAGACCCAGCTGATCTTCGAGGAATTCCGCCGCGGCAGCGCTGCCAGCAACCAAGGCCTGGGCCTCGGACTGGCCATCGCCCAACGCATGGCGCGACTGCTCGGCCACGACCTGAGCCTGCGCTCCTGGGTCGGCCACGGCAGCGTGTTCGCAGTGAGTGTGCCACGCAGTGCGGCCGCGTATGCGGCGATCGCCGCCTCGACGCCGGTGGCGGAGTCGGCAATGCCGGCGGACATGCCCAAAGGCACGGCGCTGATCGTCGACAACGAGCCACAGGCGCTGACCGCACTGCGCACCCTGCTCGAACAATGGGGCTGGCGCGTGCTCACGGCATCGGATGCGGCGAACGCGCTCGAGCTCACGCGCAACGAGCGACCCGACATCGCCATCCTCGACTACCATCTGGCCGGCGGCGACAACGGCCTCGATTTGTATACAAAGCTGCAGAACATCCTCGGCGATATCCCGGCCGCCATCCTTACCGCCGATCGCGACGCGGCCTTGCGCAAGCGCACGCTCGAACTCGGCCTCATGCTGCTGTACAAGCCGCTCAAGCCGCTGGCGCTGAAACAGGTATTGCGCAAGAGCGAAGGCGCGGGGGTGCGTTTCGTCGCTTCGACGCTGACGCCGCAGGACTAGTCGAATCCCATCCTGAGCTGCAGCTATTTCTGCTGCAGCCGCAGCCGCTGCAGGAGGACGCTCGCCTGCGTGCGGTTGCGCACGCCGAGCTTCTCGAAGATCGCGCTGACGTGGGCCTTGACGGTGCGTTCCTGGATGCCGAGCGAGTCGGCGATCTGCTTGTTGAGGCGGCCCTCGCCGATCTGCGCGAGCACGCGGAACTGCTGCCCGGTCAGGCGCGCGAGACGGGTTGCGAGCGCGGCGTCGGCGGGGTCGCTCTGCGCCGACTCGAGCGCCTGCACCAGTGCCGGCGGCAGCCAGCGCTGGCCGCCGAGCACGGCGCGGATCGCAATGATGATATCGGCCGGCGGCGTGCTCTTCGGCACAAAGCCGACCGCGCCATGGTCGAGCGCGCGGCGCACGACGCTCGCTTCCTCGGTGCCGGAGACGACGAGCGCGGCGACCGCCGGATGCTGCGCACGCAGCGCGGCAAGGCCGGTCAGGCCATGGCTGTCGCGCATGTGCAGATCGAGCAGGACGAGGTCGGTGTCGGGTTCGGCCTCGAGTCGCGCCATCACCCCGGCCAGGTCATCGACCTCGGCGATCGCCGCGTCGGGTTCGACTTGCACCACCGCGCTGCGCAGAGCGGCGCGGAACAAGGGATGATCGTCGGCAATCAGGATGCGCGTGCTCATCGGCGCGCACTGTAGCAGTTCGGCGACGACGAGTCGCTAGCGCACGCGTGGTATCGTTGCCATAGGAGGCAGCGATGTCGATATCCTTCCCGCTCGGCGTCATTCGCGAAACCGCGCACCGCGGCGAAGACGATCTGCTCAGCGCCGGACTCGGCCTCGCGGGACTGCGCGCGCTGCCCGCGCCATTCGCCGATGCGGCCAGGCCGACGCCAGCCGAACTGCGCCGGCGCGCAATCCAGACGGCGTGGCTCGGCATCGCCGACCTCGGCCCACTCGGCGGCTACGGCTCAATCTACGGCGCCGTGCCGAAGGTCGAGGGCCGCGAATACCAGGCCTTCGCGCGCATCGCCGGCGCGACCCAGCCGCATCGCGTGCTTGCGCAGATACCCGACGGCTTCGACGCGAACGCGCGTTGCCTGATCGTGACCGCCTCGTCGGGCTCGCGCGGCATCTACGGTGCGATCGCGTTTGCCGGCGCGTGGGGACTCGCCCACCGCTGCGCGGTCGCCTACACCGACAAGGGCGCAGGCTCCGGATATTTCGACACGTTGAGCGATAGCGGCGTCGCCCTTGACGGCACGCGTGCCGAGCGCGGTGCGGCTGAGCTCGAGTTCGAACCGGCCGGCTATTGCGGAGATGCCGGCATCGCGATCAAGCACGCGCACTCGACCGACAATCCGGAAGCGCACTGGGGTGAGCACTTACTGCAGGCGGCCCAGTTCGGACTGGCCATGCTCGACCGCGCGTTTCCGCAACAGGCACCGTTCACGCCGCAGAACACGAGGATCATCGCGGCCGGTCTGTCGAACGGCGGCGCCGCGGTGCTGCAGGCGGCGGGCATCGACGCTGCTGGCTGGCTGGCCGGCGCCGTCGCAGTCGAGCCGAACGTCTACGCATCCAAGGTCGAAGGCAGTCATGCGCGCCCGCTCTACGACTACGCAAGCGAAGCCGCGCTGCTCGCGCCGTGCGCACTGCTCGATGCGCGCTTCGATGCCGTGCGCGGCGCGCTGGCGAAGCTGCCCGGCAACAACATCGCGACCTGGGCGACGCGCGCTGCGACCTTGCATGAGGCAGGCATCCTCGATACGGGCGATCCACGAGACGCGCTCGCGCGCCTGCATGCGGGCGGCTGGGAAGACGCCGCACTCGCGACCGCAGCAAGTACGACCGCCTACGATATGTGGCGCGCGTTCGGCGCAACCTACGCGAGCGCATACACGCGCAGCGCGGTCGGTGCGATGCCCGGCGGATTTCGCTTCTCCGCACTCGGCACCGACTTCAAACCACGCACCGCCACGGCAACGGAGCGCGCCGCATGGTGGAGCGACGCCAGCGGCATCCCACCCGGCAACGGCGTGTTCATCACCGAGACCACACCGGGCAACGGCGCCGATCCGCACTGGAAAGGTCTCGCCGGCTTGCGCGGACTGTGGAGCGGCAGCGACGACGCGGCGCAACGCCTGCGCGCATCCGTGCAGACTACGCTGGCACGACTGCCGCGCGCAGAGTTGCCGATCTTCCTCGTCCACGGTGCCGAAGACGGTTTGATTCCCGCGGTGTTCTCCTCCGACGCCTACCTTGCCTGGCTGCACGCGAACGCGCGCGATGCCGCGTATTGGCGCGTCCCGCATGCGCAACACTTCGACTCCTTCCTCGCCTGGCCCGGATTCGGTGAGCGCTACGTGCCAATGCTCGCGTATGCCTATGCAGCGCTCGAAAAAATGTATGCGCATGTCGTCCACGGCAAGCCACTCGATGCGGGCACGACGCCTGCCGCACAGCCGCGCGGCGTAGGCAAGCTGGAAACAAAGCATCTCGCATTGCCGCTCTAGCTTGTGCGCTCGATCGTGAAACAAACAACACCGACACCAATACAGAACCACTCACCAACGGGAGGAAACATGAGCAGCACACCCGCCGCCAGCAGCGGCCTCGCGCGCACCGCCTTGCGCGTCTCCAACTGGGCCGAGCGCTGGTTCCCCGATGCCTATGTCTTCGCCGCACTCGGCGTGGTCATCGTCGCCCTCGCCGCGCTCGCGATCGGCGCGGGACCGACCGCCACCGCGGTCGCGTTCGGCGACGGCTTCTGGAGCCTGATCCCGTTCACGATGCAGATGGTGTTCATTGTCGTCGGCGGTTACGTCGTCGCCTCATCGCCGCCGGTCGCACGCCTGATCGACGCGCTCGCGGCGATACCGAAGAACGCGCGCAACGCGATCGCGTTCGTCGCCGTCGTCAGCATGCTCGCCTCGCTGATCAACTGGGGCTTCAGCCTCGTCTTCGGCGGCCTGCTCGTGCGCGCGCTCGCGCGGCGCACCAATCTCGCGATGGACTACCGCGCCGCGGGCGCAGCCGCGTACCTCGGCCTCGGCGCCTCGTGGGCGATGGGCCTGTCGTCGTCGGCCGCGCAGCTGCAGGCCAATCCTGCGAGCATTCCAAAGACGCTGCTGCCGATCACCGGCGTGATCCCGTTCACCGAGACGATTTTTCTCTGGCAGTCGATGCTGCTCACACTGATCCTGATCGCGGTTTCCGCGCTGATCGCATGGTGGTCGGCGCCTGGCGCGGCCGAGGCACAGGGCGCGGAGCATTTCACCGACGTGCAGAGTGACAGAAGTACGGAAGTGGACAGCACCGAGCGCGTGCCGGGCGAATGGCTGGAGCGCAGCCCACTGCTGACGATCCTCGTCGCCTTGCTCGCACTCGGCTGGGTGGTGCACGAGTTCGCGAGCAAAGTCTGGTACCTCGCGATCTCAAACCTCAACACCTACAACTTCCTGTTCGTCATGGCCGGCCTGCTGCTGCACTGGCGGCCGCGCAGTTTCCTTGATGCGGTCAAGCGCGCGGTGCCGAGCACGACGGGCGTGCTGATCCAGTTCCCGCTCTACGGCGGCATCGCGGCGATCCTGACCGTGGCCAAGGGCAGCGACGGGCACACGGTCGCGGAAAAGCTGTCGTCGGTGTTCGTCGCGCTCGCGTCGCACGACACGTACGCGCTCGTGATCGGCACGTACTCGGCGATCCTCGGCTTCTTCGTGCCTTCGGGCGGCGGCAAGTGGTTGATCGAGGCGCCCTACGTCATGCAGGCTGCGAACGATCTGCACTATCACCTCGGCTGGGCCGTGCAGATCTACAACGCCGCCGAGGCGATGCCGAACCTGATCAATCCGTTCTTCATGCTGCCGCTGCTCGGTGTGCTCGGCCTCAAGGCACGCGATCTGATCGGCTTCACCGTGATCCAGCTCGTTGTGCACGTGCCGCTGGTGCTGTTCCTGTTGTGGGCGCTAGGCACGACGCTCGGATATCACCCGCCGGTAGTTCCCGCCGCGCCGTGAGCAAACGAAAACGGGGCGCCTTCGCGCCCCGTTCTTCGCCGCATCGACCGTTTCCTCAGGATTCGCGCAAGGCGGTCGTCACCGGCAAACGCGCTGCACGCAGCGCGGGATATAGGCCGCCGATAAAGCCGATCGCGAGCGCCCACTTGATGCCGGTCCACAGCACCGACGGCGCCACGTTGAAGGTGAACATCAACTGGCCCGTGGTGCCCGCGGTCATCGTCGAAGCGGTGTAGCCGTTGAAGATCAGCCAGGCGACGAGGCCGCCGAGCGCACCGCCGATCAGCGCAAGCAGCATCGTCTCGAGCATGATCGCGACCACGACCGGCACACCACGGAAACCGATCGCACGCAGCGTGGCGATCTCGCGCGCACGCGTCGCGACCGCGGCGAACATCGTGTTGAGCGCGCCGAACACCGCGCCGATCGCCATGATCGCGCCGACGACGATGCCGATCACCGTGATCATCTTGGTTGTGCCTTCGCTCTGCTTGCCGAAGTAGTTTGCGGTGGTGTCGACGTCGACCTGCAAGCGCGGATCGGAACTCAGCGACGCCTTGAACGGCTCGAATGCGTCGGCACCGGTCAGGCGCACGAACACCGAGCTGCGGCTGTTGCTACCGTTCGGGCGATAGGTCGAGCCGACCACGTCGGCATCGCCCCACAACTCCGACTCCATCGCGTCGTTCGATTCGAAGATGCCGACGACCTTCCAGATCTGGTTGCCGAGCTTGAGTTCGCGATCGACATCGATGCCTTCGTACTGGCGCTGCGCGCCCTTGCCGACGACGAGCTCGCGCAGACCCGGCGTGAATTTGCGTCCGGCGATGATCTTGGCGTTGGTGCGCAGCTTCCAAGCCATGTCGCTGACGCCGCGCACGGTAACGCTGCCGACGTCCTGCTCCGGATCGCCGCCTTTCATCGGCAGGTTCGCCGCGACCACTAGCTCGGGCGAGGAAATCGGCTTGCCGGCCTCGTCCTTGGCGATGCCGGGCGCCTGCTCGATGACCACGGTCGCGTCGTGACCGAGCACCGAAGACACCTCGGATGCCGACGCACCGCGCATTACGATCGCGGTGTCGCTGCCACCACTGCGGCGCAGGGTTTCGCTGTAGCCGTTCGCCATCGCCAGCATCGCGACGAGCACGCCGACGACGCCGGCGATGCCGACGACGATGACTGCGGAAGAGCCGAGGCGCTGGCCGAGCGTGCTCACGCCGATGCCGGTCACCTGCGCCGCCTGCTGGCCGCGGCGTGTGAGCAGCATCCAGGCACCGAGCAGGATCAAAAGCACGACCAGCCCCTGCCACGGCAGGCTCAGGAACACGCATACACCGGCGATGACGACGACGAGGGTCAGAAGTCCGATCAAGAATTTCATGGCGTGTTTCTCCTCAACGTCCGGCCAGCGCATCGACGATATTCAGGCGCATCGCACGCAGCGCGGGCAATGCGCCGATGACGATGCCGATGGCGAGCGCCAGGACCACGCCGAGCACCCAGCTCTTCCAGCTCACCGCCGCGGTCGTGATCATGCCGCCGCTCATCGCCGGCAACCCAGCGCTGATCACCGCGACGAGGCCGAGGCCGATGACGCCGCCGAGCAGGAGCAGCAACACCGACTCGGCGAGCACCATGCCGAGCACGCTGCCGTTGGAGAAGCCGATCGTCTTGAGTACGGCCAGCTCCGAGGTGCGTTCGCGCACCGCCTGCATCATCGTGTTGCCGGTGAGCAGAATGAGCGTGAAGAACACCGCACCCATGATCGAGGTGACGATGAGGCCGATATTGGCGAGCTGCTTGATCCAGTTGCGCGTCGCCGCCTGCTCGGTCTGCGTCTTGGTTTCGTGGTCGGAATTGGCCGACAGCGCGTCGATCGCCTTGGCCACGCGGTCGGCGTCGTTGACGTCCTTGACGCGACTTATATACCAGCCGACGTTGCCGCGGTTGTATGGCGTGGTCTCGTCGAAATTCTTCCAGTGCAGGATGATCATCTGGCTCTGGAACGCCTTGTCGTCCTTCGCCTTCATCACGCCGCGCAGGTTGAAGCTCCAGTTCTTCGAGCCTTCCTTGTTCGGAAAGATCTGTGACTGCAGCGGAATCTTGTCGCCGATCTTCCAGCCGTACTTCTTGATCAGCACCTCGCCGGCGAGGATGCCGTTGAGGTCGTCGTTGTAAGCCTTCATTTCGCCGGCATCGACACTGACCTCGGGATAGATGTCGAGATAGTTGTCGCTGACCGCGAAGGTGAAGATCTGATTGTGCGGATCCTGGTAGGCGCCGCCGAACCAGTTCGCGTGCGCGACTTCCTTGACTCCGTCGATCGTTGCGATGCGCGTCATCAGCGACTGCGGCAGCGGCTGGATGAACGACAGCTTCGCCCCGGTCTGCAGGCGTTCGGCGCCGTTCGCCGACTGCCCGGCCTCGGCGAACGACACGCGTACGGCGTCGAGCAGGCCGAACAGCAGGAATGCGGCGACGATCGACACGAGGGTGAGAATCGTGCGCGTCTTGCGGCGGAACAGCGCCGCCCAGATGAGATGCAGATATTTCATGGCGGCGCTCCGTTATGCGTGCGCGGCTTGTTCGACGAGCGTGCCCTTGTCGAGATGCAGCGTATGGCTCGCGTACTCGGCCGCCTTCGGATCGTGGGTGACCATGACGATGGTCTTGCCGTGCTGGCGGTTGAGCGTCTGCAACAGGCCGAGCACGTCTTCGGCGGACTGGCGGTCGAGGTCGCCGGTCGGCTCGTCGCAGACCAACAGGGTCGGATCGGACACGATCGCGCGTGCGATCGCGACGCGCTGCTGCTGGCCGCCCGAGAGCTCGGTCGGCTTGTGCCCGGCGCGGTCGGCGAGGCCGACGAGCTGCAGCGCGATCGCCGCGTTCTTCTTGCGCTGCGCAGCGCCGAGCTTGGTCAGCAGCAGCGGCAGCTCGACGTTCTTCTGCGCCGACAGCATCGGCAGCAGGTTGTAGAACTGGAAGATGAAGCCGACGTTCGATGCGCGCCACTTGGCCAACGCACCCTGGTTGAGATTGTCGATGCGCGTGCCGCCGACGCTGATCTGACCTTGCGTCGGCGAGTCGAGGCCACCGATCAGGTTGAGCAGCGTCGTCTTGCCCGAACCGGACGGCCCCATCAGCGCGAGGAAATCGCCCTGCGCGATATCGAGGTCGATGTGACGCAGCACCTCGACCTTCTGCTTGCCGCGTTCGTACACCTTGCTGACATTGCGGATTTCGACCAGCGTACCCATGCCTGAACTCCTCGATGATTCTTTGTGACGACGTGCGAAAGACGCCGAATTCGACAGCGGCGAAGCTATTTCGCCGACTTGATTTCCACTTTGGCCCCGTCGGCCATTTCCGCCGGCGGTTGTTTGACTACGCGCGTGCCCGCGCCGATGCCCTCGGCCAGGCGCAGATCGTTGTACGTCTGTCCGGGCGTCACGGGTTTTGCCCGCGCACGATCGGCGTCGATCGCAAAGACGATGTCCTTGCCGTCGCGCTTGACGATCGCCGAGCCCGGCACGAGCACGCCCTTCGGCGGCGGCGCATTCGCGGCCTTCGGCGCATCTTCGAAGAACGACACGCGCGCGCCCATGTCGGGCAGGATGCGCGGGTCCTTCGCGTCGATGCCGATGCGCACCTTGACCGTGGCCTTGCCGCGGTCGGCGGTCGGGATGATCGCGATCACGTGCGCAGGAATCTTCCAATCGGGATAGGCATCGAGCGTCGCCTGCGCCGGCTGCTTCGGCACGACGCGCGCGATGTACGACTCGCTGACGTCGACCTCGATCTCGAGCGAATCCATGTCGACGATCGTGCCGACGCCGGTGCGCGTGAAACCGCCGCCGGCCGACAGCGGCGAGACGATTTCGCCGACCTGCGCGGCCTTGGCCGTGATCATGCCGCTGAACGGCGCGCGCACCGTGCAGTAGTCGAGCTGCACCTGCGCGGCCTGCACGTTCGCCTGGGCGACATCGACCTGACGGCGCTGCGCGGTCACTGCGGAGGCCTGCGTGTCGACCTGGGTCTGGGCGAGTTCGAGCGATTGCTGCGAGGCGAGCTTGCGCGCGACGATGTCCTGCTGGCGCTTTAGATCGCGCTGGTTCTGCGCTAGCTGCGCCTGATATTGCACGAGCAGCGCCTGCGCGGCGCGCGCGCCAGCCTGCGCCTGGGCGAGATAGGCCTGCTGCTGCGTCGATTCGAGGCGCGCGAGCACCTGGCCTTTCTCGACGCGGTCGCCTTCCTCGATCAACACTTCGGTCAGCGTGCCGGTGATCTGCGCGGACACGGTCGCCGAGCGCCGCGCGGTCGCATAGCCGGTCGCCTGCAGCACCGAGGTGTCGGCGCCGCCCGCACTCGGCGCGGCGGCGGTGGCAGCCTCGACCTCGAACGCCTTGGCGCCGCCCGCGACGAAATACCAACTCGCCGCACCGATGGCGACGGCCACGGCGATCGCGGCGGCAACGATCCATGGCAGGCGCGAACCGCCGCCCGCGTGATCGTCGCGCTGCTCCTTGCCGATGCGCAATTCGTTCAGCAGATCCGATTTGTCCATGATGCCCATGCGAGTTTTGCTACTTCCCAAGTGTGCCATAGACTGCCGATACCACGATTCGCGCGACAGGGACTATCCTCACGAATGCGGAATGACAACTGTCAGATCGCCGCGCGGGTGATGAGTGGCACGCAGTTTCGCGATTCGCCCTCGCCGATACGACGAACGGGCAGCACGCATTTCGACACACACGGAGTCGCCATGCCGGCCATACACAAAAAATCCCAGCCTGCCCCTGCCGGCTATTCCGACAAGCCGCTGTGGTCGAAGCTGGGGTTGAAACCGGGGTTGCGCGTACGTCTCGTGCACGCGCTGGACGACTACTTCAGTCTATGCGGTTTCGACGCCGCGCAGGTTGCACTGGTTGCGCGCAAAACCGGCAGCAGCGACTTCACCCACGTCTTCGCGACGAAACGGACGCAGCTGGAACGCGAGCTGCCCGGCCTGATTGCGAGCCTGGCCGACAAGGGCGTGTTGTGGATCTCGTGGCCGAAGAAATCGGCCAAGATCGCCACCGACGTTACCGAGGACACCCTGCGAGAAATCGTATTGCCGCTCGGCCTGGTCGATGTCAAGGTTTGCGCGGTCGATGCGATCTGGTCCGCACTCAAATTCGTGCGCCGCACGGCCAGCGCCAAGACAGCTTGATCCGAACCCGGCCCGATCCGACAAAGGGGTTTCCTTTAACGAATCTTGGTGTAGATTTGCGTCTGCGTCGCACCATGCAGTTCAAACCCCTATCTTCAGGAGAGAACCCGCCATGAGCTTGGCTACCGAATTCAAGGCTTTCGTGTTGCGCGGCAATGTCGTCGACCTCGCCGTCGGCGTCGTCATCGGCGCAGCATTCGGCAAGATCGTTTCCGCGCTCGTCGACAACGTCATCATGCCGCCGATCGGGCTGCTGATCGGGGGCGTCGATTTCTCCGCATGGAAATGGGTGCTCAAGGCCGCCGGCGCGGACGGCAAGGGCGAGGTTGCGATCCAGATCGGCGTGTTCCTCAACACGGTCATCCAGTTCGTCATCATCGCCGCAGCGATCTTCATCGTGGTCAAGATCATCAACAGCATGTCCAAGAAGGCCGAGGAAGCGCCCGCCGCACCGCCCGAGCCGACGCCGACCGAGAAACTGCTGACCGAGATCCGCGACGCGCTGAAGAAGTAGTCGTGTGATCCGGGCAACGAGCGGAGGGCGCAGCGACCATGCTGCGCCCTTTTCGTTTGCGAAGCTTTGCGCTGTCGAGCAGGAGCAGCAAAACTTGGTTGCCTCGTTCGCGCGCCAAGTGGCCCTTCTGCATGAAGGCCGATTTTGCGACGCTCGACATTGTCGCAAACCCGCGCCATGCCCCATCGTTCCTCGCCAGATTCGGAGTCCATCGTGAAACTGTTTTCCGCCCTGAGCCTCACCGCCGCTTCCGTGTTTGCCCTGGGCGCCGCCCACGCCGCCGACACGCGTATTCCCGACGCCGCCGTGCGCGCCGCCGAGCAATTGCGCGACCGCGCGATGAACGACGACACCGCGTACAGGTTCGTCGAAGGCCTGACCACCGAAGTCGGCCCACGCCTCGCTGCCGGCGACAACGATGCGAAGGCGCGCGCGTGGGTGATCGCGAAATTCAAGGCGCTCGGCTTCGACAAGGTTTACGAAGAGCCGGTGAGTTATCCGAAGTGGGTGCGCCGCCACGAGGCCGGCGCGATCGTCGCACCGTTCGCGCAGAACCTCGTACTGGCCGCGCTCGGCCACAGTTTCCCGACGCCGGCAGGCGGCCTCACCGCCGAAGTCATCCGCTTCGAGAATCTCGACGCGCTCAAGGCCGCCGATCCGGCCAAGGTGAAGGGCAAGATCGTCTACATCGGCTTCAAGATGCAGCCACACAAGGATGGCCACGACTACGGCACGGGCTCGTCGATCCGCGTCGGCGGCCCGCCGCTCGCAGCGAGCAAGGGTGCGGCCGCGTTCCTGCTGCGCTCGGCCGGCACCGACGCCAAGGACCGCCTGGCGCATACCGGTGTGACCGGTTTCGCCGACGCGAAGGCCAACGGCATTCCCGCCGCCGCGCTGTCCAATCCCGATGCCGACCAGCTCGAGCGCGTGCTCGCGTACGCCAAGCCGGTGACGCTCAAGCTCGACCTCGACGTCGGCTTCGACGGCGACTACACCGGCGCCAACGTGATCGGCGAAGTCACCGGCAAGAAGCATCCCGACCAGATCATCGATATCGGTGGCCATCTCGATTCCTGGGATCCGGGCACCGGCGCGATCGACGACGCCGCCGGCGTCGCCATCGCCGCGGCCGCCGCGCACCTGGTCAAGCAGATGCCGCAGCGTCCCGACCGCACGATCCGCGTCATCGCGTTCGCCAACGAGGAAGCCGGCCTCTACGGCGGCAAGGCCTATGCAGACAAACACGCAGCGGAAATCGGCAAGCATGTGCTCGGCACCGAATCCGATTTCGGCGCCGGCCCGATCTGGCGCATGAGCGCGAGCGTGAAACCCGAAGCGCGTGCAGCGATCGCGCAAATCGCCGCCGTGCTAAAGCCCATCGGTGTCGATTACGACGACAAGAAAGCCGGCGGCGGCGGTTCCGATCTTTCGCAGATGCACGCCAAGGGCATGGCCGCGCTGACGCTGTTGCAGGATGGCACGCACTACTTCGACATCCACCACACCGCAAACGACACGCTCGACAAGATCGATCCCAAGGAACTCGCGCAAAACGTCGCCGTGTACGCCGCGTGGACCTACCTGGCCGCGCAGGCCGAAGGCGACTTCGGCTCGGCGCCAGGTGCGTTCACCAAGGACAAGGACGAGGAATGACGCGCAACGCAGCCACGCTGCGCGGGGGCTGCCATTGCGGCTGCCTGAGTCTTGAACTTTCGACGCTACTCAGGCCCGCCGCCATCGCCCCGCGCGCCTGCGACTGCTCGTTCTGCCGCAAGCACGGCGCGTCATGGATTTCCGATCCCGCCGGACGACTCAAGCTCGAGCTGCGCGGGGAGCCGCCACTCGAGTACCGGCAAGGGTCGGGCGCGGCCCAGTTTCTGCTGTGCCGGCGCTGCGGCGTGCTCGTCGCGACAACCTATGCGCACGCTGCGCGCATCTACGCTGCCGTCAACGCGGCATGCCTCGATGGCGATCCGGGATTCGGGCCCACCCTCACCGTTTCGCCGCAAAAGCTCGACGCCGAGCAGAAAACCACGCGCTGGCGCGAACTCTGGGTGCCTGATGTTCGCATAGTGCAAATCGGAGTGAACCACGACGCGGAATCACATCCGCCGTCGCTGCGCTAAACTCGATCCGATTCCACGAGCGCGAGGCGCGGATCTCATGGCCGCATCGAACTGGTTTTTCTGGGCATTGGGCTCGGCCGTCTTCGCCGCGCTGACTGCGATCTTCGCCAAGATCGGCATCAAGGGCGTGGATTCCGATCTCGCCACATTGATCCGCACCGCGGTCATCATCGTCGTCCTCGCCGCCTTCGTCGGCGCGGCGGGAAAATGGAGCAATCCGCTCGAACTGTCGGCGCGTACCTGGATCTTCCTCGTGCTGTCCGGCCTCGCCACGGGCGCGTCGTGGGTCTGCTATTTCCGTGCACTCAAGATCGGCGATGCATCGCAGGTCGCGCCGGTCGACAAGTTCAGCCTCGTCCTCGTCGCGGTGTTCGCGTTCGCCTTCCTCGGCGAGCGACCCTCATTGCGCGAGTGGTTCGGCATCGCAATGGTCGGCGCCGGCGTCCTCGTGCTCGCGCTGAAAAAGTAGCGGCCGATTCGACTGGCCCATTTCGCCAGCGGAAAATTTTGCTCCGGCGCTGTCGATCCGA
>Ga0207678_10000576_pt1 | contig 33612 bp, 31 predicted proteins | sample KBSC63metaG_FD_184319 | JGI IMG/M metagenome (GOLD analysis project Ga0207678, IMG submission 184319) | Corn rhizosphere microbial communities from Kellogg Biological Station, Michigan, USA - KBS C6-3 metaG (SPAdes) (version 2) | ecosystem: Host-associated > Plants > Roots > Rhizosphere > Soil ... | reverse complement strand
ATAATGCAGAATCTCATCTGCGAGCGTTATGCCGATTGGGGTTATGAGGTGCCTGCCTTTCCCAATGCGGACTGAATATCGACAATCATCTGCACGATAGAGGCGATTCAGCAGGCTGAGGCCGGCAGGTCCGTCATGGGCCTGCCCCGCTGTCAGGCTGAGCTGGACCGGGAGCCCTTGCGCGTCGACAACCGCCTGGATCTTGGTCGTGAGCCCGCCTCGGGAGCGACCGAGACAATGATCTCGATCCCCCTTTTTGCCGTCGGGGCCTGTTGGTGGGCGCGAACGGAGGTGCTGTCGATCATGTGAATGTCGCCGTCATGGGCGGCCGTGATGGCGTGCATCAGCCGGTCCCATACGTCTGCCTTTCCCCACCCCACGAAGCGGTTATAGCAGGTGGTGCGTGGACCATAGCGCTCGGGCAAGTCGCGCCATGGTGCACCGGACCGGAGCACCCAGAAGATGCCGTTCAGCACCCGCCGGTCATCAACCCGAGGAACGCCGCGCGGCTTGTTGGGCAGCAGCGGCTCGATCACGCCCCACTCGAAGTCGGTCAGGTCATATCGGCTCATGCGACCGCTGAATCAGAGTTCGGCACGATATGAAAGCTACCAATTGGATTCGTCTCAATTGCCTCGCTCCGGAGGGATGTGCCAACATCACGCATGGCTATTGATCAACCAGAAACCATCGACGCTGCGGGAACCGATCGCGAAACGGGCGAGATCATTTTAACTATCGTTGATGCTTGGAATTGGACGAACGAACAGTCTCATTTGTCAGCATTGCAAGCGAAGTTGAATGCCTACTTCGGGTTCATAGAATCCGGGCAAATGTTTCGGCAAACTGGTACTGATTCAGTGAATCGAAGTACTGCTTGTCGATCGTGCCGCCCGTCGTGAGAACAAGTATTCCTTCCATTGCTGATCATGTCCAGCAATTAGAGCCTTAAAAGAAGGCTCATTCCCTATGCATAACGTGACCTGAGATCGGCGCTGGCAAAGTTGGCGGGCCGGCCTCGAGGCCGATTGACCAATTCCCCGTCCCACATCGCCCGCTCGCCCCGCACGATAGTGCCGACCGGCTTGCCGGTAAGCTGCATATCTTCGAATGGAGACCACCCGGCGCGCGATGCAAGCCAATCCCTGGTTAATGTCCAACGAAGCTTCAGATCGACGATCGTGAGATCTGCGTCATAGCCGACCGCGATGCGGCCCTTGTTAAGGAGACCGAAGACACGTTCAGGGCCGCTGGAGGTGAGGTCGATGAAGCGCTCCATCGTTAGTCGGCCATGGGCAATATGATCCAGCATGACGGGGACCATCGTCTGGACACCGGGCATGCCGGATGGGGACGCAGGATAGGCCTGCGCCTTTTCCTCGAGAGTGTGCGGTGCATGGTCCGATCCCAGTACATCCGGCACGCCCTGACGGACCCAGTGCCACAGTCCGTCCCTGTGCGCTGAGGAACGAATTGGCGGGTTCATCTGCGCATGGGTACCGATCCGTGGATACGCATCTTCGGCCGCGAGCGTCAGGTGTTGCGGGTTGACCTCGCAGGTCGCGATATCGCGGTGCGCAGACAAAAATGCCATTTCGGCAGGCGTCGTAACATGGGTGATGTGTATGCGGCGCCCGGCTTCCCGCGCGAGCCGGACGATCCGGCGAGTGGCCAGCATCGCACATTCGTCGTCGCGCCAAATGGGATGTGACGACGGGTCGTTCTCGACCCGGAGGCCGGCCCGTTGTTGCAGGCGCGTCTCATCTTCGGCGTGGACGGCGACAGGGCGCGAGCCATGTGCGAGCACGCGCGTGAATTCGCGATCGTCGGCATCGAGCAGATCGCCTGTGGATGTGCCCATGAACAGTTTTACGCCAGCGGCTCCGGGTAGCCTTTCCAGCTCTGCGAGATCTTCGATATTGCGGGTCGTCGCCCCGATGTAAAAAGCATGGTCGCACCAGGCCCGGCCGTGGGCGAGATGAAGTTTCTGGGCTAGCGCGTCGGCAGAATCGGTCGTCGGCTTGTTCGGCATTTCGAACACAGTTGTCACACCGCCCAGTACGGCGGCGCGACTACCGGATTCGATATCCTCCTTGTGCTCCAGACCCGGCTCCCGGAAATAGACGTGGCTGTCTATGATGCCCGGCAGAATGTGGAGGCCGACACAGTCGATGGTCTCTTGAGCGTCGCCGTCCACGCCCAGCCCGGCGATCTTTCCATCGCGAATGCCAATCGAAGTGTCCAGCGGCCCGGACGGAGTCCATACCGTCGCATTGGCCATCATGAGGTCGAAATTCTGGGTCATGACTATATTCCGGCGCCAGATGCCGTGACCGGGGGCGAGGCCGAGCCCCGCGGTTACAAGGGGTGTCAGTCGGATAGTGCGGGATCATGGCGGGCGAACCATCCGAGAACAGCATTGGCTTTCGCGGCGGACTGGCTAGGCCGGGCGCTCAGATTGTGTCCGCCATCCGGCACAGCGATTAAGGCTGTGGGCACACCTTTATAGAGCAGAGCCTGATAAAATTGCTCAGCTTCGGATTTTGGTGTGACTTCATCAAGATCGCCCACGACCAACATTGTCGGGGTCACGACATTGTCGATGAGAGAGAGGGGCGAGCGCGTCCAATAGGCCTGAAAATTCTCCCACGGCCGCCCGGTAAAGACGCGATGCACCACGATATGTTGCTGCGAAGTAAGTGCTTGGCTCAGCCAGTTCACAACGGGTTTCTGCGCGACCGCCGCACAGAACCGATCCGTCTTTCCAACGATCCATGCGGTCATGGTTCCGCCGGCCGAACCCCCGGTCACAAACATTCGCTGAGGATCAACGAAGCCGGTCGATACCGCCGCATCCACGGCAGTCATCAGATCATCATAGTCCGGGCCAGGGTAGTTCAGGGAGATGGCATTGGCGAAGTCGAAGCCCTGCGTCGTCGACCCGCGTGGATTGGCATAGAGAACCACATAGCCAGCGCTGGCGTAGATCTGGAAATCGGTGGAGAACATCGGCCCGTAGCTGGCAAAGGGACCTCCATGGATGTCGAGGATCAGGGGCCATTTGCGGCTTTCATCGAAGTCGGGCGGCAGCACCAGCCACGCATCGACAGTGGCGCCGTCGCCGGCGCGGACATCGAGAACCCGCCGAGTGGCGAGATGTTTTGAAGCGAGTTGCCATTCGCTGAGGTGGGTCAGCTTGGTTGCCTTACCATCCTCCTGGATCGCCACGTCGGGAGTTCGGTTTTCCGAAGCCTGGAGGAAGGCGATTTTACCGTCTGGCGCAATCGAAAATTGTGGTGACACCGCGTAGGGGACGTCGAGCCAAAAGCCGGCCAGGTCGGTCGCCACCTCATGTGTCTCCCCGTCGAGACCGAAATATCCCAACTTGATTACGCCATGATCGACGTACGTCGCATAGACCCCGGAGCCGTCGGCATCCCAGCGCGGATTTTCGAGGCTGCGGTCGAGCGGCGAGATATCATGGACGGCTCCGCCGTCCGCCTGCATTACGAATATGCGGTTGGTCTTATATTCATGCTCGCGCGAGTCGTAACCACTGAACGCAATGAGCGTGCCGTCGGGCGAGTAAGAGGGGGCGGTGCATGGGCCGTTGATTGTCGTCAGCTGCGTCGCCCCGAGATCCGCCAGGGCAAGACGGTAAATGTGCGAGGGTCGCGGCGCCGGGGATAAAACTTGGTCGCGGAACGCCGAGAAGATCAATGAACTTGCGTCGGGCGACCACGCGAGTGGTCCGTCGTCATCACAGTCGCCGAAGGTGACCTGCCGTAATTCCCGCGTCCGAATATCCACCAGGAAGAGATGATCACGCCCGACAGGTTTGTTGCCCACGCCGTCGACGCGATATTCTACTCTCGTGGTCACATGAAGTGGACGGGACCATTCGGCATTGGCCGGCTTCTCAAGCTGTCGCCCCATGCCTTCTTCGGGTTCTGCGACCGACATAATGAACGCGAGGCGCGTGCCGTCAGGGGACCAGCGCAGGTGGCGAGGGCGCCTCGGGACGCTCGCCAGTACCGTCGTCTCTCCGCGCTCGGTATCATATATATGGATGGCCGGCCGACGATCGTCGTCGGCGGCCACGAAAGTCAGCTTCAGCCCATCGGGGGACCAGCGCGGTTCAGAAACGTCGACCGATACGGGAATATCGCTTTCTATCCCAGTTCGTACATCGACAAGCCGGAGCGCCCCTTCGGTGCGATCTGTTGTCGCGCTGTTGGTACGGCATACATAGGCCACGCTCGTGCCATCGGGTCGAATTTGTGGATCGCTCGCATAGGCAAGTTCCAAGACATCCTCGGCCTGAAAAAATTTGGTTGGCAGTTTCGGTATGGCAGTCACGGCAAACTCCCGATGGGCGCAAATCTCGACCGAGTCGACTGTCGCCGATGGCGGTAACTTATGAGCGGCGACTCGTTCAGCATCACTGTTTCATTTATAATCTATAATTACAATCCTTCCCCGGCGATGCCGGCGCTCGCGCCCTCCTGGAGCTTTGCCGCAGAAGGGCGGGAAGCGTGCCTTTAGACGGTGATCGATCGGCGGCTGCAAAAAAATTGTCCTATCTCAGTATATTGGTGAAAATCCGCTGCGGCAGGCGCGCTGTTGATGGCGGTGCAGCCGTGGCGCGCGCGCACCGCAAAACTGGGGACGCGGCAAAAATATCTTGACATCATAATCAATGCGCGCCGATGCATATCATAATTCGTAATTACAAAATCGGTAGCAGCCGAACCGTTTCGCAGGAAGATAGGAGAGCAATTAACTGGCACCAGAAGGGGGAAAAGATATGACGAAGTTTAAAGACGGCATCAGCGGCCTTGCGTTTCTTGCCTATGGGGCCGCTAGCTTTGCCTGCGTGACCCCCGCGTTCGCGGCCGATTCCGAAGGCGGGTCTGGCGAGATTGTCGTGACAGCACAAAAACGTACCCAGTTGCTTCAGGACGTTCCCGCGGCGGTCAGTATCGTCGGTAGCGAGAACTTGGACCGGCTTCGCATCACGCAGCTCACTGATCTTACTGGTCATGTGCCAGGTCTCCAGCTAGTGTCGGCGGGTAGCCCGGGTCAGTCCGGCATCGCTATTCGGGGCGTCTCACCGCTTGGAGCGGCAGGCGGTTCACCGGTTGCAACCTACATCGACGAAACGCCGATCGGTGGCAGCAATGGTTATGCCGGCGCCAACAATTTCGCTCTCGATCTCCTTCCCTACGATCTTGTTCGGGTCGAGGTCCTACGTGGACCCCAGGGGACCCTATATGGCGCCAACGCGCTTGGCGGTTTGCTTAAATATGTGCTGACGACGCCAAAGCTCAATGACACAGAAATACGTGGCGGCGCCGATCTTTTCGGCATGTCCGGCACGGGGAAATTGGGCGGCAGCATCCGCGCCGCTTTCAACGGGGCACTTTTGCCTGGAAAGCTCGGCCTGATCGCTAGCTATGGCTATCAGAAGACGCCCGGATACATCGATAATTTCCAGACTGACGAGAATAACGTGAACGGCGCCCGGCAGGAAAGTGCTCGTCTCGCTTTGCTGTGGAAACTATCGGACGCAGTGTCGGTGCGGTTGAACGGGCTGTACCAACGAGTCAATTCCGATGGCAACGCTTCGGTCGCGCTCGACACTTCATTGAAACCGATCGATGGCGCCTATGGCGACAACGTGTATACCGATCAACCCTTCAAGAAGAAAATTTACTATACATCAGCGACCGTGGACGCGGACCTCGGGTGGGCCGCTCTCACCTCGGCATCGAGCTACTCGAAGACTTCAAGCCGACAGATACTCGATCAGTCCAGGCAATATGGACCGCTCTTCCCTTTATTCGGCGTCCCGCCGGGCATAACGGACTATATCTGGACGTTGCGGCAGAAGAAGCTCACACAGGAAGTGCGGCTTGCCTCTCCGGCCAGCTCGAAACTCGAATGGTTGGTTGGCGCGTTCTACGCGTTCGAAGACACCTACAATCGGCAGGTGAATACTGCCACGTCGTTCGCAGGCGTACCAATCCCCGCAGTAGACCCCATCGGCTACCAGCTTCTTCCGACGAAATATTATGAATATGCAGCTTTTGCCAACGCTGGTTATGAGATTCTGCCGAACCTGAAGATTCAGGGCGGGGTGCGCTTTGCCCACAACCATCAGAAATTCAAGAATGTGAGCACCGGCATCTTTTATGGTGACAGCAATACGCAGAGCACATCATCGGAATCAGTGTGGACATATCGTATTGGGCCTCAGTTCAAGCTCAGCAAGGATGTGATGCTGTATGGCTCCGTCTCGACGGGCTATCAGGCGGGCGGTCCCAATTTCGCTCCCGCATCAGTGGCGGGACCCTATAAATCGAGCACGGTTACAAATTACGAACTGGGCGTGAAGGCGCAGACGCCGGATCGGCGCGCCACCCTCAATGTCGCCGTGTTCAATATTGACTGGAAGGACATCCTCGTCCTTGGTATTACCAATCTGGGGCAATATTATTACTCAAATGGTGGAGCGGCGCGTAGCCGCGGAATTGAAGCCGAGGCAGCGGTCGTGCCGCTGGAGGGGCTGTCGCTTTCAGCTAACATGACCTATACGAACGCCATTCTTAAATCCGACGTCCCATCGGTCGGCGGCCTGAGCGGAGACCGTCTTCCCTATACGCCGAAACTCGGGATCGCGGGGCAAGTCGATTATGAGTTCGAATTGGCGCCCACTGTCACGTCGCATCTCGGCGCGGCATTTCGCTACCAGGGGACGCGATACTCTGCGGTCAATCATGCCTCCAATTCCTTCCCCGTGCGCAAGTATACGATCTTCGACCTGAACGGGGAGGTGACCTTCAGCAATTACACTGTCAGGCTGTTTGTCAAGAACCTGACCGACAAGAAGGCGTACAACTCCTATACCGTGCAAACCAACGCCTTGACCGGCGTTAATGACCAGATCGAGGCGACGTTGGTGCAGCCGCGAACGATCGGGCTGGCCATTGACTTCAAACTGTAAAAAGCATGCCGACCCCCGCCTGATACTTCGGTCAGGCGGGAGGCTGCGGCCGCCTGCTCAAGCAGTTCGACGAGCCAAGACTGTTGTATTGATCGATAATTTAGTGAAGGCGTCGCGAATGGATCGCATATTGGTGGTCGGTGCGGGATCGACCGGCGGCTATTTCGGCGCCCATCTGGCCAAAGCTGGACGGGATGTGACCTTTCTGGTGAGGCCGCGGCGCAAGCAGCAGATCGAACGCGGCGGCTTGGTTATCAACGGTCGTGGCGGTACGTTCACCATCCAACCGAAGATGGTCCAGGTTGGAGAAGCGGAAGAGTTTTTCGATGTGGTGATAGTCGCGGTGAAGGGGCAGAGCCTGCCCGGAGTCATCGTTGAAATCGCGCCCTATGTCGGCCCCGATACCCTGATACTGCCGCTTCTCAACGGCATGCGGCATTATGATCTTCTAGAACATGCTTTTGGTAAGGAACGGCTGCTCGGTTGTGTCTGCAAGATCGGTGCGGTGGTGCGCGCCGATGGCAGTATCGACCAACTGAGTGATCAGCACGAGCTGGCATATGGTGAGCTTGACGGTACGCGAAGCGGAAGGCTTGATAAGTTGCACGCGCGGATTGTGGATGCAGGCTTCACCGCGAGGGTCAGCGCCAATATCGTCAGCGAGATTTGGATGAAATGGTGCATGATCGCAACGATCGGCGCCGTTACCTGTACGATGAGAGCTCCCGTTGGCGCGGTCGCGTCGACCCCTGAAGGTAGCCTTTTCTCCCAGGCGGTCCTCCGAGAGGTCTGCGCCGTGGTGTCCGCGGTAGGGACAGCGCTTCCGAGCTCGTTTGTTGACGACTTGGCGGCAAGGCTCGGCGATACCCGCTCAGCGCAGGTGTCTTCTCTTTACCGCGACCTGATCGAAAACATACCGACCGAATATGAAACAGTGATCGGTGACTTGTGCGATCGCGCGCTCGCAGCTGGGATCGCCACCCCTTTGCTCGGTGCCGCGCGGGCGCATCTTGCGACATATGAGCATATTCTCGCAACCCGCTCGACTGGTTCGCAGCAGTGATGGCACCGGCCATCAGGAGTCGTGCCGATATGCGGCCGTCTTCCGGGCGTTCGTCCGAAAGGGATGCCGGTCTGGGCGAAATGGCATTGTTGTGCATCGACATGCAGGAATCGCAGATCTTCGGCCTTGCCGATCGCGCGCGGCGGGTGGGACTGGAGGATGTCGCGGATCGCTATGCCCACGAGGTTCGGAAAGTCATCGACAATCTGGCGACACTCCAGGCCAGATGCCGACAAGCAGGGCTGCCTGTCATCCACCTGAAAACGATGTCCTATACCGACGATGGCCGTGATGGGTCGCCACTTTTTCGCCTATATGGCGCCCCCGAGGAGGGATCGACGCAACCCGGCTCGTACAACTCGCCGATCATTGCCGAAGTTGGTCCTGTCGAAGGCGAGACAGTGGTCGGCAAAATCTGCTCGGGTGCGTTTAACGGATCCGAACTCGATCTGATCCTTCGCAGGATGGGTATCGGATCACTTCTGGTCTGCGGGTTGGTCACGGCGAGTTGCGTCGAGAACACCGTGCGGGGCGCATCTGACCGAGGTTATAACGTCCTGGTTGTCGAGGACGGCTGTACCGACTGGACCGAGGCCAATCATCGCCATTCGATTGCGGTCATGGGCAAGTGGTTTGCGACGATCACTACGACATCGGACGCGGCGGCGCTGATCGCCGAACACAGCGTGCCATGATGGTCGGGCCGGATCTCGCACGGATATGGCGCGCACAACCGCTACCGCCGATTTTGCAGCCTCATACGGCGCTGCTGGTCATTGATGGCGACCAGCTCGGGGCGATCGATCACATTCCGCCCAGCTATGGACTAGATGTGGAGGAAGATCGGATCGCATTTGCCGTGCGTTGCGACGCGGCGGTCGACGTGCTTCAGAAAATCGTCGTCGCCTGTCGGTCGGCCGGTATCATGATTGTCGACAGTAGGTCGTCGGATGGACGGCAAGATGCCGATATCAGGGTCATGGGTGACGTATCGCCCGATCTCAGGCTTGTGCGTGCCGGGGCGAGTTTTTTCGCGAGCGAGCTCGGAGATCAGATTCTTCGCAACGTTGGCATCGACACACTTTTCGTTGCCGGATTGCATTCCGACGGCGCTGTCGCCTCGACGGTGCGCGACGCGGCAGACCGTGGCTATCGGACGGTCGTGATAGCCGATGCATGCGTGGCGACGTCCGAGGACCTGCACGACCATAGTTTGAGCATGTTGCGCTTGTGGTATGCCCACATCAGCGTTTCCGTCGATCTTCTCGCTGCTCTCGCCGTAGCCAAGCCGTCCGCAGCCTGAAATGCTGCGATATGTGGCCCGGCTCGACCCACTGATTTTCGGTCTCGTGATCGCGGTAGCGATCGCGTCGGTCTATCCGGCCACGGGGCGTGGGTTCACGGTAGTCGACGCCGCTTCGAAGCTGGCCATCAGCCTGCTGTTCTTTCTGCACGGCGCGAAATTATCGCGCGATGCCGTGATCTCCGGAATTGTCGACTGGCGGCTTCACGGCATCGTCCTGATCGCGTCTTATGTCATGCTTCCGATCTTCGGGGTCACCTTGGCGCATCTCTTTGCCGGTTACGTCGATCCGACATTGTTGACCGGGTTGATATTCCTGGCGATCCTGCCATCCACCGTACAATCCTCCATTGCCTTCACTGCGATCGCCGGAGGACGTGTTCCTGCGGCGATCTGCGCGGCGACGCTGTCCAATCTGAGCGGCGTCTTCCTTACGCCGCTGCTGGCTACCTTGCTGATCAACACGCAGACCGGCGTGACGATCGCGCCCGGAGCCGGCCAGGTGATCTTGATCCAGGTCCTGATGCCGTTTGCGATCGGCCAGATGTTCAGGCCGCTCATTCGCCGCCATATCGAGAACCAACGCCGGTTGATTGCGATCATCGATCGCTTGTCGATCCTGCTTGTGGTGTTCGCCGCGTTCAGTGAGGCGGTGAACCACGGCCTGTGGAAAACGCTGGGAGCTCCGGATCTCGCCAAGATCGTGATGATAGCGGCGCTGTTCCTGATGCTCGCAATCGGCGGCACATACACGGCCGGTCGGTTCCTGCGCCTCCCGAGGGAGAGCCGGATCGTGTTACTCTTTTGCGGCTCCAAGAAGAGCCTGATGTCGGGAGTTCCGATTGCTGCCGCCCTTTTTCCGGCAAAGGCTATAGGATCGATTATCCTTCCGGTGATGATCTATCATCAGTTGCAGATCTTCCTCTGCGCGATAATCGCCGCCGAGTATCAGCGCCGGGGCCGAGAAAATTCCGAGATTACGCGATCATGACGGCAAATAGGGCTACGTCGATCGGGCACGCCCAGTCGGTGCCCGCGCCGCCTAGCCCCTTGCCTTCAGCGCAGCGATGACAGCTTTTCCCGTCTCTGCCGCATGTCTCTTCAACGCGCTGCTGAGCTTCCTGCCGTCGCGTGCTTTGGCCGCTTCCAGGATCTCGACATGCTCGTCATAGGATGCGCTCCGGCGTTCCGCACTAAGATTTGCTGTAATGCGGGCGCGACGGATCCGATGAGAAAAATTCTCATGCATCGCGATCAGTTGGTCATTGCGCGTGCACTGGAGAATGAGATTGTGGATAGCCTGGCTGGTGTCGAAATATTCGCGCTCACGCAGCTGTTTCAGGCTCTGGCCCAGCTTTGCTTGAAGCTTTTCTAGTGTCCGTAGTTCGACGTCGCTGATCTTCTTCGCTGCTAGCGTTCCGACCATAGCCTCAAAGCCCTCCAGTATCTCAAACAAATTGGCGGCTTCTTCAATCGTGACTTTGGTAACCGTGGCGCCGCGGTTGGGCGAAAGCTCGACCCAATGGTCATAAGCTAAAACCTTCAGAGCTTCCCGCAGTGGCGTCTTGGACACTCCCAGTCGCTGGCAAAGCTCGGCTTCCTTGATAGGCGTTCCCTCGGCCAGCACCCCCGTGAGAATCATTTCGCGCAACACCGGCACAATTTCCAGATGCATGCTGGGGCGCGGTTCCAGTGCGAAATCCATACTCACGTTATTTGTCCGGGATGCTCGCACCGCACCTTTTGTGGCCACCATCGCTGCTCCGTCCTTATCGGTATTCGTAATCGGTAATCCGAAATACACATCTGCAAGGGTGTTGCCTACCGTTTAAGGCAGCCCGCCGCAGTGCCGGCTCGATTATCGCGATGATGGGAAGCTACGCGCCATTCGTTGCCGTTTGGGACCTGGCGCGTCGGTTCAATGGATCAACATACCGCCATTAACATCGATAACCGCTCCGGTGATGAAGCACGAATGGTCGGACGCGAGGAACAGCGCCGCGCCGGCAACGTCGCGGGGTGTACCAAACCGGTTCAGCGGGATTGTCGTGAGCAGCTGCTCCTTGGCGTCCGCGCTATAGGCATCAGCGTTCATATTGGTCATGATGATGCCAGGGGTTATGCTGTTGGCCCGAATGCCACGGGCGCCGAACTCACGCGCTATGCTCTTCGTCAGGGAAACCACGCCGCCCTTTGAGGCGGCATAATGCGGACCGCCGAGCAGTCCGCCGCCGCGCTGCGCTGCGATTGATGCGATCGTTACAACACTACCGCCGTCGCGCATCGCGGCGATGGCGGCCTGCGACATGAGCAGAGTGCCTCGGAGATTTACCCCAATGACCGAATCGAAATCTTGTTCGGTAATGTCGATAAGTTTGCGCGCCTGGACCACGCCCGCGTTGTTGACCAGCGCGTCGATCGGACCCCAGGCCCGCGTGACGGCCGCGACGATTTCCTTGCACCGTTCCTTATCGCAAATGCTTCCGCTGAAGCCGAGTGCTGCATCCGGCCGCTGGGCCACTTCCTGCAGCAATTTTGTGGCGTGATCGACTTTCCCTTGGTCGAGGTCGATAATGGCCACGCGGGCGCCATGTTCGACGAACAAGCGGGCCACCGCGAAACCGATTCCCACCGGATCGGCTGCGCCGGTAATGATGGCGGTCTTATTCTCGAGCATCGCTGACCTCTCGATTTCTTTCGATTCCGACGAGTCATAGCATGGTCCGTGGCCTTTTCCACCTGTAACTCATAATTACGAATTACTTGCACCCGCCGGAAACTGTCGCATAAGGGGCAAGAGCGATGGCTTGCGCTGTGCGAGCTTGTCGATGCGGCGCGGGGGCGAGCGATGAACGTGTTAAAGTCAGATCGATTCCCCTCTAGCGACCGTGCCGAAAGCCTTGCCGTTAGCGTGGCCGGGTTGGTGTTCACCAGCGGGCTCGGCATTCAAGACGGTGATGACGCCCTCGACGAGCTGGTCGTAGACATCCGGCACGTCCTCGCCGCGATGGGAAGTAGTCCCGGCAAGGTGGCGAAGTGCAAGATCACCGTCGATCAATGGTCGGCACTTGAGGAGTGGGACACCGTCCACGGTGCCCTGTTTGGGCCCAATCTGCCCGCGCGTGCATGCGTCGGCGGTAAAACCCGCGACCGGATGCGGCTAAGTGTCGAGATCATCGCGAGTTGCGGTGCCGAGCCGGTCCCAATCGGACCATCGACCGCGGCTCTGCAGCCGGCATTCGGTAGCCGGATCGGTGATCTTTTTTTTACCAACGGCTTTTTCTGCGAAGGATGCGAATGTGGAGCCGATCTCGCGGGGCAATCGGCTACGGTGCTGGCCAAGATCAAAGAGGCGATCGCTGCCGACGGCAGTACCTTTTCAGAGGTGCTCAAGGTCAATGGCACCCCCGTGAACTGGCACTCTTTCAGCGATTATAATGGGGCGTACAAACAGTTTTTCCACGAACCTTATGCGGGACGGGCGTCTATCCAGGGGGAGCTCCCAAATCCCGACGCGCTGATCGGCGTTGAGATCGTCTCTTCCCGTCATCCTGAGCGAATTACGGTGGAATCCGAAGTCGCCGGTCCTTGGCACGATCGCACCGAACTTCGCGCGGACACGGTCTATCTCGACGATTTGCATCCGTTGAAAGGCCCCCATTCCCATGGCGTGCGTGCCGGACAAATCATCTTCGCCGCCGGTGCCTGCCCGTTCGACGCGGCGGACAGGTTGGACGCACCGGGAAGTTTGGCCGCCCAGATCCATCGGACGATCGACAATCTCGACAAGATTTTGGGGGCGATGGGCTCGAGCTTGGACGATGTCGTGAAGACCAACGTAACGCTCTCCGATATACGATTTCTGGACGCGTTCGACGATATATATCGAGAGTATTTCCCTGCACCCTATCCCGCCCGCCAGATAGTCGCGACCGGGCTCGCGCAGCCGCGCATGCTTGTCGAGATAGAGGCGATCGCGGTGCTCGGCGCGCGTCGAGACGGTATTGCTCTGGTCGGAGCCGGCAGATGAACCGCGTTGGCGAAGACGCGACGAATAGGGCTTCAGCGCGATGATGAATGGCTCCCCCCCCAACGCAGACCGGTGGATGCTGGTCGAAGAGCTGGAGCATTTGGCGACCGGGGCCTGGATCTTAGGAACCGGCGGCGGCGGCGATCCCTACCATGCACTACTGGAGTTGAAGGAGCTCTATCGGCTGGGTCACAGGATAAGGATCGTCGACCCCTTGGGTTTGCCCGATGATGCCCTGATCGCTTGCGTTGGCCAGATGAACGCTCCGCTGGTGGTTCAGGAGCGCCTGAACGACGGCGTGATCATGGCTGAAACGGTTCGAATGATGGAGCGTTATATCGGCCAGTCGTTCGACGGCATCATGCTGTGGGAAATTGGCGGAGCGAATTGCCTCCAGCCCTTTCTGGCTGCCGCACATCTGAACTTGCCGGTCGTAGATTGCGATGCGATGGGCCGGGCATTCCCCCAGGCCGACATGACGACCTTCGCGATCTGCGGCTTGAAGCCGCATCCGTGGACGATGGCCGACATCCGGGGGAATTCGATCATCTTCACCGAGGCGGTCGACTGGGCTTGGATGGAGCGGATGACGCGGCGTGCATGCGCGGTTTTCGGATCGTCGGCGGCCACGTGCAAGGCGCCTCGCTCGGGACATGAAGCCAAGACGGCAACGGTCCTGCACACGGTCACCAAGGCGCTGTCACTCGGCGCGGCGGTCCAGGAAGCTCGAGACCGCCATGACGATGTGGTGAAGGCGGTCATTGATCGAGAAGGCGGCTTGCTGCTGTTCAAAGGCAAGGTTGCCGATGTCGAGCGCCGCGCCACCGAAGCGCATCTGCGTGGTCATCTCATCATCGAGGGACTGGATCGATTTTCCGGCAGTCGATTCGAGCTCGATTTTCAGAATGAATTTTCAGTCGGCTGGCTCGATGGAGAACTGAGCGTCACCGTCCCCGACCTGATCTGCGTGCTCGACACACTTTCCGGCGAAGCGCTGGGAACCGAAACCATTCGCTTCGGACAGCGCGTGTCGGTCATTGCGTTGCCCGCGCCGGCTATCCTCCTCAGTGAAGCTGGATTGCGCCACGTCGGCCCTCGCGCCTTTGGCTATGACCTCGACTTCAAATCGGTGTTCGCTGCATGACTCAACGTATAGGCATCGATGTCGGAGGCACGAATACCGACGCTGTTCTGATCGCGGGAAATGATATTGTCGCGCGGATAAAGACGCCGACCACCCGCGACATCACGTCCGGCGTCCTCGCCGCGATGAACGCTCTCGTACAGAACAGGACGACAGCGCAAAACATTTCGGCCGTGATGATCGGGACGACACATTTCGTCAACGCGGTGGTTCAGAGGGACGGCTTGTCGCCTGTTGCGGCCATGAGGATCGCCCTGCCCGCGGCGGCGCAGGTCCGTCCCTTCGCCGACTGGCCCGAGGATCTTCGCCGCCATGTCGAAGGCCCCGTGTTCCAGATCAGAGGCGGGCATGAAGTCGATGGAAGCCCGATCGTTCCGCTGGACCATGAGGCCATCGCTCAAGCTGCAAGGGCTATCCGCGCCTCGGGGATAAGCGCGGTCGGCGTCACCGCCGCATTTTCCCCGCTGACGGCAGCTGCAGAGATCGAAGCGGAACGAATTATTCGCGACATTGCGCCGGAGGTTCTGGTGACATGCTCGCATCGACTGGGCCGGATCGGTCTGCTCGCGCGCGAGAATGTGACGCTACTCAATGCGAGTCTTCAGGATCTCGCTCGTCGAACGATCGAGGGATTCCAGCAAGCGCGCTTGGCCAGCGGGATCGCTGCCCCGCTCTTCATTACTCAAAACGACGGTACGATGGTCAGGGCCGAGCACGCCACGGCGTACCCCGTGCTCTGTTTCGGATCTGGTCCCACTAACAGCCTCCGTGGCGCAGCTTTTTTATCTGGTTTGAAGGATGCGATGGTCAACGATGTTGGTGGCACCACCTCGGATATCGGGACGCTGGCCAGCGGATTTCCGCGTGAAGCAAACAATGTTGTCTATGTTGGGGGCGTCCGCACGTTGTTCAGAATGCCAGATACCTTCTCGGTGGGTCTGGGAGGCGGCACTATAGTGGACCAAGCCAATCCGAGGAACATTGGACCGAAGAGCGTCGGATTCCGCCTGGCCTCCGAAGCGCTGGTCTTCGGGGGTAATACACTGACATGTTCAGATATAGCTGTGGCCGCGGGGTTGACCGACATGGGCGACCCATCGCGTGTCTCGCATCTATCCGCGCAATTCGTGAAGGACGCGCTGCATCGTATTCATGAAATCGGTATCGATGCGGTCAATCACATGAAAACCAGCTTCGAGGATGTCCCCTTGATCGCAGTGGGCGGGGCAGCGTTCCTCGTACCGGATGAGATTCCCGGCATCTCAAACGTCGTCCGCGTAGCGGAACCAGGGGTGGCGAACGCCGTGGGTGCTGCGATGGCGCAGGTCAGCGGCGAAATCGACCACATCTTTCAGGATGTTTCGCGCGATGACGCACTGGCTACCGCCCGGTCCCTGGCGGATGCCAAGGCCCGTGAGGCCGGCGCGGAGCCCGATTCCATCGAGGTGATCGAACTCGAAGACCTTCCAATAGCCTATATGCGAGGGAACGCCCTGAGGGTCAGAATCCGGGTGGCCGGGAGAATGGCGCAAGAAAATCTGATGCAGGGAGCGATCGAATGACGAACCGAGCACATGCGATCGATGCCGCGGTGGCTGTGATTGATCGGGGCGAATTCCGGGCTGAGTTGGCCCGCCTCGTGAGTATCCCCACCGAGAGTCAGAAACCCGATCGCGCGCCAGAGCTCTATCGGTACCTGGACGACGTCTTGAGAAAGCGGTTCGAAGAGCTTGGGTTCGAATGCAAGTTGTTCCCCAATCCGTGCAGCGGCCCGCCCTTCCTGGTCGCGCAGCGCTTCGAAGACGCTGATTTCATCACTGTCCTGGGATATGGACATGCCGACGTCATCCGAGGGCTGGAGGGCTCGTGGCAGCGCGACCGATCACCATGGCAGCTCGAGGCGGATGGCGACCGATTATATGGTCGGGGGACAGCGGACAATAAAGGGCAGTTGACCGTCAATCTCGCAGCTCTCCAGAACGTCATTGAACAGCGCGGCGGCAAGCTTGGATGGAACGTGAAATTCCTTGTCGAAGCAGGCGAGGAGCTCGGTTCGCCAGGACTACACGAGTTCTGCCTCGCGCAGCGTGAGTTGCTGGCCGCTGACGTGCTGATCGCCTCGGACGGGCCGAGATTGGCGGCCGACGCACCAACAGTTATTCTAGGATCGCGCGGGGCCGTCAATTTCACGTTGCGGGTAGAGCCACGCCCGGCGGCGCATCATTCCGGAAATTGGGGCGGCCTTTTGTCCAATCCGGCCATCACGCTATCCCATGCCATCGCGCATCTCGTGGAGCAGAGCGGCCGTATCGCTTTGCCCGAACTGCGACCGACACATATTCCCGGCGACGTGCGCGATGCGTTGTCGCGCTGCGTAGTGAGCGAAGATGGCGATGGTCCGCCAATCGACCATGACTGGGGCGAGCCGGGCCTGACACCTGCCGAGAAGCTCTATGGATGGAACAGTCTGGAGGTTTTGGCACTTAGCTCGGGGACGCCGGCGGCGCCCATTAGCGCCATTCCGGGCAAGGCGGTCGCGACCTGCCAGCTGCGCTTCGTGGTCGGTACGGACATCGAAGCGGTCGTGCCGGCCATCCGCCGATCGCTTGCGGCCGCCGGTTTAACCTCGGTCATCGTCGAACGAACCGCGGATAAGCCGTTCGTGGCCACCCGCGTGCCACTCGACAGTCCGTGGGTTGAATTTGCCTCTCGTTCCATTGAAAGCACGTTAGGGCATCAGCCCGTCATCTTGCCAAATCTGGGAGGCTCGCTGCCGAACGACGCATTTGCCGAGATATTGGCGATGCCTACGCTATGGATTCCGCATTCCTATCCGAATTGCGCCCAGCACGCACCTGACGAGCACATGCTGGAGTCGATCGCGCGTGAAGGCCTGGCGATGATGGCCGGCATATACTGGGACCTCGGTGATCCCGGCAGGGTCGGCCGCTAGAGCGTTGAGCTGAAAATCTGAATCGAGGGATTCCGTATTGGTCTGATTTGTGATTCACCGGTTGTGGAGGTGGATCATGGGTAAGAGCAGTTCGTCGGATCTTCGTATTCGGATTGTTGGGGAGATTGAGCGGGGTCAGTCCTGCCGTGCGGCAGCGCGGCGCTTTGGGGTTGCGGCGAGCACGGCGGTTCGGCTGGCGCAGCGCAAGGCGCGGACGGGCTCGCTGGCGCCTGCCAGGCAAGGGCGGCCTGTGGGGAGCGGTCGATTATCGGGGCATGTTGATGCGCTGGTCGGCTGGGTCGAGGCAGATGGCGATATCTCGATGACGGAGCTTGCGATGCGGCTTCTGGCCGAGCGAGGGGTGAAAGCCCATCCGGCTTCACTGTCGCGGCTGCTGATCCAGCAAGGCTTTACCGTCAAAAAAAACGCTGCTGGCGAGCGAAACCGATCGCGCTGATGTTGTCCGCGCCCGGACCGTGTGGCGTGACCATCGCCAGCCCTGGATGAAAAAGCGCCCGGAAAGGCTCGTCTTTATCGACGAAACCGGGACGACCACAAAAATGACGCGGCTGAGAGGGCGGGCACGCCGGGGACAGCGGTTGAGGATGAAGGCTCCCTTCGGCCACTGGGGAACCCAGACCTTCATCGCAGCCTTGCGCCACGATGGCCTGACCGCGCCCTGGGTCATCGACACGCCCATGAACCGGTCCATCTTCGAGGCCTATGTCGAAACTCAGCTCGCCCCGACGCTGAAGCCCGGCGACATGGTCATTCTCGATAATCTCCCGAGCCACAAGAGCGAGAAGGCCAAGGCGATCCTCAAAGAAAGGGGAGCGTGGTTCCTCTTCCTGCCGCCCTACAGCCCCGATCTTAATCCCATCGAAATGGCCTTCGCCAAACTGAAAGCCCATCTCCGAAAGACGCAGGCACGCACCATCGAGGCGCTATGGAAAGCCGTTGGATCAATCTGTGACCTCTACACACCCGACGAATGCTGGAACTACCTCAACCATGCCGGATATGTTGCAGATTAATCGCTCGATGCTCTAAGTATTCGACCGAACTGTCTCAAGTCTAAGCGTGCCATGGGTACGCCACACCCATCAGGGCGTCGCCGCGGTTTACCGAAAGACTGCTTAGGCGATAGAGGACAAACCCCGCCCGTTCGGCGGTTATCGTGTGGAAGACATCCCCAAAGATGTTCCTTATCACGCCCAGCGTATCTCCCTCCACCACGGTGTCCAGCAACTTCTTCGCTGGATACCACAGGCCGGATTCCGGTGCCTTGGGGTCCCATTTTTCGATAAGATTTTCCTGACCGCTGGGCGCATCCGTAGGGCCGTCGTACATACCCAGCGAGCCTAGGACGCGCAGGATACCGCTTCGCATCAGCTGGACGTCGTCGGCGCTCCACAATCCGTTGCCGCTGGTCTCCGCGATGATCGCCGGGATGCCATGACGGCTCGCCGCTTCGATTGCGAAGCCGCTACCCGGGGACGCGAGGGACAGCCCCAGCGCAAATGTTGCGGCGAGTTCCCGCGATGCCTGGTTGGCTGCGGGAAAGATCGTGAATGGCACCAGGTCTTCGACGATGTCTCCATTGTGCAAATCGATATAGGCATCAACTTGAGGAAAGACGTGCTGGTCCAGCCAAAACGCCAGCCGCTGGCTGGCACTGCCGTCGGGCAAACCAGGGAAGACGTGGTTTAGATTGCGGCCGTCCTCGGGCATCACGAACGGCGCTCGCGCGTAAAATCCGCGAACGTTGAGAACGGGCAGGATCAACAATGACCCGCGATCCAACTGCGGCGGATCTGAGATGAGATCGGAAGCGCTGGCTACCGCGCCGAACTCCGCGCCGTGGACGCCGGCCGAGATCAGCAGCCGGGGCCCAGGGAGCCCGGTTTCGATGATGGCGAAGGGGACTTGAAGTTCGGCATCCAGCCGGACCGTTCCGGTCCGACGGCCGCTTGGCTCGGTGCCAAGCTGGGGCAATTTGTCTAGCAGCACGATTTTTCCCTCACTTCCTGAAAGTCGAAGGGCCGATTCCGAGAGGACGCTCCTTAAAGGACACCCACTTCCTTACCCGCAGCGAGGAAGGCGGCGAGGGCCATGTCGATGTCCGCTTCGCTATGCGCGGCCGAGATCTGGGTACGGATCCGGGCCATGCCCTTGGGAACGACCGGGTAGGAAAAGGCGGCCACATGAACGCCGTGCCCGCGCAATGCGTCGGCGAGGCGCTGCGCTATCGCCGCGTCTCCCAGCATGACGGGGATGATCGGCGTTTGGCCTGGCAGCAGGGCATATCCGATTCCTACGAGGCCGCGACGAAAGCGGGTGGCGTTAGTGGTGAGTCGCGTGCGTGCCGCGCCGGCCTGTTCCACCAATTCCAATGCCTTTAGCGCGCCGCCGGTCATGGCGGGAGCGAGCGCATTGGAAAACAGATAAGGTCGTGCGCGTTGGCGGAGCATGTCGATGATCGGCTGTCGTGCCGCAATGAAGCCGCCCATTGCGCCTCCGAGCGTCTTTCCGAAGGTTCCCGTGATGATGTCGATGCGATCAGCCACTCCCATCAGGCTCGGCGTTCCCCGACCTGCGGGCCCCAGATGGCCCGTTCCATGACAATCATCGACAGCCACAATCGCGCCATATCGTTCGGCCAGGTCGGAAATTTCCGCCAGCTTGCCGATTGTGCCGTCCATCGAAAACACGCCGTCGGTCACGATCACCAGATGGCGCGCTTTGTCGAGCTTCGCCGATTGTAGTTTTGTCTCAAGATCGGTCATGTCCCCCGTAGCGAAACGATACCGCTTGGAACGTGAGAGCCGGATACCGTCAATGAGTGAGGCGTGGTTGAGCGTGTCTGAAATGATCGCGTCGCCTTCATCGAAGACTGCTTCGAACAGCCCCCCATTCGCATCGAAGCAGGCGGCGAACAAGATGGCGTCATCCTTGTCCAGAAACGACGCCACGGACAGCTCGAGTTCCCGGTGCAGATCAAGCGTGCCGCATATGAATCTGACCGACGCCATGCCGAAACCATAACGTTCCATCGCGGCGGTGGCGGCCTGAATGATTTGCGGATTGTTCGCCATGCCGAGATAATCGTTCGAGCAAAGATTGATATAGTCTTGACCGCCCGCAGAGATCCGCGATCCTTGCTTGCGGGTGATGATCGTCTCCTGTTTCAGAAGGCCGTTGGCGGACATCTCGGCGAGTTTTTCGTAGAGCTGAGCGGGGAGGGTCATGGTCATCGGCGATCTTTCATTAGCTTATTCCACCAGGCCTCGCCTCGCACGATCCGGATATCACGACCGTGTGCCATCCGATGCGGCTGGAGACAGCCCATCCCAAGGGTGTACGTGACGTTGTAATTACGGATTATATCAATGATCGTAAGGCCGCAATCCCGTTTGGGGCGTCTGCGTCGCACGACAGGCAATCGTCCATTGACGTAATCAATAATTACATATCTAAGAGTTTTGGATGTCGGTCAGCACGTGCCCCGTCAGCGAGGCCAAGGAAACGGGGGCTGAGATCATGGGGGCGATCATAACGGAGATTATAGCTCGTGAATGACGGCGATCATTACGTCGATCGGCGGTCCGTTTTGAAGTCGCCCGCGCTGCTATTGGGGACGGTGCTCACCGGCTGTGATCCCGGGCCTGAGGCGTCGTCCGCTTCGATTGTCCGCCTGCCTCGGGCCGCAGACGGAATGACGGCAACATCGCTAAAAGGATTCAAGCCGTTTCAACCGAGCAACAGGCGCGGGCCAAAACCCAATTTTCCCCGCCGTATCGGCTTTGTCGCGCCGACGATAACTGAATATATGTCGGGCCTGAGCGATGCGTGCCGACGTGCCTGCAGCGATCGCGGCGTCGAATTTCTCTATGCGGTTTCGGACAGCGATCCCGTCAAGAATATAGATCAGCTCTGGCAAATGGTGAGACGTGGCGTCGGCGGGTTGATTATTCCTCCACTCGACGCTGCGGCGCAGAGCCAGGTCGCCCAGCAGGCGATCGATCTCGGCATATGCGTGATGTTCTTGGTATCGTCGCCATCGACGGTAGAAACGATGTCGTACCAGTGGTCGTTTGGCGAGGCCCAGGCACGGGCAGCTATCGATTGGGTGCAACAACACATACCCGGTAGGGGCAAAGCCGCATATCTAAACCGAGACCAATTTGAGGCTTTGCAGCCCCGGACGACCGCAGCCAAAGCCGAATTTGCCAAAGCGAAGGTCGACCTGGTCGTGAATCGTCAGGACGCCAAAGGCACGCAGGGCGAGGGGTTCAGGCTCGCGTCATTGCTGCTGCAATCACATCCCGAGATCAACGTCTGGGCGGGCGAGGACGATACGATTCTGGGTATCGACGCCTATCTGCGGTCGATAGGCAAGGTGGCCGCCCTGAACGACATCGCGCTTATATCCGTCGGTGGCACGACCGCCGCAAAACAGACACTGGGCGACGATGGCAGCTTTCTGCGTGCTGTCATCGCCAGCTATGACAATCTTTCGTCTTACGCCTGCGGATCTTTCTGTGCGGATTGGCTGGACGGCAAAGTGATCCCGCAAGTGCTGGATGTCAGTTGCGTTCCCCTCAAGTCAAAGCAGGATGTGAGCCGCTTCGATGCTGCAGCTGCGGATCCGGCGGGTGCGCTCGCGAAGATGAAGGCACACCGCTTTCCGGCAATAAGATTGTGGGGAGAGGTCGATTACGCGACCCGCTCCAATTATCTGCGCAACGTCATCGGCGACTAAGGTCGGAAACGAGAATGGCAAATATCACTATGCTAAGAATATTAGGTCCAAAGGACTCGCCATGGGACCTCAGAAATCGGTTTCCGCTTGGTATTTTCCTCATCCTGCTAAGCGTTACGCTCAGCTTTTTATATGAAGGATTTCTGAGCGCGGGAAATGCGCAAGGGCTGCTGCTTGCGATGACCGCGACCGGCATCGCAGCGATCGGCACGACGCTGCTTATAATCACGGGGAACATCGATCTGTCGATCGGTGGTCAATATGCCATTATCTCGATCGTCGCGGCGACGGTCGCGCACGAAACGCAAAGCGCATTCCTGGCCGTGAGTGCCGCGGTTGGCCTTGGTATATCGCTCGGTCTTGTGAATGGGCTGCTGGTTCGCGCATTGCGGATAAATCCTTTGATCGTGACGTTAGCCGCCGCGTCCATCCTGCGCGGCCTTGCTTATGTCTTTTCAGAAGGTCGCTCGGTTACGGGATTTCCGCCTGCCCTCCTGGCGCTGGGCCGGCAACATCTGTTGGGTGTGCCAGTGCCCGTCGTTATTGCCCTCGTCATCTTTGCTCTCGCTGCGTTCGTTCTCGCCCGCACGGTGTTGGGTCTGCGCCTCTACGCAATCGGCGGCAATAAAGACGCGGCGATGCTGAACGGCATCCACGCGAATGGCTATATCACCGCGCTGTTCGCCTTCAACGGAGCGTTGATCGGCATTGTTTCAGTACTCTCGATTGCTCGACTAGGTAGCGCCTCACCGGCGATTGGGACGGGTTTCGAGCTGGACGTGCTCACATCGGTCTTACTTGGTGGCGTGGCCTTTTCAGGCGGCGCAGGTAACCTAATCGGCGTGGCGCTGGGTGTTGCCACGATCGTGATCATCAACGCAGGCATTATTTTTGCCGGGGTTCCTGATTTTTGGCAACAGGTTACGAGCGGTGTGGTGCTGATCGCCTCGTTAATCGGTGACCAGTTTTCGGCTACTCGCCGCGATCGGGGGCCCAGGACGCCGATCAGCCGGTCCGACATCACCGACACTTTAAGCCCGTCGCAACTAAAGCCGGTCATCCCTGAGCGGGCGATACCGAACGAGGCGAGCGGATATGTCCTCGAATGTGAGGCATTAAGCAAAACATACGGGTCAGTTCAGGCGGCGCGGGATATAGGATTCAAGGTTCGTCCTGGCGAAATAGTGTGCCTGGTGGGTGATAATGGCGCCGGCAAGAGCACCACGATCAAGATGTTGTCGGGTGCGATCACGGCCGACACCGGCGTGCTCAAGATCAAAGGCCGGACGATAGACCTGCCTTCGCCGGCCGCGGTCCGCGAAGCCGGAGTAAGTACAGTCTATCAGGATCTTGCGCTGTGTCTGAACCTGGGCGCGGCACATAATCTCACGCTGGGATGCGAACCCCGCTTGTTCGATTTCGGTCTTCTGTCGTTACGCGACGACCGCGCTGCCGCGCGGATCGCGCAGGAACGGCTGGCGGATCTTGGCGTCGACCTACCCGATATGTTTCGGCCAGTGCGGCTGATGTCGGGTGGGCAGCGTCAATCGGTTTCGATCGCGCGTGCGACAGGCGACGGATGTTGCGTGATTCTGGATGAGCCGACGGCAGCGCTCGGGGTAAAGCAGACACAGAATGTCTTGTCACTCATCAGGACCCTGGCGGCAAAGAATGTGGGCGTCGTGCTCATATCGCACGATCTTGAAAGCATCTTTGATGTCGCGGATCGAATCGTTGTCCTACGCTTGGGAACAGTGGTGTGGGACGGGCGGCGAGAAGATATCTCTCGCCCCGAACTCGTCCACCTGATGGCGGGTTTCGCACCAGCTTCACGATGACATCCGGATGACCATCAACCATCTAGGCTATCTCGGCGCGAACGAGATCGCCGCACTCATCCGCCAGCGGCAGCTGTCACCTGTAGAAGTCATAACGGATATCTTAGAGTGGATCGAAAGGGTCGAGCCACGCATCAACGCGTTCGCCCATTTCGCACCGGAAGAGGCGCTTCGGTCGGCAAGGCGAGCGGAGGAGCTTATCCTCAGGGGTGACCCGTTGCCCCCCCCTTCTCGGCGTTCCCGTCACGATCAAAGACCACGTGGACGTTCGGGGTATGCCAACTCGATCGGGCTCGACGTTGACGAAGGCCATGGCAGCGGCGCACGACAATCCACTCGTGACACGCCTGAAAAATGCGGGTGCGATCGTCTTAGGAAAAACAACCACATCCGAATTCGGGTGGAAGGCGGTGAGCCAAAGTCCGCTTCACGGAATTACGCATAATCCGTGGAAGCATGGTTTCAACGCTGGGGCATCCTCCGCCGGAGCGGCGGCGGCCGCCGCCGCCGGCTGCGGGCCACTGCATTTGGGAAGTGATGGTGCGGGATCTGTTCGCCTGCCGGCCCATTTTTGCGGATTATATGGCCTGAAGCCGACCTACGGCCGTATACCGCTCGTGCCGCAATGAAGGGTGATCACGTCGTTCATTTCGGGCCGTTGACGCGAAATGTCGAAGACGCGGCCTTGATGATGGATGCCCTATCCGGCCCGCATCATCTCGATCCGATGAGTCTTCCCTCATCAGGTGAGAGCTACTCACGGGATATTAGGCGCCAGCCGGGCTCGTTGCGTATCGCTTGTAGTGAGGACTTGGGCCATGCTCGCGTCGATCCGGAAGTAAGGGCTTTGGTGGCAAACGCGATCCGGAGGATTGCTGGATTGCCGGGTGTGATTTTAAGCTCAGTTACCCCGGAGTGGGGCATAGAGTATCTGTCCTTCGCGCAGCATCGCCCGCTCGCTGGGCTGCGGCTCCTTGACCTTGACGATCATCTCGACGCGATCGAAAATTTCCCGAGCGGTCTCGACAATCTGACCGCCGGCCCTGGCGTAAACCTCGTCGGTCGCGCCGATACCGGCGCCAGCATTGGTTTCGACCAGAACGGTATGGCCATGGCCCACAAGCTCTTGAACGCTCTCGGGGGTCAGCTCCACGCGATTCTCGTTGTTTTTCAATTCCCTGACTGTTCCGACAAGCACTGGATTTTCCTTTACGCTCGCGAGCTAGCCGTTGCTTCGGTTCACTCGCCGGATGATGATGGTCGACGGCAGCGGCGTCCGGATCAGGCGATCTGACCCAGCGAAGCCGCTACTGTCTCGGCCAGTTCGAGAATGTGGGAGGACTCGACGATCAGCGGCGGCGACAATGCGATGATGTCGCCAGTCACCCGGATCAGTGCGCCGCGCTTGAAGCAGTCAGTGAACACGTCATAGGCGCGCGCACCGGGCGCCCCATCGCGTGATGCGAGTTCGATGCCGGCAACCAAGCCCATTGTACGCACGTCGATCACATGGGGAGACGCGCGCAGCGTATGCATCGCCTGATGCCATTCGTCTTCCAGCGTTGCGCCTCGTGTCAGCAGGCCCTCGCGCTCATAGATGTCGAGCGTCGCCAGGCCCGCCGCGCAGGCGGCCGGATGGCCGGAATAGGTGTAGCCATGAAACAGCTCGATGGCCGCCTCCGGTCCCGTCATCAGCGCGTCGTGCACAGCGTGGCTCGCGAACACGGCGCCCATCGGTATCGTTCCGTTGGTGAGGCCCTTCGCGGTGGTCACCAGATCGGGAACCACCCCGAAATAGTCGGTCGCAAACGGCGCGCCCAGGCGGCCGAATCCGGTGATCACTTCATCGAAAATCAGGAGGATGCCGTGTTGCGTGCAGAGTGTGCGAAGCCGCTCGAGATAGCCCTTGGGCGGGATAAGCACGCCGGTGGATCCGGCGACTGGTTCGACGATGACGGCAGCGATCGTCTCCGCACCGTGAAGCGCGACGAGCCGCTCGAGATCGTCGGCCAGCTCCACTCCGTGCTCAGGCTGCCCCCTGACAAAGGCGTTGCGGTTGAGATCATGCGTATGGCGAAGATGGTCGACGCCGGGCAATTGGGCCGCAAAGGCGCGACGGTTGTTGACCAGTCCGCCCACCGAAATGCCGCCGAATCCGACGCCATGATAGCCCCGTTCCCGTCCGAGGAGGCGCGTGCGGGACGCTTGCCCAACCGCACGCTGGTAGGCGAGGGCGATCTTCAGGGCCGTATCCACGGACTCCGACCCGGAACCGGTAAAGAACACGCGATCGAGGCCGCCCGGCGCGATGCGGCCGAGACGCTCAGCGAACTCAAATGCGATCGGATGCCCCATCTGAAACGATGGCGCATAATCGAGCGTGGCGAGTTGACGCTCTACCGCGGAGGTGATCGTTTCGCGTCCATGTCCCGCGTTGACGCACCAAAGGCCGGCGGTGCCATCAAGCACCGGACGTCCATCATCGGAGAAATAATACATCCCTTTCGCCGACGCCAATAGACGCGGCGACGCCTTGAACTGGCGATTAGCCGTGAACGGCATCCAGTAATTGTCCAGGCTGGGTTTATTCGTTTGAAGGGCGTCGGTCATGGGGTTCTCCATCTCCCACGATCTTCGCGGCAAGTCGAAGCGCGTCCTAGTCCTTTACTTCACAATATCTAACTTGCTGATTTTCATGGAAAAGGCACTTAGCATGTTCGCTCTGACGCAACACCCTCAACACATCGGAGCCGCGCCGGACCCGACAGCTGTATCGGCGCTCAGAAGCTCGGCGGGGCGCACGCGCTGATAACCTCGCATGGTTCCGGACCGATACAGCGAAAGCGATGCGGCCGCTTGCTGTCGAAATAATACGCGCCACCAGCGGAGATTATCTGACGCTCGTCGTCCACCGTCACTTCGAGTTGCCCGACCAGGACGATACCCCCCTCCTCGCCATCGTGGGTCAGCGGGATTCTTCCCGTGTCAGTCCCGGGCGCATAATGCTCACGCAAGATCTGCAGGGACCGCCCCAACAGGCTCTCTCCCACCTGCAGGTAGGAAATTCCGCCCTTGCCGATCTCGGTCAGTTCGCCCTTCTTGAAGAAGGTCTTGGAGTCGCGATGCGGCTCTAGCATGAAGAATTCGCCGAGGCTGATCGGTATCGCGTCGAGAATCCTTTTGAGGGCGCCCACCGAGGGGTTGGTCTGGCCTGATTCGATCAACGAAATCGTCGAGTTCACCACGCCCGCTTTTTTTGCCAGCGCGCGCTGGGACATACTGTGCAATTGCCGGACATATCGCAATCGCGAGCCCACATCGTCGTTGACCATCAACGCCGTCCTCCGTCGCCCAAGCCGCTTCGCGCGCGCCATGATGGCGCCGCGTGGAAATTCTCCGTACTGATGTGAGAGTCCAAAAGCCAACGATTAGTTAGATTAATCCGCCTCGCCGGGCGTCGAGGGGGTCGCTCCAAAGGCGTGTGGCGCTTCGCCCTCAGACTTGTGCAGGCAAGCCTACGTGCGTCACTGCAGCGCGATGTTCCATATGAGTCGCGGCGCCTGCGGCCGCTAAAGCCAGATGCTTATTTTCCCGCTTGCGCACGTATCTCGGTCATTTAACAAAAGCATCGCTTTTTTTGGGGCATGACGGAGGCCAAAGTGGCACCGTTATACGATGAGAGGGACGTCGATGAACCACGGAAAGCTTCGCCTGTTGAGCACTGCAGCGATGACGGTGCTGATTTCGGGACAAGCGGGCATAGCCCGTGCCCAGACGTCTGCGGTCCCCAGTTCAGTCCCCCCCCCCCAGAGCAACGCGGCAACCGGCACAAACGAATTCGGAGACATCGTCGTCACTGCGCAAAAGAAGAGCGAGAACATTCAGGATGTGCCACTCACCGTCCGAACGGTAAGCTCGGAAACGTTGACGAATCTTGGGGCCAAGCAGCTTGGAGACTATGCGGCCACCATTCCGGGCCTGCAGGTTGATTCCGGGGGCGCTCCCGGACTGCAAACGATCACCATTCGGGGCATCACCACCGGCGCCTTGTACGGGTCATCGACGACTGCGGTGTATGTTGACGATGTACCTATCGGATCCAGCTCGACCTCCGCTTATGGCGGAAATTTCGGCCTCGATATCCTCCCCTACGATCTCAGCCGAATAGAGGTTCTCGAGGGCCCTCAAGGGACGCTCTACGGCGCCAGCAGCATGGGCGGCCTGCTGAAATATGTGCTCACGACGCCGAACCTCTCGACGAGCTCGGTGCGCCTTGGCGGCGACGTGTCGGTCATTGCTCATGGAAGAGGCGTGGGCACCAGTGGGCGGGGATACGCAAACGTCGTAATCTCTCCAGTTACGCTCGCCGTCAGTCTGAGCGGCTCACATTCCTATGTGCCCGGTTTTATGACAACTCCAACCGCGCTCGTAAGGTGGGGTCGCACCGCATAGAGACGTGATGGTGCTGTCGGTAAGTATGCACCAAGCAGGTAAAAGGACAGCTTCCCTTTACTGGTATCTCGCGTCAATGCCCAGCATTGATCATCGAGTGCGCTCGCAGAACTTCCACCAGACGCTCGTGCGGAATACCATAGACCTTGTAGCCGTTCGCACCCACCATGGTCTCCGACGCAACGAGCTGGTTGACGATAGCTTCCTCCGTGGCCTCGACCGTGGCAGTGAAGAGGTCGTTCATCAGCACGCCGTCAAGATCGCTGATCTGCTCGTACGAAGGAGCCCGTCCACTGATTGGCGAACGGTTTGTGGTCGAGAAGGCAAGCGCAAATTCACCGGACGTATTACGCGCGGTGCTTCCATTTCTCCCGACGCCTAGCGCTGCTCGCCGAGCGAGCCTGTTAAGCTGATGAGGCTGAAGCGGTGCGTCTGTGGCGATAACGATGAGCAAGGAATTCTTGTCGGTGCGCGTGGTTGCGGGTTGCACGCCCGGCTCTTCGGGCATCTGCGTTGTGATGATCTGCCCTACGGGGATGCCGGCCACCCGAAGATCCTCCCTGCGGCCATTGTTGGCCTGCACCAGGACGCCGACAGTGTAGGTCCGGTCACCGATTCTCACGACCCGCGATGCAGTTCCGATCCCGCCCTTGAACTCGTAGGCCTGCATGCCGGTGCCGCCGCCGACGTTGCCTTCGGCAACGGGGCCGCCCTTCGCGTCGTCGAGCGCGGAAAACACGTCCTGTTCGGTCATCGGATGACCGAGGACGTCGTTCAGATGCGAGTCCAACGTTTCGCCGATCACGGGTCCTACGCGCAGGAACCGCTGATCTGGTGGGAGATAGCCCGGCCGCGCAGCCCAATCCAGCATGGCCTGGTCGACGACCGGTATGTTGCCCGTTCCCGTCAAGGCGATCGGGCCGATGAGCAGGCCGAGTTCCTCGATGACGCGCGTCCCCGTAAACTCGCCGGTGCCGTTAATGACGGCGAAGCCCGCGGCAACAGCGTCCAGACCCTTCCGTCCAAGAGGATGGATGATCGTCACGCCCGTTCGCACCGGACCCTTGCCCTGGCGCAACGTACCTTCGCCCCTGACCAGCGTGGTCTGTCCAACTTCGATGCCCGCCACGTCCGTGATGGCATTGTAGCGGCCGGGCACGCCGGGAAACGGAATGCCGAGATCGCGCGCACGCGGCGCGGCGGCGGCGCTCTGCGAGGCGGCGACCCCTGGAGCGGCCGCGGCGAACACGGCGGCGGCCAGGGACATGGCGAGAAAGGGGCGCATCGGGAGTTCCTTTTCGTTGGATTTTTGAAGATCGCGCGATCCAGCTCACGAGCCGAGCGGGAGACGAGGCGCCGCGTGAACCGACATCCGGACCGTTAGACGCGGAGCGGAACGGCGCGCGGACCCCAGGCCACGGTGTTACGCAAGGTGCCGAGCCGCTCGACCTCCAGGACCACCTCGTCGCCGTCACGCAGCCACGGGAACCGGTCCGCACCGTGGCTGCCCGCAAGCTCCAGGATGCAGCCTGTCCCAACCGTTCCCGACCCGATGATGTCGCCCGGTACGAGCGGCGAGCCGCGGGATGCGAAGGCGATCATCTCGGGGAAGCTCCAGCCGATCGACGATAGGTTGCCGGTGCTGAACCTGGTGCCGTTGACGCTGGCGGTCATCGTCAGATCGAACCCTCGTCCCGACCTGCGGTCTTCTAGTTCGTCCGGCGTAACCAGAAAGGGGCCGATGCTGGTGGCGGCATCCTTGCCTTTACCCGGTCCCACCGGCAGGCGGCGCATCTCAGCGGACTGCAGATCGCGCGCGCTCCAGTCGTTGAAGATCGCGTAGCCGGCGATATGGCGTCCCGCATCCTCGGGGGCGATATCGATCCCGCCCGATCCGATCACGGCGCATACCTCCAGCTCGTAGTCCATCTGGACCGTGTCGCCGGCTACCCGCACCACATCGTCGGCCCCGAACAGGTTGTTGGGCGAGGTGAAATAAAAGGTCGGCGCATCGAACCAGTCTGGCCGGAGCGACACGTCAAGATTGCCCATCGAGACTTCGATATGCTCTCGGAAAGACGCGAAGTCCCTGATTGAAGGCGGGTTAGGGACGGGTGGGCGTAACCGGACATCTGCAAGGGCGTGGGTCGAGGCCGGCGCACGCAGCGTCCGCTCGCCAGCCTCGCGAAGCGCGTCAGGACCGCCCCCAATCAGGTCTAGCAAGCACTCTCCCGGTGCGATGGCGAAAATCCTGTTATCGACGACCACCCCGACGCGATTAGTCGAGCTGTCTTCACCGCATCTGAATGTTGCCCACCTCACTGACGATCACTCCGTTTATATGGCGCACTACGCCGGCCTTCCGCGCTCGCTGGACGTGCGTCGCGATCGCCCATGTTGATTGACCAAAAGCCGTTCATACCGTCTGCAAATCCCCGCAGACCGAGATTGCCTGGCCCGAGATTGAGCGAGCACGGCGCGAAGCGAGGAACAGGATTTGGTCGGCGATTTCCTCGGGTGTAACCATAGTCCGCAGCGAGTTGCCGGCGAGGAACGCAGCACGCACCTCATCATATGTTTTGCCAAGCGCTTCCGCCCGCGCGACGAGCACGCGCTCCACCCTGTCGCCCTCAACGATCCCGGGCAGCACCGCGTTCGCCCGGATCCGGTGCGGCCCGAGTTCGGCTGCGAGCGATTTGGTCAGTCCGACGACGCCCCATTTCGATGCACAGTAAGGGGTCCGGGTCGCCACCCCAAGTCGGCCGGAGATGGACGACATATTGACGATCGATGCGTTGCCGCTTTGTTTTAGATGGGCGACGGCGATCCTCGCGCAGTTGAACTGACCGACCAGATTGACATCGATGCATCTCTCCCACTCGAGCGGGTCCTGGTCCTCGACGAAGGCGGTGGGTCCGGCGATGCCCGCGTTGTTCACCAACGTGTCCAATCCACCAAGGCGCTCGATCGCCTCGTCAAAAAAACGCCCGACTGCTTTCCGGTCGGAAACATCGGCCTTGGTCGCGCTGATCGACGGGTCGGCTTCCGCCATCTGGGCCAGAACCGTCGCATCGACGTCGCAAACGTGAACGCTGGCACCCTCGCTGGCAAATGCGCGGGCGATTGCGAGCCCGATCCCGTTCGCACCTGCGGTGACGATGACGCGATGTCCCACGAGCCCTAGATCCACGATTTCATCCTCAACTTGCTTGGTCGCACCTTGGCGACGTCTCAAAAACCGACTTTGTCGCCGCCTTTCAGCGCCAGAATCTCGCGAGCTTCGTCGGGCGTCGCCACCGCGAGCCCAAGACCCTCGATGATCTGTCGGACTTGGCGAACCTGATCGGCGTTCGAGCTCGCAAGCTTCCCGGCCCCGATCCACAGCGAATCCTCAAGCCCGACGCGGACGTTAGCTCCCATGGCCGCGCCGATCGCCGCGATCGGCATCTGGCTACGTCCTGCACCGAGAACAGACCAACGGTAATCGTCCCCGAATAGCCGATCCGCCGTGCGCTTCATGTGCAAGACCTCCTCCGGATGCCCACCGATGCCGCCGAGAAGCCCGAAGACGGTTTGGATGAACAGTGGAGGCTGGACCAAGCCTTCGACGTAAAAGTAGTGAAGGTTGTGCAGGTGGCCCGTGTCGTAACACTCGAACTCATAGCGGGCGCCGGTTTCGTTCAGCGTGTCGAGCGCATGGCGGATGTCCTTGTAGGAGTTTCGGAACACGAGGTCGTGCGAACCTTCAAGCATCGCCCGCTCCCAATCGTGCTCAAAGGTCGTGAACCTGCGCAGCATCGGGAACAGTCCGAAATTCATCGAGCCCATGTTGAGGCTTGCCACCTCTGGCTTCCATACCGCTGCAGGCTGTATGCGCTCCTCTACCGGCATGTACGGGGAGCCGCCGGTGGTCAGGTTCACAACCACCCTCGACCGCTGCTTCACGGAACGCAGGATCGGCTCGAACGTCTCGGGTGACTGGTCAGGCCGGCCATCGCCCGGGTCGCGCGCGTGCAGGTGGACGATGGCCGCTCCGGCCTCGGCAGCCTCAACGGCGGCGTCGGCAATCTCCTCGGCGCTGACAGGAAGCGCCGGCGACATCGATGGCGTATGGATCGAGCCTGTCACCGCGCACGTAATGATCACCTTGGCCAAATCTATGCACCTCTCAGAACGCAGATGTCCGACGCCATCTTACACACATCATAATAAAAGCATTGCTTGCTTTGCAAGTGATTTAGAGAACCTGCCCCGTCAGTTACGGGCCTGCTGCGTTCTTGAGAGGATCAGCAGGCGAGAGCTATCGGCGCGACGGGTGCGTGCCACTCGAGTCTTTCGAGCGATCGGCCGCGTTTGCACGCACGGCAAGTCTCGCTGTAATGGTGCGAGGGTGGACGCTGTCGGGAAACGTCAGGTAGCTTGAACCGGAGCCTGCGCCGTTTTCAGTTTTCCCTTCTCCGCGTTCACGATAATTGCTTATCTTCAGGGGACGGAAGACTGGGCGTGTATCGCACATTCCAGGAGTGCCGGGACGGTGACATCCTCGATCGTTGGTGGCATTGTCCAATCGCCTCCATTCGCAATGCGACGAAGCAGTCCGCGCAGTATCTTGCCAGATCGCGTCTTCGGCAATCGTGGCACGACCATGGCCGCCTTGAGAGAGGCGACCGCGCCAATCTGATCGCGTATTTGTCGACGCTGAGCAAATCGCCCGTGCCGTTCCCGGCACCGGCCGCTCCGGCAGCTCCCGCGACGGGCGCTTCGTCGGAAGCTGCTCCCAGCAGCGAGGCGGCATCGAGCGAGGCTCCGGCCGCGCCTGCGGCGAGCAGCGCAGCGGCGCCGGCCTCCAGCGAAGCTCCAGCCGCATCCAGCGAAGCGGCCCCGGCCTCGTCGTCGGCCGCTCAGTAAGCTGGCACAGCACCGCGAATTGGGAGCCGTACCCGCAGGGGTGCGGCTCTTTCATTTGAGGATCCAGCGATGACCACCCTGCTTCTCCATTTGTCGGACGTCGACGAGGCGCGCTGGGCCGAGGCCTACCGTGCCGCCCTGCCCGATGTCACG